>ERZ791912.1-NODE-1-length-333747-cov-45.026249_pt1 | contig 333747 bp, 294 predicted proteins | sample MGYA00510141_ERZ791912 | MGnify/ENA primary metagenome ERZ791912 (study PRJEB30046, sample SAMN00792082) | human gut metagenome | study: EMG produced TPA metagenomics assembly of the A metagenome-wide association study of gut microbiota in type 2... | reverse complement strand
ATACGGATGTATAATATAGAATATTTAATGTGCAGTTTTGAAGGAGCAATCCTTTTTACTTAATAGAATTATCTAGTAAGTATGGCCTGGTGGCTCAGCTGGTTAGAGCGCCGCCCTGTCACGGCGGAGGTCGTGGGTTCGATCCCCATCCGGGTCGTTTACAATTATATATTGTAGGCATTTAATGCGATATGGGATCTTAGCTCAGCTGGGAGAGCATCTGCCTTACAAGCAGAGGGTCACAGGTTCGAGCCCTGTAGGTCCCATCGATATGCCGACATGGCTCAATGGCAGAGCAGCTGATTTGTAATCAGCAGGTTGTTGGTTCGACTCCGACTGTCGGCTTTTTGTTAACAATAATCTTGATAGTTAAGATATCAAGGGGATTGTTAATCTAATTTTATATGGGTGGATTCCCGAGTGGCCAAAGGGGACAGACTGTAAATCTGCTGGCACTGCCTTCGAAGGTTCGAATCCTTCTCCGCCCATTTGATGAATATATTTCATCATTTTGCATATAGTATAATATTGACGCGGGGTAGAGCAGCTCGGAAGCTCGTCGGGCTCATAACCCGAAGGTCACAGGTTCAAATCCTGTCCCCGCTACTTTGCCTAGATAGCTCAGTCGGTAGAGCAGAGGACTGAAAATCCTCGTGTCACTGGTTCGATTCCGGTTCTAGGCACTAGATGTTGTAGGTATTACAGTACGTAATATCTACTTTTTTTTGTTATAATTATATATTTAATCTTGTGGAGATAGTAAATCAAGAGGTCCGTGAAGCAGGAAGTCCATTGGCTTTAGACAATGGGTAGTTCATCGTATTTATATAGGCATGTTATGGAAGGAATAAATAAGTATGAAAGATATTAAAGAAAAAATAAATGAGTGGAAAATATACGAAGAAAATAAACAATATAAAAAAAATAAACAAGATAAAGAAAATGAATTGAAAACGAAACTTCATAATGAAAATGCTTACCAATATGATGATATGCTTGGAAAATTAGAAGCATATAGCAAGGAAAACATAGTTCCTATGCATATGCCAGGTGCTAAACGAAACAGTGAACTTATAGGCAGATATATGGATGACATGCCAGCACCATATGACATAGACATTACTGAGATAGATGGCTTTGATAACATGCATAATGCAGATGGAATGATAAAGAAAGCATTTGAAAAGACAGCGGCATTATATGGAGCTGATGAGAGTCTGTTTTTAGTTAATGGAAGTACGGCAGGTAATATGGCGGCAATATGTGGAGTTACGGATAAAGGGGACAGTATAATAGTGGCAAGAAACTGTCACATTTCCGTCTATAATGCAATTATCCTAAATGAACTGGATGCGAATTATGTTTATCCACAATATGATGACGAGTATGGATACTATAAGGGGATAAGTTTTAGAGAAATAAAGGATACTGTGGAAAAGAATGAGAGTATGGGCAAAGATATTAAGGCAGTAGTTATAACTTCTCCGACATATGAAGGTAACGTTTCAGACATTAAAAATATAGCAGCATATCTTCATGAACATAATATACCGCTTATAGTTGATGAAGCTCATGGAGCACATTTTAAGTTTTCTTGTGAATTTCCACAGACTGCAGTTGAGCAGGGGGCAGATATAGTTATAAACAGTGTACATAAGACACTTCCTTCGCTTACACAGACAGCAGTTATGCATATAAACTATGGATATGTAAATGTTTCTAAGGTGAAAAGATACTGGAATATATATCAGTCAACCAGTCCATCATATATACTTATGGGATCAATAGACAGATGCATGAGCATAATAGAAAAAGATGGTGAATATCTTTTTGAAAATTATATATCAAAGTTAAAAATATTACGCAATAAATTAGGTCAGCTTAAAAATATAAAGCTTATAGATTCAGATGATATATCTAAAATAGTTATTGGGTGTGATAATGCAAAAAAACTATACGATATATTATTAAAGAAGTATGGAATACAGCTTGAAATGTCGTCATTAAAGTATGCAATAGCCATGACATCAATATTTGATTCTGCAGAGTATTATGACAGATTTTACAATGCATTGTGTGAAATAGATAGAAGGTATAATGCCAATAATAATCAAAATTATGCTGAGCATTACAATATATTTAATAATACTTCATCAATAAAAAAAGCAGATATAAAAGTAAATATAGCTGATTTTAAAAATGAAGCTTTAATGAGTATAGCAAAAGCTTTAAATGAGGGTGATAAAAACGGATATGATAAAATTATGATGAATGACAGCTCTTTGTATGGTAGAATAAGTGCAAAGATGGTATATGTGTATCCACCTGGAATTCCAATTCTTTGTCCTGGTGAGATTATATCTGAAAATGTCGTTAATATAATAAGCAAAGCAATAGATAATGGACTTGAAGTAGTTGGACTTGAAGATAATTTAAAGGATAGCCGCAACGATAAAAACACAAAAAATGAGGGATGTAAAGGAGCATTTGTATGCCTGAAATAGCATTTATAATGGGAAAAAGTTCCAGTGGAAAGGATCATATATTTAAGGCACTTATAGAGGATGAAACACTTGGGTTAAGTACAATAACCATGTATACAACACGCCCTATGAGAGCTGGTGAAACAGATGGGGTTGAGTATTATTTTGTAGATGATAACAAAGTCTGCGAGTTTGAGAAAAATAATAAAATCATTGAAATGAGAAAATATCAGACTGTATACGGAGAGTGGAAATATTTCACAGCAGATGATGGTCAGATAGAGTCTGGAAGTGGAAAGCGTTACATAGTTATTGGAACAATAGAGGCATATAACAAATTCGTGGAGTACTTTGGAAAAGAGTGTATGCTTCCGATATATATTGAAGTAGAAGATGGACTAAGACTGCAGAGGGCTATTAAGAGAGAACAGGAGCAGGATGTTCCACATTACGAGGAAATGTGCAGAAGATTTTTAGCTGACAGCGTTGATTTTTCAGAGGAAAATATAAGAAATGCCGGTATTGTTAAAAGATTCAGTAATAACGGCTCAATTGATGAATGTATATATAATATAAAAGAGGAAATAAAGACAAGATTGTTTTAATGCTGTATTTATGATAATATGTTATATGATTGGAGTTTGCTATGGATATTAAAGTTAATGATATTAAAGCGTCATCTCAGATACAGAGTGTAAAAAGCACAGCAAGTTCAGATGATAGTTTCAAGTTTACATTAATAAGTAATATTGAAGAAAAAGACCTTCAGGAAAAGCTTGGTAATATGATGCAGGAGATTACTGAGCAGGGAGAAAAGATTGCTAAGCATATGGATATTAAAGATATGCGTAAGTACAGAGAACTCGTAAAAGGCTTTTTAAATGAGGTAGTTAATCGTTCGCATAAGTTTTCAAGAGAGAACTTTCTTGACAGAAGAGGCCGTCACAGAGTATATGGCATAGTCAAGCTTGTTGATAAGAATCTTGATGAACTTGCAGGTGAACTTGTTAAAGAAGAAAAGAATCACCTTGAAATCGTTGGAAGGATAGATGATATAAGGGGGCTTCTTCTTGATATCACAGCATAGTCATATAAAAAGAAGTAGAAAGATGCAGGAATAAACAAAATGAGTAGTTTTTCAGATATTTATGGATATGAAACAATTAAAGAGCATATGCAGAGTGCCATTAAGCTTGGTAAAGTATCACACGCATATATTATAAATGGCGGACTTGGTTCAGGAAAAAAGATGTTAGCAGGAATATTTGCTAAGACTCTGCAGTGTGAGAATATGGAAGAGACAGTTAATCCATGTAATAAATGTCATTCCTGCATACAGGCAGATTCAGGCAGCCAGCCTGATATTATATGGGTTAAGCATGAGAAACCAACAAGTATTGGTGTTGATGATGTAAGAGACCAGATAATATCTGATATGCAGATTAAGCCATATTCAAGCAGATATAAGATATATATTATAGATGAGGCTGAAAAGCTCACAGTTGCAGCACAGAATGCACTTCTTAAGACTATAGAAGAACCACCGGTCTATGGTATCGTAATATTTCTTACAACCAACGCAGATATATTCCTTCAGACAATATTATCAAGATGTGTAATGCTTGATTTAAGACCTATAAAGGATAGTGTTGTAGAGGAATATCTTAAAAGCAATTATGATATATCAGAATATGAATGCAGGTTTGCAGCGAATTTCGCACAGGGAAAGATAGGACGTGCAAAAACGATTGTAGAAAGTACAGAGTTTGCACATCTTAAGCAGGATGTCATGCATGTTATAAAGAATGCTAAGGAGATGTCATCAGCAGAGATTATGTCTGTAGTTAAAGACATAACGAATTATAAGCTTACAATAGATGATTATCTTGATCTTATGGCTATGTGGTTTAGGGATGTGTTATTGTTTAAGAGTACAAATGATACGAATTATCTTATATTCAGTGATGAAATATCGCTTATTAAGTCACAGGCACAGATTATGTCATATGAGGGCATTCAGGATATACTTAATTCCATAGATAAGGTGAGAATAAGACTCAAAGCTAATGTTAACTTTGATTTATGTATAGAGCTTCTTATTATGGCTATGAAAGAGGCTATGTAGGTATAAGTTAAGATGTAATATATTGGATATGACAATATGAGAATGACAACATTGAAAATGAAAATATTGAAAATGAAATAAAAAGTCATGGATGTGGCTTTTTATGGAAGTTTCAACGCACATCAAATGCAAATAAACTGACTAAAGGTTAGGAGAATAGTGTGAAAAATAAGATTTTTCACACGCAAGATTTGTGCTTACGCACAAACTTGAGATGCGCTGAGAAGCAGCGCAAGAATGGAGATTAAAATGACTAAGGTTGTTGGAGTTAGATTCAGACAGGTGGGAAAGATATATTTCTTTGCACCTGGCAAATATAGTGTTGAGGTTGGCCAGCACGTTATAGTTGAAACAGCGCGTGGTGTTGAGTATGGTTCTGTTGTACTTGGAGAGAGAGAAGTTGAAGACAGTGATGTAGTACAGCCACTCAAAGCGATTATAAGGATAGCTACTCTGGAGGATGATGAAAGAGAAGCAAAGAACAGGGAAAAAGAAAAGGAAGCCTATAAGATATGTCTGGAAAAGATTAAGAAACATAATCTTACTATGAAGCTTATCAAGGTTGAGTATACATTTGATAATAATAAAGTATTGTTCTATTTTACAGCAGATGGAAGAATAGATTTCAGGGAGCTTGTTAAGGATCTTGCATCAGTGTTTAAGACACGTATAGAGTTAAGGCAGATAGGTGTAAGGGATGAAACTAAGATTCTAGGTGGTATAGGTTCATGTGGAAGACCACTGTGCTGTGCAACATATATGCCAGAGTTCGTACCAGTATCTATTAAGATGGCAAAGGAGCAGAATCTCTCACTTAATCCATCTAAAATATCAGGTGTGTGTGGACGACTTATGTGCTGCCTTAAGAATGAGCAGGAAACTTATGAAGAGCTTAACAGCCATCTTCCAAGTGTAGGAGATTATGTAACCACTCCTGAGAAGCTTAAAGGTGAGGTGTCAAGTGTCAATGTATTAAGACAGCTTGTTAAAGTTATAGTAACACTTGATGGCGATGAAAAAGAAATAAGGGAATATCCTGTTTCAGAGCTGCGATTTAAGCCTAAAAGAAAAAACGACAGAATGAACATAGATGATAAAGAGTTAAAAGAGCTTGAAGAGCTTGAGAGAAAGGAAGGAAAAGCCCATATCAATGATGACTGATGTTAAGATAAATGCAGAAGCTTGTATTAATGCAGAATATAAGATTAATGCTAATGAACGAATCGATGATTTATGCAGGGATAATCTTAAGTTAATCCAGAATACAGATGTGTTCTGTTTTGGTATGGATGCTGTTTTATTGTCTACATTTGCAAAAGCAGGAAAGAATGATAAGGTGCTGGATCTTGGTACAGGGAATGGTATAATACCTATACTTATGCAGGCTAAGAATCCTGGTGGTATGTATACAGGACTTGAGATACAGGATATAAGCTTCAATCTTGCAGCAAGAAATGTCAGTTTGAATAACCTTTCTGATCACGTAAATATGGTTCAGGGTGATATTAAGGAAGCTTCACGTATATTTGGTGGGGCTTCTTTTAATGTTGTGACAAGTAATCCACCATATATGAATGAGAATCATGGAATAGTTAATCCTGAAAGTGCAAAGGCCATAGCAAGGCATGAGCTTTTATGTAGTCTTGAAGATGTAGTAAGAGAGGCATCTAAGTGTCTTAAGGTTAAGGGGCATATGTATATGGTACACAGGCCATCAAGATTAGTCGATATATTTACATCTATGAAGAACAACCACTTAGAGCCTAAACGAATGAGACTTGTATATCCATATGTGGATAAGCCTGCCAATATGGTGCTTATAGAGGCAGTTAAAGGTGGAAATTCGCAGCTTAAAGTGGAGGAACCACTTATTGTATATAATAAAGACGGAAGTTATACAGCAGAACTTCTGGATATGTATGGAATGAAAGAATGAATCCTGGATGATTTCGGATATGAATAATCTGGAAGGCTATAAATTAATGAAAGATTATTAAATGAAATCTTATTAAATGAAATCTTATTAAATGTAAGCTATAATATGAAAGGGTGTTTGTATGGATAATAAAGATATATTGGAATCGGAAAAAGGCATAAGCCAGGGTATAGGACAGTTATATTTATGTGCGACACCTATAGGAAATCTTGAGGATATAACATTCAGGGTGTTAAGAATATTAAAAGAGGTTGATGTTATAGCAGCAGAGGATACGAGAAACAGTATAAAGCTGCTTAATCATTTTGAAATAAATACGCCAATGACTAGTTATCATGAGTATAACAAGTATGACAAGGCAAAAACACTAGTTGAGAAAATGCTTAAGGGTGAAAATGTGGCCGTTATAACTGATGCAGGAACACCTGGCATATCAGATCCTGGAGAGGAGCTTGTACGACAGGCGCTTGAGGCAGGTATAAAGGTATCAAGTGTGCCTGGGGCAGCAGCTTGTATAACAGCACTAACAATGTCAGGACAGGCTACAAGAAGATTTGCATTTGAAGCATTTCTTCCATCGGACAAAAATGAGAGAAAAGACATACTTTCAGAGCTTGAGTCAGAAACAAGAACAATGATTATATATGAAGCACCTCACAGGCTGTTAAAGACACTTAAGGAGCTTAGCACAGTGCTTGGTGGTGAACGTGCAATAACAGTGTGCAAGGAGCTTACGAAAAGATATGAAAATAGCATGGTGACAACACTTGATGGAGCCTGTGAGTATTATGAAGTGAATGAGCCAAGAGGCGAGTTTGTTCTTGTTATCGCAGGTAAGAGCCGTGATGCGATAAAGCAGGAGGAACAGGATAAGTGGAAGGCTATGTCTGAGATGGAGCATGTACAGATGTATATGGACCAGGGGATGGATAAGAAGGAAGCTATGAAGGCAGCAGCTAAGGACAGAGGAGTATCTAAGAGGGATATATACAATAAGCTGCTTGAAAGTGAATAAAATCATTTTTGTTACAAAAATGTTACAAAACTTATGTAAAATAGGTTGCTTTATTATAATAAATGATATATAATACGTTTACTTGTGAAATATTTCTAAAAAATATTGTGTAAAAGAAAAATAATTATAAAAGTATTACAAAAAAGAAAAGGCGTTTTTTTGGTAATGTTATAATAATTATTTAAAGAATTGATTGTTTTAATTGAGGAATTGTTTATATTGTACAGTTTTTTAGAAATGTGAATCAAATATATATCAGGAGGAAGTTATGAAGAAGAAGACTTTTAACAGAGTATTCGCTATGTTTAGCGCAGTACTTATGTTGGTAGGTATGTTCCCTTCTGTTCCAGCGGCTGTTGTTGCAGCTGAAAGTACTGGAAGTGAAGGAACAGCAGTGGCAAAAAAGGCTTATGTCATGGATGCCGCTGACCTTAAAGCTGAGCAGTTTGGCGCAGATGGCAAGGTCACAGAAGATATTAAAGTAGGAACAGATGGTTATTTCACTGTTGCTTCTAAGGGTGGTAAAAACTCATTAAAAACATTAGCTGATAAGCTTGAATGTAACATGGGTGAATATTCACAGGCGCTTAATCTTGGAGGTGGATTAAATACATCTACAGGACAGGCAGGTATAACATTTACTACAACAGAGCCAGTTAAGGTTATTGCTTATGTTGCAGTAAAGGCTGTTAATAATAAACATTCATTCCAGTATGCCAAAGCAGGAGCTAAGGCTACATCAATTGAGATGGAAAACGATACAAGCATTGTTAACAAGATTGAGTTTAATCTTGATGAAGCCGGTCAGTACTGGTTAGGTGGTAACAATGGTGGTAACTTCTTATATGTAGAGGTTCAGAGCCGTTTACCAGAATATACAGTTGATGGTGCAACAGTAGATGCATCAAAGTTTAGTGCTGATGGTAAGCTTATAGCTGATGATACATTATCAGGTTTCTTTAGTGTATATAAGAATGGTGACAAGACAAAGTTAGTTACAGGTCAGTCAGTAGCTTATGGTAAGGAAACACTTACAACATCATTAAGATTAGATGGAAGTCCATCATTCGCAGATGGAAAAGAAAAGTCTGCTATCACATTTACAGCAAAGCAGGATTTCAGACTTACATTAGTAGCAGCCCAGAAGGGTTCAGGAGTTCCAGAGTTACAGTATGCTAAGGATGGCGGTGCCACAGTTACACTTGCAGATGCAGTATTTGAAAAGGGTACAGCAGCTAAGTATACAGTAGAGCTTCCAGCTGGTACATATAAGCTTGGTTCTAAGAATGGTCTTGATATATTTAATATGAGTGTTAAGTATATTGAGAAGTATGAAATGAATGCTAATGACCTGGATCTTTCTAATGCAGATGCAGATGGCAAGTTCAAGGTAACAGCAGATACAGCAGTTGGAACAGATGGTTACTTCACAGTAGCTGGCAAGGGTTCAAAGAATGTATTTATTAAGTTAGCAGCACCAGCAGAATATAAGGGTGTTACATATAACAATAAGCTTCAGCTTAGTGGAGCTACTAAGTTAGCAGATGGAACAGCAACAATTAAGGTTAATGTTGAAAAGACTGCTAAGATTACTCTTGTAGCGGCAGCTAAGGGTGCATCTGGTGAAGGTACTAACCTTATATATGCTAAGACAGGAGTTACTTCTGGTACTGCAATAGGTCAGTTAGGTGTAACAGATGAGATAGGAACATATACATTAGAAAATGTTAAGCCAGGTACATATTATATTGGTAGTGCTAAGGGTGCTGACATATACGATATCAAGGTAGAATATGATCCAGAAGAGAATAAGCAGGCAGTTGCATGGGATACAGTAGAAGCTCCTGTTATCAATTCAGTTACAACAGACGCAGATGGAAACTTTGTTGTTAACTTCACATCAGTTATAGATGAACTTAAAGGCGCAGAGAATGTAAAGGTTACTATGCTTGAAGGTGGATATGAAGTATCTACAGTTAATGTTAAGGCACAGACAGATTCAGTTACATTTACACCACTCTGGTCAGGTGATTATACATTCACAGCAGTTGCACAGAGAGTTGGTGCAGCTGATAAGTCAAGTGGTGCATACAGCTATGGTGCATATACACTTGCAGTAAGAAAGCCAGTTATAACATGGGCACAGAATAAGGGTAACGGAAGCGTATATCTTGACTGGGTTAATATTGAAGATGCAGACAGCTACGCAGTAAGCTATAGGGAAGCTGGAAGCACAGGTGATTTTACATATGCTGTTAAAGATCTTAAAGCAAGCCAGGCAGATTACACAGTAACAGGACTTGAGGCTGGTAAGAGCTATGAGTTTAAGGTTGAAGCAATAAGAAACAGCGATGGATTCGTTGCTAATGCTGTTGCAACAGTTGAAGTTAAGAAGGATGCAGATCAGAAATGGTATGTAGCCACAGTAGGTTCTGCACAGACAACTAATGCGGTTATTACAGCAGAAGATGGAACAGTAACTAAGTACGATCTTGATTCACAGGAACAGACAGCTAATAAGCAGAACAACGTTGAAGCTTTAGATATTTCTAATACAAACGGAACAATTGAAATTGCTTCACAGACAAGTGGTAAGATATCTGATGATGAAGATGGTTTCTCTTACTACTATACAAAGATTGATCCAGATACAGAGAACTTTAAGTTATCAGCTACATTTACAGTAACAGATACTTCTAAGACACCAGATAACCAGACTGGTTTTGGTGTAGTAGCAGCTGATACACTTGGTATTAACAACTGGGGCAAGGTTGACTATGTACATAAGTATTTCAACTATGCTTCATCTATGGTATATAGCAGCAAGTCAAAAACAGCTTGTATGAGAAATGTAACAGGTTATACATCAGCAGATTCATCTAATAATGATGGTGTTGACAGAGTTGTTACAAAGAAAGACTTTAAGGCAGCTACATCATTTGCAGCAAATTCAACATATGAATTCTCACTTGAGAAGACAGATGAAGGATATACAGCAGTATGCAATGGTGAAGAACTTAAAAATACAGATAATTCATTCACATCAGTACAGGAAGATGGAACAGTTGTTGTTGGTGTGATGGTAAGTAGAAAGATTGGTGTTAAGATTAGTAACATCAAGTTCACTAAATCAGAGAGTAAGGGTATTACATCTAATGATAAGGGTGACGACAAGATAGTACCAAGCGGAAGAGTATATTCTTCTAATACAGTAGGTGCAGCAAGCTATGAATTTATTTATGTTCCTAACTGTGATGGTACACTTAAAGTAACAGGTCCAGATGGTAAGACAGAAGAAAGAGTATTATCAGCTGGTGATGCTGCAAGAGTAAATGTAGCAGTTAATATTGGTGACAATAAGATATCTTATACATATGCTCCTAAGGCAAGTGATAAGATTACATCTACAGATGAACTTAAGGGTGATGTAACAGTTAAGCGTGCTACATATGGAGAAGAGAATGGTGTTCTTATAGTATCACCAGATGGAACAAAAGATGGTGATGCTACAGAGGCTAAGCCACTTAATCTTGCAACAGCAGTACAGTATGCACAGCCAGGACAAACTATCGTACTTAAAGATGGTACATATAAGGATTGGATATCAATCCAGAGAAGCGTAAGTGGTACAGCAAGCAGAATGATAACTCTTGTTGCTGAGAATACAGGTAAGGCAGTATTTGAAGGCTGTGGTTTATCAATCATTGGTGATTACTGGCACGTATATGGTATCTATGTTAAGGATTCATCAGGCGTAGGTATCCAGATTAATGGTAACAACAATATCGTTGAAATGTGTACAGTTGAACATGCAGCTAATTCAGGTATCCAGATAAGCCGTTCAGGAGGTGCTGATAACAAGACTGGTATTAAGTATAAGTTATGGCCAACAGATAACCTTGTAAAGAACTGTGAATCTTTTGATAACTGTGATGCTGGACGTAACGATGCAGATGGTTTCGCAGCTAAGCTTACATGTGGTAACGGAAACAGATTCTACGGATGTATTTCACATAACAATATTGATGATGGATGGGATCTTTATGCTAAGTCAGTATCAGGTGAGATAGGTCTTGTAACTATAGAAAACTGTGTAGCTTACAACAACGGATGGCTTACAACAGATGACATTACAGATCCTAACTATGAATATGGTGAAGGTAACGGATTCAAGCTTGGTGGTGGTTACTTAAAGGGTGGACATGTTCTTAAGAACAGCATCACATTTGATAACCATGCTAAGGGAATCACAAGTAACAGTTGTCCTGATATTAAGATATATGATTGTACATCATACAACAATTCTATTAAGAATAGTGCTTACAATGTAGGTCTTAATACAAAGGATTCAAACAGAAAAGAATGGGTTGTTAAGGGATTAATTTCTTTAAACAATGATAAGAACACTAAACTTGATGATTTAATTCCTTTTGCTCTTCATAGCGAGGATAACTATATCTATAATGGAAGTGCTTCTTATAATAACTTAGGTGTTGAAGCAACTAAAGACTGGTTTGTAAATGTAGATACTTCAGTTCTTCCAACAAGAAATGAAGATGGTACAATCAATATGCATGGTCTTCTTGAGTTAAATGATACAGCACCAGCTAACTCAGGTGCAAGACTTGATGTAACAAGTGCTGAGGCTAAATCAGTTAAGCCAAGTACAGTTGCATCTGGTAAGGATGATAATAACAAGGGTGATACACCAACAGTTCCAACAGTTCCAACACAGCCAACAACACCAGATAACTCTAATAATGGTAATGCTGATGGCAGCACAGGTGATGCAGCTACAGCTCCATCTACTGAATCAGGTGAAGGCGCAACAACAGGTGATACAGCACGTCCAGTAGTATATGCAGTATTAGCTATGATGGCAGCAGGACTTGTATTATCAGTAGTTGTATATGATAACAAGAAGAAAAGAATTTAGTTAATCTTTTCAATTGAAGCAATAAGGTATTTTAATATGAGAAAGTAGTAAGCTTTGCAGTCAGCCGAATATAGGGTTGGCAGAAAAGTTAACAGGATTACAGTATGCAGATGGGGGTCTGTATACTGTGATATACGAGGGAAGTAGTGAAGAACTAAAGATAAACGTGAAAAAAGTTCAGGATAAACATCAAGTCGATGTTTATCCTGAACTTTTTTATTTTATGTATAGAAAAAAAGAAGAAACGATATTTAATTGCTGATAGTGTGTTCATTGATAATAGCCCGTATAGTGTTATAAAGATAAGGCTTTAATGTATCAATATCAGCAGGTTCTTTATAGAGAATAGCACTGTAGCAAGTAGAGCTTATAAGTTCTACTATCATAAAGAGCATTATTTCAGGTTCTTTAAGGTTGAGTCCGGATTCTGACAGCATATCGTAATATACATCTTTGAAGTTAAGATCATCATCAGCAACATTGGTTGTCAGAGCCTCTTTGAATATTCCCCAGGACAGATTCTTTGAAATGAAAGTAAGAAGAGTCTGGTTATCATTGAGAGCATTGATTATATGGTCAGCAATGAATACAATTTGATTAGTAAGTGAGATTGTAAAAGCAGCATTTTTAGCTGTCTCCTCATATATGTGCCTGTTAAGAGCTGTAGCAGCATTCTTGAAAAGTTTGCTTGCCTCATGAGAAATCAGCTTGTTTCTGATGTCATATTTATCTTTAAAGTAAAGGTAAAAGGTTCCTTTGGCTATTCCAGCTTTCTGTGATATCTCAGCAATAGATGTTTTTGATACACCTTGTGTTGTAAAAAGTTTAAATGCCGTATCTAAAAGAGAAGTTCTTTTTTGTTGTTTATTACTTTCTAGTTTTCCCATACAAAAACCTCATTTCTTAAAGCTATAACTATTCTAACATGAAAAAAATAAAAAATCTATAAAAAAATGACTTGAAGTCATTTTTAATATTGACTATCAGTCATTTTGTGCTAGAATATCGTTTGTAAAGAAAATGACCATAAGTCATATTTGAGAGTTTTTATCAATATATTTATCTGTGAGAGCTGTTAAGGCTGATTACTAAGGTGGATAAATATATAAGAAGACGTCGCAGACGTAGAAATGAGGCGAATGTATGGAAAAGTTTGGAAAAGTAATTGTTAAGCTTAGAATCCCTATTCTGGTTCTAAGTATCCTGCTTCTTATTCCATCCGCAATTGGATATGTTAATACAAGGGTTAACTATGATATCCTCTATTATCTTCCGGATGAGATTGAGACTATGCAGGGACAGGACATTCTTATGGATGATTTCAATAAGGGTGCCTATGCTATGGTAGTTGTCCAGGATATGGATGCAAAAGCTGCTAATAAGCTTATCAAGAAGGTAGAGAATGTAGAACATGTTGCACAGGTTATTTCTTATACAGGAATAGTTGGTGAGGATGTTCCATCAGAAATGGTACCTTCAAAGTTCAGGAAGTATTTCGAGAATGACAGCACAGATACAACGTTATTTGCTATATTCTTCGATAATACAACTTCAAGTGATGACACTATGAATGCCATAACACAGATAAGAAAAGTAACAGAAGGTCAGGCATTCATAAGCGGTATGTCAGCAGTAGTTACAGATACAAAGAATCTTTCAGAGAAAGAAACTCCACTTTATGTACTTATAGCGGTAGTGCTTGTTTGTATCGTACTTGCTATATTTATGGACTCATTTCTTGTGCCAGTATTCTTTATGCTGAGTATAGGAATGGCAATTGTATACAACCTTGGTTCAAATATCCTTTTGGGAGAGGTTTCATACATAACCAAGGCACTTGCAGCGGTACTTCAGTTAGGTGTTACGCTGGATTATTCAATATTCCTATGGCACAGCTATAAGGAAATGAAGGCACAGTATCCAAATGACCATAAGGAAGCGATGGCAGTTGCCATTGGCAATACACTTACATCAGTTGTCGGATCTTCTATAACAACTGTTGCAGGTTTTATTGCACTTTGTTTTATGAGCTTCACACTTGGTCTTGACCTTGGTATTGTTATGGCAAAGGGCGTTATATTTGGTGTTATCGGATGTGTAACTATACTGCCATCCCTGATTCTTACATTTGACAGGGCATTAGAGAAGACAATGCATAGAGAGGTTATGCCGGGCTTTGATAAGCTTGCTGCATTTATAGTAAATCATTCGTGGGTATTTATTATTATCTTCCTTGCGTTGTTAGGACCTGCTATATATGGACAGAGCCATACATCAGTATATTATGATCTGTCTGATACGCTTCCAGAGGAGCTTGCATGCTCACAGGCTAACAAGAAGCTTGAAGAAAACTTTGATATGAATTCAATATATATGATACTTGCAGATACGAATATGTCTACAGATACGGCAAATGAAATGCTTGATAAGCTTAATGATGTAGACGGTGTACAGTTTGCACTCGGACTTGATACAGCACTTAAGTCAGGTATTCCTCAGGAATTCCTTCCATCTAAGATGGTATCAGAGCTTAAGGGTGAGGATTATCAGATAATGATGATTGCTACTGATTATAAGATAGCATCAGATGATATTAACAATCAGATTAATAAGGTAAATGATATTGTAAAGTCATATGATTCAAAAGCAATGGTTGTTGGAGAAGCTCCTTGTACTAAGGATCTTATAACTATAACAGATAAGGACTTTAAGACAGTCAGTGCAGTATCAATAGTAGCTATATTTGTTATTATACTGTTTGTACTTAAGTCAATATCACTTCCTGTTATACTTGTTGCAGCGATTGAGTTTGCTATATTTGTAAATATGGGTATTCCTTATTTCACGCATACACAGATACCATTCATAGCATCAGTTGTTATTGGTACTATACAGCTTGGTGCAACAGTCGATTATGCAATTCTTATGACAACAAGATATAAGAAGGAAAGAAGCCAGGGACTTGCTAAGAAGGAAGCTATACAGACAGCACTTGCAGCATCAATACCATCTATTATCGTTAGTGCGCTTGGTTTCTTTGCGGCTACATTTGGCGTTGGCTGCATAGCATCAGTTGATATGATAGGTTCATTATGTACATTGATGGCACGAGGCGCGATTATAAGTATGTTTGTTGTTATATTCATACTTCCATCATTGTTCGTATTATGTGATAAGCTCATTATCAATACAAGCTTTGGTTTTAAGCCTAAGAAGAATCAGGATATGTAGCCAGATGGATGAATGAACGGGCAAAGATGTATATGTCGTAACAGATATAAGAATATATCAGGAAGTAAGAAAATGGAGGAATAGTTATGGTTAAGAAGACTTTATTCAAATATAGTTCAGTATTAATGAGTGTTGTTCTTATAGCATCAACGCTTACAGCCTGTGGAACAAACACAGCATATAATCAGGTATCAAGCGAGGTTGCAGTAAGCAGTGAGGCAGCTTCTAATACAGAAAGCATAATATCCAATGCTATTAAAAATGAGTTATCTGTATCAAACACAAGTACATTGAAGACAAATACGCGTGACGAAATGGTATATGTGTTTGGTAAGGCAGATGGAACACAGGATCACGTAACTGTAACAGAAAAGGTGACAGATGTTAATGGTGATACAACAACTAACCAGAGCAGTTCAAGTAAGAGTGCACCTGTATCTATGAAGGTTACTTATAAGTTAAACGGTGTAGAAACAAAGCCAGAGGATATGATTGGCAAAAGTGGTAAGGTTACTATCAGATATGATTACACTAACAATGAGAAGAAGACTATAAAAGTTAATGGAAAGTCACAGACAGCTTATGTTCCATTCACAATGATCACAGGAACTCTTCTTCCAACGGATAAATTCAGTAATGTAGAAGTTACTAACGGTAAGGTCAGCAAGGTTGGTGATAACATTATAGCACTTGGCATGACTATGCCAGGTTTAAAGGATACTTTAAACCTTAAGTTTGATGGTGAAAGCCTTGATATGGATATTCCGGAATACTTTGAAATATCAGCAGATGTTAATGACTTTGAGCTTGATATGTCTATGTCAGTAGCAACTACAAGTGTACTCAACGACGTAGATGTAGATGACTTCTCTCTTGCAAAGCTTGAGGATAAGATGAATGAGCTTCAGTCAGCAGCAGACCAGCTTACAGATGGAACTGTTACTCTTCAGGATGGTACTCAGACACTTGCAGACAGCATCCCAGCACTTACAGATGGTGTTAACCAGCTAAATGATGGTGCAGGAACACTTAAGAATGGTATATACGCTTATACTGATGGTGCAACAGCACTGGCAGCAGGAGCAGGCCAGCTTAAGGATGGTATCACAGCTTATACTGATGGAGCATCTAAGCTTTCAGCAGGAGCAACACAGCTTAAGGGTGGTCTTTCAACATATACAGCTGGAGTAGCACAGCTTGCAAAGGGTTCTGATACTCTTACAACAGGTATTGCAGCATATACAACAGGAGCATCTAAGCTTTCAGCAGGAGCAGGAACACTCAAAAAGGGTATTAAAGACTATACAGATGGAGTAGCACAGCTTGCAGATGGTTCGACACAGCTTAAGGATGGTCTTTCAACATATACAGCTGGTGTAGCAGCTGCAGCATCAGGAACTGCGGATTTAAAGAGTGGTATAAATGCATACACAACAGGAGCTAAGAATCTTGGAAATGGTGCTGCCGCTTTGAAAAAGGGTATCAATGATTATACAGCTGGTGTAACGAAGGCAGCAGATGGAGCTTTACAGGTAAGTAATGGTGTTTCACAGTTAAAGAAAATGCTTACAGATAAAATGGCTGCTGAGCTTAAAAATAATATTACTGCTTATAAAACGAACCAGAATATTACAACTGATGTAGAAAATCTTACTAAAGCAGCTGTTCAGGCAGGTCTTAGTGATATAACAATAGCTGATGATCTTACTGTGCTTGCAAAGACTAGCGAAACTGAAAAGATAGAAGCTAAGATTACTGAAATGTATAATAAATATCTTATAGCATATACCAATAGTGTAGTGAATAATGGTGCAGGCAGTCAGCTGACAGGCTTATATGCAAGCCAGTTAGGACTTTTAGTCAAGGCTTCCGGTAATCAGGGGGCAGCAAGTGCACTTTCTCAGGTGGCAACACAGCTTGCAGCAAGTACAGGTTCCCTAGAGACACTTGAAAAAGGAGCAGAAGATGTAAGTAATGGACTTAACACTCTTAATTCCATGAATAAAACACTTAATGATGGTGCAGAACAGCTTAATGATGGCTTAGTAGAATTAAATAAGAATAATGATAATTTGAATAATGGTATTGCAAGTCTTGATACAGGCGTATCAACTCTTAATAGCAGTAATGAAAAGTTAAATACAGGAGCTTCTCAGTTACAGGCAGGTGTGGTTAAGCTTAATGAAAACAGTAAAGCACTTAATGATGGTGTTGCCCAGATAGATACAGGACTTACAGAACTTAATGGTAATAACAAAGCACTTAATGACGGTGCAGCCCAGATAAATGGGGGACTTGTACAGCTTAATGCTAACAATGATACAATCAATGGTGGTATAGACCAGATAGATAGCGGTCTTATAACACTTAATGCAAACAACAGCACACTTAATGGAGGTATTGCCCAGTTATACAACGGCTTCGCAACACTTAATGCAAACAATCCAGCTTTAAGAGATGGTTCATCACAGCTTGCTGATGGTACATCAACACTTAAGTCATCATCAGCAACATTAGCAGATGGTGTTACACAGCTTAATGATGGTGCTATAACACTTAAGGATGGCATGGCTGAATTCAACGCCTCTGGTATAAAGGCTATAACAAGTCTTGTAGGAAATGATGCTGATACAGCAGTAGATACAATCAAGGAGGTTATAAAGCTTGGTAAGAATTATAATTCATTCCTTGATAAGAAGGATGGAAAGGAAAGCTCAGTAACATTCATATATAAGACTGCTGAGTTAACTAAATAATCATGATTACTTTTCCAAAACTCTCATATATATAATTGCCGGCCAGGCCGGCGGAAAGACTAACAATCTTTCAAAAAGCCCCCACAGGAATTATATCTGTGGGGGCTTTAATATTTGTTCACGTATCAATGCAATTAAGGTGTTTAGAAGCTTTTGAAATATTCTTCCAGTCTTGTAAATGTCTTAGTAAGTGCAATGGCTTCATTTTCGCTTAAGTCTTCTGTGATGTAGTTAATCATATCTTTGTGGAACTTTTTGTGATGATTATATGCAGCAATCCCTTTATCAGTAAGTGATGCATATACAATACGGCGGTCTTTTTCGCCACGTGTTCTGATAACGTATCCTTTTTTAACAAGTCCGTTAATGCCAACTGTAAGCGTTCCCATAGTAACACCAAGAGCCTTGGATATGGTACTCATGGTTCCAGGTTCACCTATTCCGATAGCTTCTATAATGTGCATATCGGTCACGGAAATATCCTTGAATTCATCTGTAATTAAAGCTTTTTCCTCTATATTCATAATATCGTTAAACAACGTAACAAGTATAGAGTTTAATGATTCGTAAATGTCCATAAAAGCACTCACCTTCATATAAAATTAACGTAAAAAACTAATTACATTATATATTACAATAAGGGGTAATGCAACAAAATACTACACCTCTTTGAACCATTTTAAACCACTTTTAGTTTCTAATGGTTATAAAATAAGGTGTAGTATTTTGGTATAAATTATGACATAACAGCTTAAGCTATCAATTAATTATTCATTCAATTATCTATTGATTTTTTTAGCTTTTACAGCAAAGGTATAAAGTGTTGCGCTGCTGCAAAGAACTATAAGTAGTGTAAGCCAGAGTGCAATATTACTGTTATCAGCTGTCTTAGGTGTTTCCAGCTTATTGTTTGTAAGCTTCTGTTTTGTTATAAGATATGTTGAGCAGTGATCCTGTTCTACTGTCATATAACCATCATTATCGACTACTGCAGACATCATGCTGATTATTGTTCCATCATCTAAGAGCTGGCTGTAATAAAGTGTCTGGCCAGCATAGGCTTTTCCAACATTTAACTTAATGCTTGCTTTTGCAGGAAGTGCACCAGAATAATTGTATACTATCTTAGATACAAATATATCATCTGTTACAGCTGCCGGTATATTTCCAGCTTCTTTTATATCAGAAGTGATTGCTGTTGAAAAGTCATAGATTGCAACCTGTGATACTTCTGACATAGTTCCTTTGGCAAATGTAAATGTAACATCATTGTTAGACTTGATAATAACATCATTTGTTTTGTTATCTTCTATAATCTTTCGGATTTCATCAACCTTGATTATTGTGCTGCCGTCGGATACATCTACTATTGTATTATTGGAATCCTGGTCTGGAGCTGATGGCTTCTCATCGCCTGGTTTCTCAGTTGGTTTCTCGGTTGGTTTCTCGGTTGGTTTTTCAGTTGGCTTTTCGGATGGGTTTTCAGATGGGTTGTCTGTTGTGCTGTCTCCGGCTGATTTAGCTGTAAATGTAAGCTTGTCTGCTATACATTCAACATTATAAAGACTTTCTACTTCTGTTCCGTCATATTTATATCCTTCTGGAGGATTATCATTTCCCCATACAGGATTATATGTTGCCACAGGATTGCTATAATCAACAAGCCATATTTCATCATTGCTTTGTTCATCTACACCAAGCTTTTCAAGCAGCTTACATATTTTATAAAATGATTCTCCGTTTTCGTATGCATATGCAGATACATATTTTTCACTGGTAGCTGTATTTATTACAACCTGGCTTGTTCCACCGCTTCCGCCGTCTGACTCATAATATGAAATAGGATTGTCTAATGTGGTTTTAGTATATCCAGCAGGGATATTATCATATTCACCTATCTTGTCAGCATAATATACGTCACCCAGAGCTTTCTTTGTGGTAAGCTTGTATATTGTATAAGTTACTTTCCCAGATTCAACATATGTCAGTTCCTTAATATAATATAATGAAGTATTATCTGCCTCGTTCTTATATACTGTATTAGTTGTATATGGGTCGTACTCATAATACCTGGCATATAAGCTTGATATTTGCAGTGGATGTGAAACATTATAAGTTACATTTTCCTTTAATGTTCCATTATCTCTGATTGGTTTGTCCGTTATATTATCGCTTGTATACACTACTGCCTTTGAACCGGAATATATAGTGACATTACATGTGTCTGCAACTGAAAGTACTGAATTAGTTCCCTCAGCGAAGAAAGCTACACCATAATCTCCTGCTCTGTCTGCATTAATAACCAGGGAACCATTGCCACATATATTGATGGAGCCGCCCCAGGCATCACCATATGAACCAATACCTCCGATTTCATTATCACCAATAAGGTTAATCTTGAAATCATCACCCATCATATTAGTAGCTATTCCAGCAGTCTTGTTTTTATAATTATTTAATGTAAGTGTATTGGTTTCTCTGTCATAAGACATTCCATCTATGGAATTAGTGCCTTTTGATGAGAACAGCAGAGTACTTTCCTCTCCATTTCTTACATTAATATAAGCATAAGCCCAATCGCCAGTATCACATGGTCCGTTGGCAGCTTTTACCGGTGGTGCAGCATATAAAACTGCGGATGATACTGCGAGTACGACTGCTCCAGCTAATGCGGCGATTTTTTTGATATGACATTTTTTGTTTTTCACCATAAATCAATCCTCCTGTTTCCTGATAATAATTCTCATTTATTTATTTGTTTATTTATGTGCAAAATCTGTGAAAAAATCTGTATTTTACACAAAGCTCCCAGAATTAAAAGAGCGTATAATATTACGTACATATCAGCTGTATATGTTGTTAATACTATATATAACATTATTAAAAAAGTATATAAGGGAAGTCCGCCAATATGCTAAAACAGCGTGGCGGAGTTCCGCCACGCTGCCTAAAACTGAAAAACAGATGATATAAAGACATATAAATTTAAAAGAATTATTTGTTATAAAGATTAACAAGTCCAACTCGTGATTTAATACCGGTTTTTTCATAAATAGCTGAAATATATCGTTCAAGGGTACGCCTTGATACGTGCATATGTTCTGAAATAGTCTGGATATTATCTTCAGTAGTAACCAGGTAGTTAAATACTTCATTTTCTCTTTCAGTAAAAGAGTATTTTTCTGCTAATATTTGCAGCTTGTCATGTTCATTTGCAGCTTCATCTGTACGCATAGTAAACTGTTGTATAAAATAATATTTTTCAAATGTATATACAACTGAAATAATACTTACCAGAACAAATAAAACAAGTATAAGAATAATCTTTAAAAGATTATTATCAGATGAAAGCAGCTGTAAAACAAAGCCGGCAATAACAGCAGCTGTAATATTGTTAACAGCACGTCCCATTCCTGCCCAAAGCTCAGGAATTCGGACATACCAGGAAAGCTCCATGAATTCTGATGTAAAGAAAACAGCAAAAAATCCAGCGGACAGATAGAAAACAATAAGTACAGCTGTAAAAGGCTTGGAAAATTCAAGCAGCACAATACACATGGTTGAAAGAATCATTATGCAGTACATTATGATTCCGGTATATTTTCTATTGTTAATGTCGAATATAAAGCCGGCAGCAAGGCCACTGAGAGGCAACAGAATTCTGGCACCCTGCCCAATATCTGTGCTGCCATCAGAATGGATAAGAGTTACTGCACTATCAAGAGTGCTGAATAAACATGCCATCAGCATTACAAGAGCTACAATACTAATAAATAAAGGAATGTTATGCTTATTAACTTTTATTATATTTTTATCTGTTTTTTTATCGCTATTTTTATCTATATTTTTATATACATTATTGTCTGTATTTTTTGTGGTCATATTGTCAGTAGTATCTTTGCTGGTGTTATACCAGCTATACCGGTTAAAAATATGTTCATTTCCTATTAATAAGATGAAAAGTATCAGTATAGATGCTGACAATATAACAAGCTGTATGCTCTTTATATGAATAGCATTATGGTTTATAAACTGAAGCAGGATGCCAAAAAAATATGAGATTCCGACAGTTTTTGCCAAATGACGGTTTTTAATCATACATGCAGATACATAGTATACATTACTTCCAACAAGACCAAGAAGTATAAAAAGAATAATTCCTCCGTGAAATATATATTCAAATGACTTACTGCATGTAATGAGTATTGTTAAAAAAACAGAGAGCAAGCCTGCTAAAATCATCAGAATGTTTTGAAGCCTCCTGCTTAAGAAATGTTTAAGCAGAGGATATAATAAAAAACCTGCTGTACTGACACCAAGTACATAATTCTGTGAAAGAGTGGCTTTTTGTTCTGATACAAGAAGAGAAAGCTCATTTACAAACATATATTCAACACTTAAAAAAATAAATGTAAATAATCCCATTAAAACAATAGCATAGATATGTGGCAGACTGGTTAAAGTTTTAATACTGCCACCTTTTACAGTGTCCCTCTGAGGTGAATTCATATGATAATCCTCCATTCTTGCATAAATTATATATTTGAAAGTAGGTTAAGTCAATGATGGTTATAGTAAGCTAAAAAAATACAGTTTGCATTTTTATTGGCTGCGTAGTATCATTTAATGGAGTATTATTTTTTTGGACAGAGCAATAAATGCAGTTTATTGTTAATGCATATAAAATATTACTTAATATTAGGTTTAATAGTTTAATTATAGATGGAGGCACATATGAAGTTCATAGCAATTGGCGAATTGATGTTAAGATTATCACCACCTAACTATGAGAAGATAGTTACAACCCACAATTTCATCGTTAATTATGGTGGAGCAGAGGCGAATGTAGCAGTTTCCTTAGCTAATCTTGGTGTTGACTCAACATTTTTTACTGTATTACCTAATACAGATCTTGGTAAGTCTTGTATTAATTACCTAAAGGCTAACGATGTACATACTAAGCATATTATCAAGGCTGACGGAAGAATGGGACTTTACTATCTTGAGGAGGGTGTTTCAGTAAGACCTTCACAGGTAATATATGATAGAGGAAGCTCAGCGTTTGCTGAATATGATTATAAGGATGTAGATTTTGAGAATATTTTAAAGGATTATGACTGGTTACACTTAAGCGGCATCACACCAGCTCTTTCATATAACTGCCGTCGTCTTATAGATAAGGCTATCAAGGCAGCTAAGAAGCTTGGACTTACAGTAAGCTTTGATCCTAATTTCAGAAGTACATTATGGTCTTTTGAAACTGCAAGGGATGTACTCAGCAAATATCTTCCATATGTAGATGTACTTATAGGTATTGAGCCTATCCATGTATACAATGCAGATGGTACAGATGTTAAGGATGGTCTTACTATGGATCCATCATTTGAGGATATGGACAGAGTGTTTAAGGCTATTGATGAGCAGTACCATATGAAGGCAATTGCAAGAACAGTACGTTATGTTCATTCAGGAAGTAATAACTCTCTTAAGGCTTTCTACTATGCTGACGGAAAGACTTACGAAAGCAAGACACTCAACTTTGAGATTGTTGACCGTGTTGGTGGTGGAGATGCATTCTCTTCTGGTCTTATCTATGCTCTTATGCAGAATGACTGGAAGCACGAAGATATCGTCAACTTCGCAGTAGCTTCTTCAGTAATGAAGCACGCTATCCGTGGTGATACTAACATCACAAGCGTTGGCCAGATTAAGAGGCTTATGAATAATGCATCATTTGATGTACAGAGATAATGAACGCGGGTCATTAGTCATACAGAAGGAAGGTCTAAGGAAAATCAAGTACTTGCATAATGATTTTCCCTAGACCTTATTCATATGAGATTAATAACAGATAGATTATGGTTAATTTACCGGAGGATATATGAAAAAGATAAAAGAACTTATGCCTGAGGCATATGATTTTAATGGAAAGCTTTCATTAAAACAGGCGATACCACTTGGACTTCAGCACGTTATGGCAATGTTTGTAGGAAATCTTACACCGTTGCTTATTATTACAGGAGCATGTGGTATTGGTGCAGGAAGCGAGTATGCATCCATTCAGGTTGCACTTTTACAGAATGCTATGATCATAGCTGGTATTGTAACGCTTATACAGTTATTTTCAATAGGACCTGTTGGAGGAAAGGTGCCTATTATTATGGGTACAAGCTCTGGATTCATCGGAGTGTTCAGCAGTGTAACAAAGGTTATGGGTGGCGGAATATTAGCCTATGGTGCTATTATGGGAGCCTCTATTATAGGTGGTCTTTTTGAAACAGTGCTTGGTGCATTTATTAAGCCGTTAAGAAGATTTTTCCCATCAGTTGTAACAGGAACGGTTGTGCTTTCTATTGGATTGTCACTTATTTCAGTTGGTATTAATTCATTCGGTGGTGGAAACGGAGCTAAGGACTTTGGCTCACTAGAGAATTTGTTTCTGGCGTTTGTTGTGCTTATTGTTATATTATTCGTTAAGCACTGGACAAAGGGGTATCTTAGTTCATCATCTATACTGATTGGAATTATAGTTGGTTATATTGTAGCAGCTATTATGGGATGTGTGCTTCCACATACAGCAGTTACTGCTGATGGAGTTGAATATACTAAGTCATGGGTACTCAACTGGAATAAGGTTGCAGAAGCTAAGTGGATTGCGATTCCTAAGTTCATGCCAGTTAAGCCAGTGTTTGACTTAAGAGCAATACTTCCTGTGCTTGTTATGTTCGTTGTAACAGCAGTAGAAACTGTTGGAGATATATCAGGTGTTATGGTCGGTGGAGTAGGAAGAGAAGCGACAGATAAAGAGCTTTCAGGCGGAGTTATGTGTGATGGTTTAGGTTCATCGCTTGCAGCACTTTTTGGTGTGCTTCCTAATACATCATTCAGCCAGAATGTTGGTCTTGTTGCAATGACTAAGGTTGTTAACAGAATTGCACTTGCATCTGGTGCGGTATTCCTTATATTATGTGGTCTTATTCCTAAGCTTGGAGCCTTAATATCAATCATGCCACAGTCAGTACTTGGTGGTGCGGCAGTTATGATGTTCTCATCAATCATTGTTAGTGGAATACAGCTTATTACTAAGGAGCCGCTTGATGCAAGAAGACTTTCTATTGTATCAGTTGCGCTTGGTGTAGGTTATGGTATGGGTGTAAGCCCTGCAATCCTTGCACATACACCACAGGCAGTACAGCTTATGTTTGGTGAGTCAGGTATTGTTCCAGCAGCATTTGTAGCGATATTACTTAACATAATTCTTCCTAAGGATAAAGCTGAGGAAACAGTTAAAGAAGTTGTTTCAGAAGAAGCAGCAACAATAAAGGAAAAGGCTGTAACTAAATAAGGTACAGCAATTAGCGAAGATACCGGGAAAGACGAATAAGGTCGTTTCCAGTATCAATATCAAATAATTCATATTCATCCTGTGCAGGAACTAAAATAACCTGCGCAGGATATTTTTTTGCAATAAAACCGCCACCCTTGCCCTGTGGAAGATTCATCAGTTCATCATAATAGCTGGCTGGGAATATTACAGGAGCACCAGGAGTTCCATTAAAAGCAAGACGGCATATCTTACTATTATTATTGAAATAATTATTATTGGCATTGCTGGATTTATCTGCGTTATTACAAGCAAAATAACTGTTGTTGTAGTAAATAAATAAAAGACACAGCAGCTGAAGGCTTGTCTTAGTGATAAGTGGCTGGTCTGATGGAAGAAATAATATTCCCCGGGGGCAGTTGTTTTTCTGGCAGCAGGTTTCCTTTAGAATGTGGGACACACCAAGATGTACCATATCATTTCTGTAAGGCATATTGTGTTTAATGCAATGTATATGTTCCCGTTCGCATATCTGTACAAGCTCATCATGACGGGTTACGGCAAGAGTTTCAAAAAAGTCTACGAAACGGCTTATATTTATGGCATTTTCAAATAGAGTGTTGTTGTTGAAGGAGGCTAAAAGCTTGTTGGTACCGAATCTTTTTGACATACCAGATGCCATAATAATGCACGAAATAGAGCTGAAGGTATTATCAATATCGATTAAAAGTACATCAGATCTGCTTTTAATACTGTCAAGAAATTCTGTGGATTGTTTTCTGATGACAGATAATACGCGTGAGTTATCAAGAAGAGTCCTGATATGCTCCTGAAATTCACCACAGGAACTTTCCAGATAACCAAGCTCGTCAATAACAAATACACTATCAGCAGAGGTCATAAGATGCTTCATAATGGCAGGACAGGCGCAGTTAATAAAGCCATCCTCTACAATGGTCATGTTGTTGCCATTTTTAGGGGGAACAGGAGTGAGTGTACGCGGTCTGCCAATCACATATTCTTTTCCATCATCTATAAGATTGGATTTAATAACAACTTCTGGGGTGTCCGTTCTGCGGCTTAGCAGATAATTGAAATTGAAAAAATCAGACATATCCGTAGCGTCTTTAGTCTGGTTTAAAATGCTGTTTAACAGATATGATTTGCCACTTCCCCGGTCTCCGGTAATAAAAAGATGCTTTTTATCTGACATCTTAAAAAATGTAATTACAGCCAGAGCGTCTAAATAACAATTATCCATAGATTAAGTCACCTCATTTCAGTAAATGCTTTTATAACGTATGTGTGTCCTGTGTGAATAGATATATATCTGTAGTAAAGGTTTATAGTGCCACAACTACACGGTGTGTTTTATGGTGGATATCGGTACATTCAATAACATTAATATTATCATATATAAGAGACAGCTTTTCGCTAATAGTATCAAGGGAGTCTGTATGAGTATTAATGCTGGTAAGTATTGTTCCGGCTTTCATAAGAAATATATTATCGCAGTATTCCAATGCAAGCTCGGGACTGTGAATACACATAAGCACGCATCTGCCATCGGTTACAATGCTTCTTATGCGCTGCATAAGAAGATGGCGGTTAGAAAAATCAAGTGCACTATCCGGTTCATCAAGAAGAAGCAGTGGGGAAGCCTCTATTATGGTGCGTGCCAGAATACATAACTGCTTCTGCCCTTCGCTTAAAGCTAAGAAGTCGGATTCGTATAAACCATTAAGTCCAACCATATCAATAGCTTTATCGGCACGTTTTATCATATCTGTGGTGTAGCCTCCAAGTATGTGCATATGAGGATTGAAGCCAAGCAGACATACCTCCCTGACGGTCATGCTTATGGTAAGATTGTTTCTTTGGGGAATGTAGCTTATCAGTTGGGCCTTTTTTTTAACAGAGAGGTTTTCAAGCAGGTGTTCATTAAGCTGACATTGTCCGTTGTGCTTTATAAGTCCCATAATGGCTTTAATAAGAGAGGTTTTACCACAGCCGTTATTGCCTATAACAGCATTAAGCTGTCCTGCATTAAGGTTAAGGCTTACGTTATCAACTGCACAGTTGTTGCCGTAATATACTGATATTCCGGCTGCGGAAAATGTAGTATTGAATAAATCAGACATCATAACCCCTCCTTTTTATTAGCCCTGATAAGCAGAATTATAAGCAGCGGAGCACCCAGAAGGGAGGTAAATATACTGACCGGCAGTTCAGAGGTGGATACACTCCTTGCCAGTATATCAGCAAGTGTCAGTAAAATAGCTCCTGTGAAGCCACTTGTTATGTATGTAAATATGTCATTACGCTTTGTAAGCAGTCTGGCAATATGAGGTGCGATAAGTCCGATAAAGCTTATAAGCCCCGTAACACATATTATTGATGATACTACTAATGTAGCAAGCATTAGTATGATAAAACGCAGAATTGTCACATTTACACCTAGTGATACGGCTTCTTCCTCGCTTGTAGAAAGAATGAGAACCTGTCGGTATAACAAAGCTATTACAATAAAGCCGGTAAGTGTTGTTAGGAACGGAATAGCAAGGCTGTCCCTTGAAATACCATTAAGGCTTCCCATAATCCAGTATTCGATCGAAGCAAGCTGTTTTTCAGGATCTGCGGCCAGCTTTAGAAACATAAGTATAGTCTGTGCCACAGAATGAATAGCTATACCGGCAAGCACGATAGTATAACTGTTTCTGCCAGGGACAAGATAAGCCGTAAGCAGAGTTATTATGAGGGCTGTTACAGCTCCGATAAATGCAGATATGGAGATGACTGGAACAGAAGCTGAAACGGCAACTATTGCAAGAGCAGCACCTGCACTTGCACCAGAGGAAACGCCAACGATATCGGGAGAAGCCAGAGGGTTTTTAAATATAAGCTGATATATATAACCTGATATTGAAAGCCCAAAACCGCCGATAACACCCATAAGGGCACGGGGAAGCCTGAGCCTTTTAAAGACCATAATAGACATAGTATCACCAGACAGTAAGCCCTTTAATGTGAGTGGGTACTGTCCGGTAATGACAGACCATACAAGTACTGCCAGAAGAAGCAGTACCTGTATGGCTGATAAAAGTATAATTTTGTTCCGGTAATTATAAGTGTTTTTGAACATAAATCATCCTTATTTAGCAGGTGTGAATCCATAAAAGCTTTCATAGAATTTAGTTACACATTCTTCATAGAAATCCTTAGTAACCTTTTCTGGATGAAGAACAGAGGCAATATATATGCTTCCTAAGAAGCTTGCTGGTACAGGTGAATCCCAGGCTTCTATATCACCAGGGAGCTTTACAACCTTTTTATTCTTAACAGCATTGCAGTCTGCAAGATTAGCATCATTTAGAACATCATCTACTGAGTAAGTTGCATCGGCAGCTATTATGATGTAATCAGGGTTCCAGGCAAGAAGCTGTTCATATGAAACATTTGCCCAGTAAGTATCTGTGAGCTCAGAGGCTGCATTCTTTCCGCCTGCATTGGTAAGTAATGTGTTCTGATACATCTTGCTTCCGGCTGTTGAAAGAACAGAGCTGTTGCCTGCAAGATATACTAAAGGAGTGCTCTCGCCGGCAAGCTTGGCTTTGTTATCAGCTAAAAATGTATCAATGGAATTGTTAAGTGCATCAGAGCGTCCAATTGTGTTAGTTATTTTACCAACAAGTGTTATACATTCCTTAAGGAGCGTTGCATCCTCAGGATTAACAACGACAGCCTTGATACCAAGACTTTCGAGTGTATCTGCAGCTTTTTTTAACTTCATAGGAAGGAATACAACATCAGGTGCGGCTGCAACACAGGCTTCTGTGTTGAATTCTTTGGCTGTTCCCATATTAGGAAGACTAACGATGGATGGAGCTGCAAGCTTATAGATGTTTCTTGTATTAGCCTTAGCTTCAATTCCTACAAGCTTATCCTTTAATCCAAGTGCAAGGAGAAGACTTGTAGAGATATAGTAAGATGAAGCAATCTTTTCAGGTGCTTTTTCAAAAGTTACTGTTCGTCCAGCCTGGTCGGTAACAGTAAGAGGGTAGCTTGTGCCTATCTCGTTGAATTGGGACATGACATCAAAGGCTGATGTTGAAGCAGCCTGTGTAGTGCTGTCATTTGCAGCAGAACTGCCACATGCTACAGTTGATATAAGCATGAGCACTGCAAGAACTAAAGCGGTTAATCTTTTAAAATTCTTCATAATTATCCTCATTTCTACTTTGTTTTAACACACTCATTTATGTTGAACAGAATATATCTTATAGCAACAGTTAAAAGAAGTGTGCGAATGAATTTTATCAGATTGACAAGGCTTTTACAAGTCAGTATAGTTATATTATAATGTAATTAAGAAATGGTCAGGAAAAAGTTTAAAGGTTGTTTAAGCTGTACAGCGGGACTTTTATTTCTGGCATAAGTATGATCAAAATGAGGAGTTTTTATGCTTAATATACAGAATTATAAGAGAGTAGAAAGTATTGAAGAGGCCTACGAGCTTAACCAGAAGAAGGCTAACAGAATTGTCGGCGGCATGATGTGGATGCGTATGGGTGATAACAGAATCAATACCGCGATTGACATGTCAGGACTGGGACTTGATAAGATTGAAGAGACAGATGAAGAATTTAAGATTGGATGCATGACATCTCTAAGACAGTTAGAAAACCATAAGGGCTTTAATGAGTATACCAATGGCTGCACTAAGGAAGCACTAAGGCATATTGTTGGGGTGCAGTTTAGAAATCTAGCGACAGTTGGTGGAAGCATATATGGAAGATATGGATTTTCTGATGTTCTTACATTATTAATTGGACTTGATTCATACGTTGAATTACATAGGGGAGGAATAGTTTCCCTAAAGGATTATGCAGCTCAAAGCTATGACAGGGATATTATTGTAAGCATTATCGTTAAGAAAAAGCCAGTCAAGATGTTTTATGAGGCAGTAAGAATAACAGAAACAGACCTTCCGGTTCTTACCTGTGCCGCTGTAAGCTTTAGCGGTTTGGGTGAATATAATCTGTGTATAGGTGCAAGACCGGGAAGAGCTGTTGTTGTAGAAGATAAGGAAGGTATTCTTAAGGGCGGAGTAAATGATGAGACTATAGAGAGCTTCGCCAGATATGTAAGGGAAAATGTTTCTACAGAGAGTAATATGCGTGGAAGCGCTGAATACAGAAGCCATCTGGCAGAAGAGCTTACTAAGAGAGCATTAAGGGCTGTAAATTATTAATATAGAGATTTATTAGTGTATGGATTGGAGAATATATGTTAGTAGATATTAAGTTAAATGGAAAGTCAGTCAAGGCAGATGTGGCCTGCGATATGACTCTTTATGATTTTGTGAGGGAGCATGGCTGTTATAGTGTAAAATGTGGCTGTGAGACTTCTAACTGCGGACTGTGTACGGTATTTCTTAACGATAAACCTGTACTTTCATGTTCGGTTCTTGCTGTAAGAGCAGATAAATGCAGCGTTACAACGCTTGAAGGTTTACAGGAGGAGGCCGCAGAGTTCGTTACATTTATAGCTGACCAGGGAGCAGAGCAGTGTGGCTTCTGTAACCCGGGCTTTGTTATGAATGCTATTGCACTTTTTAGGGAGAATCCTTACCCTGATGAAGATGAGATTAAGGAATTCCTTTCGGGAAATCTGTGCAGATGTTCCGGGTATGAAGGCCAGTTAAGAGGAATTCTGGATTACCTAAAGGTAAAAAAGGCTAAGGAAGCCAGTGTGGAAAATAAAGAAAATATAGCAGAGGAGGTGAAGTAATGAAGTCAGTTAATAAAGCAGTAAGAAAAAAAGATGCAATGGAGCTGCTTCTTGGAAAACCGGTATATACAGATGATATTGCACCAAAGGATTGTCTTGTTGTAAAGCTTCTGCGTTCACCATATGCCAACGCATATGTTAAGAGCATTAATACAGATATTGCAATGAAGGTACCTGGAATAGAGGCAATATATACATATAAGGATGTTGACCAGAATATGAAGCGTTTTACCTGTGCCGGTCAGACGTATCCTGAGCCAAGTCCTTATGACAGGCTTATTCTTGATAAACATGTAAGATTCATAGGTGATCCGGTTGCGATTGTTGCGGGAGTGGATGAACGCTGTGTTGATAAGGCAATGAAGCTTATTAAGGCAGAGTATGAGGTGCTTGAACCAGTGCTTGACTTTACTAAGGCAAAGGATAATGAGATACTTGTTCATCCAGAGGATAACTGGGAAGCAATGTGTCCTGTCGGAGCTGATAATAAAAGAAATCTATGTGCACATGATGAGTGCAGTAATGGTGATATAGATAAGGTGCTTGAGAGTTGTGATGTTGTAATTGACAGGACATATCACACAAAGGCGTGCCAGCAGAGCATGATGGAGACCTTCAGGACATTCTGTACAATCGATACATATGGAAGACTTCATGTTGTAAGTTCTACACAGATAGTATTTCACTGCAGAAGAATCATTTCACACGCACTTGGAATCTCTCCATCAAAGATACGTGTTACAAAGCCTAGAATAGGTGGTGGTTTTGGTGCAAAGCAGACATCGGTTTCAGAAATATATCCGGCATTTGTCACATGGAAGACTAAGAAGCCAGCTATGATTATATTCTCAAGGGAAGAGTCATTGTCAGCTTCATCTCCAAGACATGAGATGCAGATGCATGTAAGGCTCGGTGCAACTAAGGATGGTATCGTAAAAGGAATAGATTTATATACCCTGTCTAACACAGGAGCTTATGGGGAGCATGGACCAACGACAGTAGGTCTTTCAGGACACAAGTCAATACCGTTATACGGAAAGGCGGAGGCATTCCGATTTGTAAGTGATGTTGTATACACGAATGTTATGTCAGCAGGGGCATATAGAGGCTATGGTGCCACACAGGGACTTTTTGCCGTTGAATCTGCTGTAAATGAGCTTGCTGATAAGCTTCATATGGATCCTTTTGAGATAAGGTTTAAAAACATAGTTAAGGAGGGCGATGTAATGCCTGCTTACTATGGTCAGGTCAATACAAGCTGTGCACTTGACAGATGCTTAGCAAAGGTCAAAGAGATGATTAAATGGGATGAGAAGTATCCTATGAGAAAGATATCTGACACGAAGGCACGTTTTGTCGGAATGGGTATGGCTATGCAGGGCTCTGGTATATCTGGTGTGGATGTGGGAAGTGCCACACTTAAGCTCAATGATGAGGGCGTGTATACAATGAATATCGGCGCTGCTGACATGGGAACAGGCTGTGATACAATACTTGCACAGATTGCTGCGGAGGTGCTTGAGTGCAGTACTGATAACATAAGTGTATTTGGTGCTGATACTGATATATCACCTTATGATTCAGGCTCATATGCGTCAAGTACAACATACGTTACTGGAAAGGCAGTTGAGAACTGTGCCTTAGAGCTAAGAAGCAGAATCGAAAAGCTTGGGGCTAAGCTTATAGGCTGTGATAAGAGTGAGGTTACATTTGACGGAAGCTGTGTAAGATGCGAGGCTGGAGAGCACAATGGTGCATCAGTAAGTCTTTGCGATATCGCAACAGCTTCAATGTGTGGCAATGATATAGCACTTACAGTTACTAATACACATACATCACCTATTTCTCCACCACCATATATGGTAGGTGCAGCTGAGGTTGAGGTTGACCTTGTCACAGGTGAGAGCAGGGTTGTGGAATATGATGCATGTGTTGACTGTGGAACACCAGTTAATCCTAATCTTGCAAGGGTTCAGGCAGAAGGCGGAATCCTTCAGGGAATTGGTATGGCAATGTCTGAAAATATCACATATTCTGATAAGGGAAAGCTTTATGAGAACTCATTCCTGCAATATAAGATACCATCAAGAATGGATATTGGACATATTAATGTTGAGTTTGAAAGCAGCTTTGAGGATGCTGGACCATTTGGTGCTAAGTCAATAGGAGAGGTTGTAATTAACACTCCACTTCCGGCTGTGACAGATGCGCTAAGCCACGCAGCAGGAAAGAGGTTCTATGAGCTGCCTATAACACCGGAGCAGATTGCTATGGCGAGAGCAGAGAATAATTAGGATTATAACACAGATAAGATAAAAGATAAGATGGCACGATTTATTTCTGGATAAGGGGAATAGTCGTGCTGTTTTATTTAATGCCATTTCTCATAAAGTAGATGACTATTTCACATTATAAAATACAGGAGTAAAAATTATGCCTAATATATTAATTGTAGAGGATGATATAAATATTAATAACCTTCTTTGTGAGGTGCTTGTGAAGGCAGGTTATACGTGTGAACAGGCATTTTCAGGAACAGAGGCAAAGCTGCTTCTTAATATAAAAGAAAAGGCTTATACGCTTGTACTGCTTGACTTAATGCTGCCTGGGGCAAGTGGTGAGGAGGTTTTAAAGGAAATAAGAAAACATGGAAGGCTTCCGGTGATTGTGCTGACTGCAAAGGATAGTATAGATGATAAAATCGGAGTGCTGACAGATGGAGCAGATGATTATATAACAAAGCCATTTGAGATTAGAGAGGTACTGGCACGTATTCAGGTGCAGCTTCGTCATATAGAGGTGGAAACAAAAGGTGAAACAGAGGCGGAAACAGAAGTAAAAACAAAGGCTGGTATACAAAAAGGACAAGGCAGCGGAAGGCTTGAGTTCAGAGATATGGTGCTTACACGCTCAACCTTTGAGGTAAGCATCGGTGGCAGGGTGCTTCCTAAGATTACAAAACAGGAATTTGCAATACTGGAATTACTGCTTAAAAACCCGAAGCAGGTGTTTAGCAAGGAGGATATATTCGAATATGCGTGGGATGAGCCATATATGGGTGAAACAAAGACCCTGGATGTGCATATAAGCAATATCAGAAAGAAAATAAAGACCGTTACACCTGATGAATATATAGAAACAATATGGGGGATTGGATATCGCCTGCATGAATAATTTACTCTTTTTTTACTATTTATTTGCGATTGATTAGGATTTATTTTTTATGATAAGAGCAGTTAGGAAAAGGAGGAAAAAGCTTTGAGTGAATTATTATTGCAGACAAGGAATCTGACTAAGCAGTATGGCAGACACAAGGCAGTTGATGGTGTAAATATGCACATTAAAAAGGGTGCGATATATGGCTTTATTGGAAGAAATGGAGCCGGTAAAACGACTTGTCTTAAGATGATTAGCGGACTGTCAACACCGTCTTATGGCGAAATAGAAATGTTTGGGTATAAGGGAAAGGACTTACAAAAGGTACGTTCAAGAGTAGGGTGTCTTATAGAAGCACCCGGACTTTATGGAAATATGTCGGCATATGACAATCTGAACATTAAATGTAAGCTTACAGGGATTAAGAAAAAAGGATATATAGAAGAACTGTTAAAAACAGTAGGTCTTGATGCTGTTGGAGAAAAGAAAACAAAGCATTATTCGCTTGGAATGAAGCAGCGCTTGGGAATTGCTCTTGCACTTGTAGGCGAGCCTGACCTTCTTATTCTTGATGAGCCGATTAACGGACTTGATCCGCAGGGAATAGTGGAGGTGCGTGAAACTATCCAGAAGCTTGCTAAGGAGCGTGGCATGACAATATGTATTTCAAGTCATATACTGGAGGAATTATCAAAGCTTGCCACAGATTATGGCATTATTCATAATGGATGCCTTGTGCAGGAGCTTACAAGAGAAGAGCTTATGAAAAAATGCAGTGAGCGCATAGAGCTTACACTTGATAATCCTAAGCAGGCTATTCCTGTGCTTGATGATATGGGCTTTAGCAGCTATCAGGTTATAGATAAAGAACATATTCATATATTTGAAAGACTGGGAGAAAGTGCCAGTCTGAATATGGAGCTTGCAAAGGCAGGGATTCCAGTTAAGGGAATATCTATTACAAGTGAAGAGCTTGAGAATTATTTCTTAAGGCTTACAGGGGGTGACAATCGTGCTTAATATGATAAAGATGGATGTATACAGAATGTTTCGTACAAAGAGTATGTATGTAATATGGATTATATTGCTGGCATCAGCACTGCTTACCTCATTTCTTTCAAAAATAGATTATGATGCAGCTAATAAGGAATGGGAGAAACAGCAGGCAGTAGAAAGTCAGGCAGATACTGATACTGATATGCAGGCAGCTGATGTGGTAAATGCACAGGACATAGAGGAACAACAGGTAGCTGACAGCAACAAGGAACAGCTTTCGCAGCAGAATACAGATAATGTCAATCTGGGTATGAGTGTAGAATTACCTACGGAGCCTGGAAAGAAGGTTACGGTAATGGATGTTTTCTTTTCTAATGCACAGGGAAAGTTTTATGCACTTTTTCTTGTAATATTTGCGGTTATGTTTGCAACAGCAGATATTAAGAGCGGTTATATTAAGAATATTGGAGGACAGGTGTCACAAAGAGGAATGCTTATTGTTTCAAGGGCAGCTGCACTTGCCTTATTTACAGCAATCACATTTGCAGGGATATTTGTATTCCAGGCAGCAGCGAATATGCTTGCGTTTAAGTGTGTGGTGTGGGGTGACTGGAAAGAGATTATACCTTATTTCTTAACAGAATTTATGCTTCATTATGCATTTGTGTTAATATGTATGGCGATAGCAGTTATAATTAAGAACAATGTCATAAGCATGACATTAGCGGTATGTCTTACTATGAATATAATGAGTATTGTGTATGCCCTTATAGATTATGTGGGCAATAGAGTGGGACTTCATAACTTCAATATATATAAGTATACAGTAACTGGAAGGATGGCAATGCTTCCTATGAATGCAGGCAGGGAGGATGTTATTAGTTCAGTGTGTGTGGCAGCCGCATTTATTATTATAATGCTGTCATTAAGCAGTTATATTTTTCAGAAAAGGGATATTTAGAGAATGAGGATTATTATTGGAATATTAGCAGTAATAATTATTATACAGGCATTTATTATGTGGAAATACCAGCGGCAGATTAAGGACATCTGCCGCCAGTTGTCGTTTCTTATGGAACACGATAGCAACAAGCTGATTCAACGTGAAATAGATATAGGGGGAATAGGTGAGCTTTCAGATAAATTGAATGAGCTGCTTGACCTGCGTAAAAAAGAAAGAAGCGAGTACAGAAAAAAAGAAGAGCTGATAGCAGACACATATACTAATCTTTCACACGATATAAGGACACCGCTTACATCGCTCGATGGATATTTCCAGCTTATAGAGGAATGTGACAATACAGATGACCAGAGGAGATATCTTGATATAATCAGAGAAAGGCTTAACAGTCTCAATGAAATGCTGGAGGAGCTTTTTACATTCACAAAGCTGAAAAATGATTCATATAAGCTGGAGCTTACAGAATGTTGTATAAACAGAATATTAAAAGAAGCTGTATTTTCTTATTATGATGAATGGAAGAAGCAGGGTATCTTCCCGGAGATTAGTATTACTGAGGAAATGCTGTATATATCAGGTAATAAGCAGGGCTTAAGAAGAGTTATACAGAATGTCATAAAAAATGGTCTTGATCATGGGGAAAAGAATATAAGTATCAGGCTTACCCGTGAGGATAATCATGCCTTGCTTAAAATCAGCAATTATACGGAACATCCTGAAAATATTGACTTAAGCCATGTGTTTGAGCGTTTTTATAAAGCAGATGTGGCAAGAGGCAGAGCCTCAACCGGACTGGGTTTATCTATTGCAAAAGAGCTTGTGGAGCGTATGAATGGAGATATAAGTGCAGGAATACAGGGAAATGATTTCATTATTGAGATAAAAGTTTCACTTGTGGTATAATATGTATAGGCTGGAATGGAGGAGGCTAAGTTATGGGGAGATTTGTTAATACGGATAATAGTGCATTTAAAATGGCACTTAATTCTGAAATATATGTAGATAAGTCTGGACTTATCGAGTATACAAACAGAGTGCTTAATACTAATCAGGCATTTATATGTAATAGCCGTCCAAGAAGATTCGGAAAGTCAGTTACAGCAGATATGCTTGTGGCATATTATAGCAAAGGCTGTGATTCAGAAGGGATATTTGACAGACTGCAAATAAGTAAAAGTCCATCATATAAAGAAAATATTAATAAATATGATGTAATACATTTTGATGTACAATGGTGTATGATGGATGCCGGTTCGCCAGATAAAACAGTAAATTATATTAACGAACAGATTATAGCTGAGTTAAAGGAAAACTATCCAGATGTCGACCTTGATTCTGCGAGAACGGCATATGGTGCTATGTCACTTATTAACATGAACAAGGGAATTAAATTTATTGTAATAATAGATGAGTGGGATGTGATTATTCGTGATGAGGCAGCTAATAACGATGTTCAGACACAGTATATTAATTTCTTAAGGGGGATGTTTAAGGGGAGTGAGCCGGCAAAGTTCATACAACTGGCGTATCTTACAGGCATTCTGCCAATAAAGAGAATAAAGACACAGTCAGCACTTAATAATTTTGATGAATATACGATGATAAGTGCAAAGGTTCTGGACAAATATACAGGCTTTACTGAGGATGAAGTTAAATGCCTGTGTGAAAGATTTGGAAGGGATTATGATAAGGTAAAAAGCTGGTATGATGGCTATAAGCTTGGAAACTGCCATATATACAATCCTAAGGCCGTGGTCAATGTTATGCTGTGGGGAGAGTATCGCAGCTACTGGTCGGAAACAGGAACCTATGAGGCTATTATTCCGTTAATTAATATGAACTTTGATGGCCTTAAGACGGCAATAATAGAAATGATAGCAGGAGCTTCGATAAATGTTGATGTTAATTCATTTCAAAATGATATGGTCAGCTTTGCAGGAAAAGATGATGTAATGACGCTGCTTATTCATCTTGGATATCTGGCATATGACAGCAGTTATCAAATGGCATATATACCTAATGAGGAAATTCGTCAGGAATTTATTCTTGCTACTAAAAAAACAGAGTGGAATGAATTAATTGCATTTCAAAAGCAGTCGCAGGTAATAATAGATGCAACTCTTGATAAAGATGCAGATACAGTAGCGGATTGCATTGAAAAAATTCATACAGAATACACATCGGCCATTCAATATAATAATGAGAACTCTTTAAGCTGTGTTTTATCATTAGCTTATTTAAGTGCAATGCAGTATTATTTCAAGCCAGTAAGAGAAATGCCAACAGGCAGAGGCTTTGCAGATATTGTACTATTACCAAAGCCAGAGTATACAGCAGGTTATCCGGCTTTAATTATTGAGCTGAAGTGGAATCAGGATGCAGTAACCGCCATCAATCAGATAAAAGAGAAAAAATACCCAGAGGCTGTTAAGAAATATACAGATAATATATTACTTGTTGGGATTAATTATGATAAAAAAACAAAGAAGCATAGCTGTGTTATAGAAAGGTAAGCGGTGATAGCTATATATTAAAGAAGTGAAAAAATTAATAAAAATATTCCACTATATATTGACAAAAAAATAACAAAATGATATAAAATGCAAAAGGAAAAGGGGCTGTTACGGAGAAATTATATATAGAATATGCTGATTCGTTTAATGAATGGGGAATATTACAGATTCAATAATAAAGGGAGACATGCGTATGAAAAATATAAAAGAAATAGGGGATTTTTTTATAAATCTGAATGAATATGTATATGCAACAGATATAGAAACCAATGAAATTGTATATATGAATCATAAAGCATTGAAAGCGTATGGCTTAGAATCAATAGAGGATATAAAAGGCAAGAAGTGTTATGAGGTATTACAAAAAGCTTCTGTTAAATGTGGTATGTGCAATAACAGCAGGCTTTCACCGGGCACATTTCAGGAATGGCGTTATTATAATCCTGTATTAGATAAATATATGATAATAAAGGATACTCTGGTTGAGGGGGAAGGAAACAGAAAGTACAGGCTGGAAATAGGCATAGATATAAGTGAGGAGCTTGCACAGGATAAGCTTATCCAGAAGTATAGAGAAACTGAAGTACTTGTCAATGAGGGTTTAAGAGTGGCACTTGCAGCAGATACACCTGATGAAACGATTAATACACTTATTGGGTATATAGGTAAAGCACTTAATGGAGAAAGAACATATATATTTGAAAAAAATATACATGGAAGAGATGATAATACATATGAGTGGACGGCAGAGGGAATAAGTCCGGAGAAGGATAATCTTCAGAATCTGCCTCCAGAGATATGTGCTAACTGGTATAAGTGTTTTGAAAAAGGCGGAAACATCGTAATTCAGGATATTGAAGAAATAAAGGATAGCGATCCATTGCAATATGATAATTTAAAAAGACAGGGGGTTCATTCAATAATTGTAATTCCATTATATAACGAAGGAAATGTTGTTGCATTTATGGGAATAGACAATCCTCCGTTGCTTACACTTGAATACTCCTTAAGTATACTGGAGATTATGGGTGCTTTTATTATATCGTGTATAAAGCGCAGGAATACGATGAGAAAGCTTGAAGATATGAGCTATAAGGATGCTTTAACCAAAATCGGAAACCGTTTCGCTATGAGAGACTGTGTAGCTAGTATAGATAAAAAACAGAGTATAGGCGTTGTTTACTGTGATGTTACAGGACTGAAATATGTGAATGATACAATGGGACATGAGGCAGGCGACAGACTTATTCTTAACGCATGTGGATGCCTTACAGACGTGTTTGGAGTGGATGCAGTATTTCGTATAGGTGGAGATGAGTTCCTTGTAATCTGTACACAGATAGATGAGAATACATTAATAAAGCGTATAACAGAGTTAAAAGAACTAATGAATGAGCGTTCTGTGAATATGGCAGCAGGTGTTATCTGGAGTGAGAATGTAATAACAGGCTTTGATGAAATGTTACGTGAGGCAGAGGATAAAATGTATGCCGATAAAGCGCGATATTATAAGGAAAAAGGAATTGAACGCAGAAAAGGACGGGCATAGCAGGGCTAAAGGAATGCATCATATAACACAATAACAGGTGATTTTGTGATAAATTATAATAAATAATACAGCTTAATTATTGACATTTTAAGATCAATTATATACAATCACATTATCTGCGATGACGAAGACAGTAGATTATGAAAGAAAGCAATAGCGAGCCGGGATGGTGGAAGCCGGTGTGAGTAGAGCATAGTTGAATATCACTTCCAAGCATCCTTGCAGAACTTTGCAGTATAATATTATGGGTAACATTAAGGATGGTATTATATTACGAAAAGTAAGTGAGGACGGTAATCCTACCGTTACAAGGGACGCATATGATGGTATGTCGTAATTGATATAGGTTAAGTTGATTCAGCCCCTGTCGTATTACGGCAGGGGCTTTTTTGCATATGTAACGACATTTGTTACAGCACCAATAAAGCAAGCTGACATCGTTACGATTAAGTAAATGATTTGAAAGGAGTAACACAATGGTATACGAGAAAGTTTCATCAGATATGAATTTCGTAGACAGAGAAAAACAGGTTGAAAAGTTCTGGAAGGATAATGATATATTCCAGAAGAGTATTGATAACCGCAAGAAGGGGGAAACATATACATTTTATGATGGACCTCCAACAGCTAATGGTAAGCCACATATAGGACATGTTCTTACAAGAGTTATAAAGGATATGATTCCAAGATATAGAACAATGAAGGGCTATATGGTTCCACGTAAGGCCGGATGGGATACACATGGACTTCCAGTTGAGCTTGAGCTTGAGAAGGAATTAGGTCTTGATGGCAAGGAACAGATTGAAGAGTATGGTCTTGAGCCATTCATCAAGAAATGTAAGGAAAGCGTATGGAAATACAAGGGTATGTGGGAAGATTTCTCATCTACAGTTGGTTTCTGGGCTGATATGGATAATCCATACATCACATATGATGATAACTTCATCGAGTCTGAATGGTGGGCTTTAAAACAGATATGGGATAAGGGTCTTTTATATAAGGGCTTTAAGATTGTTCCTTACTGCCCACGTTGTGGAACACCACTTTCATCACACGAAGTAGCACAGGGCTACAAGGCTGTTAAAGAGCGTTCAGCAGTAGTACGTTTCAAGTGTGTAGGCGAAGATGCATATTTCCTTGCATGGACAACAACACCTTGGACACTTCCATCTAACGTTGCACTCTGCGTGAACCCAGAAGAAACATATGTAAAGGTTAAGGCAGCAGACGGCTATACTTACTATATGGCAGAAGCACTTCTTGATAAGGTACTTGGTGGACTTGCAGTTAAGGCAGGCCAGACAGTAGGCGGAAATGTTATCGAAGAAGGCAAGGAAGCTGGAAGCGGCGCAGGCGTTGACTACGAAGTATTAGAAACTTACAAGGGTAAAGACCTTGAATATAAAGAATATGAGCCATTATACCAGTGCGCGGCAGATGTTGCGGCTAAGCAGCACAAGAAGGGACATTTTGTTACATGTGATGACTATGTAACTATGTCAGATGGTACTGGTATCGTTCATATTGCACCAGCATTTGGTGAAGATGATGCCAAGGTTGGACGTAAATATGACCTTCCATTCGTACAGTTCGTTGACGGAAAGGGTGAACTTACAAAGGAAACACCATATGCAGGACTTTTCGTTAAGAAGGCAGACCCAGAAGTTCTTAAGGATCTTGATAAGGAAGGCAAGTTATTCGATGCTCCTAAGTTTGAGCATGATTATCCATTCTGCTGGAGATGTGATACACCACTTATCTACTATGCAAGAGAGTCTTGGTTTATCAAGATGAGTGATCCAGAAGTTAAGGCTAACTTAATAGCTAACAACAAGACAATCAACTGGATTCCGGAAACTATCGGAACTGGACGTTTTGGCGCATGGCTTGAAAATGTTCAGGACTGGGGAATTTCACGTAACAGATACTGGGGTACTCCTCTTAATATCTGGGTATGTGATGATTGTGGAGAAATGTTATCTATCGGAAGCAAGGCAGAATTAAAGGAACATTCTGATAACTGCCCAGATGATATCGAGCTTCACAGACCATATATTGATGCTGTTACTTGTACTTGTCCTAAGTGTAAGGGCAAGATGAAGAGAGTTCCAGAAGTTATCGACTGCTGGTTCGACTCAGGTTCAATGCCATTTGCACAGCACCATTATCCATTTGAGAATAAGGAAGTGTTTGAACAGCAGTTCCCTGCTAAGTTCATTTCAGAAGCCGTTGACCAGACAAGAGGCTGGTTCTACTCACTTCTTGCTATATCAACACTTCTTTTCAATAAAGCACCTTATGAAAATGTTATCGTACTTGGTCACGTTCAGGATGCAGATGGACAGAAGATGAGTAAGTCAAAGGGAAATGCTGTAGATCCGTTTGATGCATTAAAGAAGCACGGTGCAGATGCTATCCGCTGGTACTTCTATGAGAATTCAGCACCATGGCTTCCTAACAGATTCCATGACAAGGCTGTTACAGAAGGTCAGAGAAAGTTTATGGGAACTATCTGGAACACATATGCATTCTTTGTACTTTATGCTAACATAGATGATTTTGATGCTACTAAGTATACACTTGAGTATGATAAGCTTCCAGTTATGGATAAATGGATTCTTTCTAAGCTTAATACTCTTGTTAAGACTGTTGATAACAATCTTGCCAACTACAAGATTACAGAAACAGCAAGAGCACTTGAGGACTTTGTAGATGAGCTTTCTAACTGGTATGTAAGAAGATGCCGTGAAAGATTCTGGGCAAAGGGTATGGAGCAGGATAAGATTAATGCTTATATGACTCTTTACACAACACTTGTAACACTTTGCAAGGCAGCAGCACCTATGATTCCTTTCATGACAGAAAGCATTTACAGAAACCTTGTATGCAGCATAGATAAGACAGCTCCTATCAGTATCCACCTCTGCGACTTCCCAGAAGTTAAGGAAGAATGGATTGACAAGGAACTTGAAGATAACATGGAAGATGTATTAAATGCTGTTGTTATCGGAAGAGCATGCCGTAACTCAACTAACATCAAGAACAGACAGCCAATCGGCAAGCTGTACATTAAGGCTGACTGGAAGTTAAACGAATACTTTACAGCTATCATAGCAGATGAGCTTAATGTTAAGGAAGTTGAGTACACAGATGATGTAAGAGCATTTACTTCATATTCATTCAAGCCACAGTTAAAGACACTTGGACCAAAGTATGGCAAGCATCTTAATGCTATCAGAGCAGCACTTTCAACACTTGATGGCAATGCAACTATGGATGAACTTAATACTAAGGGTTCATTTACAATCAATGCTGATGGTGAAGATATCGTTCTTGAGAAGGATGATGTTCTTATTGAGATGACTCAGAAGGAAGGCTTTGTAGCAAGTTCTGACAAGGGTATCACAGTTGTTATGGATACTAACCTTACACCAGAGCTTATCGAGGAAGGCTTCGTAAGAGAAATCGTAAGTAAGATTCAGACTATGCGTAAGGATGCTGGATTTGAGGTTATGGATAAGATTACTGTATATGTAGATGGTAATGACAAGTTAGCAGACCTTATGGTTAAGAATGCAGAGCAGATTAAGAGCGTTGTTCTTGCAAATACTATTGAAACAGGTAAGACAGCAGGATTCACTAAGGATTGGGATATCAATGGTGAGAAGGTTGTGCTTGCGGTTGAGAAGAACTAAAACAGTATCTTAATAATTTATAATATGTAAAGACGAGGAGAAAATCGCAGTTATGCGTATTTTCTCCTCGTTTTTTAGTAAATAGAGATAGATGATCTGATACACAATTCACGCCTAAAAATGACAGTTCACGCCAATTGTATTGAAATATTATTAGGGATGAATATACTGAAATTAATAAGAACTATAAAAAATGTTATAGAAGATTATGTTGCATATAAATGATTTATATTAAAAGAATGGAGGTGGTATGAATGAAAAGAAAAATGATGATGTTATTAGCTGTTAGTTTGATTGCAATAGCTGGATGTGGTAAAGGGAATTTACAGAGTGCACCACTGCCAGAACAAGCATATCTTTATTATCTTGAATAATAATGATCAATTAATTTTATTAAATTGCAATAAGGGTGCGAATCGTGTATAATTTAACCATCGTGTAACGTGCTTTGTGAATAATGTTAATTAAATCAGACACGATTAGTTAAATCAGGAATAATGATATACATTTGTGGTATATCTATATATTAAGGAGGAGAAGAATACATGGTGACAGGTACAGAAGCATCTTTTAGCAAGGAAGAATTCAAGAAAAAAGTTGTAAGTAATTGTAAATCTCTTTATAGAAAGAATATTGATGAGGCAGATAAGCAGCAGGTGTTCCAGTCAGTTGCGTATGCAGTTAAGGATCTTATCATAGATAAGTGGATAGCTACACATAAGACATATGACAAGGAAGATCCTAAGATTGTATATTATATGTCTATGGAGTTCCTTATGGGACGTGCACTTGGTAATAACATGATTAATCTTACTAAGTATAACGAGATAAAAGAAGCACTTGAGGAGCTTGGACTTGATATTAATGTTATCGAGGATCAGGAGCCAGATGCAGCACTTGGTAACGGTGGACTTGGAAGACTTGCAGCATGTTTCCTTGATTCACTTGCAACTCTTGAATATCCAGCTTACGGATGCGGTATCAGATATAAGTATGGTATGTTCAAACAGGAGATTAAGGACGGATATCAGGTAGAGGTTCCTGATAACTGGTTAAAGGATGGCAATCCATTTGAGATTAAGCGTTCTGAATACAGATATGAAGTCAAGTTTGGTGGGTATGTGCGTTCTTACAGAGATGAAGCAACTGGACGTGATATATTCGTTCAGGAAGACTACCGTTCAGTTATAGCTGTTCCTTATGACCTTCCAGTTATCGGATATGGTAACAACACAGTCAATTCACTTAGAATATGGGATGCAGAGCCAGTTAATACATTTAACTTAAGCTCATTTGATAAGGGCGATTACCAGAAGGCTATAGAGGAAGAGAACCTTGCAAAGAATATTGTAGAAGTTCTTTATCCTAACGATAACCATTATGCAGGTAAGGAATTAAGACTTAAGCAGCAGTATTTCTTCGTATCAGCATCAGTCCAGAGAGCTGTTGAAAGATATAAGAAGATGCACAATGGTGATGTAAAGAAGCTTTATGAGAAGGTTACATTCCAGCTTAATGATACACATCCAACAGTTGCAGTTGCAGAGCTTATGAGAGTTCTTATGGATGAGAATGGTCTTGAATGGGATGAAGCATGGGAGGTTACAACTAAGACAGTTGCATATACTAACCATACTATTATGGCTGAGGCACTTGAGAAGTGGCCTATTGAGCTGTTCTCAAGACTTCTTCCAAGAATCTATCAGATAGTAGAGGAAATCAACAGAAGATTCGTTGAAGATATTAAGGCAAAGTATCCAGGAGACCAGGAAAAGGTCAGAAAGATGGCTGTTATATATGATGGTCAGGTTAAGATGGCTAATCTTGCTATATGTGCAGGCTACTCTGTTAACGGTGTTGCAAAGCTTCACACAGAAATCTTAGAGAAGCAGGAGCTTAAGGATTTCTATGAGATGATGCCAGAGAAGTTCAACAACAAGACTAATGGTATCACACAGAGAAGATTCCTCCTTCATGCTAATCCACTTCTTGCAGACTGGATTACGGACAAGATTGGCGATGGATGGGTAACAGATCTTAAGCAGCTTGAAAAGATGCTTGTATATGTTAATGATGAAAAGGCAAGACAGGAATTCATGCAGATTAAGCATAAGAATAAAGTAAGACTTGCAAAGTATATCAAGGAGCACAATAGAATAGATGTTAATCCGGATTCTATATTTGATGTACAGGTAAAGAGACTTCACGAATATAAGAGACAGCTTCTTAATATTCTTCATGTTATGTACCTTTACAATGAAATCAAGAAGAATCCTGATATGGATATTGTTCCTAGAACATTTATCTTTGGTGCAAAGGCTGCCGCTGGTTATAAGATTGCAAAGCAGACTATAAAGCTTATTAATAATGTTGCAGATGTGATCAACAATGATGAATCTATTAATGGAAAAATTAAAGTGGTATTTATCGAGAATTACAGAGTATCTAACGCTGAGATAATATTTGCAGCAGCAGATGTATCTGAGCAGATATCTACAGCATCTAAGGAGGCTTCAGGTACAGGTAACATGAAGTTTATGCTTAATGGTGCAATAACACTTGGCACTATGGATGGCGCTAATGTTGAGATAGTCCAGGAGGTTGGAGAGGAGAATGCCGTAATATTCGGTCTTCGTTCTGATGAAGTTATCCGTTATGAGAATGAGGGTGGCTATGATCCTATGGAAATCTTCAACAACGACCAGAATATAAGAGAGGTTCTTATGGAACTTATCAATGGTAAGTATTCTAAGGAAGATCCAGAGATGTTCAGGGATATCTACAACTCACTTCTTAACTCACAGGAGGGAAGAAGAGCAGATACTTACTTCATTCTTAAGGACTTCCGTTCTTATGCAGAAGCACAGGCTAAGATTGATAAGAGATACAGGGATGAGACTGGCTGGGCTAAGACAGTTATGATTAACTCGTTTAAGGCAGGTAAGTTCTCATCAGACAGAACTATTGAAGAGTATGCAACAGAAATCTGGAAGCTTACTAAGACACCAGTTAAGTTAAAGTAAAGGTTGCAAAATATAGAATAATATCTATCCGGTATTCATACATTTTATCTAGGAGGCTAGATAAAGTGTATGAGACTGGATAGATTTTTTTTACCCCGTATTATAATCAGAGGAGTGGGTTTAATCGGGGAAAGAATAGATGAAGCGGCAACAGACAAGCAGTATATAGAATATAAGAAGGCAAGAAGAAGGAACGATACACAAGGGTATGTCATAAGCAGCTGCGAGACAGGGAATTATGATTACAAGGATTATAATTATTATAAAAGCAGGAGGGGAGAAGATAATAATTCATTAATTACGGGAGAAAGCAGGAAAGGCCGCAGTATAGTCAGGAAATGTATGGAGGTAATGATATTTATCGCCATTTATTTGCTGGTGCCATCGGTTATTACGCTGAAGCTAACAGGTGTTGTTGATACGGCTGTGAGTGAAGAGATAGCTGATGGAAGGACGGTAACAGTGAATTATAAAAATGCATCACAATCTGTAGCGGTTGAGAAGTTTGTTTCAATGGTTCTTGCCGACAGATTGTATATGGGTGATGAGGTTGAACTTCTAAAAGCAGAAAGCATAATGATAAGGACAGATATATACCGTTTAATGGGCGAAAGGATGAACATAGACAGTAGTCAGCTTGGTATGTCGTATATGACATCAGGACAGATGAAGAAAAAGTGGGGAAAGGACTATTTGGATAATTATAACCTTGTAAATGACTGTGTAGCAGCGACAAATGGCATGACAATAAGCTGTAACGGGCAATATATAGAGGCAAGGTATACATACGTAACAGCAGGTTTTACGCTTTCTGGCAAGGATATGTTAGGAGATGATTATTCATATCTTATGGCAGTTGAATGTCCTAAGGATAAAGAAGCAAAAGAATATTTTGTCGTTAAGACTGTTAATAACAAGGATTTTGTTAATGCATTTGAAAAAGCATACGATGGTCTGACACTGGATAAAAAGGGGCTTGATAAGCAGGTACAGGTTGTATCGGTAAGCAGTGATGGATATGTATCTAAGATGCAGGTCGGCAATATGGTGATGACAGGAAGCACATTTGCAAAGATTCTGGGACTTAATTCACCTAATTATAAAATAGAATATATGGATAGTGGCGTAAAGATAACAACAACAGGAGTGGGAGATGGTTTCGGGGTTGGTGTATACACGGCACAGAATATGGCAGAAGGTGGTGCAACTTATGAGGATATTTTAAAAACATTTTATAGTGGGGTGAGTATTGGAGCTTAAAGTGGCTGTAAAAGCAGTGGTTGTTGTGATATGCATTGCAGCACTTATATTATGTCGTCAGTTCGCCAACCGAATGTGTGTTAAACAACAATACATCTATCATGAATATTTTTCCATAATGTGAATATAATCATACTATATGTATAAAAATCCGTACAAGCTTATTGCTTAATCAACTAAGGTATGTTATAATTTTAACAATGACATTGTACGGAACAATTTAACATGGGTTATGAATGGAGGGAATCTTATGAACAAATGGGTTTACAGATTTTCAGAAGGAAATGCTTCTATGAGAGCGTTGTTAGGAGGAAAAGGAGCTAATCTGGCGGAGATGACAGGACTTGGTATGCCGATACCACAGGGCTTTACAGTTACAACGGAAGCGTGTACGAATTATTACGATAATGGGCAGAATATATCAGAGGAAATAAAGACACAGATATTCGAAGCACTTGCATGGTTAGAGGAGTACAATGGCAAGAAGTTCGGAGATAACAGCGACCCGCTTCTTGTATCAGTAAGGTCAGGTGCAAGGGCATCTATGCCGGGAATGATGGATACAATACTCAATCTTGGACTTAACGATGTTGCAGTTGAGGGGTTTGCCGCTAAAACAGGTAATCCAAGATTTGCGTATGATTCATATAGAAGATTCATACAGATGTTTTCAGATGTAGTTATGGAAGTATCAAAGTCTGAATTTGAAAAGATTATAGACGAAGTAAAGGCTGCTAAGGGCGTTAAGTATGATACAGAGCTTACAGCAGAGGATATGAAGGAACTTATCACAAGATTTAAGGCTTTCTATAAAGAGTCAAAGGGGGAGGAGTTCCCACAAGACCCTAAGGTACAGCTTATGGAGGCTGTAAAGGCGGTATTCCGTTCATGGAATAACCCAAGAGCCATTGTATACAGAAGAATGAACGATATTCCGGGAAGCTGGGGAACAGCAGTTAATGTACAGACAATGGTATTTGGTAATAAGGGTGAGACATCAGGAACTGGTGTTGCATTTACAAGAAATCCATCAACAGGTGCAAAGGGAATATATGGCGAATATCTTATCAATGCACAGGGCGAGGATGTAGTTGCAGGTGTACGTACACCACAGCCTATCACACAGCTTGAAAAGGACCTTCCAGAATGCTATGCACAGTTTATGGACCTTGCCATGAAGCTTGAAAAGCATTATAAAGATATGCAGGATATGGAGTTTACTATTGAAGAAGGAAAGCTTTACTTCTTACAGACACGTAACGGCAAGAGAACAGCACAGGCAGCTATACAGATAGCCTGCGATCTTGTTGATGAGGGTATGATTACTCCACAGGAGGCTGTTATGAGAATAGATGCGAAGTCGCTTGACCAGTTACTTCATCCTATGTTTGATGCAGAGGCACTTAAGAGCGGCGAGGTGATAGGAGAAGCACTTCCAGCATCTCCGGGTGCGGCAGCAGGTAAAGTTGTATTTACAGCCGATGAAGCTAAGGAGCTTGGTAAGGGCGGCAAAGGTGAGAGAGTTATTCTTGTAAGACTTGAAACATCACCTGAAGATATAGAAGGTATGCACGCTGCACAGGGTATACTTACAGTGCGTGGTGGTATGACATCACATGCAGCCGTTGTTGCAAGAGGTATGGGTACATGCTGTGTATCTGGCTGCGGTGCTATCAATATAGATGAAGAAGCAAAGGTATTTACACTAGGTGGATATACATTCAGGGAGGGAGATTACATTTCTCTGGATGGTTCAACAGGTAAGATATATAAAGGTGATATAAAGACAGTTGCAGCAACTATAAGCGGTAACTTTGAGAGACTTATGGGCTGGGCTGATGAATATAGAAAGCTTGGCGTAAGAACTAATGCAGATACTCCGGCAGATACAAAGAAGGCTGTTGAGTTAGGTGCAGAAGGCATAGGACTTTGCAGAACAGAGCATATGTTCTTTGGTGAAGACAGAATACCTAAGTTCAGAAGAATGATTCTTTCTGATACAGTAGAGCAAAGAGTTGAAGCACTTAAGCCGATTGGAGAGTTCCAGAAAGCTGACTTTAAGGCTATGTATGAGGCGCTTGAAGGAAGACCAATGACTGTAAGATATCTTGATCCACCTCTTCATGAGTTCGTGCCTACAGATGCAGAAGATATCAAGGCACTTGCAGATGATATGGGACTTACTATTGATGAGGTAAAGGCAAAGTGCGATACACTTCATGAATTTAATCCAATGATGGGACATAGGGGATGCCGTCTTTCAGTAACATATCCAGAAATAGCGAGAATGCAGACGAGAGCGGTTATGGAAGCAGCTATAGAAGTATCAAGGGAAAAAGGGTATACTATTACACCAGAGATTATGATACCTCTTGTTGGAGAAAGAAAAGAGTTGAAGTATGTAAAGGATATTGTTATAGAAGAGGCAGAAGCTGTTAAGAAAGAGATGAACTCTGGTATTAAGTATAAGATAGGTACTATGATAGAGATTCCAAGGGCAGCTCTTCTTGCTAATGAAATAGCAGAAGAAGCAGAATTCTTCTCATTTGGAACCAATGATCTTACACAGATGACATTTGGTTTTTCAAGAGATGATGCTGGAAAGTTCCTTGATTCTTACTATAAGAGCATGATATATGAATCAGACCCATTTGCAAGACTTGACCAGAATGGTGTGGGCCAGCTTGTTAAGATGGCTGTTGAGAAAGGACATAAGACACGCCCAGAACTTAAGTGTGGTATATGTGGAGAACATGGAGGCGATCCATCAAGTATTGAATTCTGTCATAAGGCAGGACTTGATTATGTAAGTTGTTCTCCATTCAGAGTGCCAATAGCAAGGCTTGCAGCAGCACAGGCTGCATTATCTAATCCGGACAGCAGCAAGTCAGATAGTTGTGCTGGAGCAGCAGCTGATATCGATATGGAAGAGATAAAAGAGAAAGCTAAGAAGGCGGCAAACGAAGCTGCAAAGGTTGGAAAGGAAGTTGCCAGGGAAGCTTCACGCATAGGAAAGGAAGCTGCTAAAGTCGGAAAAGAAGTAGCTAAAGCCGGAGTTGCCGGAATAAAGGCTGGAGTAGCAGAGGCAAGGAAGGCATATAACGAGAATAAAGAGACTAAATAAAAGTAAATAATGTTTTTTGCAGGCTTTGCAGCCCAGAGCTGTTATAGATGTATGATTGTCAGGATTCATAGCAAAGCAGAAAAGCTGATACAAAGGGGATTAAGTGCACGTCACACTTAATCCCCTTTTATATCAGTTTATAAAAAATCATATCAGATTCATATTTTACTTGATATCCTAGCTCATATTTTACTTCATCTTCTACTTCATATCCAGCAATCCAATCAGCGTAGCTTTATCATTCAGCTTAGGATTTTCAATCACGATTTCAAGCAGATAGTTTAGTGTATCACCAATCTGGGTGCCTTTAAGGCCATATTCTATAAGGTCAAGTCCTGTGATATCCAGATCTTTGATGGAAAAACAGTCGCCGCGCGCAAGTATTTCATCAGCCATAGTTTTTAGATTTATAAGATGATTGTGTCTGCCTGGATTGGTTATAAAGGTTACTTCCTCACTTGCTTTTACAGCAGCAAGTTCATACTTGATAATGGATTCAAATATATCACGCCCACATTTATGGAGTGCTTCTCTGATTGCAGGTTCAGTTTCTTCTACACGGTCTTTTGAATATGTAAGAATTTTTACCACAGTATCAATGGTTTTGTTGTCCATTCTCAGGTGACGGAGTGTATTATATGCATCCTCCGGAGTGCCAGTAGAAAGGCATGCGGCGAGTCTTAAAGCAAAATTCTTTTCTACATATCTGCATGTCAGAAGAATTCTTTTAGACTGCCTTGAAGTAAAACTGTCGTGCAGCTGTGGCAGTATATCCATGAACAGATTAGTGTTTCCGTATAAGCGGCAGAAATCAGGATTGTCAGACATGAGTGTTTTCTTAAGCTCAACACATACACGCTCCATGCTTACCTTCTGTATATTTGTGCTCAATTTTTCTATGGCTTTAAAAGTGTTATCATCAATAGTAAATCCAAGCTGTGCAGAAAAACGGATTGCACGCATCATCCTAAGAGCATCCTCTGTAAATCTTTCTACAGGATTTCCAACGCATCTTATTATTTTATTATTAATATCATCTATGCCACCATATTCATCGACAAGACCCATTCTGTCATTATATGCCATAGCATTTATGGTAAAGTCCCTTCTGCAAAGGTCATCAGTAAGCCTGTCAGAGAATTCTACAGACGAGGGATGCCTGCCATCCAGATAATCGCCATCAATACGGTATGTAGTAACCTCATAACCTGTTGAATGAAGCATGACGGTTACAGTACCATGTTGTATGCCGGTGTCAATTGTTTTATTGAAGTATGATTTGACTTCTTCTGGCAGGGCATTGGTTGTGATATCCCAGTCATTTGGAACAACACCCATTATAGTGTCACGTACACATCCGCCAACAGCATATGCCTGATGTCCGTTTTTTTCAATAGTGTTTATTATAAATGAAACATCTTCAGGGAGTTCTATTTTAAAGTTATTCGAAGTGTTAAAGCTGTAAGCCTGTTTCTTAGATATATTTTTGTTCATAAAATCTCCAATCCTGCACTATGCCATAATAAGCTGTTAATTATAAATGCAAAATGATTTTATCAAAAAATATTGGTGACGTCAAAATCCTATGTCGTTTAATATCACAGGAATTTATAAGGACATGCATTTTTAATAAGTTCATATCATATGATAAGTAGGATTAATGGGAGGTTTATGTCTGTGAATGAGAAGTCAGAAAAGGTATTAGAACAGTATGATATAGGAATAAGACGTATGGTAAGGGGACGTGGGGGGATTATAGTGCAGACAGATCAGGGCTATAAGCTTTTCATACAATGTGAAAAAGCGGACAGATACTATGAGAGAGAAAACAAGCTGACACAGGTGCTTGATGGGATTGGATATACGTGTATTGATACTTACATGAGAAATAAAGAGGGGTTAATTATATCTGAGGACGAGGATGGAAGAAAATATATAATGAAGAACTGGTTTGATGCAAAAGAAAGTAATGTAAGAGATGAAAATGATATGTGCATGGCTGTTTCGGCTATGGCATATATGCATGTAGCGTTAAGACAGATAACACCAGATATGTTGTATGTGCAGGATAATGTGTGCGATGAAAGCACGGAGCTTGAAGCATGTCAGAAGGTAAGAAGGATTACAGGCTATACAAAAGAGACAGAGTTAAGAAAAACATATGCAAAACACACAAGGGAGCTGAAAAAGGCATACAATTATCTTAAACAAAAAAAGGGAAAACAGATATTTGAACAAATAGCCTTTAAAAATATTGAAGTCTTTTACGAAGAAGCATGCAGGGCAAATGAACAGCTTATGAGTGAAGCATTTGATGAACGTCTTATGATGGCAGCGCAAAACATGGAGTTGTCACATGGAAGCTATACATATCATAATGTGTTGCTCAATGGTAAGAATACGTATATTGTTAATTTTGACAGATACAAAAATGAATGTCAGATTAATGATCTGTACCAGTTTATAAGAAAGGTGATGGAGAAGTATAACTGGGACAGCCGGATGTTTTACAGGCTTGTTGATGAATATGACAGAATATGTCCATTAAGCGATGAAGAGATGGGGCTGCTCATGGTTTTACTGTCATATCCGGAGAAGTTCTGGAAGATAATCAATCAGTATATAAATGCAAACAAGTCATGGATTCCGGAGAAAAATGTAGAAAAATTAAGGAAGGTCATAGAGCAGAATGGAAGAAAAAGAGAATTGATTGATAAAATATGCTGTGTGTGGTAAAATTCAACCAGATATACTATATTGAGGGTATATTTATTTGAGGAAACAGGCTTTAATCAGGTAGTAAAGATGAATAATATATATACAAAAATAAATAATATGCAAAGACATTCTAACTCTTACAAAAGAACGGTTAAAAGGATGACGGCATTCCTGCTTGTTGTCATTGTTGTTTTATGTGCAGCGGGTTGTAAAAGTACAAAAAGTGGTGGGACAGTTATACCGGGAAGTGCTGTTACACCGGCAAGAAAGCAGGGAAATATATCAGATATTACTGGCAATAATAAGGATAGGACGCTTGTAGGACTGCTTGTGGCTGTGGATACCAGCCTTAAGAACATGCATTTTGTGGATGTAGAGTCTGGAACAGAATATTCTGTGATATATACAGGAGGAACCGATATTCAGGATGCATATGGAAAGATAAAAGCAGCATCTGTTATGCAGCCAGGTGAGATATATGATGTGTATTGTGATAAGACAGGCAAGGCATTAAAGATATATGGTTCTAAGGATGCATGGGAAAGAAATGATGTATCGGATATTACCTTTGATGAATCAAAGAAAAATATTACTATAGGACAGACAGTTCTTACATATACAGACAATATTTTTATAAGATCTTCGGATAGCCAGATAAGTATGGCACAGATCGTAAAAGAGGATATTCTGACGTTGCGCGGAATAGGTGATAAGCTTTATTCCATAGTGGTTGATAACGGACATGGATATATCGAGCTTACAGGTATAGATGCATTTGTAGGAGGATATATAATACTTGGAAGCAATGGATTTAACAAAGTTACAGATAATATGATGGTTACAGCACCTGTTGGAAGCTATGATGTTGAGATACAGAATGGAGATATGAAAGCTGTAAAGAAAGTTACTGTAAGGAAAGATGAAACTACAGCTCTTGATTTTTCTGAATATCAGACACCAGCTACTAAGAAGGGAACTGTCAACTTCCAGGTAACACCTGCGAATGCAGTTATGACGATAGATGGAAGTGAAGTGGATTATTCTAAGCCGGTAAGTCTTAGCTATGGAAGGCATAGTCTTGTATTGCAGGCTAATCATTATACGGCTTATACAGAAACCTTTGTTGTGAATTCGGATTATACGACTAAGGTTATAGATATGACGTCAACAAGCTCATCAGGTACTACATCAAGTACAGCTAAGACGACAGCAGCTAGTCATACAAGCGGCTATAGTGTAAAGATAACAGCGCCAGAGGGTGCGGCTTTATATGTTGACAGCGTATATATTGGAATTATTCCATGCACGTTCAGTAAGACAAGTGGAAACAGGACGATTACGTTATCGCAGTCAGGATATAATAATGTTAGTTATACAGTGTCGATTCCTGACACAGCAGGAGATATGACTTATTCATTTCCAGCTATGACTAAGGTAGCATCATCAACTGAGCATACGGCAGCAGAACCAACAGCATCGTCATCAAAGTAGATATTTAATTCAGGTATGTAAGACAGGTATTTAAGAGAAGATGTTTAAGGTGAATGTCAGAATTCACTTTTGACATTTATATAATAGATATGTATAGAAAAGAGGTATCAGGTTAATAATGACAAAGAGGATGAATATACCATTTTCACCACCAGATATGACAGAAAGAGAAGTTGAAGCTGTAGGTGAAGTATTAAGATCAGGATGGATAACAACAGGTCCTAAGACTAAAGAACTTGAAAGACGTATGGCACAATTCACACATACGAAAAGAGGTGCATGCCTTAATTCGGCTACAGCATGCATGGAAACAGCCCTAAGACTGTTTGATATAGGACCAGGAGATGAGGTTATTGTTCCGGCATATACTTACACAGCATCTGCAAGTGTAGTATGTCACGTAGGAGCCACACTCAAGCTTATAGATGTAGAGAAGGGAACGTATCACCTTGATTATGATGCACTTGAACATGCAATAACAGATAAGACTAAGGCTGTTATTCCGGTTGATATCGCTGGAGTTATGGTAGATTACGATAGGATAAGAAGCATACTTGAAAGCAAAAAGCATTTATTTAAGCCAGCATCTTTATATCAGGAAGCACTTGGAAGAGTTCTTATACTGGCAGATTCAGCACATGGATATGGAGCCAGCCGTGGTGGGCTTATGAGTGGGGAATGTGCAGACTTTACATCATTTTCGTTTCATGCTGTAAAGAGTTTTACAACAGGAGAGGGTGGAGGTCTTGTATGGAGAGAACTTCCTGGTGTTGATGATGAAGAAATATATAAAAATATTATGCTTATGTCACTTCATGGACAGTCTAAGGATGCACTTGCAAAAACAAAGCTTGGAGCGTGGGAATATGATATAGTTGCACCACTTTACAAGTGCAACATGACAGATATAGTTGCTTCTATAGGTCTTGTACAGATGGATAGATATCCTGGTCTGCTTGCAAGAAGAAGACAGATAATAGGCATGTATAACGAAGGCATACAGGCGCCTGATATAGAGTATCTACAGCATTATACAGATGAATACACATCGAGTGGACATCTTTATCTTGTTCGCCTTATGGGAAAAGATACACAGGCAAGAAATGATTTTATAACAAAAATGGCAGAGGCAGGAATTGCAACTAATGTACATTTTAAGCCTTTACCTATGCATACAGCATATAAGAAGCTTGGCTTTGATATATCAGATTATCCGGCTTCATATGAAATGTATCATAATGAGGTCACACTTCCTTTGCATACTAATCTTACAGATGAACAGGTTGGTTATGTAATAGAAAACTTTAACAGCATTAAGAAGACGGTATAACAGCACAAGTGAACGGAGAGTAGCTAATATGCAGCTAAGAAGATGGAATGAGCTTCCTGGGGTTATGAGGACCAGGGAAGTCAGAAAATATTACAATATAATAAAAAAAAGACAGATGTCACTTAAGATAAAAAGATTGTTTGATATAGTTGTGGCATCTATTATGTTTATGTTTCTTGCAGTTCCTATGCTTGTCATAGCTGTCTGTATAAAGCTTGATTCGAGAGGACCTGTTTTTTTCAGACAGGAAAGAGTTACACAGTATGGAAGGATATTTTGCATATACAAGTTCCGTACTATGGTTGTTGATGCACCAAAGCTTGGAGCTTCTGTGACAGTAGATAACGATGACAGAATAACAAGGGTTGGAAAAGTTTTAAGAAAGATAAGAGCGGATGAGTTCCCACAGGTATTTAACATAATCAACGGAGATATGACACTGGTTGGAACAAGACCTGAGGTTCCTGAATATGTAAAAAAATATACAAAAGAAATGTATGCAACATTACTTCTGCCAGCAGGGCTTACATCAAGGACGAGCATAGCGTATAAAGATGAAGATAAGATACTTGCGGGAGCAGCTGACCCGGATGAGGCTTATGTTAAAGAGGTACTTCCTGCCAAGATGAAATATAATCTTGAGGCGCTTAAGAAGTTTGGCTTTGTGGAAGACTGCAGGGTGTTATGGGATACATTCACATCAGTAACAGGAAATGACAGATTATCAGTAACAGGAAGGACAGGAAGCAAAGCTGCTGGAAGAAGCATAAATGTATAATAATAAGTGCAGAAAGGGAATAACGTAAGATGGACAAGTTGTTTATAACTATGTGTGTGATTGCATACAATGAGGAAAACAGCATAAACAATATACTTAGCTGCATTAAAGAGCAGGATTATGACCATAAGTCTATGGAGATTGTACTTGTTGATGGTATGTCTTCTGATAAGACAAGGGATATTATGGTTGATTTTGCAAAAAATAATGAAAATGAATTCGACAGGGTAGTAGTTCTTGATAATCCTAAAAGAACACTTCCAAGTGGATGGAATGTAGCGTTAAGGGAGTATAAGGGAGATGCAATCATAAAGGTAGATGCACATGCAGTTATACCACAGGATTTTGTGAGTAAGAATGTAGCAGTTCTTAACACTGGTGAGTATATATGCGGTGGGCAGAGACCTAATATAATAGATGAGCCAACACCATTCAAGGAAACGTTATTGCTCGCAGAAAGCAGTATGTTTGGTTCAAGCATAGCAGCTTACAGGAATAATCCAGGAAAAACATATGTTAAATCCTTATTCCATGCGGCATACAGAAGAGAAGTGTTTGAAAAGGTTGGCTTTTTTAATGAAGAGCTTGCTAGAACAGAGGATAATGAGATTCATTATCGTATGAGAAAGGCAGGATATAAGCTGTGCTTTGATCCTGATATTATTTCATACCAGTATACAAGGAGCAGTCTTTCATCTATGCTTAAACAGAAGTATGCAAATGGTTTCTGGATAGGAAAGACGAGCAAAGTGTGTCCAGGGTGTCTTAGCATATATCATTTTGTGCCATTTGCGTTTGTAAGTGCTATTATGGCATCTGCGCTCTCTTTAACAGGACTTAAAGTGGCTGATGATGTAAGAATACGGTTATCACGCAGCGGTACAAAGAAAAATGGCAGGAAAAGCATAGGGCTGCCTGGGAAAATAAAAAATATTATTACAACACTTACCGTTGTTATGTGGGTATTGTATGGAACATTGGCGTGCACTATGGCGGCGGTATCATCAGTTAAAGCAGGTGAAAAGAGAAATATAACAAATATCCTGCTTCCAGTATTATTCCTCATGCTTCATGTAAGTTATGGAGCAGGAACGATTGTGGGACTTATGGATAAGCAGGAAAGAGGTTAGATATGGGAGAGACAAGAAAAGATAAGCTTCAGCTTATTATAAGACGATTTTTTCTTATAATAACTGATATTATTCTCATTAATGGAAGTGTAATACTATCACTTGTAATGAGGTTTAATGTTGATTTTTCAGCGATTGAACCACAATATATAGATAGCTTTAAGGATACATGGATTCCATTTACAATAATAACACTTATTATATTCTGGTGCTTCAGGATGTATCATAGTCTGTGGCAGTATGCCAGTATAGCTGAGCTGTATAAGATAGTAGAAGCCTGTATAGTTGCAGAAGGCGTTCATATATGCCTTACCGCAGTTACAGGTGAAATGCTTCCAAGAGCATGTTATTTCATGACTGGTGTATTCCTCGTTGTAGCAATGTGCGCAAGCCGTTTTATGTATAGAATGTTAAGAACTGTTATACAGGAATACAGACATACATCAGAACAGGTAAAGATAATGATAATAGGAGCCGGAGAGGCGGCTAACGTACTCATGAGAGAAATAGCCAACTCAAGATATCTTGATAACTCAAAGGTTGTATGTATCATAGATGATGATGCAAAAAAGGTTGGAAAGTATATAAGAGGAGTAAAGATAGTCGGTAACAGGAATCAGATAAAAGAGTATGCAAGATACTATGATATAGATGAAATAATATTTGCTATTCCATCAGCATCACAGGATACCAAAAGAGAAATACTCAATATATGCAAGGAAACGAACTGTAACTTAAAGATCATACCTGGTGTGTATCAGATGATGGATGGAGAGATTAATGTCCAGGATATCAGAAATGTAGATGTAGATGATCTTTTGGGCAGGGATCCTATCAAGGTAGATGTGGAGTCTATATTAGGATATGTATCTGGAAAGACAGTGCTTGTTACAGGCGGTGGCGGTTCAATCGGTTCGGAGTTATGCAGACAGCTTGTTAAGCATAATCCAAAGTGTCTTATAATATTTGATATATATGAAAACAGTGCTTATGATATCCAGCAGGAATTAAAAATGACTAATCCAGATGCCAATGTAGTCACTCTCATAGGTTCAATAAGAAACAATACAAGACTTGAGTGGCTGTTTTCTCACTATAGACCTGATATTGTATATCATGCAGCAGCACATAAGCATGTACCGCTTATGGAGGGAAGTCCTAATGAGGCCATTAAGAATAATGTTGCAGGTACATGGAACCTGGCACATATGGCTGACAAATATGGGACAAAGCGTTTTGTTATGATAAGTACTGATAAGGCGGTTAATCCGACTAATATTATGGGTGCCACAAAACGTATATGTGAAATGATTATCCAGTATTATAATGGGATATCAAGGACAGAATTCGTTGCAGTAAGATTCGGTAATGTCCTTGGAAGTAATGGTTCGGTTATACCGCTTTTTAAGAAACAGATTGCAGCGGGAGGACCTGTAACTGTCACACATCCTGATATTATAAGATATTTTATGACGATACCTGAGGCAGTATCACTGGTTATCCAGGCAGGTGCCTATGCAAAGGGTGGAGAAATCTTCATACTTGATATGGGTGACCCGGTAAAGATAGATGATCTTGCAAAGAATCTTATCAGACTTTCCGGCTATACTCTTGGTGTTGATATGGAGATTAAGTATACAGGATTACGTCCAGGAGAAAAGTTATATGAGGAGCTTCTGATGGCAGAGGAAGGCATGCAGGATACAGATAATAAGCTCATTCATATAGGCAAACCAATAGAGTTTGAAAAGAAGGATTTTGAGAAAAGGTTAGAAATACTTAAAGAAACAGCATATAGTGAAGATGCAGCAGCAGTTAAGGTGCTTGTTAAGGAATTCGTTCCGACATACAAGCCTAACGGCAACAGGTAGTTAAAAAACAAAGAAACAGTTGCAAAGCAGGAATCGAGGTTCGGTATGAAATATATTATTGATGGAAGATTTTTATATGGACAGGTTCTGGGTGTACAAAGGTATGCAAGAGAAATAACAGCTCAGCTTGATAAAATGATTAAGGACAAGCCATATGATGTTGAAATAGCAGTTCCGCAGATAGATTCAGAAGGGACATCAGCAGAGATTAACAGCTATAAAACGAAGTATGATAATATAAAAATTGTCATACTTAAAGGTGTATCTGGAAGAAAATGGGAACAGCTTACATTTCAGCACTATGTTAACAGACAGAAAGCAAAACCGGTGTATCTGTGTAACGAAGTTTCACTTTTAATGAAAAATGGAATAGTAACAGTTCATGATATAGCATTTAAGACACATCCAGGTTTCTTTACCGAACCTGGTGACTGGCATGAAATACTGTTTAGAAAGCTTATGTATCTTAAAGCGTTTAAGAAAGCTGATGCGATTATGACGGTAAGTCAGTATTCAAAGCGTGAAATTCTTGATAACTACAGCCTGAAGAATACAGATATAATTGTTGCTGGTAATGGATGGCAGCATTTTAACATAGATAACGTAGATGAAATAATATTTGACAGGTATGCCTCAAGGATAAAGAGAGGCAGGTATTATTTCTACCTTGCATCGCTTGCTCCTAATAAGAATCTTAAATGGATACTTGAAAATGCAAAGATGCATCCTGAGGTTACATATGTTATAGCAGGCCGTTCTCTTGGTGACAGGTCAGGCATAGAAAAGCTGCCTAACGTTGTTTTGATCGGTTATGCAAAAGATGCAGAGGCAAGGGCACTTATGAAATACTGTAAGGCATTTGTTTTTCCATCAACATATGAGGGCTTTGGAATTCCACCTATGGAGGCGTTATGTATGGGTGCCCGTATCATACTGGGGGATATTCCGGTACTGCATGAGATATATGGAGAGTCGGCTTTGTATATTAACTGTAATGACGCAGATGTTAGTCTGGATGAGCTGCTTGATAACAGTGATGCTAAAAAAGAAAAGGAAGCAGCAGTTAAGGTGCTTGACACACATTCATGGAAGAAGTCAGCAGCAGGTCTGGCACAGCTTATGGACAGGTATGCGGCTGGTATATAGAGTGATAATTAAGTATGGAATCAGAGGAAGGTTATGAAGATAGCGATTGATGCGAGAACACTTGGCAGCAGACCAAGTGGAGTGGGCATGTATCTTAACGATTTTTTAAAACAGCTTATAAAGTATGAGGATATGGAATTCGTTCTTATATCAGATGTGGCTGAAAGCGAATATATTAAATCGTTTCAGAATAAAGGGATAAAGGTATATACGCAGGGCAAAAAGGTTTATAAAAGTGCTGGAGTGTATTCATATTTCGCATTTGTAAAGAAACAGCTTGAGCTTATAAAGCCGGATATATTCTGGGAGGTTAATACGATCATACCGGTGAAGCTTAAGGGTGATTACAGGATAATGATAACTATACATGACATGTTTCCAATAGAATATGTTGAATATTTTGGAAGAGTGTATAACATATATTTTAAGCATAATTTAAAAAAGACATTAAAAAATACGGATATGATTCTGTATAATTCAGAGCAGACAAAACGTACAACAGAGAAGTTCTTTCCCGAAGCTAAAGATATAGATAATGTCAATGCATATATAATATCTAATCCAGTCAGGAAAAAATGGATCAGTACAGACGAAAATTATTTCCTGTATATAGGAAATATGGAAAAAAGAAAAGGCGTTGATCTTCTTATAAATGGATATTTAAAATATAAGGAGCTTGGCGGAAAAAAGAAGCTTATTCTTGGTGGAAAGATGCAGGAGGATGATATCAATACTCTTGTACACGATGCAATGGAAAAAGATAGGGACATAACATATCTTGATTATGTTGCACATAATAAAAAGCTTGAGTTGTATGCTGGAATGTCTGCGTTTGTGTTTCCGTCAAAGGCAGAGGGCTTTGGTATGCCAATAATAGAAGTTATGAGATTCAATAAACCAATAATTGCAAGTAATCTTCCTATATTTGATGAGATAACAGATGGAAATATTAATACATTTGATTTATATTGCAGTGCTGATGAACAGATAAAGAATCTTGCACAGATTATGCTAAATTATAATGCAAATGTGGATGAATCAGCTTATGAAGCAGTAGTAAACAGATATTTACCTGAAAGACTTGGTAAAATAGTGTATGATTTTGTAAATAGATATAGAAATAATAACTAAGACGTGGAGGATAAGCATGAAAGTATTAGTTACCGGAGTATCAGGGCAGCTCGGACATGATGTAATGAATGAATTAGCAAAGAGAGGATATACAGGGGTAGGAAGTGATATAGCAGAAAAGTACAGTGGAGCTGACGATGGGACTGCTGTTGTTAACATGGAATATGTCCAGATGGATATTACTGATGAAAAGGCAGTAGAAGATATTATCACAGAAGTTAATCCGGATGTTATAGTACATTGCGCTGCATGGACAGCTGTTGATATGGCAGAAGATGATGATAAGGTAGAAAAGGTGCGTGCAGTTAATGCAGGTGGAACAAGAAATATAGCAAGGGTAGCTAAGAAGCTTGACTGCAAGATGGTATATATAAGTACAGATTATGTGTTTGATGGCCAGGGTGATAAGCCATGGGAGCCTGACTGCAAGGATTATAAGCCGCTTAATGTGTATGGACAGACTAAGCTTGAGGGAGAACTTGCGGTTTCTGAGCTTTTAGATAAGTACTTTATAGTAAGAATAGCATGGGTGTTTGGTGTTAATGGAAAGAACTTCATAAAGACAATGATTAACGTAGGAAAGACACATGATACAGTAAGAGTTGTATGTGACCAGATAGGAACGCCTACATATACCCTTGACTTATCAGTTCTTTTAGTGGATATGATAGAAACAGATAAGTATGGATATTATCATGCTACTAATGAGGGTGGATATATATCATGGTATGATTTTACCCTTGAAATATATAAGCAGGCAGGACTTAATACAAAGGTTGTGCCTGTAACGACAAAAGAGTATGGGTTATCTAAAGCAGCAAGACCTTTTAATTCAAGACTTGATAAGAGCAAGCTTGCAGCAAATGGCTTTACCCCACTTCCTACATGGCAGGATGCAACAAAAAGATATGTTGCATTGCTTATGAAGGAAGAACAGTAATTAGTAGAATGGAGAATGTATGAAAGAAAAAATGTCTGGAGTATGGAACAGATTAACTACTAAAGAAAACCGTAAACTTGCATGGGATGTATTTATAATTTTGTTTATTTCAAAATTATTCTATATATTTATAGGATGTGTTACTAACTCTGCATTTGGTAATAATGTAACCTTTGCCAAGATGTTTCTTGGGGGAGATGCAGACTGGTATATAAAAATAGCTGAGAAGGGTTATAGCCTTGTCGGTAGTATAAAAACAGGGGATGGACAGGCAAATTGGGCGTTTTTCCCTTTGTTTCCGGTGCTTATAAGATGGTTTAAATATATATTCTTTTTCCTGAACTATAAACAGGCAGGTATAATACTTAGTTCTATATTTACTTATATAACGGGACTTTATCTTGTAAAGACAGTAAGACTATATAAGCCTGGAAGATTAGGATATATAGCAGTGGTGCTTTTATACATGGGACCATACACCTTTTATCTTCATTGTGTTTATTCTGAAACCTTGTTTATGATGCTTCTTTCAATATTCTTTTATTATCTGAAAAAGGATGTGGATGGTAAAAGAAATTACTGGATACCAGCATTTGCGGCAATGCTTGCAAGCTGTACAAGGATAGTCGGTGTTATATTAGTGTTTCCGCTTGTGCTTGGAATGTATCGAGATTCATATAGTGGAAAAATAAGCCTTAAAAAGGCTGGCAGTTTTATAAAGGATACCTTATGCACACCTGTAAGAATGCTTCAGATATTTATATGTCCTGCGGGAATATTCGTAAATATGCTGCATCTTTACTGGGTATGTGGTGATGCGTGGGCTTTCAGACATGTGCAGACAGCATGGAGAGAGGATGGCGCAGGATACATAGGTAATATGATATGGGATTTCTTCAACAACATATATGCTGAAAGATACTGGATACCACTAGTAGTTATTCTTGCAATAGTTGTATATGTATATATGCTAAGGAATGGATATTATGAAGAGGTTCTATTTGCTATAATAACTCTTATAATCCCACTGACAGGTGGAGTTATGTCTATGTGCCGTTTTATAGTTGGAAGTTATGTAATATTTATAGGTATATATGATTATCTTGCAGATAAGAAGGATATAAAACTCTGTGCAACAGCTTTAGTTGTTATTATGGAAGCGTTTCTTATATGGTTATGGTTTACAGCAGGTGTTAACGCATTTACAGCCTGATACAGCCGGTAAGTATGACAGAAATGAGGATATGTATGAAGAATAAAAAGATAATTAATGTAATATGCTATATTATAACAGCGGCGCTTGCTGTGTTTTACCTTGCAACACTTGTGCTTGGATCAAAAAGGCAGGTATCACAGGAGTATGATCTGTATTATGTTGATGGAAAGCTTTCAAAGTGGCCGGGAGAGCATGGACTTGATTATAACTTTGGAGATATTGATATATATGATATATCAAAGCTTGAGGAGTATAAGAAGCTTCTTGAAGAAGAAAAGCTATATGGAGATCCATCAGGAAGAAATGAACAGGACGATGCAGATAATAATGAGGCCGATAAAGACAGCGTGGAATCTAACAGAGATTCAGCCTTAGATAAGTATTTCCAGAAGATGCTTGCTGCTGAGAACAGTAATTTATCTGACAATATAGATGATAAGGCTGATAAAGCAGGTGATCCTGACACAGCAGATACTGACAGCAGTGAAAAAAGCACAGCATTAAAGTTAAAGATACCATATAGATATTCCAAGGGCTTTTATTCCCTTCATACTGGAATATATACAACCAATGGAAATGAAGCAGCGTTATATTACAGATTTAATACAAATGTGCCTTCTGATGTAGTGCTTGATGTATATGGTGCAAGCTATAATACGTCAACAAAGGTGTATGCCAACAATGTGTATATAGGAACAGTTGAAGCATATGATAATACAGATGTGTCAGTTATGTATCATAAGAATGAGTATGGTGACAAGATAAGGGAAGATAAGGTTAATGATAATAAGAATATGTTTACTATTCCAGCAGATGCGATTGGAAGCGATGGTCTTGTTAAGATAACATTTGTTCCGGAAGAGACCGTAAGCATATATAATTATATTAACAGCATAGGAAATGATAATTTTAAAAAATATAAAGGTTTTAGAATAACATCTGTGGAAATGCGATATTAGCCGGGTGATTCAGCATGCGTACAGGCAGCGGCTATGTGTATACACGCAGGGCTATGCATAAAATATATAGAAAATATATAGAAATATAAAAAAAGACTTGCAATGAACTGATATGTGTGGTAAACTTCAAAAAGTTTCGTTGGCAGATATGATTCGTTATGTCTGCCTATGATAAATGGGTGGATTCCCGAGTGGCCAAAGGGGACAGACTGTAAATCTGCTGGCACTGCCTTCGAAGGTTCGAATCCTTCTCCGCCCATTCTACATAGCACAGACTTGCTGGCAGTAAAGCTTAACTTAGGCTGCGCCAAGTACTTGTTATGTATTAAAATATACCAAAGAGCCGGTGTGGCGGAACTGGCAGACGCACAGGACTTAAAATCCTGCGGGACTTATACTCCCATACGGGTTCGATTCCCGTTGCCGGCATTAAGTTAATATACAGCATGTAGAAGAAAATAATATTTCATACCACAGGTTGTATAGGTGATTAAAGACAGACCTCTAAGTAGATTAATACAGAGGTCTGTTTTTTTAATATCTGTGATATATAAGTATGATATGGCAGAAAATATAAAATATCTTTTGCTGCTTACATTATACCTGCGTGATAAACTATGGTTGATACAATATATATATTAGTGTACAATTATCAGTATTGTTTATAGGGGGAAGTATATGATTGAACTTGACGGAATGCTGTCTGTTATTATGCCGGCATACAACGAAGAAAAACTTATATATTCAAGTATAATGAAAACTTTGGATATAGTTTCCTCGTTTGTAAAAGATATAGAGATAGTTGCAGTTAATGATGGAAGTAAGGATAACACAAAGTCTGAGATTATAAGGGCACAGAAAGAGGATAAGAGAGTAAGACTGGTGACCTCTGATAAAAACAGGGGAAAGGGTAATGCAATAATAGCGGGAGTATCGCAGGCAAACGGAAAATATATAGCATTCGTAGATGCGGATTTGGAGCTTAACCCATCACAGCTTGAAGGATATCTTAACAAGATGCTTACCGACAATGTGGATGTGGTTATAGGCTGCAAGTTCCATAAGGATTCAAAGCTTAAATATCCATTTAAAAGAAAAGTCATAAGCATGTGCTATTATATAATGCTTCTTTTACTGTTCCATCTGAATGTCAAGGATACACAGACGGGACTTAAGGTGTTTAAGGCAGAGGCTATAAAACCAGTAGGGCATCTTATAAGGACATCCGGCTTTGCATATGACATAGAGCTTCTTGTTGCAGTCCACAGAAGAGGCTTCAAGATAGCACAGATGCCGGTAGAAGTAGTTTTCGTAAGAGAAAAAGACTCAAACAGGATTGGAATAAAAGATTGTATAAGAGCTTTTAACGATACCTGGGCAATATTCTACCGCGTCTACTTTAAACATTACTATGACGATGCCAGGGTCAGAAAGTGAAAAGCCGTTCGTGCTCGCACGAAAAGGCTTTTAACCTTCAGACCCGCCCAAACATGAGAAAGGAGCGATTTGCAGGGCAAATCAGCGGAGTTCGAATGTTTGTAGAATTGTGGGAGCAGCGAAGCTGCGGAGCAATTCGAAGGCATCGTCAAAAAAGTAAAACAGCCAGGGTCAGAAAGTGAAAAGCCGTTCGTGCTCGCACGAAAAGGCTTTTAACCTTCAGACCCGCCCAAACATGAGAAAGGAGCGAGGTTATGTATGATTATTTAATAGTTGGTGCCGGTCTGTACGGCGCAGTATTTGCAAGACAGGCAGCAGATGCCGGAAAAAAAGTACTTGTAATAGATAAAAGAGATCACATAGCAGGTAACGTATATACAGAAAAGATAGAAGGAATAAATGTGCATAGGTATGGAGCCCACATATTCCACACTAATAATAAAAGGGTATGGGAATACCTTAACAGATTCACAGAATTCAACAGATTCACGAATTCACCTGTGGCTAATTATAATGGTGAGCTATATTCACTTCCATTTAACATGTATACATTTAATAAAATGTGGGGTGTTGTTACACCAGATGAAGCACGTAAGATGATAGAAAAACAGAAACAGGCAGCAGGCATAAGTAATCCGCACAATCTTGAAGAACAGGCAATAAGCCTTGTTGGAACAGATATATATGAGAAGCTTATAAAGGGCTATACAATGAAGCAGTGGGGAAGACCTTGCACAGAGCTTCCTGCATTTATTATAAAAAGACTTCCAGTTAGATTTACATTTGATAATAATTATTTTAATGCACTTTATCAGGGTATTCCAATAGGTGGATATACAAGAATGGTTGAAAATATGCTTGATGGAATAGAGGTAAGACTGTCCACAGATTATCTTAAAGAAAAAGAAGAGCTGGATAAGCTTGCATCAAATGTTGTGTATACAGGACCGATAGATGAATATTTTGGCTATAAGCTTGGGACACTTGAGTACAGAAGTGTACGTTTTGAAACAGAAGTGCTGGATATGCCTAACTACCAGGGCAATGCAGCGGTTAATTATACTGATGAAAAGAGTCCTTATACAAGAATAATAGAACACAAATGGTTTGAGTTCGGTAAGGATGAGAATGGAAATGAGCTGCCTAAAACAGTTATAAGCAGGGAGTACAGTTCTGAATGGAAGCCGGGGGATGACCCTTATTATCCTGTCAATGATGAGAAGAACAGTTTGCTTTATGCTGAATATAAGAAACTTGCAGAAGAACTGGATGGAGTTATATTTGGCGGAAGACTTGGCGAATATAAGTATTATGATATGGATGCTGTTGTGGCAGCGGCACTTGATAAGGCAGAAGAACGTCTGTAAAAGAATAGTAAGATAGAATATATGTTGACAATGGTTTTGTATGTATTTATGAATAATTATTATATCTTTACATAAACTATATCCTAGATTATAAATGCAGCTATGTATAAAAGCATATGCAGCAGATTGGAGAAGGTTTATGACAGCAAATAAAGGAATTAATTGGAAAAGGCTGATATTGGCGTTGGTTGTGAGTCTGGGAGCAGGTGTTATATCCTGGCTTCTTACTGGGAATTCAATGGAGATGTATAAAAATCTTCATAAGCCCATACTCTCGCCACCAGGTCAGCTTTTTCCAGTTGTATGGACAATACTTTTTGTACTTATGGGGATAGCCTCATATATAGTGTGTGAAACAAGGGATGATGAAAGGGCAGAAGCTCTTGTATTATATGGAGTACAGCTTTTTGTGAATATAGGCTGGTCTGTAATATTTTTTAAGTTTAAAGCATTATGGCTGGCTTTTATATGGCTGATGCTTTTGTGGGTGCTTATAATATTTACAATATGGCGTTTCTTTCATGTTAACAGGGTCGCAGCATGGCTTATGGTTCCATATCTGTTATGGGTCACATTTGCCGCATATCTTAATGTTACAATTGCAATAATTAATTAAACACTAATTGAAAAGTGTAAGTGCATGTGCTAAAATATATTAATTGTAGACTAGAGGTGTATATGGTGAATATTGTGTCATTATATACAGAATACGAAAAAGAGGAATGAAAAGTGAATAAGGCAAAAGAACTATTAAACAAACTAAAAGAATTCGTTTCACTTCATAAGGTTGTCTGTCTGTCAGCAGCAGGGGCGGTATGTGCAGTGGCAGTTACAGGTATCGTCGTTGCAGTAGTGCTTGGAAATCACTCAAAGACTGATACAGTGGCTGTTGTAGAAACAGCACAGGAAGAAACTATGCAGACTATAGTCATGGCTACAGTCGAAGAAGTTACAGAGGAAACTACAGCACAGACTGAGACGGAAGAGGAAACAGAGGTAATAGAAACAGATTCATCACTCGAGTTTGAATATGATGGTAAGAAAATAGTCATAAGTGCAGATAAGCCGGTTGAGCTTATACCAGAAGAGGACCTTGCAGATAAGATTAAAGAAGATGACTCGACAACTGAAATAGGCGGCGATGTAGAAGTTGACGAACCTGATTCAGGTAACAGTAAAGTGAACGATACAGCAAAGGATTATGATATTATAGTTGATAATCCTGATAAAACAGTTACAGCAGGCGGGGAATATGCACCACTTGCAGGTGTAAGGATTGATGATCTTTATAATTCATCAGCACCTATTGGATTTACTATAACAGATGAAGCGGGTAATGTGGTTGCTTCGATGACAGGTGATGAGGTTAAGAATTATGGTGGTAATCCTGAGGATATAAAGGTTACACTTGAGAATGCAGGAAACTACAAGGTTCATTATGAATATATAGCACCAGGCATGACAGTAACAGAAACAGTCAACGGAATTGATGTGTCACACTGGCAGAACGATGCTGGCGGAATTGACTGGGGTGCTGTTGCAGATGCTGGTTATAAGTTTGCCATGATTAAGGTAGCAGGAAGATCTATAGGTGATGATGGTAATCTGTATGAGGACAATTATTTCAGATACAATATAGAGCAGGCAACAGCTAATGGCATCAAGGTAGGAGTATACTTCTTCTCACAGGCATTAAGTGTCCAGGAGGCATATGAAGAGGCATCATATACTCTTAATCTTATAAAGGACTATAACATAACATATCCTGTAGCCTTCGACTGGGAGACATCAAGCGGCTACAGAACATGTGACAGACTTAACAAAGATGAGCTTACAAGCATATGTGAAGCGTTCTGCGATACAGTAAAGAGCCATGGATACCAGCCTATGATATATATGAGTAAGAATGACTGGGTAAATAAGGTTCACACAAACAAACTTACATCAAAGTATAATGTATGGCTTGCATGGTATTTCTATAAGTATTATAACAGTCCAAGTAACAGATTGTATGAAGATGGTGATGAAGTTCCAGATCTTGACTTTGGATATAATATATGGCAGTACACAAGTACAGCAAATATCCCAGGAATTAATGGTGCATGTGATATGAATGTTGCATTTGCTACAACATATAAGTCGGGTGACACTAAAACGAAGGATATAACAATCAGGGTTGAAAAGAAAAAAGGAGAGCCTGAAACTACTGCACCAGACAAGGGCAATACAACAGAAACAACAACCGGTACTACATCAGGAACAACAGCTGCTAACAATGCAGAAACAGCAGCTCCTGTACAGTAAACTGCTAAACAGGTTTCTGTGGTAACATAAAATATAAGTAATTAATAATAAAAGCTGATTCTTAAAAACGATGGTTAAAGATTCAGCTTTTATTTTATGTTTGTTAGAAGGTTTCGCAGGAAATTCAAAAAGAGTTAACATATTGTTAACAATTAATAAGCCTGACAATGATATAATCAGCTGTAATGCTTTGTAATGAATATAAAACTAACAAATAAAGGAAACGAGGCGTGGTATGAAAAAGTTATGGCCACACATTAGATGCGTAATATTTATATGTGTGCTTGCGGCAGTTATATGTGTATGTGACTATCTGTTTGCAGAAAGTGGATATATAAGGTTCATATTTAACCAGGTTAAAGCTGAAAATGCAGGAACGGATAATGGATATGATACAATAATTCTTGGAGCATCCCATACAAGATGCAGTATAGATACAAGCAGTATAGACGAAAAGCTGGGAGTGAATTCATTTAATATGGGTATTCCTGGTGAAACGGTTGATGATATGTATTATGTTTTAAAGTCTGTATGCAAGGATAATGACGTTAAAAAAATAGTTGTAGATGTTGATTATTATTACTGGATGAATGGACAATCGCAGAATCATTTCTCAAGGTCATTTATATATCAGCAGATAAAGGATCCACAGATTAAAGCAGAATATCTGTGGAAGAACAAGTCTTATCTGGACATAAGAAATGTATTTTCAAGAAGGCTTACATGGAAATGCACTTTGAATAAGGCAAAGACCAATATTGAGTTAAAGAAAACGGAAGAATATAAAAACTATGATATGTCAGCAGGACTTGATAAGGATGGATATTTTGCTACAGCAGGTGGACCTTATATGGGAAAGGGCTTCTGCTATAGATACAGGATAAATGAAGTTCCGGGAAATCCTGAATATACACAGACAATGAAAAGAAATGCCAATAAGGAGCTTGATAAGACGGTTATAGCACAGTTTGAGCAGCTTGTTGAGTATTGTAAGGAAAATGACATACAGATAGTATGTGTAGAATCGCCTATAACACCAGATGCATTCAGGGATGCAGAGGTTGATAAGGCAGTTACGAAGCTTAAAGCACTCTTTGACAGCTATGGAATAGCCTATTATGATTTTAATAAGGCACTTATGTCAGTACTTCCAAGAGATGATTCTGCATATGTGGATGCAGAAGGCCATATGTATGGAGAACTTGCACAAAGCTATTCAAAGCTTCTTGCAGAGGTTCTTTACGAGGATGCACAGGGAACGCTGGATGAGAGCAGATATTTTTATGATTCATATGAGAGTATGTATAACTCTATGGTACAGGATTATGAGGAGGCCACAGGACTTGAATGGAAGTCATATTAGATTGGTTTCCTATGATATAAAGAATGGAGAGCAGTATGTCTTTTACAACATTTGAATTCTTTCTGTTTGCGCTTATGGCGCTGGTTGTATATTATATCATCCCCAAAAAGGTGCGATGGGTATGGCTGCTTATATTAAGCTACATGTATTATTTTTCATATCATGTTACAACAGTATGGATGATGATACTGACTACAGCTGTTACATATACAGGTGGAATATTACTTGGAAAGCTTAATAGTGAAAAGCCGGATAAGGATGCAGACAGAGAGACAAAGAAAGCATTTAAGAAGGATATAACTAACAAAAAAAAGAAGGTCGTGCTATGTGTGATCCTTCTTTCGTTCGGAGTGCTTGCAGTATGTAAGTACACTAACTTTATGATAGGTAATATCAACGGGATATTATCTGCATTTGGAAGTTCAGAAAGATTAAGTGTTCTTAAGCTTACACTTCCGCTTGGTATATCGTTTTATACATTCCAGTCAGTAAGTTATGTTGTTGATGTATACAGGGGAAAGCATGAGCCACAGAAGAATTTCTTTAAGTATGCGTTGTTTGTATCGTTTTTCCCTCAGCTTCTTCAGGGACCTATCGGCCGATATGAAAGGCTTGGTGAACAGCTGTATGAGGGACATGCCTACGACCTTAAAAATATACAGTTTGGTTTACAGAGAATACTATGGGGCATGCTTAAGAAGATGGTGCTTGCTGACAGGGTAAATGCAGCAGTAATGCTTATATTTAACAACTACTGGAATTATGGGGGCTGGATTAACGTTTTTGGTGTGATTCTTTACAGTATCCAGCTGTATGCAGATTTCTCAGGTGGTATTGATATTACAATTGGTATTGCACAGATGTTTGGCATCACCATGGATGAGAATTTCAGACAGCCATATTTTTCGCGTTCTATAGGTGAATTCTGGAGAAGATGGCATATAACACTTGGTACGTGGATGAAGGATTATATATTCTATCCATTTTCTTTATCAAGATGTATGAATAAGTTCGGCAAATGGTGTAAGAAAACATTTGGAAATAATGTTGGAAAGCTTCTGCCAGTAAGTCTTGCCAATCTGCTTGTGTTTTTTATAGTGGGTATATGGCATGGAGCCGCGTGGAAATATATAATGTATGGCATGTACAATGGTGTTATCATAGCAGCGAGCGGTATGCTTGCACCAGTGTATGCAAGGATACATGAGAGCTTACACATTAATCCTAAAAGCTGGTGGTACCAGGTGTTCTGTATTATAAGAACATTTATACTTGTTAATATAGGTTTTTACTTTGATATGGCGCCGGATCTTCATGCAGCGAATGTCATGCTTTTAGATACAGTGACTAAAGCACATTTGTCACAGATATCCATGGCAACAGTTAAGGCAGTTGGTCTTACAGCACAGGATCTTATCATTGTTGCAGCTGGCTGCATAATTATATTTGTTGTAAGTATTCTTAAGGAAAAGAATATTAAAATAAGAGAGGCGGTAGCATCAAGGAACATTGTACTCAGGTGGTTTATATATATAGTATTTATAATGTTTATACTTATATATGGAAGCACAAGTACTACCTCAGATTTTATATATGCTAATTTCTAGCTATGATATCATCTTATCGTCGGATTCATAGATATCAGTTATTAAGCTGTGGCTATGTGGGAAGGTTTTCTGCATGGTCGCGGCTTTTAATATTTCATGGTGGGATTAGTGATATTTCCTGATGGTGTTAGTGATAGTGACAATTATGTAACAAGGTGTTATAATAACGGGATAGTAAGTAAAAAGTAAGTTATGAGTTTTATTATATTAAAATAGGGAGATATGTATGAATAATAAACAGGATAAAGAACTTGTTCAGCTTATACAGGATGTTGTAGATGGTAAGGTGCAGAAAAAGGAGTTGTGCAATAAGATATATAAAGAAGTATATGCACTCTCATATCCAGTATATAAGGATGAAGCAAAGAGTACAACACAGGCTAAAAAAGCTCTTATTCAGGTATGCAGTAAGATAAATGGTATAGATCTGACGAAAAATATTCATAAACAGATTGCAGTTATCGTATCAACATATTTTTTTGTAAATGCAGTAGATGAGAATTCAAAGGAATTAAGTGAAAAAACAGATATTAAAGAATATAAGTTCTCAAAAATACGTGAAGATGAAGAGCTCCTTATGTATATGAAGAAAAAGGCAAATGCATTCAGAAGTCCTTCGGTGTTTGATGAGGAGGATGAAAAGTTAAAATCTTTAGATTCTGTACAGATGGCACTTGTAGAGTTATATGCATATGAGATGCAGTCGGTAGATGCTATTGAGAGAATGACAGATGTCGACAGCTCATATATTGGAAGCTGGATAGCACAGATTAAGTTTATACTGTCAGGAGAGGCAGTTGCTTTAGAAAACACAGCTGATGAAGCTAAGGCAGCTGTTGCAAATGATAATATTTCAAATGAGATATATGAAGATGCATATGAAAATTCAGACGATGATAAAGAACAGGATGATGAATCGGATGATGAGTCAGAAGAATACAGCAATGAATATGATGAGCAGGAGGCTGTAAGCTCTGTATACCAGAAGAGGAACAGACATCATGAAAATGCTGTTACCCTATTTATAAGAAGATTGTTCCCAGCACTTTCATTGCCTGCCAGAATGGCAATGTCATGGATTGCAGGATGTATAGTTGTTATTGCTCTTGTTTCTGTATTGTTTGTATCTGTTATAGCTGGAAAGAATAATAAGAAAAAAGTTAATAAAGATTATGATTATCGTGACATGCAGTATTATACAACAAAACAGCCAACAACAAAGCAGACAGGCACAACAGCTGGCAGCACTACTGCGGGACAGACAGAAGAAGGAAATACGACAGAAAACAATACTGCACAGACTGAAAGAAGAGAGAATACACGGGAAGAAACACAGAGAGAGACTACAAGAAATAACGAAGAATCAAGGGAGCAGCAGGAAGAAAGCTCTGTAGAAGAACAGCCAACAGAGGAACCAACAGAGGAACAAACAGAGCAGCAAACAACAGAGGAACAAACAGAGCAGCAAACAGAGAAAACAACAGAGCAGCAAACAACAGAGGAACAGACTACAGAAGAGAAAACAACTGCAGAAGAAAAGACAACCTCTGATTCAGACGATGATAAACAAGACAGACCAATTTCAAACGAAAATAGTGATAATAATTAATTAGTATATTTTGGGAGGGACATTTATATGAAGTGTGTTATCCTGGCAGGCGGCAGTGGCGATAGTTTATGGCCATTGTCCAGAAAAAATTATCCTAAGCAGTTTATGAATTTTAAAGAAGGACGTTCATTGCTTCAGGAAACGGTTGTGAGAAATATGCCATATTGTGATGAATTTATAATAGTAACTAATGAGGCATATAAAAATATAGTAAATGGACAGATGAAGGCATTCCAGAGTCTAAGGTACAGACTGATTCTTGAGGGAACAGCAAAAGGAACAGCAGCAGCGATTATACTTGGAACTATGTTTGCTAATCCTACGGAATTCGTGCTTATAGTTAATTCAGATAATTTTATAGATGGAGAAGGCTATAAGGATGCCATAATAAGCGCCAAGGATATGGCTAAGTCAGGTGTAATAGCAGTAATTGGTGTGAAACCTGAATACCAGGCAAAGAATCTCGGATATATATTAAGGGATAACTGTGATGTGTGCAGGCTCATACCTCATGTTGATTTTGATAGCTGTTCATCAGAAATATCTGATTGTTACTCTTATGATGAGGGATATCTGTGGAACAGCGGAATGCTTGTATTTCGAGCTGGAGATATGATAAATATCGTAAGAAAAGAGCAGCCTGAGCTTTATGGAGCATGCAGAACAGCCAAAAGAAAGGTTCCAGCAATAAGAAGGGCAATCCGTTTTTCAGAGAATATTATGAAGGATATTCCTGGTGGAAGCATAGAATCACTGGTGCTTAAGGATTGTGATAAGCTTAAGGTTGTTGAAGCTGATATAACATGGAAAGATATAGACAACGTATGTGATATAGAACAACAGCATACAGAGGGTAAGCTTGATTATATAATTAAGAATGACTGCAGTAACGTATCAGTTATTAACAACGCACAAAGAAAGCTTGTAGTAGCTAATGACCTTAGAGATATGGTTGTTGTTAATACAGAGGATGCAGTGTATATATCATCCCAGAAGTCTGCTGATAATATAAAAGAAATAGTAAAAGATAATATGAATCAGTATGAGACATATTTTGATTATAACAGAATATCATACAGGGAATGGGGTATTCATGAGCTTCTTAACTATTCAAAGGGCTATAAGGTCAAGAAGGTAACGGTATTTCCAGGTATGATGATGAATCTGCACCAGCATGAGTTAAGAGCAGAATACTGGTCTGTAGTTGAAGGAACTGCGACTATAACGCTGGGAACTGAAACAAAGGATTATCATAAATATGAGAGTGTCTTTGTGCCAGTAGGAACTAAGCACAGGGTAGCTAACAAAACAGATAAGAATGTAGTTATCATAGAGGTAGGAATAGGTGATTCCATACTCGAAAATGATCTTGTAAAGATATATGGATATGAAACAGGCAATAATGAGGGTAACTACGTAAGGTCAGATAGCAGTCCTATAGTAAAATTAGATCCAGCCTTCAAGGATAACCTGTGGGGTGGAACAAAGATAAGAGATGTCTTTGGAAAGAAATGTGACTATGATGTTATAGGCGAGAGCTGGGAGCTTTCTGCACATCCAGATGGTCAGAGCCGTATAGCAGATGGCTATTATAAGGGCATGCTTTTTAATGATTATCTGACTATTATAGGAAAAGAGGCACTTGGATGGAAATGCCAGGCGCAGGACAGATTTCCTGTTCTTATCAAGTTTATAGATGCAAAGCAGGCACTTTCTATACAGATTCATCCAGATGATGAATATGCGCTTGAGAATGAAAATGAATATGGAAAGAATGAGATGTGGTATGTGCTTGATGCCGAACCAGGTGCATATCTGTATTGTGGACTGTCAAGGGATTCATCAAGGGAAGAGATAGAAGAACGTATAAAAAACAACACAATAACAGAAATTCTTAACAGGATTGATGTCAAAAAGGGCGATGTTGTTATGGTTAAGGCTGGAACAATACATGCCATAGGTGCTGGTATATTCATATGTGAAATACAGCAGAATTCTAACTGCACATATCGAATGTATGATTATGACAGAAGAGATAAGTTTGGTAATCCACGTGAGCTTCACGTTGCCAAGTCACTTGATGTTGTGAATCCTGTTAAGTATGTAAGAGATAACAAATGCAATGTAATGCTTACACATAATGAACATTATATGGCAAAAAGACTAGTACAATGTAAGTACTTTGAGGTAATTAAATACGAGGTTGAGGACGAGGCGAAAATACCAGTTGATGAGGCATCCTTTGTATCAGTTATAGTAGTTGAGGGAGAAGGAACTATTATGACAGATGATTATGATAAGGAGATGAAGTTTAAGGCTGGTGAGAGCTTCTTTATAAGTGCAGGCAAGAGAAATATCATAGTAAATGGTAAGTCTACCTGTATAGTAACACACGTATAAACATGAATGGAGATATATATGAATAACAGTTCTGATAATAAAGGGAAAAAGATACTGGGTTATCTGTTTCCGGGATTGATAACACTACTTGTTATGTTAATAGTTCTTGTGGCTAAGGGTATATGGCCCTTTGGAAGCAGCAGAATAGACCTTTTTGATAATATGCAGCAGGTTGCACCTTTGTATGCACATCTGTGGGATGCCATGCATGGTGATGCCAGTATATGGTTTGACTGGTATACAGGACTTGGAACGAATGTGTCTATGAGTATGTCAGCATTCTCTATGATAAGCCCATTCAATCTGTTTTTATATCTTTGTCCAAGAGATTATATACTTGAATTTATATCAGTGCTTACTGTTATAAAAACATTTGTCATGTCAGTTACAATGTATGCTTTTATTAATAAAAGATATAACTCACTGTCATATAACATAAAGGCGTTGTTTGCAGTAGCATATGCTTTCTGCGGATATGTTTTGCTGTATGCATCATGCTTCACACCATGGATGGATATAGTTGCACTGTTTCCACTTCTTATGATGGCACTTGATATTATGGAAAAGACAGGAAAGAAGCTTTTTTATATCATCATGGTATCAGTTATGTTCATAATCAATTATTATCTTGCTGCTATGTCACTTGTATATATTCTTCTCGTTGGCGGTATGTATCTTATATTCATGTGTGATAAGAAGGAAAGACGAGGGAAGGCGTGGAATGTAGGCATTGGCACATTCACAGGAATTGCTCTTTCAGCATTTATGCTTATACCAGTATTTGCACAGCTTTCACAGTCACAAAGAACTGGTAATACAGAGTCGCTTGTAAGCCAGTATTTTTCATGGATATCTAATCCGACCTTCAGAAGCTTCAGCCTCGGTGAGTTTGAGAGAATAATGATGTTTTATGGCATGGGATTATTCTTCGTGATAATATTTACAGGAATCCACAGAAGCATGAAAGCAGTGGGATATAAGAATGATGAAGCTGCAAGAAGATTTAACTGGTATGCCATATCGCTTATAGCTATCGTTATGGTACAGGCAATAGCGGAAGGTACTAACATTATGTGGCATTTCGGCTCATATAATGGTTATACATTAAGAAATGGTTATATTATAGCATTTACACTTATATGTCTTTCCTGTGCATATGCAGATAAGGTGCTGGTAAATGACTGTATTAAGAAAAAGAAGGCTGTTATACAGGCAGTGGTAACTGTTATTATATGTGCAGTTATGGCAGTGATATATGATAAACTTCCAGTGAATTCATATGTAGCAGCATTTGTATTCTTTATTGCGGTATTTGCAGTTATGCTTGTAATACACATTATAGGTGTAACAGTTATGAAGAATGGTTATAAGGTAAGTATTGTCATAAGTCTTGTGGCAGTTGAAGTGTTCATAGGAGCATTTGCCATGACAGGACCACCTAAGTTTTACACATATGCGCCATATCAGTATGGTGACTATGTGCAGCTTGCAGTTAATGCAACGAATAATCTTGGTATAAGCTCATCACCTGTAGACAGAGTGACGAATCCTGATTTAAGTATGAATGCGAACTATCCGCTTGTTATGAAGAGAGGTTCACTTTCAAGCTTTACAGCAGCACTTCAGAAGAATACACAAAAAGAAACTGTAAGATGGGGACATTCAAAGTATTTTCTCTGGGCGCTTGATTCAGGTGGAACAGTATTTTCAGATGCACTTATACACGTAACAGAAGCGGTCAATATTAATAAGTTAGACAGTTCATTGTATACATTGGAGAAGGAAGGAACAGAAGATAACGAATATGACCTGTACAAGGCTAATTATCAGCTTCCTTTTGCGATGGTTACAAGCAGCAGGTTAGCATCAATAGATTTTAGCAAAGATTTTACAAAGCTCTCAGAGGTGAGCCAGCAAAACAGCACAGAATCCGGATATAACTGGAACACAACAGCCAGGGACTGGATATATCTTCATAATCTTATGTACAGTGCCTTAAGTGGTGATTCAGATAAGCTTGTAACAGAGTATGGAAAGCTTTCAGGTACAGGAACATACGAGGTAAGTGCAGCACAGACAGCAGATATAAATAAAGCCTCTGATAATACAACACCAGATAAGTCAACACAGACAACGCATGTTGTACAGACCTATAAGGATAAGATAAGTGGAAAAGCAGCAGTGTATATGAGTGTTGCAGATTGTAATATAGGAACATCGGATGCTAATGTTTCTAATCTGTTCAGAAGCCTTACAATAAAAGTTAATGGAAAGCAGATAGATATACCAACTATAGGTAATGTAAGTAATAAGTATTATGCAACTGATTATAATAATGGACTTATATATATTGGCACTTTTGAAAATGAGGATGTTACCGTTGAACTTGATTATGCAAGACCACTTGATAATAATGGTGAGGTGTCAGTTGGAAACTACATATTTACTATGGGTGGTATTGACCTTGATAAACTTGATTCTTTATGTAAGAAGTATGAGAATAAGCAGAGTGAGGTTACATACACAAACAATTCGGTTACTGTAAAGGTTAATGGAAGCAGCACAGATGATTATGTTATGGTTCCTATAATAAAGAGTGATAACTGGACAGTGACAGTGAATGGTGAAAAACGCGAAACTAAAGATATTGCAGGAATGTTTACAGGAGTTTCTGTTAATAGTGGCGAAAATGAGATAGTATTTACATTTAAGCCGGTTGCTAAGGATAAAGGATTGCTCATATCTGTTCTTGTACTTATAGCTATGATTGCCATTATGGTTGTTGATCATTATAAGAATATAAGAATACCGGGATGGATGCAGGCATGTGCAAGTGGTGTGTATATGGCTATTATAGTAGTACTTGCAGTGCTTATGTTTGCAATACCTCTTGTTGCAAGTATAATAGTTAATATAAGATACGTATTGGGGATATAAATGTTTTCAGTATTTATAGAGCACTATAAGAATAATGAAAAGCTCAGACTTTTTACTAAAATAATAGTTGTTTGGTTGTTATCACGCCTTGTAATGTGGGCTATGGTTCCAGTCATGAATCTTGTGGCAGATACACCACATAATCTGTTGTATTATATGAATCCATGGGATGCAGAATGGTATAAGGAGCTGGCGGAGGAAGGATATAAGCTTCCAAGGTCTTCAGGCATGGCTAACTGGGCTTTTTTTCCGCTGTATCCTATGGTGTGTGCCCTGATTAGGATTATTACAGGTGGATATATAAACACATATGCTATTGGCATGCTGGTGTCTAACATATGCATAATAATTGCAGTATATTATGCTGTTAGATTCGCATGGCTGGAGCTTGATACAGATAAGTATGACAGAGTGGATATAGAAAATATAATCATATTTCTGATGTTTGCAGGACCATGTGCAGTATATTATGGTTCTATGTATACAGAAAGCCTGTTTACTATGTGTGTTGTGCTGTGTTTCTATAACACAAAGAAAAAAAACTATATGATGGCAGGAGTGTCTGCAGCATTTGCAAGTGCAACCAGAATAGTAGGCTGTACATTGATAGTTGTGTTACTTACAGATATGTATGTTTCTATGTATAAGCAGCATAGAGATGAGGAAAGAAGGATTGTGGCAGCTATAAAAGCATTTATAAAAGATGTTATATCTGATGCAGGAAAGCTGTTGGCACTTGCTATATGTCCTTTGGGAATATTTGTTTATATGACATTTTTAAGAGGCTTTTGTGGAGATACATGGGCTTTTTATCATGTGCAGAAGGCGTGGAGGACGCAGAAGCTGTTTCCTGTTATCGGAGTACTTATTAAATCATGTACTGGCAGGCTTGGAGAGATGTCAGATGTTAAGCAGATAAACGGAATTATACTTGGCTGGCTGTGTGTTTTTACATTGTTGTTGTATGTGATCATGCTGGTAAGGAAACATTATGCCTGTGGTATATTTGGCATAATTGCACTTATGATACCGCTTACTTCAAGTGTCATGAGTACATTAAGATTCATAGTCGGTTCATTTGTTGTATATATAGGGATTACAGAAGCCCTGCTTTTAACAGGCAGAAATACAAGGCGTGTTATTATGGTACTTCTTGCAGCTGCAGAGGTTATATGTATATCGGCATGGTATTTCTGGGATGGACTGCTTATGTAACGTTAAAGCTGAATAGTGATGTACAAAAACACGCATTGTGTATACTTTGTGAAAATACTTGCGAACTTTACATAAAGGTATTATAATTAACACGCTTTTTAGAATTACTATTATTGTATAAAGTAATCATGTATAAGATGAATGTGACTGCACATTACTTTGCAGATGAATAAGCTACAGAATGTTATAGATATCAGAAGGAGAAAAATATGTTATCAGTAGTTGTACCTACATTTAATGAGGGAAAGAATATTAGAAATCTGGTGACACAGATAAATGATGCACTTAAGGGGATAGATTACGAAATACTGTTTGTAGATGATAGTAAAGATAATACACCAGAGGTTATTATGGAGGTTGCCAAAGACTTCCCACAGGTAAGGATGGAACACAGAACAGGAGAAACTGGTCTTGCGACAGCTGTTCTTCGCGGCTTTGAGCTTGCAAAGGGTGATTATATGGCTTGTATGGATGCTGATCTGCAGCATCCACCAGTTGTACTTAAATATATGTATAAGGCTATGGAAAGTGGAGCAGATTTCTGTATACCAAGCCGTCTTATACCAGGTGGAGATGATGGTGGACTTAACTGGTACAGAAAGTTTGTATCTGGAACAGCTCGAAAGATAGGACAGTGGATGCTTCCTTGTTTAAGACAGATATCTGACCCTACAAGCGGTCTTTTTATGTTCAGGCGTGAAGTTATAGCGCATGCAGATCTTCAGCCTATAGGCTGGAAGATTATGGTTGAAGTTCTTGCTATGGGTTCATATAAGAAGGTTGTAGAGATACCTTATAAGTTCCAGCAAAGAACAGAGGGCGAATCAAAGCTTTCAGGCAAGGTTACGCTTGAATACCTTAAGCAGCTTAAGGATCTTAGAAAGAGATACAACAAGGCTAACAAGTATGAAGTTGAAATCTGGTCAACAGAGAGGATGATGGCAGAATAATGGGAAAGTATTTTGGCACTGATGGATTCCGTGGAGAAGCTAATGTTACACTTACAGTAGATCATGCATTTAAGGTTGGAAGATTCCTTGGATGGTTTTATGGTAAGGAAAAGGAAGATGGAAAAGCTAAGATTGTTATTGGTAAGGATACAAGAAGAAGCAGTTATATGTTTGAGTATTCTCTTGTTGCAGGACTTACAGCATCAGGAGCAGACGTTTATCTTCTGCATGTAACAACAACACCAAGTGTTGCCTATGTAACAAGAACAGAGGATTTTGATTGCGGTATTATGATATCAGCAAGCCACAATCCTTTCTATGACAATGGTATTAAACTCATCAACAGCAAAGGCGAAAAGATGAGAGAAGATGTTATAGGCGAAATAGAAAAGTATCTTGATGGTGAGATGGGAGATATCCCATATGCCACAAAGGAACAGATAGGCTGTACGGTAGATCATACAGCAGGACGTAACAGATATATGGGATATCTTATGAGTCTTGCCATATATTCCTTTAAGGGAATGCGTATAGGTCTTGATGCATCTAACGGAAGTGCATGGACACTGGCTAAAGCTGTGTTTGATGCACTTGGAGCCAAGACTTATGTTATCAATGCAAGCCCTGATGGAACTAACATCAATGCTAACTGTGGTTCTACACATATTGAAGGCTTATGTGATCTTGTAAAGAGAGAGCATCTTGATGCAGGCTTTGCTTTTGATGGTGATGCTGACAGATGTCTTTGTGTAGATGAGAATGGTGATGTTATAACAGGAGACCATATCCTTTATATATATGGATGTTATATGAAGGAGAGAGGAAAGCTTATAGATAATACTGTTGTAACAACAGTTATGTCGAACTTTGGTCTTTATAAGGCTTTCGATGCTGCAGGCATTGATTATGAAAAGACTAAGGTTGGAGATAAGTATGTTTATGAGTGTATGTCACAGAATGGATACCGTCTTGGTGGTGAACAGTCTGGACATATCATATTCAGCAAGTATGCAACAACAGGTGATGGTATCATAACAGCACTTAAGATGATGGAGGTTATGATAGCAAAGAAAAAGTCATTAGCACAGCTTGCAGCACCACTTCACATATATCCACAGGTGCTTAAGAATGTACGTGTATATGATAAGCCTACAGCACAGAACGATGAGGATGTTAAGGCAGCAGTAGACAGAGTGGCAGACACACTTGGTGAGAATGGACGTATACTTGTAAGAGAGAGTGGTACAGAGCCTGTTATAAGAGTTATGGTTGAGGCCGGAACCCATGATGAGTGTGAAAAGTATGTTGATCAGGTTATAGATGTTATTAAGAGTAAAGGCTATGTAGCTGACTGATTATTGAAGCTATAAAAATATTAATAAATATAAGCATAAAGGAATCTCCTTGTTAATAAGATATTATTAGTCTTATTAACAAGGGGATTTTTTTATGTCTCGATTATGTGGATATAATACTAAGGATGCAAAGCAATCTGTGGATAAGTATACATCAAAAGAATATTTCTGTGCTTTAAAAGGATACATATACATATTACCTGCAATATTATGCATCATAGTTTTAAGCATCATGACTATGACTGGCTGCAGTAAGAATGAGTCAAAAGAGCATGAGGTGATTGATTATACAGTAGTAGAGAATGAAGATCTTCCGGCAGAGCTAAAGAAGCTTATAGATAACAAAAAAACAAATACATTAAGAATGACATATACAACGAAAGATTATACATATGTTGTTGCAGGTTTTGGAACCAAGGAAACATCAGGATATAGCATTAAGGTAAATGATGTCTATAAGAGTGGTAACGCTATATATGCTGATTTTACACTTATGGGACCTGCGGAAAATGAGCCTGTTAATGAAGTGCCAACAACACCATACATAGTACTAAAATATGAAAAAAGGGATGAGACTGTGGTATTCAGAATGTAGCAGGATATATATTCAGATTTTCTATGATAGATACAACTGCATATAATGCGAATAAGTAAGAATATGGATTAATAAGGAATATAAGGGATAATCCAGGCATAGAATGATGGTAGAATTGTGTGAATCCGCTTTAACAAAGCAGTTCACTGTCAGCAAACATTGATATCAGGAGGTATATGAGTTGGAGCTTAAATATGACAATATTCATGAATATACTATAAAATGCTCTAATACAACGCAGATAACACTGGATGATGATTATAATGTACCAGACAGTAAGGCAGATATAGACAGTATAATAAAGGATTTTGGATTGGTTGTGACTGATGGAGTAAGGGTCAATCAGGATAAAGCACAGGTCGAGGGCAATCTGAAATATGCCGTGCTATATATAGGCAAAGGACAGGAGGGAGGCAGGCTTATACCGGTAAGGCTGGATGGAAGTCTGCATTTTGTGGAGAATGTGAATCTGTCATGTGATGCAGCCGATACAGATGTGACATGTAAAGCATACATAGAAGACCTCACAATCAAACCTGTTAACTCAAGAAAGATAAGTGTTAAAGCGATAGTAAGTATCACAGTTACCTGTGAAGAGATAAAAAATGCAAAAGTCGCAGCACAGATATCAGAAGATGAAGGATGTAAGCCGCAGCTGCTTTTCAAGGATTATGAGTATGCGCAGATGGATGTCAATATGCGTGACAATCTAAGAATTAAGGAGAGTATGTCATTACCAAACGGAAAAACAGATATATCAGAGCTTGTATGGGATGATGTTGATGTAAGAAATGTGAGTACACGGATGACCGAAGATGGGTTAAGCGTAAGCGGAGAACTGAGTGTATTTATAATGTATATTGGAAATGATGCTGCGGGCTCTGTTCAATGGTATGAGACAGCAGTTCCATTTACAGGGATAATAGATGTGAGTGGTGCCGACCCTGACAGTATATGTTATGTGGGCTTTAATATGACGGGGAAAAATATCGATGTAAAACCTGATTATGATGGGAATAACAGGGATATAGCAGTAGAACTTGTACTTGATATGGATATCCGCTCATATAAAGACAGTAAAAAGACAGCGTTGTGGGATATATATGTTCCGTTAGGAACAATGAATAAAAAACAGTCAGATGTACATCTTAAGAAGCTTCTTATAAGAAACAATACAAAGTGCAGAGTTTCTGATAACATAAAGCTGGCAGATTATATTAACCTTCTGCAGATAGTGAATGCAACTGCCAGAGTCCAGATAGATGACTATGAATGTGTTCCAGAGGGCATAGAAGTAAGAGGTGCAGTTATGGTAAATGTATGTTACATAACATCTGATGATAATGCACCTATGGGCAGCGTAAATTCTGTTATACCATACACCGGGGTCGTAGCAGTTAAAGAGTATGATAAAGAGAATATAGAATATCAGATAAGGCCATGTATAGAACAGCTTACAGCATCTATGGGAAGTAATGCAAAGATAGAGGTGAAGGCAGTAGTATCACTGGATGCTATATGCTTTGAACCGGTAGATTTTCCTACCATAGATGAGTGTGAGTACATACCAACAGATGAAGAGTATTATGCTTCACTGCCTTCCATGGTAGGATATATATCTGATGGCAGATGCAGCATGTGGGATATAGCAAAGAAATATAATACTACCTGTGATGCAATAAGAAGTGACAATGAGAAGGCTGAAAGATTATCTGACAGTGATGTTGTACCATGCGGTACAAGGCTGCTGCTGATAAAAGAGAGCATGCAGGAGCAGAAATAAACAATAAATATAAGCCAGATAAAATATGTATACACATAAGTAAATGTGTGGCATATTTTATCTGGCTTTAACAGCTTATTGTATTAAGTTATATTATGCTTGTGTGGAATCTGTTTTTTTGGAAGAGAAGTACTTATCAAACTTATCCATAACAGCATTGTAAGTGTTCTTAGATATATCAGGTAGTTCTTTACCCCATGTTTTAGTAGCTTCCTTGAAACCTTTTTCTACAGCTTCCTTCATAGCTTTCATCTTTTCTTCGTCATCACCAGCAAGAGCCTGTGCAAAATCAAAGATTCTATCTGATGTCTGTTTAACACCCCAGTAGCCATCCTCAGATATATCTTCCTTTGCTTTGGCAATAGTATCAGCATCTGCTGTGAAGTTACCACTCGCAAGCACCTTCCACATATCATCAGCAGTTCCTATAGTTATACCCTGCTTCTTAAACATATTAGTGACAAGTGACTGAAGCTGTTGTAAGCGGTTATCAGAGTCAGCTTTAAGCTTTGCTATGAGTTCTGGATTAGCAGCCTTGCTTTTTACAGAAGATGCAGATGTTTTATCAGATACGTTTGAAGCCTCATATGTGGCAGCAACATCTGTATTCTTAGAAGCTGTTGTATTGTCTATGTCTTTAGCAGCAGTCTTTTTACCAGAGACTGCCTCGTAACCTGTGTAATAAGAATTAACTCCGTTTAATCCCATATTATTCCTCCATTCTAACCATCATTAGTGATTGTGAATTAAATTATGTAAATAAAGTAACAGCCATCCATGGCTTTTGTTATATTTAATATATCGGCTGGTATGGCGGAAAATTAATAGCTGCAAATATTATATATTCTCCTGATTTCTCCTATATTTATTTGGCGATATACCTTTGGTTCTGCGGAATGCATCTCCAAAATAGTTGCTGTCGTTAAAGCCACATTCAAAAGCAATTGTGGTTATTGATTTATTCGTGTTAAGAAGCAGTTCGCAAGCGTGTTTTATTCGGACATTAATAATATATTCCTTGAAACCAAAACCAGTTACACTTTTAAATTTTTTAGAAAGATATGAACGGCTTAGGTTGAATTGCTTTGCCATGTCTTCAAGAACAAGCTTTTCGCTGTAGTGGTTGTATATATAAGTGGCAACCTCCTGCATAATCTGGTTGTCTACATCGATTTCTTTTATAACATTTTCCTCATACTGTTTGCATCTTGCGATGAAGAGTATAAGCTCAGCCAGAGCCACACTTACGAAGCCGGGTGATAGAGGATCCTGACCTTCATTTTCAAATATAAGCTTATCAAGAAGCTTTTCTATATAATCCCTTCTTTTTTCAGGTATAGTTATAACACCAGTCTGCATGACATCGGATACAATATCAGTTCCAACGACGTTACTCAGCCAGTCAGTAACAGATGTTTTAAAACTTATAACGATACGTTCGTTGATACCTTTTCCTGTATAATCAGTTTTATGTATGGTTCCAGCTGGGACTATGACAATATCGCCCTTGCTGAACTTATATATATTATGGCTTAGAAATGCCGTACATTCACCCTTTGCCAGATAGAACAGTTCATGAAATGGATGGGAATGTGGTTCCTTCATCTTACATGCTGAACGTTTAATTTTTTTGATTTCAAAATTCTTTTGCATATCCTGTAACATAGTAGTCCTCATTTCTGCACATAAAATAGAAAACGTACAAATAATCTGTAATTTGCATTAAATATAAATAATAATTAGTAGAAATTACTGCTTTTTATGCTAACATATATATTAGAAAAAATAAAGAGTAAATTACGAAATAATGAGCGCAAAAGAAAAGGAAGCGGCTGCGAAGCAGGACGAAAAAGCGCGCAGCGCGGGCTCGTGAGTGTATGGGAAAGAGAGGCAGAAAACATGGCAAGACCAATAAGTGACAGTAAAAGAGAGATGATTCTTAATGGTAACCTTGTAAGGGCGATACTTACGCTGGCAATACCTGTTATGCTTAACAGTTTTATACAGTCAATGTATAATCTTACGGATACCTTCTGGCTTGGAAAGATAGGAACAACAAGCCAGGCAGCGATAACGCTTGTTTCGCCTTTTCAGAATATACTTATTAATTTCGGAGCTGGCATAACAACAGCGGGTGCGATTCTTATATCACAATATCTTGGTGCAAGGGAAGATAAACAGGCAAATTCTATGGCTAACCATATATGTATAACTTCACTAGGGTTTTCTGTTGTATGTGCATGCATATGCTGGTTATGTTCATCAGGTCTTGTAAGATGGCTTGGAGCGGAAGGTGATATATATAATTATGGACTTACATATTTAAGAATAGTAGTTATGGATTTACCATTCCTTTTTATGATTAATCTGTATTCTGCGGTAAAGCAGGCACAGGGAGATACTGTAAGACCATTACTGCTTAATATACTTGGTGTTTCGATTAATCTCATACTTGATCCACTTTTCTTAGTTGTACTTAAGTGGGGTATAGGTGGTGCAGCATTTGCAACACTTATAGCCAAAATTCCAAGTGCAGTTATAGGAGTAGCTGCCCTTACTGGAAAGAACCAGCTTGTGCGTATTAACTTCAGGGGCTTCAGGTTTGATAAAAGCAAGGTTATGTCTATATTAAAGATTGGTCTGCCTACAGCTATAGGAGGAAGTACAATGCAGTTTGGTTTCCTTCTTATGACTAAGAATGTCAATGTGTATGGAGCAACTGCGATGACAGCATATGGCATAGGTAACAAGATAAACAGTATCATAACCATGCCGGCTAATGGTATCGGTTCTGCCATATCAACTATCGTTGGTCAGAATATGGGTGCTGGCAATGTAAAAAGGACTGATAAATCATATCATATAGCGCTTAGAATAGGGGCGATATTCCTGTTTGTATGTGGCATGATTCTTTCAAGAAGAGTTATTGCAGAGCCTATGGTCAGATTCTTTACAACTGATGAGCATGTAGTACCACTTGCAACAGATTTCTTATCAATCATGGCAATGTGCTGTTGGACAAATGCGTTTTATAATGTTACACAGGGACTTTTCCAGGGCTGTGGGCATACTATGATAACTATGGCAGTAGATGCAACACGTATCTGGATATTCAGATTCCTTACCTTATGGGTATGCTCCCATGTGCTTGGAATGGGGGTAGAGAGCGTGTGGTATGCGGTTGTAGTAAGTAATGCTACATCAGCTGTAATACTTTATATACTTTACTGGACAGGTATCTGGAAGAAGTCAACCATTAAGATTGAAAAAACTAAGAATTCAGATGTTGAAGCTTCAGCTGCCGATGTTAACGAAGCGGTTTAATTAATATATTTATTTCATGATTACATGATTTTATATCTTTATACCATTCCCGAAACCGGCCAATAAGTTCTGGTTCCGGGAATTTTTATACATATTATGACCGGCTTTAAGCAGTGCGTTAAAAAGCAACTGTTTGCAACAATTTACGTATAATTTGGCTCATTGTACTTGCTTTCATACAATATGTTTTATATAATGATATGAGTATGAAAGGTGATTTTGACACTAATACTTGTATAAAAACTGGAGATAAAAGATATGGATTCAATTAGACTTAAGGCGAGAGCCAAGATTAATCTTGGTCTTGATGTATTGGGTAAAAGGGAGAATGGGTACCATGATGTCAGAATGGTTATGCAGACTGTTGGAATATATGACAGGCTTATAATCACAAAGATTCCCGAAGATGAGATAAGGATTAACATTAATCTTAAGTTTCTTCCTGTTAATGAAAACAATCTGATATACAAGGCTTACAAGCTTATGAAGGATGAGTATGGATTTAGCGGTGGTATAGATGTAGACCTTAACAAGTTCATTCCTATAGCAGCAGGAATGGCAGGTGGAAGTACAGATGCTGCGTCAACGATGTTTGCAATTAACAGACTCTTTGAACTTGGTTTATCCAACGAAGAGCTTATGAAACAGGGGGTTAAGATAGGTGCAGATGTTCCATACTGCATTATGAGAGGAACAGCACTTGCAGAAGGAATAGGAGAGAAGCTTACAAAGCTTTCACCTATGCCACATTGTCATATAGTGGTTGCCAAGCCACCTATCAACGTTTCAACAAAAATGGTGTATGAAAGTCTAGATGCGGGGGCTATAACGAAGCATCCAGATATAGATGCTATTATTGAAGCTATTAACGAAGGAGATGTTAAGAAGGTAGCAGAGCGTATGGGGAATGTGCTTGAGGATGTTACAGTGCCTATGTATCCTGTTATTGCCAAGATTAAAAACGATATGATAAGCCAGGGGGCGTATAATGCCATGATGAGTGGAAGCGGTCCTACAGTGTTTGGCATATTTCCTGATGAGCAGACAGCACTTAAATGCAAAGAATACCTAAAGGCACAGGAGGATGCAAGGCAGGTATATATAACAGAAACATTTTAAGTATAGGGATTGTGTATATTAGAAAATATATGATGTCATAAGAAAACCGGAAGTTTACTAATATAGAGATATACATATGGAGGATTAGAAGATGAAAGGCGAATTAAAGATGGATGTTAATGAGTACCTTCCATTAAGAGATGTTGTTTTCAATACATTAAGACAGGCTATTCTTACCGGAGAGATGGAGCCTGGTGAAAGGCTTATGGAGATACAGCTTGCTAACAAGCTTGGTGTAAGCCGTACGCCTATAAGAGAGGCTATAAGAAAGCTTGAGCTTGAAGGACTTGTTATTATGATACCAAGAAAGGGCGCAGAGGTTGCCCATATAACTGTTAAAGACATGAGGGATGTTCTTGAAGTACGTTCAGCACTTGAGGAGCTTGCAGCAACACTTGCATGTAAAAATGTTACAGCAGAATACATAGAAGAGTTGAAAACAGCTAACAGGGTGTTTGAAGCGGCTATAGTATCAAAGGATGTGGTAGCGATAGTAAATGCTGATGTGGCATTTCATAATATTATATATTCAATGACAGATAACCAGAGGCTTATACAGCTTATCAACAGTCTTAGTGAGCAGATGTACAGATATCGTCTTGAATATGTTAAGGATGCAAGGACCCATTCTATTCTTATAAGTGAGCACAACGATATCATAAAGCAGCTTTCAGATAAAGATGTTGAGAAAGCCAAGGTTATAGTAAGACAGCATGTTAATAACCAGGAAAAGGGTATTATAAGACTTCTTAATATTTAGGTATAATTAATGCGTATATCATAACATAAAGAGTAACGATATCATATGAATCAGTCAGATTGTATGGTATCGTTATTTTTATGGTATTGCTATTTTTATGGAAATTGTAAGAGCTTAGGTATAGATCTCCATTATATGGGAATTATGTATGTGTGAGTAACATTAATGTTAAACGTAAGGCAGCTTATAAGCTGCTATTATTGTTAAAAGCTTATTTAGTACATAAATATTATGGAGGGAATAATGAGTAGTGGAAAATCTGGAGGATATGGGAAAAAGCATATTAATAAAAAATGTGATAAAAACAATAAGGCTGGCTGGGTATTTATCTTAGCCGCGACAATTATGCTTGTAATTGCAGGTGGCAGGTTGTATAGTGACAGTGAGGAAAGACAGCTTCAGAAGGGAATTGCTTCTAATATTATCAGGTTTCATGTAAGGGCAGAAAGTGATTCAAAAGAAGACCAGTGGCTTAAACTGCAGGTCAAAGAGGCAGTGCTGGCTTATATAAGTCCGGTTCTTTCAAAGTCACAGTCAGTTGATGAGTCCAGACAGCTGCTTTATAACGAAAGTGAGAATATAAGGAATGTTGCAGCTGCAACACTTAGGAGTCTTGGAGATGAAAGTGATGTTAACGTGTATTTTGAGAACTGTTATTTTCCTATGAAAACATATGGTGACATGACATTTCCACCCGGAGAATATGAGGCTTTCAGGGTAGATATAGGAGAGGCACAGGGTAAAAACTGGTGGTGTGTCTTATATCCACCTTTATGTTTTGTTGATGCTGTATATGGTGAGGTTCCAGAGGAGTCAAAGGAAGAACTTAAAGGAGTGCTCACAGAGGAAGAATACAGTATGGTATCAGGGGAAAATGTGAAGTTTAGATTTAAGTATCTTAAGATATTTAACAGATTTATAGAGTGATTATTGAGTGATATTGAGTGATTTATTAAGTGATTAATATAGTGGTTAAAAAGCTGTGCAGATTCCGGCAGATGAAAAATACAAATAAAAATGGAGTAAGGAATATATGAAAGATAAGGTGTATATTAAGTTAAAAGGGCTTGCGTTAGAAGAACAGGCAGCAGATGGAAGTATTAAAGAAGAGGCTGATAACATAGAAGTCATAAATGTAGGCAGATATACAAAGCGTGGCGGTAAGGAATATATAAAGTTTGAAGAAGTCTATGATGGTGCAGACCAGAAGTCAGTAAGTCTTATAAAAATATCAGATGACTGTGTTGAAGTAAGCAGAAAGGGTGCTATCACAACATGTATGGAATTCGTAAAAAACAAGAAAACGGTCAGCTGTTATAATACTCCTTATGGAAGTATTAATATCTCTATATTTACAAGTGTCCTCATGATAGAAAGGCAGGAGGATGCAATACATATTTTACTTGAGTATACCATGGAGGTTAATGACCAGCAGATGAATACCAACAGGGTAGAGATGGAGATTACTGACGAAAGAGTAGAGTTGTACGAAGCGTAGAATAATAAAAGAGAATAGTTGCATGAAAATGTCAATCAGAATATAATAGATGAAATGATGGTCAGTGCAAAACATGCGCAGGAATGGAGATTAATATGAAGTCAACATTAAGAAGAACATGGGCAGAGATAGATCTTGATGCTCTTGCTCATAATTATAAGACATTACGAAAAAGAATAGGTGATAATGTTAAGTTTTTAGGGGTAGTAAAGGCAGATGCATATGGACATGGTTCAGTACAGGTAAGCCGGCTTCTTGAAGAGCTTGGTGCAGATTATCTTGCAGTGAGCAGTATAGATGAGGCTATAGAGTTAAGACACAACGGTATAACAATGCCAATACTTATTCTTGGACATACACCTAAGGAGGAGGTTGGTGAACTTATAAAGAATAATATAACACAGGCAGTTACATGTAAGGCTAAAGCACTTGAATACAGTGAAGAAGCAGTTAAGTGCGGTGGTATATTAAAGATACACATAAAGGTTGATACAGGTATGTCAAGGCTTGGCTATCTGTGTGATGGCGAATACTTTGACAGTGGTGTTGAGGGAATATGTGAGGGGTGCCTGCTTCCAGGACTTATGCCTGAAGGAATATTTACGCATTTTGCTGTTTCAGATGAGCCTGGTGATGAATGTAAGGCATATACAAAACATCAGTTTGAATTGTTTACAAGTGTCATAGATGCAGTGGAAAAAAAGCTGGGAAGGAAGTTTGCGATAAGGCACTGTGCTAATACAGGGGCAGTTGCAAGATATCCGGAAACATGGCTGGATATGGTAAGACCGGGTCTTTTGCTGTATGGATATGGTGAATTTGCAAATGAGCTCGACCTTAAGCCAGTGATGTCCCTTAAGACAACAGTAAGCACTATAAAGACGTATCCACAAGGAACAGCCATAAGCTATGGTGGAATATATAAGACAGATAAGACAACAAGAATAGGCGTTGTTCCTTATGGATATGCTGATGGCTTCTTTAGATGTCTTTCTAACAGATATGAGCTTATGACAAGTGAAGGACTGGCACCACAAAGAGGCAAAATATGTATGGATATGTGCATGATAGATTTAACAGATAAGACAGGGGTAGATGTCGGAAGCGAGGTTGAGATTTTTGGTAAAAAGAATCCTATCGAGAAGATGGCAAAGATGGCTGGAACTATTCCTTATGAGCTGACATGTGCAGTAAGTAAGAGAGTGCCAAGAAAATATATAAAAAATGGTGAAGTAGTGGAACAGGAATTGATGTTACGTGGTTAATAGCATGAAAAATAGATTTCTGCGCTAAAATCATGATTTGTATGCAGTAGTTACTTATAATTAATAATACATACAGGAGAGTTATTTATGAAACGGACAGCGGCGTTGATGCTTGCTTTTATTATGCTTGTTATGACTGGGTGCAGTGGTACAGGTAAGAATATAAGATTTGGTGCGGCAGATATAGGTGGAGTGTATTATTCGTATGCGAGTACATTTTCACAGCTTGCACATGAGGATATGAGCGATTATTCATTTGAAACTAAGGCTACAGCAGGCTCAGTAGCGAATCTCAGGCTTTTATCCGGAGACTATATAGACCTTGGAATAGTCCAGGCGGATATGTTAAGTGATGCATATAATGGTAAAGGGACTTTTAAGGACGGAGATTATAAGAAGGGTTATAAAGCTGTGGCAGCATTGTATACAGAAGTCTGCCAGATAATAGTAAAAAGTGCATCAGGTATCGAAACGATTGATGACCTTGTGGGTAAAACTGTAAGTATAGGTGCGGCTGAGTCAGGAACAGAGAAGAATGCAGAAGAGATACTTAAAGTAAGCGGCATTACAGAGGAGCTTGTAAAGACAGTTAACATGGACTATTCAGAAGCTGTGGATAAGCTGATAGCAGGCGAAATAGATGCTATGTTTATTACATCAGGAATAAGAACAGGTATTATAGAGCAGCTTTCTAAGAAATGTTCTATAGATGTCATAAGTATTGATGAGAAATGTATAGAGAAAATGTTAACCGCATATCCTTTGTATGAGAGATATACAATACCAGCTGATACATATACAGGACAAAGTGAGCCTGTTAATACAATAGGTGTGAGGGCAGTGCTTGTGGCATCAGCTAACCTGTCAGCAGGAGTAACGGAACAGATTACAAACCTTATATTCTCACATAGCATAGATATTAAGAATGCCACATCACTTGATTCTATATTTGATGTGAATGCAGCAACAGGTGGTATAGATATTCCTTTTCATGCCGGAGCGGCGGCGTATTATACAAAACAGGGTGTGAGTGTCAGAACAGAATGACAGAATAACAGCCTGCAGCAGATATTTTTAATACGTTAAATGAAATGGAGAGATATATGAAGATTCAGTTAGATATGTATCAGACGATGGCAGTTGCTGTTGCTGTCCTGATGCTTGGAAGTTATTTACGAAAGAAGATAGATATACTTGAGAGATTTTGTATTCCAGCTCCTGTAGTTGGTGGATTTCTGTTTGCTATATTTACATGTATATGTTACGCAACGGGTATTCTTGAATTTGAGTTTGATGATATATTAAAGGAAGTGTGTATGGTATTCTTCTTTACGTCTGTAGGATTTCAGGCGAATCTTAAGGTGCTAAAGAAGGGTGGAAAGTCTTTGATAGTATTTCTTGGGCTTGTGATCGTGCTTATATTTACGCAGAATTTTGTGGCAGTAGGACTTTCAAAATTATTAGGTCTCAACTCACTTATAGGAATGTGTACAGGTTCCATACCTATGGTAGGTGGGCATGGTACAGCAGGTGCATTTGGTCCTGTACTTGAAGATTTTAATGTACAGGGGGCTACAACTATATGTACAGCAGCGGCAACTTTCGGACTTATATTCGGAAGTATTATAGGTGGACCTTTAGGCAAGAGGCTTATAGAGAAGAAGGATCTTTTAAAAACAGCTATTCCAGAGGATGATAGTCTGTTAGTTGAGGATGAGAAGAAGCATGAGCGTCATACACAGATGTATGCGGCAGCGGTATTCCAGCTTATTGTAGCGATAGGAATAGGTACAGTATTTTCATGGGCACTTACACAGACAGGAATGACATTTCCTATATATATCGGAGCTATGATAGCAGCAGCACTTATGAGAAATATTGCAGAATATGCAGAAAACGATAAGTTTGTTATACATATGGGGGAGATAAACGACCTCGGTGGTATAGCGCTTTCGCTTTTTCTTGGAATGGCTATGATCACACTTAAGCTGTGGCAGCTTGCATCACTTGCACTTCCACTTGTCATACTTCTTGTGGCACAGGTAGTGCTAATAATACTTTATACATATTTTGTGGTATTTAATGTTATGGGAAGCGATTATGATGCTGCGGTGCTTGTTGCTGGTACATGTGGCTTCGGTATGGGTGCAACACCAAATGCCATGGCCAATATGCAGGCCTTATGTGATAAATATGTTCCATCAGTTAAGGCGTATCTTATCATCCCATTAATAGGAAGTCTTTTCGCAGATTTCCTTAACAGTCTGGTTATTACGTTGTTTATTAATTTACTATAAATGTAAAAGTTAAAACAGTTAAACTGTGGGTATTGGCTGATAGTCATAGCTGTTTTAAATCAGGGGGAACGATATGTTTAATTTTATTAAAAAAATCAGGAATAAAGATAACACTCCTAAAAAAGGTTACAATCTTTCATATGATAATCTGGCGATTCCAGAGATTCATATAAATGGTCAGGATGATGAAAGCCCTGATATGGCAGTGACAAAAGAAACAGAACAGGACACAGAAGGCGTGGATAAAAAGAAAACACATGTCACATATGAAGGAGTAGCAGTTCCAGAAATACATTTTAAGAGTAAAGAATAATGGCTCTTTTTAAAAAATGTGTTGTTAATTGAACAATCACGTGGTACAATAACAACCAGTAAAGCAAATAAATAAAAGCTATGACGGAAAGAGTAGTGTATGTGGAGCATACAGAGAGAGCTGCATATGGTGGAAGCAGTTTATGTGACTATTACATGAAAACCATTCCTGAGCTGTGCGTAAAAGAAGCTGAAGGAGGCTTTAAGCTGCTGTATGCTTCGAAGCGTTACCGTATGGTGTACGTTACAGACCATGAAAGTGAAATAATAAGGTGGAACCGTGTGAAAGCACCCTTAGGCAGGCGAAAGTGTACCTACCTATGGGTGCTTTCGTTGTAGTAACAGCCAGATGAAGTTGTTATAACAATATATTTAATATTAAAACAACTGTATAAGTATGCTGTTATAGGAATGCTGGCAGAATAGGGAAAGAATTTAAGAAATGATTTATTAGAAGGAGAAAAACAATGGTTAATTTTAAAGAAGATGAACAGTTAAAAACATTAAATCATTCATGTGCACATCTTATGGCACAGGCAATAAAGCATCTTTATCCACAGGCTAAGTTCTGGGTTGGACCAGTAGTTGCAGAAGGCTTTTACTATGATGTAGATCTTGGTGATGATGTTATAAGAGATGAGGATATTCCTAAGATTGAAAAGGAAATGAAGAAGGTTGCAAAGAGTGGCAAGAAGATTATCCGTAAGGAAATCTCTAAAGAAGAGGCTGTGGAGATGTTCAAGGATGATGAGTATAAGTTAGACCTTATCTCTAATCTTGAAGATGGAACAATCTCATGTTATGAGCAGGGTGACTTTACAGACCTATGTCGTGGACCTCACGTAGATAATGTTAAGTTATGCCGTAACTTTAAGCTGCTTAGACATTCAGGTGCATACTGGAAGGGTGACAGCAATAATAAGGTTCTTCAAAGAATCTATGGCGTGTGTTTCCCAACACCAGAGGAGCTTGAAGCACATCTTAAGGAGCTTGAAGAAGCTAAGGAAAGAGATCACAGAAAGATTGGCAAAGATATGCAGCTTTTCATGGTTGATGACTTAGTCGGACGTGGACTTCCTATGTATCTTCCAAAGGGATATGTTATTTGGCAGGAGCTTGAGAATTATATAAAGAATAAAGAAAGAAAGCTTGGCTACCAGCATGTTCTTACACCTTGTGTTGGAACAGTAGATCTTTATAAGACATCAGGTCACTGGGATCACTATAAAGAAAACATGTTCCCAGCGATGCAGGTTGATGATGAAAGCTTTGTACTAAGACCAATGAACTGTCCTCACCATATGATGATATATGCTAACAGACTTCATTCATATAAGGATCTTCCTATAAGAATCGGTGAGATAGCACATGATTTCAGATATGAATCAAGTGGTACATTAAAGGGTATCGAGAGAGGAAGACATTTCTGTCAGAATGATGCCCATCTTTTCGTAACACCAGAGCAGATTAAGGATGAAATATCAAGTGTAGTTGATCTTATATTCAGCACATACAAGGATTTTGGAATTACTAACTATCGTTGTGTACTTTCACTTCGTGATCCAGAAAACAAGACAAAGTACCATGATGATGATGAAATGTGGAACAAGGCAGAGAATGCATTAAGAGATGTTATGAACAGCCTTGGAATTGAATATACAGAAGAAATAGGTGAGGCAGCATTCTATGGACCTAAGCTTGATGTTAATGTAAAGCCAGCTGTAGGTAACGAGATTACACTTTCAACATGCCAGTTAGACTTCTGTCTTCCAGCCAAGTTTAATCTTTCATATGTAGACAAGGATGGTGAGAAGAAGACACCTGTTGTGCTTCACAGAGCTATACTTGGTTCTCTTGACAGATTCATGGCATATATACTTGAAGAAACAAAGGGTAATCTTCCAACATGGCTTGCACCAGTACAGGTAAGAGTAATGCCTGTTAAGACAGACAATGAAGAAATCATGAATTATGCGCACGAAATAGTAGATGCACTTTCTGCAAAGGATGTAAGAGTAGAACTTGATGACAGAGCAGAAAAGCTTGGATATCGTATGCGTGAGGGACAGATCCAGAAGGTTCCATATCTTCTTGTTATTGGCTTTAACGAACAGGAAAACAAGACAGTATCATATAGACTTCATGGTGAGCAGGATACAACAACACTTCCACTTGATGAGTTTGTTGAGAAGATAGATACAGAGATAAAGAATAAGACAAGATAATTGTTGTTTAACATACATTCTTAACGTACGGACGACAGCATATATGAGAAAAGCAGGTGTGCATACATCAACGATGCCAGAAGCTTCAATTGGATATTTCTAAGACTTTTCATATACGTAATGGTAGTTTCCGCTACCGTTCGATACGGGACATCCATGTCCCATATCTCACTTCCACAGACATCCGTGTCTGTGGATAGCTGGGTAGTTAAGGAAAAGTCTAAGAACTATCACAATTGAACTTCAAGTGCATCTCACGATGTATGCGCAGCACCGATTTTCACTTATATTATGTCTGGTTGTGGCTTAATTTACGAAAAATGAATGTGTGTTAAATCAGCCCTGTTTCGTCACCTTGATTTAATTGAATATTCAGTATTACATTATGCCGTAACACAGACAAATATAAGCTACAGGCAGTTCTGCATACTATGTGAAATGCACTTGAAGTTTGATTGTGATAGTTCTTAGTCTTTCCCTTAGCAAACCAGCTAGCTTCGTACACGGATGTACGAAGCAGCGAAGCCGCGCCATGGACGGCGCGTCTGAGCGGTAGCGTCAGTTACCATAGTTTATATGGAAAGACTTAGAAATATCCAATCAAAGCTTCTGGCATTGAACATAGTGTGCAGAACTGCCTGTAGCTTATATTTGTCGTCCGTTCGTCACCAACTAATATTCAATTAAACAACAATATAGAATATATTTATATGGAAACAAACTTTTAATAAATATGAAACATAATTTTAATAAATGGTACTAATTTACTATGTTATCCTATGTACTTTTTTGTGTGATATTGCTAAGATTAGCAAGTAAGACATCATATGTTAAAGCATATTGCACAAACATGTGCATGAGGAGGTAAAACATGAAAGCTAACATTAGCAAGGGGGCCCGCAAAGGATGGGCGTGGATACTTGCAGCATTGATGGTTGTAAGTGTCATTATTCCAACTACAATATCTACCGCAAAGGCAGAGGTTGGAACAGTACAGTTCAATGGAACAGCGCAGGGCTGGCTTGAATCAGCTTACGCTGAGTGGTCTATTGACAAGGAAGCCGATGGATATACAGCATATATCAAAAAGGCTTCACAGTCGGATTCAGCATATGCAAGAATCGACAATGAACTTATAAGAAGGTACAAGAGTTACTACAGGGTAGATGCCATGGGTCTTTCGGCAGGAGACTATGTTATCAGGGTAGTACCAGTAAAGAATGGAAAAGAAGTAACAGCTAAGGCTAAGGTTACAGATGTTCTTAAGGTAAGCTCATATGACAGATCAGGCTTTGCATTTTCTTCTGAATCAAGATACAAGACAGGTTCAGGAGCATATAACGAAGATGGAACACTTAAGAGTGATTCAATCGTTCTTTATGTAACTAATGATAATGCTAAAACTGTAAAAGCAGGCATTATGGAAGGAAAGGGCGAGAAGGAGTACACAGGACTCCAGACAATTATTGATGCATATACAAAGAGTGCCAGTAAGGGTGTAGAAACAAGGGCACTTGATGTAAGAGTAATAGGATGTCTTACAGATTCGGGTATGGATAAGTTTTCAAGCTCATCTGAGGGTGTGCAGATAAAAGGAGCAAGTGCTTATTCTAATATTAACATGACTTTTGAAGGAGTTGGCGAGGACGCAAGCATAAGCGGCTTCGGTTTCCTTTTAAGAAATGCAGGTAATGTAGAAATGAGAAACCTCTCAATACTTAACTTTATGGATGATGGTATCTCACTAGATACAGCTAACTGCAACGTATGGATACATAACGTAGACCTTTACTATGGCAAGGTTGGTGGGGACGCTGACCAGGCTAAAGGTGATGGATCTATAGATATAAAGGGTGATTCACAGTATATAACAGTTTCATATGTACATTTCTATGATTCAGGTAAATGTTCATTGTGTGGTATGAAGAGCGAGAGTGGTCCTAACTACATTACTTATCATCATAACTGGTTTGATCATTCAGACTCAAGACATGCCAGAGTAAGAACTATGTCAGTACATATGTATAACAATTATTATGATGGTAACGCAAAGTATGGTGTAGGTTCAACTATGGGTTCTTCTGTATATGTAGAGAACAACTACTTCAGAAACTGCAAGTATCCTATGCTTTCATCTAATCAGGGTTCTGATGCTTTAGGCGAAGGCACATTCTCAGGTGAGAACGGCGGCATCATAAAAGCTTATGGCAACGAAATAGTTGGAGCAACAGGTATCATATATGCTAATGCAGCATCAGTTACAGGTGAAGCTGCCAATGCAGCAACATTTGATGCATATCTGGCTGCTTCTGCAGGTGAAAAGGTACCATCATCATACAAGACAGTAGCTGGTGGCACAACATACGATAACTTTGATACAACTAAGGATCTTGGAGTAAAGGCAGGAAGCCTTGTGGCAGCAAAGGATGTTCCAGCACTTGTTACATCTTCTAAGGGAGCAGGAAGCCTTGGCGGTGGTGTTATTGACTGGAAGTTCAGTGATGAAGACGACACAGCTTATGTTGTAGATAAGGATTTAAAAGCAGCTGTTACGAATTATAAAAACACAGAGCTTGTGGCTGTTGGTGGAACTAATGCCAACATAGTAACTCCAGAGCCTTCTACAGATGAAACAACAAAGGCAACAGAAGAGGAAACTAAGACTACAGAAAAGGCTACTACATCTAAGGCAACAGAAAAAGAAACTAAGACTACAGAGAAGGCTACTACATCTAAAGCTACAGAAGCAACAAAGGCAACTGAGAAGGAAACTACAGGTGCAGGTTCAGATACTAAAAACAGTTATGATAAGACTAGTCTCTCATATTCAGGTGCATATACAGATTTAAGTACAAAGAAGGATTCAGATTTTAAGAATGCAAAGTATGTTTCGTCAGCATCTGATATTCTTACAGCTATAAGCAGTGCTAAGGCAGGAGATGTTATCATAGTTAAGGCTGGAACTTACAAGTTTACAGATACGATAGTTATTAATAATGCCATGAATGGAAAAAGCGGCGCTTATATAGTTGTAAAAGCAGCTGATGGTGCAGAGGTTAAGTTTGATTTCTCAGCACAGACACTTGATGGCGCAAACAGAGGTGTTGTTGTAGATGGAGATTACTGGTATTTTGAGGGAATCAACTTCTATGGAGCTGGTGATAACGGCGTGCTACTTGCTGGTAACAACAACATATTTGAAAAATGTGTATTCGAAGCAAACAGAGATTCAGGACTTCAGATATCAAGATATGACATAACAGCAGCAACTAAAGATTTATGGCCATCAAACAACCTTATAATCAACTGTACAGCATTTGATAACTGTGATTATCCAGACCAGGGTGGTACAGGTGAAAATGCAGATGGTTTTGCAGCAAAGCTTACATGCGGCGAAGGCAATGTATTTGATGGATGTATATCATATTGCAACTCTGATGATGGATGGGATCTTTTCGCTAAGTCAGCTACAGGTCCTATCGGTGTGATAACTATAAGAAACTGTGTTTCATTCGGCAATGGAACATTATCTAACGGAGTTCATTATGCTAACGGAGATATGAATGGCTTTAAGCTCGGTGGTTCAGGTGTAGGTACACCTCATGTTGTACTTAACTGTCTCTCGTTTAACAATGGGGCAACAGGATTCACTGACAACAACAATCCATCAGGTCTTACAATCATGAATGCCACAGCATGGGGCAATGGTAAGTCGGCAAAGAAGGGCAACTTCTTATGCTACAGAGCATCAAATAAGGCAGTGTACGTAGGTCTTGTTTCAGCAAATGCTATAGACTCAGATAAATTTACAGGTAATATGAGTGATTCTATATACTATAATACAGGTAAGTATTACAGATTATCAGGATTATTACCAACACCAGTTGTTAGTGGCGACAAGAAGGGTACAGTAGTTGATAATCCATCTAAAGTATCAGGAATGTTTAAAAATGCTGTTGATTTTATCAATCTTAATGGTAATGTAGACAAGCAGTTAAGAAATTCTGATGGAACTATTAATATGAAGGGACTTTACGAAACACAGGGAAGTTATTCAACACTTGGAGCACATTTTGGTGTAGCTAATCAGGTTATAAGTGTTACAGGCAAGACATCTGGTGAAGTAAAGCCAACAGAGAAAACAACAAAAGCAACAGAAAAAACAACAGAAAAAACAACAGAAACAACAAAGGCAACAGAAAAAACAACAGAAACAACAAAGGCAACAGAAAAAACAACAGAAGCAACTAAAGCTACAGAATCAAAGACAGATTCGACTGTAAGCGGTACCAAGCTTGTTCTAAATGCTAATGATGTAAATACAGGAAAGTTAAAATCAACACTTACTGTTGACGGCTTTAAGATTGTTGCCGGAAGCAAAGCAACAGTTACAGTAGATAAGAGCAGAAAGGAATATAAAGGAATAGACTTTATAAGAAGAATCAAGCTTTCTGGTAAAGGCAGTACAAGTGGAAGAGCTATTGCGTTTAAAACAGCTGGAGAAGCTAAGGTGAAGGTATATGCAACAAGCTCAAGCACAGATGAATCAAGACTTATTAAGATAGTTGATAAGAATGGAAAGGATATTACATCTACATCAAAGATTCCAGGAAATTCACTTAAGTCAGTTTCATTCAGAGTGCCAGTTGCAGGTGAATATTATCTTATAGCCGAGGATGGCGGAGTTAATATTTACTATGTTGAAGTATCTAATGGAGTTGCGTACTAAGTAAGCGTTAAAAGATCTTATCATGTAGGTTAAGAAAGACTTTTTGTCTTATGACGTTTACATCATATCAGTTATAAAATATAAGCGGATGTTTGTTATTCAGACATTCGCTTTTTTGGTAAAATAATAGTATGAACAATAGGTAAAAAATAAAATAGGATATGAATAACAGTATTGAAAATAATAGTATGAAATAATAGGTTGATAAAGCAGCAGATTGCAAATATAATAAATATGAATAAGATATTTTTGGTGTAAGAAATATAAGTATATGGCCAAGTATATTCAGAAATGTATCCATAAGTATAACTAGAAATATATTTTATAGAAAAGAGGAAAGAGAACATCATGAAGATAAAGACCGTTGCTATATTAGGAGCAGGAGCTGTAGGTTCATATGTTATATGGGGACTTGCAGGCTTAAAGGATGTAAGGCTGGGGCTAATAGCACAGGGAGAACGTCAAGAAAGGCTGAGAAAAGAAGGTTGTCTTATAAACGATGAAGTATACAGACCAGAGGTGTGGACACCCGAAGAAGCGCATAATACAGGCGTTGACCTTTTGATAGTTTCGTTAAAGTATGGAGCTTTAAAAGGAGCACTTGACAACATTGCTACAGCTATTGGAGAAAACACTATAGTTATGAGTCTTATGAATGGTGTTGACAGTGAAGATATCATTGCAGACAGGATAGGCATGTCACATATTGTATATTCACTTATAAAGGTTGCCTCTCATAGAGATGGCAGGGGATATTACTTTAATCCTGATACAACAATAGGAATTATTTTTGGGGAAACAGCAGATAAGGTATCTGCATCAGACAAAATATCAGAACAGACACTTGTGAGTGACAGGATAAAGTTGATAGATGAGCTTTTTGCAGCCAGCAGGCTTAACTACAGAGTGACAGAGCATATAAAAGAAGAGATGTGGAGTAAGTTCAGACTTAATGTAAGTAATAATCTTCCACAGGCAGTACTTGGTGCAGGTGTCGGATGTTACAGGGATAGTGAACATATGAAGGCTATAAGCGATGGTTTAAGACATGAGCTTGAAACAATAGCTAAGGCAAAAGGAATAGATTTAAGTGTTATTGATAATTCATCGTCACGTGGAAGTGCAGTGCCGCCAACAGCAAGATACTCTACACTTCAGGATATAGATGCTAAAAGACATACCGAGATAGATATGTTTTCCGGTGCACTTATGCGTATGGGAGAAGAATTTGGAATACCAACGCCTTATAACGAATACACTTATCATATTATTAAGGCGATAGAAGAAAAGAATGATGGTAGGTTTGATTACGATAAGGGAAATGAAGAATTGACATATGCAAGGTGAAATTTGAAAAGAGTTACTACTGATTGAAAAATAGGAACACAAAAAGTATCTTATTCTTGTTGGTACAAGCTATGGATTTGATGCCAAGCTTGCAGAAATAAAAGGTATGTTTAAAATATGCGGTATTAATCCTGGTGAGTTTATCTTAGATGGTAAGCCTCTTGCTGAAAAGGGAGCAGCAGTTAAAGAAACAGTAGTTATAAATTCAGTTGCAAGAAAAGTTGATGTTGATAAAGAAATATTGCCACCAAATAAGCTGAATTATTTTAAAGCGAAGAAAGAACATATAGTTGATGGAATATCTTATTACGTAAGTACAAGATATAACAGAGAGCAAGGAATAGCACAGCTTGAAAAGATGCTTGTTTTATGTGAGGGTAGTGTGAATGCGTTTGTTATTACTGCTAAACCAGAAAAGGCTACTCATAAATAATATAATTAAAAGTGATTTTTTGATTTTTAAAACTAAGGAGAGGGTATGAAAATTTTGATTTTCATGCACAGAAATGGAGATTAATATGAAGCGAAATAAATACAAAGATTATCTGTGGTATACTGCACTTGCGGTATTCATTATATGTGTGATTGAAGGAATATTTTTCTATCACAATGTAGAGAATCCATTTCTAAAAGTGACGTTAAATATACAGAATGCAATTAAAGCGTATAAGATAGACCCGGATATAAAACAGAAAGAAGCTATTGCGTATATGCAGGCAACAGGTGGTGGCATATTAAGTGGAATAATAACATATGTGTATTGTATTGCTGTTATTGTTGCGCCATTCTGTACAATAGGTGCATTAGCCGTTCTTATCAGAAAACCAGCCAGCTATGTCAGAGGCCTGTTTAGCCAGAGATATAAAAAGCGCGTATTGGTTATTGGTGAAGGAAAATATAAGTTTCCTCTTATAGATGCATTGACTAAAGATTGTCGTGTTACAGTGGTTGAAAGCACTATACTTTCAGATGATAAGAAGCTTAAATATATAAATAAAGGTGTAAAGTTTGTGCAGAAGTATCAGGATATGCATATTGAAAGTATAATAAAAATGCTTGATATATGTAAATTCAGTGATATTTTTCTGTGTGATGATAATTCAATAGAAAATATTGAATGTTTAAATGCATTTACAAAGAGCTTTGAAAAAAATATTAATGCATCTGAAAATAAAGAGTATCTGCAGATTCATCTGTGCTGCAATGACAATTCAATGGCAGAACTGATAAGACAGTATTATGATAAAATAAATACAAGAACTTTTGATCTTGACATAGTAGATGTTAATAAAATGGCTGTCAATAAAATGTATAAAGAACATCCTGTATATACAGCTAATAAGGGTGATGATTATGATGTTCATATAGGAATCATTGGATTTGGTGATTTTGGCCAGAGTGCATTAATACAAGGACTTAATATGTCGGTTTTATCAGCAGAGTCTACTATATGCATAGATGTATTTGATAAGGATATGGAATCAATAATAGGAAGTTTCATGAAGAATTTTTCAGTTGATGTCCTGAAGGGATTGAAGTTCATAAAAGAAGATATATATGAAGGTAAAAGTATTGAATATTATGAATTGAAATTTCCATTTGATACAATACCAGATCAGTTTGGTATAGATGGAAAGGTATGTTTAAGATTTTTTAATACGGATGCAAGGACATTACAGTTTAACAGTATTTTTAAAAGATGTAATGACGACAAATTATTTACATATCTTATTGTGGCAATGAGTGATACACATTCAATGTCTAATACACTTATTGAATTGAAGCAGCTGTTATACAATAAGGGTGATAGCTGTATTAATATTCCTATAGTTGTCAGGGCTAAGGAAAACAATGATTTTGCTAATATTTATGGTGAGAAGAATCTATTTACAATAAACAAGAATAAAGATATTTTTTCATATGCTTCTATAACTAATCGTGATATTGTAAATGATGCAAAGATATTTAATCATAGATACAATATGTTGTATGAAATAATAAGCAGATATAAACCAGATAAAAATATTGTTGTGGATGATAAGTTTATGCTATCTGAAGATATAGAGGAACGTCTTAAGAAAGATTCAATAGAGCTTAAAGAGAATAAGAAAATATCAGAAGAAATAGATGAGGTATGGCATAATAAGGGCATATTTGACAGGGAATCAAGTATAGCACAATCATTGCATCAGGATATTAAAAAATGGATTATTTATGAAAAACATGCATATTCTCTTACAGATAACCGAGAAGAGCTTGAAAGAATTGAACATAGAAGATGGAATATTTTCATGATAACACATGGCTTTAAATATGAGAAAGCTGAAAGAAAAGATATGTATGCTAAAACACATCCATGTATTTCAAAATGGGAAGTTTTGAAGGTAGAAAAGCCAGATACATTAGAGTATGACTTTACACCATATTACATATTAAAAGCAGACAGATGATTTAGATGAAGTCATATATTCGTAATATACGGACGACAGCATATATGAGGAAAGCAGGTGCGCATACATCAACGATGCCAGAAGCTCCAATTTACGCGAGCAACGAGCCAAAGTCATATTCTTGATATGACCTTGGCGACTGCCGCGATAGCCATAATAAACACGCTTTGCGAGTTTATTATGGCTGGATATTTCTAAGACTTTTCATATACGTAATGGTAGTTTCCGCTACCGTTCGATACGGGACATCCATGTCCCATATCTCACTTCCACAGACATCCGTGTCTGTGGATAGCTATGAAGTAACGGAAAAGTCTAAGAACTATCACAATTGGACTTCAAGTGCATCTTATGATGTATGCGCACCTGCTTTCCTCATATATGCTGTCTGACTTTGACTTAATTTACGAAAAATGAATGATTCAATCAAACTATTGTTTGAAATTGTTATTGTACATTACTGTTATTTGGTGCATTATTGCCATTTATATTTCTGTTATCATTCATATTTTTTCCGCCATTCATGTTACCTCCACGGCCACCACCATTAAAACCGCCAGGATTGCTGCCAAAGCCGCTGGCATTGGATGCACCCATGGTTCCTGCAGATTGTGTCCAGTTTGTTAATGAGGAACCATCGCAGTAAAGAGTGTATTCAGTGTTTGTTGTAAGAGCAGATGCGCATATCCAGCTATTTGAGTAACTGTTGTTTAAAGTAAAGCTGATTATTTCATTACCGCTGGAATCTTTTACTGAGTAGCTTCCTGCGTTAAAGGATACAGAGCTGAATACGTAAGCATTAACTGAATTTACAGGAGTTTCACATATACCGCCTAAAGCTACACATGTTCCACCAGTTATAGTAATATTTCCATCAACATCAATAGAACCAGATACCTGACCTGATGAACTGCCGCCTTTCACAAAAACCATACCGCCAGACTGTGTGTAGCTGCCGTTAGAATCTATACCATCTGTATCGCCAGAACCGGTTGTTACATCAACGTATCCACCAGTTATATTAATAAGAGGAGTAGATGTGCCATCTCCGGTACATGCATTAATGCCATCATCAGCTGCATATACAAAGCTTTGTCCACCACTGATGTTGATTGTTATAGCCTCAAGACCCTCGTAGGATGTTAAAACATTTATATATCCATCAGTTATATTAAGCTCTTTATCTGCATGTATTCCATCATCACCTGTAGAGATTGTGATAGTTCCACCTGATATAGATATTATACCCTTGCCATTTTCGCCGGTTTCAAGAACACCAGAATTTGAGTTGGCATGAATACCATCATCAGTTGAACTTATGTTAATGGCGGCACCAGATATATTTATCTCGCTCTCGGCTTTGATTCCCTTTGTAGAGTAAGACTTTTTAGATGAATTTCCTGAGCTGTTATTGCCAGGTATACCATTAGCAGCTCTGTTTCCACCGCCGAAGTTACCTTTCATGCCAGGATTGCTGCTACTGTTATTCATATCAGGAGGATTGCCCATGTTACCATTGTTCTGAGTATTGTTCATATCGGGTGGAGTTCCCACGCTGCTGGCTGAAGAACCGGAGTTGTAGGCAGCCACGGCTTCACTATAATCAGAATAAGTATCTGTATATATATTCAGATTTCCATCACCTGAAACATCTACACCATATGCAGCATCTATGCCGTCACAGGCAGCATATATATCAATATTTCCACCAGATATTATTACATTTCCTTTCTGTTTTCCTTTGGTTGAAAGACTGCTGTTTGATGTTTTGATGCCATCGCCTTTTCTGGATATAGCTATTATTTCACCAGATTCTATAGCTACCTCATCGTTTCCTTTTATAGCATTATTTATAGCATTAACCTTGATGGTAACATTTTTAATAGAAATGTCATCTTTGCTCTGGATACCGTTGTTATAGTTGCCAGTTACTGATAATGCCCCTTTTCCAACCAATTTAAGGTCGCATGCTGCATAGATGGCAGCATTACCATTTTCACTGGAAGAATTGTCTGAATTGTCGTCAGCTTCAGCTCTTGCATCAACTATACAGTTATAAGTGTTTTCCTCAGATTTGATTTTTACATTATCAGCATTTTTAATATAAATAGGTGAACCGTTAGAACATGTGATGGATGTACCATTCAATACAATGGTGATTTCGGCATTATCGTCAGCATTAACTACAATCTGTCCTTCTGATAAGAGTCCGGTAACGGTATATTCGCCAGCCTGTGTTATGGTATATATGGAATCATTCTGTGTTAATGTAGAACCATCAGTTGATGTAATGCTGAATTCACCTGTTATTTCAGTTTTGTAGTTATCGGCATCATCTGCGTGAGTTACATTGGTATCCTGGGCAGTAATGCTGGAAGTTATGGTGGTATCAGTATTTTTGCTGTTGGTTGTATAGTTTTGTGAACCACAGCCTGATGTCATAAGACACATGGCAAGAATAACTGCGGCTACGCATGATTTGTTTACTTTTTTTAAATTAATCATATATATTCATCCTCTCATTCATTATTTCTTTAGTTAATATAGATATTATCGGATAGATATCGTTAATGCATATATAATTAATATCAATATCAATATCAATATCTATGTCAGGTGGATTCTAAAGTTAAAAGTTTTATTATGCAGGCATAAACAATGTTTTGATCTTCTGCCCCTTACATCTTATCTATAGTGTAGGTGGGAATAGTGAAGAAAATATGATGAGAATGAGGATATTTTGTGTCCTGGAGAATGACAAAAGAAAAAGCCGAGGCAGGGTTTTTATTCCTGTATCGGCTTTATTGGTGTTATGGAGTGTTTATCAGCGCTTTGATGTCTTCTTCTGGTGTGGTGATAGGTGCTATGCCATATTTTTCCACAAGAAGGTTCAGAATATTAGGAGACAAAAACGCAGGTAGAGAAGGACCAAGACGGATGTTTTTGATACCAAGGTGCAGAAGCGTTAACAAAATGCAGACTGCCTTCTGTTCGTACCATGAAAGAACGAAGGAGAGCGGAAGCTCATTTACAGTACATCCAAATGCATCCGCAAGTGCCAGGGCAACCTGAATCGCCCCATAAGCATCGTTACACTGACCCATATCCATCAGTCGTGGCAGACCATTGATTTCTCCAAGATTAAGATCATTGAAACGGAATTTGCCACATGCCAGGGTGAGGATGATACTGTCAGAAGGAGTTTGTTTAACAAAATCTGTGTAATAGTTTCGACCCGGTTTAGCACCATCACATCCGGCAACCAGGAAGAAATGGCTGATTGCACCTGATTTTACAGCATCTACTATAGTATTTGCATGTGACAGTATAGCTGAATGACCGAATCCGGTTGTCACCTTCGTGCCTCCATTGATGCCTTTTAATGTCTGATTTTCTTTATAGCCACCAAGTTCAAGTGCTTTTTTGATAACTGGCGTAAAATCTTTTTTCTCATCAATATGAACAGCGCCAGGGAAAGCAACCACCTCTGTTGTAAATACTCTGTCAGCATAACTGCTTTTTGGCGGCATCAGACAGTTGGTAGTGTAAAGAATCGGAGCTGGAAGATGATCAAACTCTTTCTGCTGATTCTGCCATGCAGTTCCAAAATTTCCTTTTAAGTGTGGAAATTTTTTCAAGAGTGGATAGGCATGGGCAGGGAGCATTTCACCATGAGTATATATGTTGATTCCTTTTCCTTCTGTCTGTTCAAGTAAAAGCTGCAGGTCTTTAAGATCATGACCTGTCACGACAATAAAAGGTCCTTTTTCGATGGTAAGTGTAACATCAGTGGGCTCTGGCATTCCATAGCTGTTTGTATTTGCTTTATCAAGAAGTGCCATACACCTAAGGTTGATCTCGCCTACTTTAAGTACCGTAGGAAGCAGTGTTTCTATACTTTCTTCGTAACCAATCTTAAATAATGCTTCGCAGAAGAATCGGTTTACTTCATCATCTTCATAATTCAGAACATTTGCATGGTAAGCATAGGCGGCCATTCCACGAATACCAAAAAGAATAAGAGATTTTAAAGAGCGGATATCTTTATCGGCATTCCAGATCTGCTGCATGTCGTATTCGCCTGTTTTACCACATGGTGACTGACATTTGCTGCAGTCAGGGACCAGTCGTTCTTTCTCAGCTCTGACTTTTTGTATCATATTTTCGATTGCTGCATTATCAAAACTTACATTTGTAACTGTTGTAAACAGACCTTCAATTATGACTTGTACGGTTCTTTTAGAAATAGCTGATGCACTGTCTACAGCTCTTGCAAGACCAATCAATGCACCTGTCAGCTCATCCTGTAATTTGGCTGTATCTGCATTTTTTCCACAGACACCTGCATTTCCTGTACAGCCAGTACATCCGGCTGTCTGTTCACACTGAAAACAAAACATTTTTTTATTCATTCCAGTAATCTCCTTATTAATCAATAATTTTTCCATCAATACTTATTGTTACAACCTGCCATGGTATGAATTTTCCACTATTTTGAAGTGCATTTTTTACTGCCATCTCCAGACCACCACAGCATGGAACTTCCATTCTTACGATTGTCACACTTTGAATGTTGTTATTCTGAATAATAGCAGCCAGTTTCTCACTATAATCAACCTGGTCTAATTTCGGACAACCTATTAGTGTTACCTTATTCTGAATAAAATCCTGATGAAATCCAGCATAAGCGTAAGCAGTACAATCGGCGGCTATCAGAAGTTTTGCACCATTAAAATATGGTGCACTGATAGGTGCCAGTTTGATCTGTACCGGCCAGTTCTCAAGTTGTGATACCGAATCTGCACCTGAAAATGGTTTTGCGGTCTCAGGCGTTTTTGTTCGCTGTATCTGCATGATTTTAGATCCTGGACAGCCGGTGTGAGGTGACATTGCATGGTTTAGAGCAGCTATTTTACTCTGTGCTTCTTTTACAGCATCTTCATCATATGCAGGTGCTTCTCTTTCCTCAAATGAAATAGCTCCTGTAGGACATTCTGGGAGGCAATCCCCCAATCCGTCACAAAAATGTTCTCTTACCAGCTCGGCTTTTCCGTCTATAATATCAATGGCACCTTCGTGGCAGGCAGTTGCACATGCACCACATCCGTTACATTTTTCTTTATCAATACGTATAATTTTTCTTATCATTTTACCCTCCATTAATAGAATTTTATTTTTGTTTCTGTTAGAATCATATTATAATAAATACAACTTGTATGTTTGATTTCCAACAGGAGGTGAGATTTTGAAAAAATATTTACCTATTTTAAAAAACAGTCCTTTTTTTAAAGGTCTTACTGATAATGAGATATTATCTGTATTGCACTGTGTAGAGGCAGTAACAGTTTCTAAAGAGAAGGATTCTTATATTTTCAGAGCAGCAGATTCTACACAGGTAATGGGATTAGTATTGTCAGGTTGTGTTCTTATTATTCAGGAGGATCTCTGGGGACATCGGAATATTCTGTCTAAATGTCATGCTGGTGATTTTTTTGGAGAACCATATGCGGCAAGCCCTGGTGCTGTTCTGAACATCAGTGTGGTAGCAGATGAGGATTGTGAGATTGTTTTTTTAAATATACAGAAGCTTCTGGTTACTTGTCCAACTGCATGTGGGCATCATCAGAAGCTGATTCGCAATCTGGTCAGTGTACTGGCAAATAAGATACTCATTCTGAATGATAAGATTACACATGTTGGCAAGCGGACAACAAGGGAGAAATTATTGTCATACCTGTCAGCAGAATCTATCAGACATTCGTCCTTGTCCTTTGATATTCCTTTTGACAGGCAGCAGCTGGCAGATTATCTTTGCATTGACCGCGCAGCAATGTCTACTGAGATATCAAAGCTGCAAAAAGAAGGGTTTATAAAAACGCATCGAAATCATTTTGAGGTGCTTTGTAATAATAATACAAATGTATTGAGGTAGAAGATGGGTTAAAGCGTAAATTGGAGGTGCTGGGAATAAGAAAGAAATATAACAAAGAGCTGCTAATAAATTTCATAGTAACTTTAAAAAGAATCACCATCAAGCTATAATGACAGCATATGTGAAAGAAAAAGAAGAGAATGAGTTTAATAGACAAGAGGCTTTAGCAGCGATGCGTAGAGCTGGAAGGTGATTTTTAATGGCAAAATATGAGAAAAAATTAGATGATGATATACGTTGCCCACTTGAATATGGATTGGCAATATTTGGTGGAAAATGGAAATCACGCATAATAAGTGTGTTATCTGCAGCCGAAAAGCTTCGATACAGTGAACTTCGAAGAGAAATGTGCAATATTACGGATACAGTACTTGCTGCAACATTAAAAGACCTGATAGAAGTTGGGATTGTTGAAAGAAAATCCTATGATGAAATCCCACCAAGGGTAGAGTATATGTTGACACAAAAAGGAAAATCTGTTGTGCCTATTTTGCAGAATATTTGCCAATGGTCAGGTGTTTTTTATAAAGATGATGTTGAAAATGAAATGCTGCAATGCCAGAGATGTGATCATAACAGATAGGGGGAAATAGATTATGCTTATATATACAGAAGAAAAAAAGTTTACGAAAGAACAGATTCAAAAGTTATTTCTATCCGTTAATTGGATATCAGGAAATTATCCAGATCGACTGTATAAGGCTCTTATGAATTCCTCAACTGTGCTTACCGTCTGGGATGATGAAAAACTTGTTGGTCTGACAAGAGTATTGGATGATACTGAGATGTTAGCACAGATACATTATGTACTAGAACGTACTGGTATTAATCAGGCAGATATCAGCAAGCTTGAGTTTGTACCTAAACAAAAAGCGTGATTATATGACCTCACTGGATTGTTGTCTGGTGAGGTTATTATATTAAGGAGAAAAAACCATGATAAAAGTACTTTTTATCTGCCACGGCACTCCAGTTTTACTATAAATCATACCTTTGCAAACTTGGGCAACACAGGGCATAATATGGCACAAACCCTTGTAATTACTACTGTTTCGATTACTAAGGCACATGGGGGTAGAGCTAGAGTAGCGGGAGAAATTGGGCATATTCCTTAGTAGTAACTGACTACTAAGCGATGGCAGATATACAAGACTTTGAACAGAGAAAGCCACAATCGTTGGTAGTAAGACTACCGGGATTGTGGCTTTATTTTTACTCTATTTCTTTGTCAATGAATTTATTTCGTTGATTAGTTAAGGCTGACAATTCTTGTTCTGCTTTATTACGAGTATCAGCGAGACTATCGACAAATCTTTCAAATTCAAATTGCTTTTCTTTTGAAGGAAGTCCTATCTCAATGTCTCTTATCTTGCTCATACTTAATGCTGAAGATTGCATATCATTTACGATCCTCTCGCGCATGTAATAAAGAAGATAGGCAAGAAATGTTGCACTATTATTTTTGTCATCATTAATAGTAATTTTTGCGACATTAGGAGCTAAATGATATTTATTATCTTCATCTATTAGAGCAATTTCTCCAACTGTTCCAACATAAGTCATTAATACATCGCCCTTGTGTAACTGTGAACGAGGGAGCATATCGGAGGTTTCTTTGTCAATCCAATATATGTCATCTAGAACGAGACGTGTTCCTTTGCAATTTAAACCACGAATCATAATAATGTCACCACTATTTTTGTAATGAATATAATCAGTATATTCAAAACCAGCTAGCTTAGTAACAGTTGCAATATCTCCGATTTTTGTTATAGTATCTGCACCTTCTAGAGTGACGATGTTACCAAATAGCTCAGAAAACTTATCCTTTATCTCCCTTTTACATTGAGCAATAATATCGCGCTGTTTTTTTAATGAAATGTCAATTTGTTCAATTTTCTTTAGAAGATCATTTTGCTTTTTCTTATCAGGAATCAGTAATTCGAGTGCACGAATTCGTTGGACAGAAGCGCGATTACTTCTTGAAAAGTGTTCGTATTTCCCTTCTTTTTCAAGCGCAAGTGCTAAGTATTCGGGGATTATATCAGCATTGTTTATCCTAAGTACACCGCAGTGGTCAGTTGGATAAAATGGATTGTTGGCTTTGATGACATTAACCATCCAATCGCCATCTATGCCCCAAATAACAGAATCACAACTAAAATCAGTAATGTTATTTTTGTCAATAAATCCAAATGGTTCGAATACGTTGGCACTATATACGGGGATAGTACCATTTTCAACCAATTGTTCATCAGCAACAACTCTATTACCAAGGCTTACAGTGAATGCTTTATTTGCTAATGAATATAGAGTGTATCCTGGCTTGGGTGTTTTCACTCGTATTTTAGTTGTTTTAATTATTTTATTGAATGTTGCTGACCTAAAGTCAATCATATCGGAAAGCTTTATATAATGTGTATATTTTTCTAATTCTCCGCAATCGACAGGGTTGTCATAAAATGAATTCCTAATAAGGTATGAAATCGTTGAATCGCTGTTTCGATTGGTATCATTATATAGTAAACCACCGGGTTCGATGATTTGTATACCTTCAGACCCTTTTCTATTGCTCCATTTGTAGCCTAGAAACTTTTCTTGCTCCTTATTATCATCTGGAGATTGTATTACAAGTACTAATTGATTATAAACACATGCAAAATAAGTTAATTTTTCGCGTTCGCTATCAGTAATATACTCTAGGAATTTCTGATTTAACCATTCGGATTGTTCTTCTTCGGAGAGCTTCTTAAAGCTCTTTTGTTTAAGCTTATTTGTAATAGTTGATAATTTTTCAAACGACGAAACATATGTGGAAAAATAACTATTCTCTTTCCAGTGTGAAAAATCATATTCTGAATTAATAATAGAATAGTAGTCATCCTTTGTAACGTTTATTTTTTCAAGATAAGCATTTAATATGTCATTGTCTTCCCAATCTGATAAATCTCTTGCTTCAAAGATTGAATCGATTGAGTCAGAAACCAAATCAATTCTCTTAGGTGGTTCTGAAAATTTCTCTAAGAAAAGAACTATTGTATTTTGTCCTGTTGCACCGAAAGTTTTATTTCCTAGCTGAACAATTGAACGAATTTTGAAATTTTTGAGTATGCTTTCACGTGCTTTTATATAGCTTTCAACTTCCTTGTTTAATATTGTGACAGGAAGAACTACAGCGGCAATGCCTGCTGGTTTTATTAGCTGAGTTATTCTTTCAACAAATAAAGTTTCTATTTCAGAACCATCATTAGATATTGATTCAAGAATAGAAAACTCGTTATCTTTTAATTTGAGATGCGGTTTAAAGGAACGAACTGAATATGGAGGGTTTGCAACTAAAATGTCGAAACTTGAAGGTTTGATATCTTTATCAGGATAGTTTTCCAAACCATCACCAAAAATAATATTACCGTTTCCTGCCCCGTGCATAAAAAGGGAGATTTTTGATACACGTGCTAGACGATAATCTTTCTCTATTCCATATATTTTATGTTCGGTCCAACGTGAATCGATATGATAAGTAGGATCAATCGCTAATACACCTGCATTAACTGCTTCGAATCCTTGGGTAAGAAAGTGTCCAGCACCGCAGGCGTAATCAATTATTTTTGGAAATTCAATGCCATCAGCCTTCTTAATTATTCGCTCAACAGGTAAACTATCCCAAATGAAACGAGTAATTGGAATAGGAGTGAAGAACTGACCTTCATTCTGCTTAAAGCCCTTATTAAGTAACTGCTCAAATAAATCACCAAGCATCTGCACATCATTTGAACCAATGATACGGTAATTTTCAAAAAGCTGAACTACTTCTACAAGAATTTTACCATTCTGATAGAATAGTTCTTCGTTATGAACATCCTTAAATGCAAAATCATTATTTGTATAGAATTTCAGTACACGGAGAGTGTTTCTTAAATCTTCGATCATTTTCTGACGTTTCTGACCAGTGTACTGTTGAACAAGATTTTCTGCATAGTCATCCGCAACGTAGAAGATTTCTTCACGCATGAATTTCTCCATTCCTTCTTTGTGAAGACGTTGGAGTCTATCTTGCAATGTTTCATATGTATCTGTTCCTACTTTATACTGGAAATCAACAATATCGTTATCGCCTTTTTGAATCTCATCCACTAATTTGCATATGAAAAGAGCAATGAGTCTGTTGAAGGCATTTTCTTTATCAGATACATTGTTATGACGTAGTATTTCTTCAAATTTATTTACAACTTTATCATTTTCGCTAAAGTCTTTTAGATCAATTTTACGGAGAGGCTTAACACCAATCTGATAAGCCCGAGAATCATCTCTAAAGATTACATCACCACATAATCTTTTATCATAGGTTTCATCCCAAGCAGTAAATAAATCTTCAGTTGTTCCGGCATTACGATAGAGTAAGATAGAAGAGTCTTTCTTAGCTGTCACTAAGATATTTGCATCATCACTACAATCAATGGTTTCTGTTGTGTAAGAAATGTTCGTGCCATCAAAATCAGATGCATACAGGGATAACCATTTACATGAACCTTCTTGCTTCCAATATGAGAACAACTGACCTCCATCATTAAGAGTATTGTTCAATTCCTTTTTGTATTCGTTGCCGGCCGTTTTACATTCAACAATAAAAAGGGTTTTACCTTCAGCATCTTTGACGAGGATATCAGCAAACCCTCCTTTGTCTGAGTGACCAAGTGTCCATTCTTTTTCAAGTTCAATATGTTCGGGGCGATAGCCTTTGTCCATTAATCGAGTGATACATTCAAGAACAACGAAGTTCTCTGGCTGAGAAAAATTACAAGTAGTCTTTCTTGTAATCTTCATACCTTTATCTTCTGGATAATTGATTGAACCACTGCCATTGAAATCAACTTCAATTACGCAGTCGAACTGTGTATATTTCTTTTCATATACTTTTGTACGTGAGCTCTGGATATAACCAATAGCTTTAATCATCGCTTCGAGATTATCTTTTCTTATCATTTGAAGCATTCCTCCTTAATCCCAGGGGGGAGTATTATCTTTGTGACTTTTTATTCTAAAGACCGATGCCCCCTCAAACACGTTTTTTCGCGAAATTGCATAGGGGGAATCCCAGTGTCTTTTAACATATTTAATATAATATCATAATACATAATTACATATAACTGGCTAATATTAGATACAATGATTTAGTTGTATTTCTGCCTAATAATATGAATTAATGTGCTATTTTCTTACCTTTTTGAGCCTTTTCAATGGCTTTTCGCTGACGATAGGCTTTTTGTTTTCTGGCATTTCGAACCTTCTGGCATTCTTCGGCATCACAAAATTCCTGTCGGTTGCTCTTTCGTATTATGAATTTACCACAGTTCCGACAACGAATCATAATGCCTTCTGGACGATTATCCGATTTCCCTTTATCTTCTAGTGCAGGGTCTTCAGAAAGCATTCTTGCAAGTGTCAGCCATGCAATATCAAATACAGAATCAATATCGGTAGAAAATTCTAATCGGTTAGTGCGGGGATCTACCTTTAATTTCATGGTAAATTCCGGAATGATGTCAATAAGCGCATTCCGTAATTCATCGTAATCGTCATATGGTGTAGTAGCAAATTCTCCGGTTGGAGGTTTTTCTGCCGGATGATTTTTAATGTACTCATTATCAATTCGCATTTCTTCTATGAGATTTCCTTTTGCATCTCCATAATCTAAGTCATCCGGTATTGCAACGATAGGATGCTTATATTTATCAAAGAAAGAGTAGCCCTCAAAGTATTTTCCTTCTTTGGATAAATCATATGCAGATTCGTCATCGGCAATACAGATGCCTTCGAGAGCAACATAAAACATGACTGCATTATATAATTTTCCAAGGTCATCTAGGAAGGTGTTAATCTCAAATGTTCCGTCTCCTTCTACCATTTCTGCATCGAAGCTATTTATATCAAATGATTCATTCAATTCAGAATAAATGAAATCAATATTATATGGATGCATATTATTTGTACACCATTCCATGATGAGCTGTGTATATGGAATTTTATTATCAAAGCTGTTTATCTGCATTGCCAGATTGCAAAGGCTGGTAAGCAGTCCCTGTCCGGAAAGAAAATCTTCTTTAGGAAAGATGGGTTCATATCCGGGGCGGCAAAATGGTGTTGCACAATAATCATCGCTTTTATCAATATCAAGTTCATATTTCTTGAATCGGAAAGGGTGGTAAATCAGTTGCCCGATACCACCGATTTCTTTAAATCCTAATATATCTGTTATTTTATCTGCTTCTGATGGAATCGTTTCATCATTCCAGTTTAATGGCATATCATACCTCATTCCAATCGTTAATTCGTTACCGTCAGTTTTTGGACTTCGGTTACATTATAGCTTAAAATATTCATGAAAACAATAAAAAGTTACACAAAATGCTGTAACGGATTTGTACCTTGACAATTTCATACCGTTCTCAATGAACAAGCCTTTGTTACTGCGTGGACTGGTAGCCGCCATGAGCGGTAGCAGAGAAACAATTATTGAAGAGACGGACATAACCAACTCTACGGAAGGGGCAACATCTTATGGAGAAAACAACTATGAGTGTGCAGGAATTATCTGCACAGATGGGAATCAGCCTGCCAAAGGCATATGAACTGGTAAAGACACCGGGATTTCCGACAATACGAATCGGAGCAGATGAGCCTACTGGTATCTTCATAATACAGATGGAGCTAAAACAGCACTGACAGCAGAAACGCTGACTTATGATGATGTGATTTCTTTATATTTTAGTGTTGATAAGGAATATAGAAGAAATGGCATCTGGCTTATGAATGATAAGACGGCACTTGCACTCAGAAAGCTGAAGGATATCGATGACAATTATTTGTGGAATCAGACAAATGATACAATTCTTGGAAAACAGGTTATTATTTCGGAATATATGCCGGCTATCGAAACAGGTACTAAGCCGATTGCATTTGGTGACTTCTCATATTACTGGATTGTAGGAAGAAAACCTGTGTCGGTAAGAACATTGTTGGAAAAATTCGTATTATATGATCAGATTGGATATCTTGCATTTGAGTTCATTGAAGGAAAACTTGTAAGAAATGAAGCAATCAAGGTTATTCAGATGGCAGATGAAAGAAAGTAATCATAGATTGTTTGATTTTAATTCTATCATCTTGAATGGGATATATGCCCCTTGTATTGTATTTCGCTGTATTGGGTGTTAATACCCCGTTCAAATTCGCAGTTTTTGTGCGTGAATGGGCGGCACCGTTGCCTGGCATAAAAGGTGACTGATATTTAGACCGCCCATGGGGGCAAATATCACAGAATCAGAGTGAAAATGACAAAAAAGAAAAAATAGTACAAAGGAGTCAGCTGTGTGACCACCTTGTCGGAAGGAGAGATACTATGAATGCAGAAAGCAATGAAGCGCTTCCTGTTAGTGAGAAGTATATGCTCACCATCAAGGAGGCAGCAGCTTATTTTAATATTGGTATAAAGAAACTGAGAAGAATTGCAGAGGATAACCTTGGAACGGTGGAGGTGTACTGCGGAAACAGATTCCTGCTCATCCGCCCGAAGTTCGAAGAATTCATCCTTAATTCTTTAGAAATATAGTTCCTTTTATCTGCCGAAAGTAGTTGCTATTACAGGGCATAAGAGCGAACATAGGATGACCCAGAAAACCCTTGAAAACAGCCACTTTTGGCAGAAAGGAAAGTGATTTTATGGCAAGACCGAATTTAGCAGAAAAGGATATTTTGAATCCTTCGGAGGCAATCGAATATTTTGTTTTGAGCCGGAGAAAATTTTATGATTTATTTAATAATACGGATGGAGAAGATTTTCTGGCATATTACGGAGAACGCAAGCTTATTCTCCGTGTAGCTTTTGAAAAGTATCTGATTAACCATCCAGAGTTGAGGAGGCGGGGATAATGGCAAAGGCAGGAAGAGGACAGACAAGGCGGGATTTCAAGCGAAGAGTACTGCGTCTGGGAGAAAGCGTAAGAGCAGATGGAAAATACCAATATAAATATCATATTGATGGAAAACCACATTTTGTATACAGTTGGAAACTGGAACCTGCGGACAAACTTCCCAAGGGCAAAAAACATGTTTTTCTCTCAGGAAGTTGGAAAAGCAGGTAAATATGGATTTGGATTTGCTTGTAAATATTGTAGATGGCCAGATGACAGTCTGCGAACTGGTAGACAGATATTTAAAAACCAAGACAGGGGTAAGACAAAGTACCAAGCAGGGATATGTTACAGTGCAGAGACTGCTTGCGAAGGAAGCATTTGGCAAAAAGACGATACGAAGTGTGAAAACTTCGGATGCAAAGCTGTTTCTTATCAAACTGCAACAGGAAGATTGAAAGAGCTACAGTTCTATTCATACTATCAAGGGAGTGCGGCGACCAGCCTTTCAGATGGCGGTGGATGATGACATTCTGGTAAAGAACCCATTTGGATTTCAGCTTGCCGGGGTATTGGTAAATGATTCGTTCACAAGAGAGATCAGATGAGAAAATTCCTAAAGTTTGTGCATGACGATGTGGTGTACTGTAAATACTATGAAGTGGTGTACATACTCTTTCATACGGGAATGCGAATATCGGAATTTTGTGGACTGACACTAAAGGACATTGATCTTGAGAACAGAACTGTAAATATCGACCACCAATTGCAGAGAACATCGGATATGCGATACATCATAGAAACTACAAAGACGGATGCAGGAACAAGAGTATTGCCGATTACAGAGGATGTGGCACAAATGTTTCAGGCAATCATCGAGGACAGAAATGCACCGAAAGTGGAGAAATCCATAGACGGATATAGCGGATTTTTATTCTATGATGATAATGGAATGCCACTTGTGGCAATGCATTGGCAGCACCGATTCAACCATATGGTTGGCAGATACAATGACATCTACCGGGTGCAGATGCCAAACATTACGCCTCATGTATGCAGGCATACTTACTGCTCGAATATGGCAAAATCGGGAATGAATCCAAAGACGTTACAGTACCTCATGGGGCATTCGGATATATCGGTCACAATGAATGTGTACACGCATATCGGATTCGATGATGCAGAGGAAGAACTGAAACGAATGGAAGAGTTTAGGAAAGCGCAGGGGGAGGTTGAACAGAAGAAAGAGAAACCTATGTCGCAGAAGATGTTTAAGGTAGTTTAATATGGAAAAGAGATGACGCTCTGGCTTAGGCTGGGGCGTTTGTTTCTGATTTATATTATATTTCAGAATAAAAATATTGACAATCATCATTCTCTGAAATATGATATAAATCAGAAACAGTGCAATGAGAAACGGAGGGTTGGATATGGATAAAATCAACGTGCAAATTTTATTTACAAAAGCCGAGTTTAAACAGTTACAAGCGGAGGCTGACAAGTTGGGATTGACGGTTCCTCTTTATATCAAGGGTGAGGTTCTGAAAGATGATGATGTTTTCGGAAAGTATTATCAAAAATTAATAGAAAAAGTTAATGCGCTACCGAGTGGAACCAAGTTTAATATCAAGGCTCTTTTTGGTGTAGAGTGGACGATGGGAAAAGGAATTAAATTAAATTTAGGAAAAACCTTTTATGGAAGAGTAGATAGTGGAATTGTTAACAATGTGCGCTGCATAGGAAAAGACAGCTCAAATGTAATGTGGTACGAGAAGGAATAGGAGACAAAGGAACAGGAACTTATGAGTTTTTTACACGAAAAAGTGTTTGACCCGATTTTAAATTCAAAAGATGCTCCAGCAAATATTATAAGTGGAGTAAATATGAATAAAATAAAACTATTGGAACTTCGCAAGTGTCGTGGGCAATACAATGTTATTGTCAACAACATATTGTCATATAAAGGTGAGTGTGGAGTATGGGTAATGTATGACAATCATAATCAATTGCTGGAAGTAGCACAGACTTCCGATGTTTATGAAGAATTAGAGTACGATTTATCATGGTTGATGAAAGACTATTCGAATGAATTGAACCTAAGAAAAAAGTATGCAGCGAGAAGATTATTTGATTTTAATGCAAAATTCGATGTTCTAGAGTGCGACAAAAATAGAACAACTGCTAAATATAGAAATATAGCAGAAAATTCAGAAGCAATAGTAGTGTATTTAGTTGTTGAAGAAAGAGCAACAAGTAAGGAAAAAAATATTCGAGAAGAAATAGAATTAGAAATTGCAATAGATAATCAGGCATTATATTGGAATGCATATGGTAGCCAACGCAAATTAGCAAAAAACTACTATAAACAACGAAAGCAGATTGCATAAGGAGAATAAAATGGCACAGAATTTAGTATCAGAAGAACAAGTAAAAGATGCATTACAAATTAACAAGTTTAGTGAAATATCTAAAGATAAGATTATGGAGTTTGTATCACTTATACCGAATATGGATAAAGAGGTAGCTATTGCTATTATTAATCAGTTTCCGGCATATGCTGATTCGGCCAATAATATGGTTGCACAGTTAAATGACATGTGTGACAATGTTATTAAGGATAATAATTCAAGTCAGAAAGATGCTGTAGAAGCATATAAAGTGATTCTTCAAGATTTAAGTGAACTTTTGAAAAAAGAGGACATTTCTAAAGAAGAACGTGATGAAATTACAGAGAAAATGATATTAGTAGCGGATAAAATCTCTGCAAAAGACACAGAAAATAAGGATTTTCTGAATGGAATTATTAAGTATGGTGTACCTATTGTCGGTGGAGCCTTGCTATTGGGAGCAACCATACTCGGTGTGAATGTAAAAGGAACAAAAATTCCGACTATTAAAAAGTAGTTAAAAACCCTTAGTAGTAACCCATTCCCTATTACTACCAATTTTACTACTAACAGGTAGTAACAATATGCTCCATTCTGCACTAATTCACCACAATCTGTAATTTCAGAGCACATCACAATAATCCCAGAAACTCTTGCAAAACAGGGCATTCCGGGGCAAAACAAGGAGAAACGAAACTATGATAAAAATACTATTTATCTGCCACGGCAGGAGTTTTTCTTTTGCCCAAATCTCCTTATTTTATGCAGATTTCCTTACAATAGGAGAGTGTATTACAACGATTTTACAACTTTTGAAAAATGTTCCGATATGACGAAAAAGGAGATAGTAGAGAATGAAATATTTATACCATTATACAAGTTTAGAAACATTAGCTTTGATTTTGAGAAATAAAACAATTTGCTTTAATAACTTGTTGTACGTTGATGACCTTGATGAAGCAGAAACAGAAGATATGGGGAAGTTTGGAAAATTTGTCTATGTGAGTTGCTGGACTGAAGATTCAGAGGAATCTATACCTTTGTGGAATTTATATACACCGAATATGCATGGCGTTAGAATACGAATGCCTGAATTTCCGTTTAAAAAATATAGATTTAAAAAAGGAGAATATTTTTTATCTGAAGATGTAGATACATATATAAATTTGAAGAAAATATACGAAGAAAACAAGGCTAGTATTGTTTCTACAGAACCACATTTAGAAAAGATTGAATATACAGATTCTCAAGATAAGTTATTTCCCCAAATTAGAACAGAATCTTGTGAAGATGCAGTTAAAAAGTTTTTGGAAGCCAAAACAATGTCTGATATTACCCAGGGTAATATATCTATTTCCTATTCATTAAAAGATATAGGACGATTTAAAAGAACAAATTGGGCTTTTCAGAAAGAGTGGAGATATATAATTTCACTTTCTCCTATGGGATTAAAAGAGGCTTATCCGGCTAGTTTTGAAAAACATCAAGAACAAATTAGAAGAATTGAGGACACATTATCAAAGCCACCATATAATCAATTGTTTTTAGAAATAGATGATAAAGTGCTAGAAGAAATAGAAATTGTATTTGGACCTAAAATGAGTGAAGCGGAAAAAATATTAGCTATTGCGTTGATTAAAGAATATTGTCCACAAGCCGTATATACAGAAAGTGTTCTGAAAATAAGATAAAATGTATTATAGATTGAGTTTTTTACTAACCTAAAATTTATACTGCTGGAGGAGAAAAAAATAATGAATTGGGAAGCAATTAGTGCCATAGGGCAAATTTTAGGAATATTAATTACATTTATGGTAGGGTGTATTGCAATGTTACCATATATGAGAAAATTCAATATTTATTTTTCTTTTATGTATAACGTGGATAAAAAACCTACATTTGTTGTAACGAACAATAGTCAAAAAGGACAGTTTATAAATTGTATAATTTTGTATAGTGGAAAATGGAGTAGAAAATCATTTTGTGTTATAGAAATGTTAGACATTCAAGATGATTAGCTAGCAGATAATATTGAATTTTTTGTTGCTCCGAATTCTTATTGTAAAATTAGTGCTAATGAATGGTAAAATATATTACTCATTGTGATGTATATTTTTCAAAGCGTAAGAAAGTCTATATTACATTAGATTTTGGAGATAAACTTTCTAAAAGATATTGTACGCAGATAAGAACTTATGAGTTTTTACAAATGCTAATTAGTGAAACAGAAGCATATCAAGACTTGAATATTGATACGCTGTTTTAGGAATAAAGTGAACAAGCATGTAATCGGTTAGTTGTAAAATAGGGAGAGTTTTACAACTTTTAAAAGATATTTCGATATGAAGATATAATACGAGGAAAAAACAGTATGAAGGCAGGAAAAGAATTGGAAAATTATGTACAATTTGTATATCAAAAATTGTTGGATTTTATGGATGAAGGTGCAATGGTATCATCTAATGTATCAGTAATAGGAAAATCGGGAGTTAAGCATGAGTTTGATGTATACTATGAATTTCAGCATTTGAATATGAGACATCGTATTGCTATAGAATGCAAAGATTGGAATACTCCTGTAAGTAAAGGTGAGGTGGGAGAGTTTTTGTCAAAATTAAATGATTTGAATAATATTTCGGGGATGATGGTGGCTAAATCAGGTTATCAAGAAGGCGCAAAACAATTTGCAGAATCCAATGGCATTCATTTAATGGAAACAAAAGACTTACCTTCTTTAGGAGAAATAGTTGCTGGTGTAATTAAAGAGGCATTTCTTCCAGATGAAGCCACTCAAGGGGCTCCTTTCTGGACATTAATGGAAATACAATCAGGTGAAATAACAGGAACCTATTTTTCTTTGCCAGAAGGAAAGCCGATAGTACCATTCTTCTATTCTAAAGTAATTGCAGAAAAAATGAGGGAAAAATTACTAGATGCAGAAAATTGGGTGGTTAGAGGGGTATCTCAGTATCAATTAAAAGGATTTGTAGCTCAAATGGAAGTTTTGGGTGTTGAAGCAGCGGTGTTTTATGTGCCATATTGGAAAGAAGGAGAAACAGATGTGCCAATGGTTATCATACCGAAAGAAAAATTAAAAGAAGAGTATATATATTAATACCTATTTTACAACTTTTGATAGCCAAAATATGAGGGTTTATAAGAAGATACAGAAACTATAATAAAAATGAAAATTGTAAAGAACTTTCAAATACAAGGAAATGTGACGATTTAAGGAGATATAAGAACATGATAAAAATATTATTCATCTGCCACGGCAACATCTGCCGCAGCACCATGGCCGAAAGTGTCATGACATATTTAGTTAAACAAGCTGGTTTATCAGACCAGTTTTATATTAATTCAGCGGCAACAAGCCGTGAAGAGATAGGCAATCCCCCACACCATGGGACGGTTGCCAGATTAAAAGCAGAAGGGATACCGGTCATTCCACATAGAGCAGTGCAGATGACACTGGATGATTATGAGGAATATGATTATCTTATAGGCATGGATACAGAGAATATAAGAAATATGCAGCGTATATCAGGTGGAGATCCAGATGAAAAGATATATAAGCTGCTTACATTTGCAGGTTCAGGCCTTGATGTAGCGGATCCGTGGTATACAGGAGATTTTGAAGCAACATATAAAGATGTAAAGTCTGGCTGTGAAGGCTTGCTTCACACGCTTGCTGAAGAAATAATGTAAGGCTCTATAAGATAAGAATAAGTGTGAGTGTCAAAAAATGTGAGCGCTAAATGTAGATTTTGTAAATATTAAAGATGGATTTTACTGCATGTATCTTTTTCGGATTGCATCATTCGCTACAATTCACACTTACACCGTAATAAAATAACAAAACAGAATATTTTTATAATCCCTGCATAAACTGTACAAACAGATATGCAGGGGTTTTTATTTTTGAAAACTTATATTGAAGAAAGGGTAATAGATATTGCTAATTACATAATAGATAACAATACTACAGTCAGAAAGGCGGCAAAACAGTTTGGAGTAAGTAAAAGCACAGCACACAAGGATGTAACAACAAGACTTTTAGAGATTAATCCTGCACTTGCTGCGAAAGTGAGGAAAGTGCTTGATGTCAACAAACAAGAGCGGCATATACGTGGAGGAATGGCAACAAGAGAAAAGTATGCACATCATAAAAATTAAAGATAATGAAGAACAAAGCAAATCTAAACTAAAGTATATTCAGGCATTACAAGAATATTTTCAACAATTCCGTCAATTATATAATATATGAGCAGCGATTATATAAAACAGAAGCAATATAAAAGCAGTGATTATATAAAGCAGAAGTAATATAAAAGCAGTGATTATATAAAGCAGAAGTAATATAAAAGCAGTGATTATATAAAGCAGAAGCAATATAAAAGCAGTGGTTATATAGAGCAGAAGCTGTATAAAAGCAGTGACCATATAAAGCAAATAATTGACAGGAGGAATACACTAATGCAATCTGATTTAACAAGAAATTCTGATAATAAGGATAGCCAGCAGAGCAGTACAGTATACACACAATCTGACTTTGCCGGTGGTGTTCCTATGAATGAGCCTATGGCAGAAAGATATTGTTCACCTGAAGCATATGAGTGCAGTGATGGGATAGAAGCAGGCTGTCTTGATAATCCCCATATTCCACCAGATGAAGTTAACAATAGTACCTTGAAGATGATGGGGCATAGACATAGAAAGCTTGAAATAAAGAAGGTTATTGGAAGGGAAATACTGGACTCAAGAGGCAATCCCACAGTAGAGGCGCAGGTTTTGCTTAACGATGGAACTGTTGGACATGGTATGGTTCCAAGTGGAGCGTCAACAGGTGCTTTTGAGGCTGTTGAACTAAGAGATATGGATCAGAAAAGATATTTTGGAAAAGGTACGCTTAAGGCTGTAAAACATATAAATGTTGAACTTAACAATACAGTACTTGCAATGGATGCATCTAATGTATATGCAATAGATAAAGCTATGATAAAAGAAGATGGAACTAAAGATAAGTCCAGATTAGGTGCTAATTCAATTCTTGCAGTATCAATAGCATGCGCCAGGGCAGCGGCGGCATCATTTCATATGCCATTGTACAGGTTTATAGGTGGAAATGTGGCTACGACACTTCCAGTTCCTATGATGAATATTATAAATGGGGGTAGGCACGCAGTTGGAAGTGATTTTCAGGAGTATATGATAGTTCCGGCGGGTGCATCAAGTTTTCGAGAGGCACTTCGTATGGGAACAGAGGTGTTTCATTCTTTAAAGGAAATACTTACTAAGAAAGGATTCGCAGTTACTGTTGGTGATGAGGGAGGTTTTGCACCAGATGTGGCTGATGCATTTGAAGTGTTTGAACTTCTTATGGAGGCGGTGATTACAGCAGGATATAAGCCAGGCGAAGACATTTATTTCGCGATGGATGCCGCAGCTTCTGAATTATACAATACTGAAAGCGGATTGTATGAGTTTCCAAGAGAATATGCAGCAAGACAATCAAAAGTTCATGAAAATGTAGATATGAAACAACAAAAAATGACTTATGATTTACTTGATGCAAACAATGAAATGCTTGCAATTAAGCGGGATAGCAAACAACTTGTCGATTATTACTCTAAAATTATCGACAAATTCCCAGTGATATCAATAGAAGACCCGCTTAACGAAGAAGATTGGGACGGATGGAGAGATATAACTGATAAACTGGGCAATCGTGTACAGCTTGTGGGTGATGATTTATTTGTTACTAATACAGAAAGATTAAAAAAAGGTATAGCTTCAGGCTGTGCGAATTCAATTCTTATAAAATTCAATCAGATAGGAACGTTGTCAGAAACAATAGAGGCAGTTAAGATGGCGCATAAAGCTGGATATACTGCTATATCAAGCCATCGTTCAGGTGAAACAGAAGATACGACGATTGCAGACATGGCGGTTGCTTTGAATATGGGACAGATAAAAACCGGGGCACCATCAAGAGGTGAGAGAATAGCAAAATATAACAGATTACTGCGTATAGAAGATGAGCTTGGAAGTTCCGCAGTGTATCCGGGGATAAAGGCATTTAATATAAAAACTGAGAAATAAAGTAAGATTAAGAACACACCAAGAATTAATAAAAACAAAGTAAAAATTAACAATACATCAAGAAACAATAATAAGAAACTTCAGTATTTTGCGTGTCAACAGGTCCACAATTCCCATTTGCACTAATGCAGCCGTATTGGACCTGCTGACACCTGTATAATATAATTACATCAGCGAAACAATACTTAATCCGCTGTTTTTAGAAAGATTTACATAATCATTTCCACACTGTACGATAGGTTTGTCAAGAGCGTTGTCATTTATAAGAACTACCTTTCCAGTACGTCCATCTGAAAGCTTTACGTTTGTTCCAATGTATGAAGCAACTACATTTTTAAGAAATGGAATAGCATATATAGGATCAAACTTGGTAAATGCATCCTGATACATCATTTTAACAACTTCAAAAGGACATATAGGTGCACGATATATACGTGATGCGGTCATTGCATCATATACATCTGCGATAGTGATAATCTTGGCAACAGCTGGGATATCAGGGCTTTTAAGACCAAATGGATATCCGCTTCCGTCACATTTTTCATGATGCAGCAGTATAGCTTCTTTAACAGGGAGAGGAAGCTTTTTATCTTTTATCTGTTCATATCCAAGATTAACATGATGCTTCATTATCTCATATTCATTGTCAGTCAATGTACCTGGTTTATTTAGTATATTATCAGGTACAAGCAGCTTGCCAATATCATGTAAGAGACCTGCAAGAGTAAGTGTTTTAATCTGTTCATCATTAAAGTTGAGCCATTTGCCTATAATAGATGCGATAAGTGCAACATTGACAGAATGAACGAAAGTAATGTCATCCTTGTTTCGCATGGCATGCAGCATATCAAACATCTGAAGTGAATTACGCGCTTCAGACAGAATATTCATAGTTCCCGATACCATGGTGTCTGTGTCTATATTGTTTTCGGCAGTAATGAATGAGTTGAGATTATCTTTTACGGAATCTACATTAACATTATATTCTGATTCAAAATGCCTGAATTCATCAGAGTTACGGACACGCTCATAATAATTGATATTGTCAGCATCAGTTCTGGTTAAAGCAGCGTTTCTTTCAGCCTGTGATGCAGAGTCTTCATCCTCATTATAAATGTTTATTTCAAGAACATGCAGACTTGAAATTTTAGCGATAAGCGAAGGCGTAAGAACAGTATCTTTAGGTGCAAGCAAAGAGCCATCGCTTAATATAATATCACGTGAAAGCTTCATTCCGGCATGTGCATCAAATATAAATATAGTATTGTCATTCATATATAACATTCTCCTTAAATTTCAAATGTAATAGAACTGTTTGTATATATCATATGATACCAGGGTCAAAAGGTCTGAATTTACATGAGCGCACTCATAGGTTGGAAAAGACCCTGAATTCGCCCATATATGAGCACAAAATACTTTATAAACCCTACATTTTAAATATGAAATAATTATAAATTTAATAGTATAAAAAGTCAATTGTACTTGACGTGTAACAATATATTGTGTAATATTTTTATGGATTACAGATGGTGCGTGCATCATAATGTAATCATAATTAAATATATGATTATATCCCTTATTTAGAGCGGTGGAGATACATAGGATCTGAGAAGCCCGGCAACCCCTTGCATTTGAACAGCATAAGGAAGGTGCCAACCTGAGCGAGATTATTCGAACAATGAGAGGATTTCGAAGCAGATTTCGGGTCCCTTTAAGGGACCTTTTTCTATGCATAGATATATCAGATATGTATGTTATGTATGTAAAAATGAACGTACAATTTAAAGACATACAATTTAAAGTATAAGTATGCATCCATACGAAATTAGGATATAAGCATGTCGAATTATGCTTTAAGCCAGGCTGTACAAGGCATAATCGGAGATACTTAATAACAAGGAAGTTTATTTTAGAAGGAGAAAGATTAGTACGATGGAAAAAAGATTATTTACATCAGAGTCAGTAACAGAAGGACATCCAGATAAAATCTGTGATCAGATATCAGATGCAGTGCTTGATGCACTTTATGAGCAGGATCCATATTCAAGAGTGGCATGTGAAACACTTACTAATACAGGTTTTGTTATGGTTATGGGTGAAATCACAACTAAGGCTTCTATAGATATCCCACAAATTGTACGTGATACAGTTGTAGAGATAGGTTATGACAGCTCAGAAAAGGGCTTTGATGGTAACACATGTGCAGTTATGGTTGCACTTGATAAGCAGTCAGCAGATATAGCTATGGGAGTTGATAAGGCTCTTGAAGCAAAGGAAGGTGTTGATAAGGACGATGAAGACCTTGGAGCCGGCGACCAGGGTATGATGTTTGGTTATGCTACAAACGAAACAGAAGAATATATGCCATATTCAGCAGCACTTGCACAGAAGCTTTCAAAGCAGCTTACAAAGGTTCGTAAGGATGGCACATTAAGCTACTTAAGACCAGATGGCAAGACACAGGTAACAGTTGAATATGATGAGAACAATAAACCTATACGTCTTGATGCAATTGTTGTATCTTCACAGCATGCACCAGAAGTATCACAGGAACAGATTCATGAAGATATCAAAAAGTACGTTATAGATGCAATTGTTGACCCAGCTATGGTAGATGCTGATACTAAGATATTTATCAATCCAACAGGCCGTTTTGTTATAGGTGGTCCTAACGGAGATTCAGGCCTTACAGGTAGAAAGATTATTGTAGATACTTATGGTGGAGCAGCTAGACATGGTGGTGGAGCATTTTCTGGTAAGGATTGCACAAAGGTAGACCGTTCAGCAGCTTATGCAGCACGTTATGTAGCTAAGAATATAGTTGCAGCAGGTATCGCAGACAGATGCGAAATCCAGCTTTCATATGCAATCGGTGTTGCACATCCAACATCAATCTGTGTAGATACATTTGGAACAGGTAAGTTAAGCGATGAAAAGATTGTTGAAATAATCAGAGAAAACTTTGATTTAAGACCAAACGGAATTATAAATATGCTTAATTTAAGAAGACCAATCTATAAGCAGACAGCAAGCTATGGACATTTTGGACGTACAGACCTTAACCTCCCATGGGAGCAGACAGATAAGGCTGATATACTTAAGAAGTATCTTTAAAATGTTGTTGTTTAGCACATATTATTAATATACGGACGACAGCATATATGAGGAAAGCAGGTGTGCATACATCAACGATGCCAGAAGCTCCAATTGGATATTTCTAAGACTTTTCATATACGTAATGGTAGTTTCCGCTACCGTTCGATACGGGACATCCGTGTCCCATATCGAACTTCCACAGACATCCGTGTCTGTGGATAGCTGGGTAGTTAAGGAAAAGTCTAAGAACTATCACAATTGGACTTCAAGTGCATCTTATGATGTATGCGCACCTGCTTTCCTCATATATGCTGTCTGACTTTGATTTAATTGAATATTCAGTATTACATTATGCCGTAGCACAGACAAATATAAGCTACAGGCAGTCCTGCATACTATGCGAAATGCACTTGAAGTTTGATTGTGATAGTTCTTAGTCTTTCCCTTAGCAAACCAGCTAGCTTCGTACACGGATGTACGAAGCAGCGAAGCCGCGCCATGGACGGCGCGTCTGAGCGGTAGCGTCAGTTGCCATAGTTTACATGGAAAGACTTAGAAATATCCAATCAAAGCTTCTGGCATTGAACATAGTGTGCAGGACTGCATGTAGCTTATATTTGTCGTCCGTTCGTCACCAACTAATATTCAATTAAACAACTATATTTATAAAAAAATCATATTTTTTCTCATTAAGTACTTTTAAAATTCCTTGTTTATGTATATAATGTTGATTAGCTATGAAATGTATTTTTTATTGCTAATATATTAATAAAGTAAAAATGTTTGTATATGTTTATAAGATGTATTGTTTATGTAAAATATGCAGATTGGACATAATTAATGATAACAAACAATAAGCTGATTAACGAACTTGATCAACAAGTCAGATTAACGAATTTGATTAACGAGTCAGGTTAATAAACTTGATTAACGAGTTAAATTAACAGGTTAGATTAATGAGCTGGATTATTGAGTAGGATTAATGAGTTGGATTTTAGGAGGAAAACAGAATGTTATCAACTGATATTGGAATCGATCTTGGTACTGCAAGTATTCTTGTATATATAAAGGGAAAAGGCGTAGTTTTAAAGGAGCCTTCAGTTGTCGCATTTGACAGAGATACTAACAAGATTAAGGCTATTGGCGAGGAAGCACGTCTGATGCTTGGTAGAACACCAGGAAACATTGTAGCGGTAAGACCACTTCGTCAGGGTGTTATTTCAGATTATACAGTTACAGAAAAGATGCTTAAGTACTTTATCCAGAAGGCTATCGGCAGAAGAATGCTTAAGAAGCCTAGAATAAGCGTATGTGTACCTTCTGGTGTTACAGAAGTAGAGAAGAAGGCAGTTGAGGATGCAACTCTTCAGGCAGGTGCAAGAGAGGTTGCTATTATTGAAGAGCCTATAGCAGCAGCTATTGGAGCTGGTATAGATATTTCAAGACCTTGTGGAAACATGATAGTTGATATCGGTGGTGGTACTACAGATATCGCAGTTATATCACTTGGCGGTACAGTTGTAAGTACATCTATCAAGATTGCAGGTGATGATTTTGATGAAGCACTTGTAAGATACATGAGAAAGAAGCACAATCTTCTTATCGGTGAAAGAACAGCAGAAGATATTAAGATAAAGATTGGATCAGCTTATCCAAGACCAGAAGTTGCCAAAATGAATGTAAGAGGACGTAACCTTGTTACAGGTCTTCCTAAGACAGTAGAGGTGACTTCTGAAGAGACAGAGGAAGCTTTAAAGGAAGCTACTTCACAGATAGTAGAAGCAGTTCACAGTGTGTTAGAAAAGACACCACCAGAACTTGCATCTGATATTGCAGACAGAGGAATCGTCCTTACAGGTGGAGGAAGTCTGCTTTCAGGATTAGAGGATCTTATAGAGTCAAAAACAGGAATTAATACTATGACAGCAGAGGATCCTATGACAGCAGTTGCTATAGGAACAGGTAAGTTTATAGAATTCCTTTCAGGTTACAGAGAAGATTAGAAGCTTATGTTAACAGTATATATGTTATGATATCTGTTATAACATATAAAATAGCTGTTAACATAAATTCGCAGGAAAAGAGGTCAGGTATGGTAAGAGGTTTATACACTGCTTATACAGGATTAGTGAATCAGCAGAAGAGACTTGATGTAGTATCAAACAATCTTGCAAATGCTACAACAACAGGTTTTAAAAAAGAAGGTGTGACAACACAAAGCTTTGATTCAGTATATGGAATAAAGATAAAAGATGCTACAGTTGGATATATGAACCAGAATATAGGTAGTATGAGTCTTGGAGCAAAGATAGGTGAAACATATAGAAGCTGGGATCAGGGCTCACTTAGAAACACTGACAGTAATTATGATTTTGCACTTTCTGGTAAGGGATTCTTCTCAATATCATTTACTAACAAAGCAGGTGAAACATCAACACTTTATACCAGGGATGGATCTTTCCAGATGAATCAGGAAGGTTATCTGGTTACCAAGGATGGTGATTATGTATTAGGTGAAAGTGGAGACCCAATACTACTTCCTACAGATGCATCGCAGTTATCTGTTGATTCAACAGGTGCTATATACGCAGATGGACAGTATGTAGATACATTTGGAATAGTTGATTTTGAAGACTATGATTATATAGAGGCGTACGGTGAGAATCTTTACAGAGCGGTTGATGGAGCTGTTACAAAGGATTCTGATGCCGTGGTTAATCAGGGATATATTGAAGCATCTAATATTAACGTAGTTACAGAGATGGTAGACATGATTAACATAGCCAGAGAATATGAGAGTAATCAGAAGATAGTTAATGCAGTTGATGAGATGCTAGGCAAGATGGTAAGCATATCAGAGTTATAAAGTATTTATTAGAGTAATCAGGAGGACAAGCATTATGATGAGGTCATTGTGGACTGCAGCATCAGGTATGATGGCACAGCAGACAAGTGTAGATACAATATCGAATAACCTTGCAAATGTTAACACAGTAGGTTATAAATCAGAGTCAACTGAGTTTAAGTCTTTGCTATATCAGAATCTTCAGGCAAGAACAACATCAGCCAATGGTGAGTTTAAGCCAGTTTCTGCGCAGGTTGGTCTTGGTGCAAGAGTATCATCAATAACATCACACTATACACAGGGTGCCATGAATGCGAGTGACAGTGCAACAGATTTTGCTATTAGTGGAGATGGTTTCTTTGCTATACAGAATGAAGATGGAGATACATTATATACACGTAATGGAAATTTCTATTTTTCAACATCAACAGAGGGTATGATGCTGTGTACAGCAGACGGATATCCAGTATTAAGCTCAGATGGACAGCCTATAGTTGTATCATCAGATGAATATGATTTAACAAGAATCAGCATGGATTCCGATGGCAATGTAACATATAAAGAAGATGATGGCAATGTTACACCTATAGGTGTAAAGATAGGACTTTTTCAGTTTACGAATCCATCAGGACTTGAAAAGCTTGGTGGTAATTATCTTGCTGAGACAGATGCATCAGGTATCGCTTTAAATGAAGATGCAGATGCCGTTGGCAAAAAGAGCCAGTTAAAGCAGAAATATCTTGAGGCTTCTAACGTTGAAGTGGCAACAGAGATGGTTAATCTTATTACAGCACAGAGAGCATATGAGTTATGTTCAAAGGCAATAACAACATCTGATACTATGATGGAACAGGCTAATGCACTTAAGAGATAAACTTAAGATATAATAGGAGATATGTATGGATTATATGACAGGTATTAATACAAGTTATGCAGATACATATGATAAAACATCATCAGATCTTACAGATAAGATAAATGGTACAGATTTTTCCAAGGCATCTGATGATGAGCTTATGAGTGTATGCAAGGATTTTGAAAGTTACTTTGTAGAACAGATGCTTAAATCTATGGAAAAGATGGCTAAGATAGATTCAGATGATGATAGCAGTACTTCATTGTTTAACAGTATGGCATCTATAGGTGGAGAGTCAGACTCTGCCATGAGTACACTTGGAAGTTACTTCGGTGATGAGATGATTAAAAACTATGCTGAGTTGTTTACAGAATCTGATAATGGTAAGGGACTTGGTATTGCACAGACACTTTACCAGCAGATGAAGCGTAACTACACAGTAGATGAAGCGTAGCTATAATTATAGTTTGGTAAAAAGTTATAAAGAGAGGGAAAAGCAGATTGGATTACGAGTCTGTTAAGTATGTAGAAGGATTTGTAGAAAACATTATCTTTCGTAATGAGGATAATGGTTATACAGTTTTCGAAATAGAATACAAAGGTGACGATATTACCTGTGTTGGCACACTAAGCAGTGTTGACACAGGTGAATTTATAGCTGCAGATGGTGTTTTTGTTAAGCATCCATCATATTATACAATGCAGTTTAAGATAAGTTCTTATGAATTCAAGACGCCTACAGATGCAGAATCTGTAAAGCGTTATCTAAGTTCCGGGGCTATAAAGGGTATAGGCGTTAAAATGGCAGAACGAATAGTTAAGGAGTTCGGCGAGCAGACCTTTGAAATACTCGACAAAGAGCCGGAGCGTCTGGCAGATATTAAAGGAATAAGCTACAACAAAGCAATGGATATAGCACAGCAATATGCCGGTAAAAGAGATACCAGAAAAGCTGTTATGTATCTTTCAGATTATGGTATCCAGATGAATCTTGCCAATAAAATATTTAAAAAATACGGTAACAGCATATACACGATAATCACTGATAACCCTTATAAGCTGGCAGATGATATTGAAGGCATAGGCTTTAAAAAGGCTGATGCAATAGCGACAAAGGTAGGAATAAAGGGCGATTCTGATTTCAGAATAAAAAGCGGACTTTTATACTGTCTTAATCAGGCGACACTGCAGGGGCATACATATCTTCCATATGATAAGCTTAAATATCAGGCTGAGATGCTGCTTGACGTCAAGATAACGGATTATGAACATTATATAAGTGATCTTGCTATTGATAAAAAGATATATATTAAGAAAAATGCGGATGACGTGCCAGATGATGAAAAGGATATGTCATACAGCATAAAGGAACAGGAAAGTGATGGACATACATCATGGAATGTATATTCAGCCATGTATTATCGCATGGAACAGAATGTTGCAAAGAATCTTCTTGAGCTTAATATACAATGTGATGAAGATACAGGAAATGTATATGAACGCATAGCAGATATCGAAAAATCAGAAAACATAATACTTGATGATATACAAAAACGTGCGGTTGCATTAGCGGCACTCAATGGACTTATTGTAATAACAGGTGGTCCTGGTACAGGAAAGACAACAACGATTAACGCCATAATAAAATATTTTGAAATGGAAAGACTGGATATACGGCTTGCTGCACCAACAGGAAGGGCTGCGAAACGTATGACAGAAACGTGCGGTGTTGAAGCACAGACAATCCACAGATTGTTAGAGATAGCAGGAGGTGGGCTTTCTGAGCTTGATAACGAAAAGCGTAATGCTTCTTCAAGTCTTGGCATGCATTTTAACAGAGATCAGGATAATCCTCTCGAAGCAGACGTAATAATAGTGGATGAGATGTCCATGGTTGACATTAACATTATGAATGCATTGCTTAAGGCAGTTCCAGTAGGTACAAGGCTTATACTTGTAGGAGATGTTGACCAGCTTCCTAGTGTGGGACCAGGAAATGTGTTAAAGGATATTATATCATCAGGATGTTTTAATGTTGTAAAGCTTGAAAAGATATTCAGACAGGCAGCAGAAAGTGAGATAATAACCAATGCCCACAAGATTAATAAAGGCGAACAGGTTACGTTAAACAAGTATAGCAAGGATTTTCTTTTTATACACAGACAGGGTTCTGAGGCCATAATAGCTGCATTAAAAACAGTTATTAAGGATAAGCTGCCAGGTTATGTCGGTGCAGATATAAACGAAATACAAGTGCTTACACCTTCAAGAAAATCAGCAGTAGGTGTTGAAAGACTTAACAATATTCTTCAGGATTTCCTCAATCCTTCCAGTGCATCCAAGATGGAAAAAAAGCATGGGGATAATGTTTTCAGGGAAGGCGATAAGGTTATGCAGATAAAAAATGACTATCAGCTTGACTGGACGAAAAAAAATGATCGTGGAATGGCTATAGAACAGGGAAGCGGAGTGTTTAACGGAGACACAGGGATAGTTATGGAGATAGTACCATTTAATAAAAGCATGACAGTAAGATTTGAAGATGGAAGATATGTCGAATACAGCTTTGATGATCTTGATGAGCTGGAGCTTGCATATTCAATAACAGTGCATAAGGCACAGGGAAGTGAATATCCTGCTGTTATTATACCGATGTATGCAGGTCCAAGAATGCTTATGAACCGGAATATTCTATATACAGCTATCACAAGAGCAAGAAAATGTGTGTGTATAATAGGAGAAGAGCCGGTGTTTATGCAGATGGCAAAAAATGAATCTGAAGCTAAAAGATACACTTCATTGGACGAAAGAATAAAGGAAATATCAGAAATTAAGTAGATTACATATGATAAAATGTGAAATTAAAAACAAAGAAAAAAGATATTTGAAAGAAAACTATATTTAAGGGGAAAATGTATTCAAAAGAAAAAAGATATTTAAAAGAAAAAATAGAAAAAATCATCCAGGATATAATAAAAAATACAGAAGATGTTTTGTATCCTCCGGCATGTCCCATATGTGGAAAACCGCGTGTAGTAAAGAACAAAGAAAGACTGGATATATGTCCGTGGTGTCTTGACAAAATAACATATGTTGATGAGCCGACATGCATAAAATGTGGCAAAGCTCTTGATGATGACAGGGAATACTGCCAGGATTGTATGAAAACAGAACATATTTATGACCAGGCAGTAAGCTTATATGAGTATTCAGATGGAATAAAGCAGTCGATATATAGATTTAAGTATCATAATAAGAGAGAATATGCGGCTATATATGCAAGAGAAATTGAAAGAATGTGTGGCATGGTTATAAGAGCATGGAGGCCTGATGTGATTATACCTGTACCAATACATGAATCAAAGCTTAAGCAGAGAGGTTATAACCAGGCGGAGCTTATTGCAGATGAACTTTCAGGCAGTATGGGAATTCCCATCAATAATAAATATATTATGCGTATCAGAAAGACAACGCCAATGAAGGAACTGAGTAATGAAGAAAGAGTTAAAAATCTTCAAAACGCTTTTCAAATCTGCAATAATAGTATAAGATATAATAAAGTATTAATTGTGGATGATATATATACAACGGGTGCAACGGTAGACGCGTGTGCAAGATGTTTTAAAGAATCTGGGACAGATAAAGTATATGTGGTCACGTTGTGTATAGGAAAAGGATTTTAGACACAAGAATGGAGGAAAATTATGGATGTAAGAAATTGCAGAATGTGTGGTAAGTTATATAATTTTATAGGTGGTCCTTACCGCAATCTGTGTCCTAACTGTATAGAGAAGATGGAAGAAAAGTTTGACGAAGTCAAAGAATATATAGAGGAACATAAAGCTGCAACTATCAATGAAGTGTCAGAAGAATGTGATGTAAGCTCAAGACAGATAGAACAGTGGATAAGAGAAGAGCGTCTTATGATAGCTGAGGATTCACCTATAGGTATCAGATGTGAAAGATGTGGAGCAACAATAAGATCTGGCAGGTTCTGTGAAAGATGTAAGAATAAGATTGCTAACAATCTTGGTTCTATGTATGGAGAATCCAATGCGGCTGTTGAAAGCATGGAAAAGCGTGCATCAGCGGAAGCTAAAATGAGATTCCTCGATAAAGATAATAAGTAGAATTCATAACGAAGTAAGGGTGTGGACACTGAGATGTGTTTACATCCTTTTTTAAAGTCAGAGAACTATATAAATATATAAAAATTTAAAAGTGTAACGAGTTTAATATATTTACAACAAATAAAATAAACATAAACATTTAAAATTAACAAAAATAAAAACATATTTAAAATAAGTGAATAAGTAGCTGAATAAGTGGAAAACATATTAACATCGCAAGCAATAAGTGCATAAAACTATAAATGCATCTGGTGAACGGCTTGTTTATTAAAATATGCATATTATGCATGGAATGGAGGTTAATATGGATAAAGATAGAAGGAATACAGTAAAGATAGTATCTACAATTATTTCACTTGGTATAATTGCAGCTCTTATTATTGGTGTTGTTTCGGTTATAAAAAATGTAAATGCTAACAGAAATGAAAGCGGCAATATTGTTAATTTGAACGAAACAGAGGAAAATGTTGCAATGAAGACAGAGGATGCAGAAGAAAATATAGATGAGTCAGATGCACAGGATGAGCTGTTAGAAGCAAACGCAAGGGGAAGAATGGCTGAAAAAAACGAGTCTGTGGAAAAGAATAATGATGAGCTGATGATATCTGATAAAGAAGATACAACAATGCAGGAAGAAGCTACAGTTCCACCAACATTATCATCTGAAGAGGTTATGGCAGAAGCTATGAGAAGTTTTACATTTGATGAAAGTAATAAAATGGCATGGCCGGTATTAGGACATATTACACTAGATTATAGTATGGATGAAACAGTGCTTTTTAAAAGTCTTGGAGTATATAAATGCAGTCCAGGGATCATCATAAACTCAGAAGTAGGAACTAATGTTGCAGCAGCAGCTTCAGGCGTAGTCACAGACGTTGCAGAGCTTTCTGAAACAGGTACAACAGTAACGGTATCTATCGGAAATGGATATGAGACAACTACAGGAATGATAGAAAATGTTAATCTGAAAAAAGGGGATAAGGTTACAACAGGACAGCTTATAGGTACAGTGGCAAGCCCAAGTGCATACTATATTGAAGAAGGTCCTGGGGTATATTTTAAACTTACACAGTACGGAGAACCAGTTAATCCAGATGCATATTTTGTTGAGTAGAAAATCAGCGCCTGCTTGCTAGATTGCGTTTATACCAGAAGTGAAATAAACATCAGCTGATATGTCTTTTTTGAAATGAATTTCAACTTTATCAATATACGGTACAGCAGGCGCTTAATATATATTTTTTAATTATTTATTTAGAAGAGTTTTCTATTAGTTCCATAATGATAGGAATAGCATTGCTTTCTTTACTTTTAGCCATATTGTTTATATAAGTATGTCTGTTTTCATACAGTTCATTTACAGCATTTAAAAGAACTTCAGGAGTAAGGTCTTCCTCAAATATAACACTCGAATAACCATGCTCTTTAAAAGACTTTGCATTAAGTATCTGGTCGCCACGGCTTGCATTGGCAGAAAGAGGTATCAAAAGGTTAGGCTTCTTAAGTGCTAGCAGTTCACATATTGAGTTGGCACCCGCTCTTGATATAACAATATCACTTATGGCGAAAAGGTCCCGCATCTGTTCACTTATGTATTCAAACTGGATATATCCGTTGAGATCGTTAAGGGAGGTATCCATTTTTCCTTTTCCACATAGATGGACAACCTGAAAGCTTTTTAGAAGCTCTGGAAGAATCTTTCTTACTGCCTCATTAACGTGTACAGCACCAGTGCTGCCTCCGACAACCATTATTATAGGCTTATCAGTTGTAAATCCACACAGTTCAAGACCAGCAAGCTTATTACCAAGAAGAAGCTCCTGCCTTATAGGAGAACCAGTAAGCACAGCTTTATCCTTTGGAAGATATTTAACTGTTTCGGGGAAATTACAGCATATTCGTGTTGCTTTTTTCATAGCTATCCTGTTAGCCAGACCAGGTGTCATATCTGATTCATGGATGATAACAGGAATATGCTTATTTCCAGCAGCAAGTACTACTGGTACCGATACAAAGCCACCTTTTGAAAACACGATATCAGGTTTAATGCGGCGCATAAGCTTTCCTGCCTGAAAATAACCTTTGATAACCCTGAATGGATCAGTAAGATTCTTAAAGCTTCTATATCTTCTTAGTTTTCCGGAAGATATTCCGTAGTAAGGAATATCAAGGTCTTCTATAAGAGTTTTTTCAATTCCGTTGTACGAGCCGATATAGAATACCTCATATCCAGCCTCTTTAAGGCTTGGAAGAAGTGCTATATTGGGTGTTACATGACCAGCAGTTCCACCACCGGTAAGTACTATTTTTTTCATTATATTCTCCATTCTTGCGCTGCTTCTCAGCGCATCTCAAGTTTGTGCGTAAGCACAAATCTTGCGTGTGAAAAATCTTATTTTTCACACTATTCTCCAATTCTGTCAAAATATATTTTGTCTACATCTTATGTGCGAATCTTTCCTTGAAAGAGCAGTGCTGACATAGTGGTTCTACAGCATATTTATTATGGAACCCTTTTGTAAATGCAGAACTTCTCTCACATTCCAGAATATTTTTAAGTGGTGTGTCAAAGATATTTCCAAGCTTCATAATACCATTGCCATCAAGACAGCATGGTGTTACAGTACCATCACTCAGTATAGCTATATGTGTTCTAAGTCCCTGACAGAAACCACGTTCATTGCAATAACTGCTGTCAAGCTCAGGCCATTCAAATGGACTCTGTACATTGACATAAAGATGTTTTTTTATAGTACAGTTTTTCTTTCCAAAAAGAGCTGGCTCATTTTTAGTATTCCATAATCTAAGAGATATCTCAGTATCTGTTTTTTCCAATATTTCATCACATGAGTAGAAAAGTTCATTTATATAGTTATCCATATCTATGCAGTCGTTATCATCTGCGCTATGCATAGATACATTTATCTGATGTACAGGATGTTTTATAAGAGTGAAAAGCTTCCTATAAAGCAGTGTGCCATTTGTTGTAAGGTTGACAGTAAGGCCGGCATCCTGGCACATGGAAAGAATAGTATCAAGTTCAGGATGCAGCATAGGTTCACCTTTTACATGCAGATATATGTAATTCGTATATGGTTTTATTTCGTCAAGAATATGTCCGAATTCTTCAATAGACATGAAATGTGGCGGACGTTTTGTTTCCTGGCAGAAAGAACATCTGAGATTACAGGTGCTTGTGATCTCTATGTAGATTCTTTTAAACCTGCTTACTGATCCCATTCTATTCTCCGTTTCTAAAATGTTTAATTAGCCTTGGCAAGGTACTGCTCGAGTGCAGAAGCAAGCTGATCTGGACATGATGTTGGCTTAAAACCACATTTGATACCTTTCATACGCTTAATAGCCTCGTTAACATCCATGCCCTCAACAAGTGCTGCAACACCCTGTGTATTGCCAGAGCATCCGCCCTCAAACCTAACACCTGTAACCTTATTATCTACTACATCGAATTCAATCGAACGTGAGCATACGCCCTTTGTTGTATATTTCATAGTCATTCCTCCGTTTTATGTTTTTTGTTATTGTTATTATTATTATGCTTTGTATATGTCAGGGTGAAAAATTTCAGCATGCAGCTGTGCATGCATTTTAACACGCAGTCACAAATGCAATTTAGCACCTGGCATCATTTACATCATAAATGCTTATAAAGTATAACACATATTACAGTAATTAGCGAATTGACATCTATAAAATTCCTGTAAAATATGTCGGGGATATGAATTCTGAAAAATATATAAAGAGTGGATAAAAAAGTAGATGTAAAAATAGATATAGAAAGCAGCATATCATAATGTTGAATGCAGCCAATTACTATGGTACTATATTTACGATGAAAATAAGTCGTTAAGTTACTGATATACGTGTAAAGACTTTGTCATAATCATATAAGAAGGATGGTATAAGTAATGATAGGTATTATAGGAGCAATGGACGAAGAAGTAGCTCAGATTGTTGAAGTTATGCAGGTTGAACGAAAAGAGAACAAGGCTTGTATGACATTTATGGCAGGAAAACTTAATGGTAAGGATGTTGTAGTTGTAAGAAGTGGCATTGGTAAGGTTAATGCAGCTATATGTACACAGATATTAGTAGATGATTTCAACGCAGATTATGTTATAAATACAGGTATTGCAGGTTCTCTTAAGGCGGAAATTGATATAGCAGATATAGTTATATCAAGTGATGTTCTTCATCATGATATGGATGCAACTGGTTTTGGATATCCTCTTGGACAGATACCAAGAATGGATGTATTATCGTTTGAGGCAGACAAGAAGCTTATCGAGCTTGCCGATAAAGCGTGCAGGAAGGTACTGCCAGAGATAGGAACACATATAGGAAGAGTTGTAAGTGGAGATCAGTTTATATCAGATAAAGCGGTTAAAGAAAGAATCGCTTCTAACTTTAATGGCTGTTGTACAGAGATGGAAGGTGCAGCTATAGCACAGACAGCATATCTTAATAAGGTGCCATTTGTAATATTAAGAGCCATATCTGATAAAGCTGATGACAGTGCTACTATGGATTATCCAACATTTGAGAAAAAGGCTATAGAAAATTCAGTTAAGCTGATAAAGGAACTTGTTTTGGAACTGTAGAAATGTTGTTGTATAGCTGATATATTGTTTGAGTAACTTATTATTTATCATGATTCTGCGGATCAGGTTTTATTCAACAACAAAATATGACCCATATAAGCAGTTCATTTTCTGCCTATTGGGTCATAATTACATTCAAAATCTCTCAGCATCCCAATCTCCCAGCATTCCAATCTCACGGCAAAATAAATTGGATATTCAACTTCGATATAGAATACATATATGGGGATTGGGTGTGCTGTGCAAATGTCGATATCATAAAATATTTTAACATTCACTAGTTTGAAGTTCTTTTAATATGTCATAAGCTGCCTGAATATCAATTATATATTAAGCAGTTCGCTATATACTTTAAGTGCTCCATCAGTGTCGTGGGCAAGTACGCGCTTTGCAAGAACTTTTCCGAGCTGTACACCTTCCTGGTCGAAGCTGTTTATATTCCATAAGAAGCCCTGGAACATAATCTTGTTTTCAAAGTGTGCAAGTAAGGCACCAAGTGTGGCAGGTGTCAGGACATCACCAGTGATTATGCTTGAAGGTCTGTTACCCTTGAAGTTCTTGTTAAGATTCTCATCTGACTTACCGCAGGCAAATGCTACAATCTGTGCAGCTACGTTAGCACATAACTTCTGCTGGCTTGTGCTGTCCTGGATAGTAACATCATTAGCAAGCTGACTGTTTCTAAAGCCGATAAACTGAAGAGGAACTATATCAGTACCCTGATGAAGAAGCTGGTAGAATGAGTGCTGGCCGTTGGTACCTGGTTCACCGAAGATAACAGGACCAGTTGGATAATCAACAGGTTCACCGAATCTGTTAACAGACTTACCATTAGATTCCATATCAAGCTGTTGTAAATGAGCAGGGAATCTGCTTAAACCCTGTGAGTAAGGAAGAACAGCTGTACATCCGTAACCAAGTACGTTGCGTTCATATACACCTATAAGAGCATCAAGCATTTCAGGATTCTTAAGTGGATCACTGTTCATGGAAAGCTTGTCCTCTGCTGTGGCACCATCAAGGAATGCAGCGAATACTTCTGGTCCAAAGGCGAGTGATAATACGGCACCACCTACAGATGAAGTAGAAGAAAAACGACCTCCAATGTAGTCATCCATAAAGAAAGCATCAAGATAATCAGAACTCTTGGCAAGAGGTGAGGTTTCACTTGTTACAGCAATCATATGTCTGGCTGGATTAAGTCCGGCTTTCTTAAGTGCATCTTTAACAAAAGATTCGTTAGTAAGTGTTTCAAGCGTAGTTCCTGACTTAGATACAAGTATAAATAATGAATGGGCAACATCGATAGAGGCAAGTATGGCAGATGCATCATCAGGGTCTACGTTGCTTATGAATTTAGCCTCCATTTTGAATGTATTATTCTTCTTAGCCCAGTTTTCAAGTGCTATGTACATCGCACGTGGACCTAAGTCACTTCCGCCGATACCTATCTGTACAACTGTAGTGAACTTTTCACCAGCTGCGTTAGTTATTTCACCGTTGTGTACTTTGTTGGCGAATTCGGCGATACGTTCCTGCTGGGTTTTATAGAAGCTTCTCTTATCAACACCATCGGCGTTAACAGCATCACCAAGCTGACCACGAGTCATGTGATGAAGTACAAGTCTTTTCTCGCCGGTATTGATTACTTCACCATTGTAAAGAGCTTTGAACTTATCAGCAAGCTGAGCCTCATCAGCAAGCTTTACAAGTGCATTTAACACCTCTGAATCAACTTTTTTAGCAGCGTAATTGTAGTTCAGGCCACATGCCATAGGAACATTATAGTTTTTCACACGTTCAGCTCCAGCCTCACCAGACATGACATCTGAAAGATTTACCTCTTTAGTCTTTTTTAGTTGTGTAAAAGACGTAAGTGTATCAAGATTATTCCAATTAATCATAAAAAATATCTCCTCCTTTTTTATCGTACATCAGTCATGGGCAAAATCCCCGTTGAATCCGACATCTAATTATACAAGAATTATACTATTATTAAATGTCGAAAACAAGGCACAAATCCGATATTTTGCCATAAAAAATCCAACATTTCACAATACCTTATGCTAATATTTTGACAATTAAGTCTAATAAATACATTGAAAAATATGTGTTCAGGACTTATAATGACGTTAGAAAACTTTTGTTATATATATTGCTAAAAGATACTGCCTGCAGATATAGAAAAGGAATCATATAAATGCAGGCGTATATATGGTATGGAGATTAGTGTGAAAAATAAGATTTTTCACACGCAAGATTTGTGCTTCGCACAAACTTGAGATGCGCAAAGAAGCAGCGCAAGAATGGAGGATTATTATGAAGATTCTTATGTTGGATGCATCTACATATGGTGAGGATGTTAACATAGACAAGTTCTATGCATTAGGTGAAGTAAAAAGTTATTCAACAAGTACAAGGGAGGAAGCGCTTAAAAGGGTTGCCGAGCATAATCCGGATGTTGTTATTATCAACAAGATAGCGGCAGATAAGGAATTCATAGATGCGGCTCCAGCTCTTAAGATGATAGCTGAGACTGCTACAGGATATAACAATATTGATATTATGTATGCAAAGGAAAAGAATATAAGAGTGGCTAATGTAGCCGGTTATTCTACAGATTCAGTAGTACAGCATACATTTGCACTTGGATTATATCTTATAGAGAAGATGAGCTACTATGATGGATATGTAAAGTCAGGTGAGTATGCAAAATGTCCGATTTTTTCACATTTTTCAAATGTGTTCCATGAACTTACAGGAAAGACATGGGGAATAGTTGGACTAGGAACTATAGGAAAAGGAGTGGCAAAGATTGCTGCAGATTTTGGATGTAAGGTTATATATTATTCTGCGAGTGGAAAGACACAGGATGTTCCATATGAAAGAAAGGAACTTGATGAATTTTTGAAAGAATCAGACATTATATCAATTCATGCACCACTGAATGAAAAAACACAGAATCTTTTTGATGCAGCAGCTTTTGATAAGATGAAGACAAGTGCCATACTCCTTAATCTGGGAAGAGGTCCTATAGTGAATGACACTGACCTTGCAGAAGCACTTGCTGATGGAAAGATAGCAGCGGCAGGACTGGATGTGCTTGGAAAGGAACCTATAGAGGCAGATAATCCACTGATGGAAATCAAGGACAGTACAAAGCTTGTTATAACACCACATGTTGCATGGGGAACAGTTGAAGCAAGAACAAGGCTTATGGATGAGGTTTATGAGAATATAGCTGCATTTAGTAAAGGTGAAAAGAGAAATGTTGTATCATAATAAATGATATTGTAATAAAATGATGGAAAGGATATAAAATATATGCAGATATTATCAGTAACAGATAATGAATTCAGAAAATATGGTCGTATAGTGGATAATATTGATTTTACGGCACTTGTAGAGGAATTGAAAAGAACACCCATACCAGCGGGGGTTGTATATGAGCCGGCAGTAAAGGAGCTCGAAGCACTTCCTGTAAGGCTGGATATATCTGAGGTTGCATATGGTGAGATGCCTGTGCAGATAGGTTATTGTAACGGACATAACTCAAAACTTAATGCTCTTGAGTATCACAGAGATTCAGAGATTAATGTGGCAGCAACAGATATGATACTTATGCTTGGACTTTTAACAGATGTGGAAAAAGACCATACATATGACACATCTAAAGTTAAAGCTTTTTTAGTACCAGCAGGAACAGCAGTTGAAGTGTATGCAACAACACTTCACTATGCACCTTGTGGTGTGGATGGAAATGGCTTTCAGGTAGCAGTAGTACTTCCAAAGGGAACTAACTATCCACTTACATCAAAACATGCAAGAGTGCACAATAATATTGCTGACAGTGAGGATGCACTTCTTGCAGCTACTAACAAGTGGCTTATTGGCCATGAAGAGGGTGGACTTGATGATACAGCATTTATAGGGCTTAAAGGGGTTAATCTTGATATAAACGGATAGTGCCATAGGTTAATAAATAATGCAGTATTAATCTTCTTCGATAACTTGCACTTCCATATAAGAAAAATCAATATCGTCAATAAAGTTATCGCTTGTGAAGCGTACCTTGGAATGACGTTTGAAGTCTGCTATATTCGAATCGAACCACATAGGTTCACTTAAGTCGAATTCATAGCAGGCTTCTTTTATTCCATCAAATATTTTTTTAGTCCTGTTAAGCTTTGGGTCGTCATTAACTGCAACCATATCTTTAATCATGTGGTTTGAACTGTCAAATAATTTACACCATAATCTAAACATATCTATATTTCCTTTTTTGTATTTATTTTATATTATTTTGAAATTTCTATTTGAAATTATTTTGATGCTTTCCTTGTTATTATTCTTAATAAATAAGAAGTCTTCTACAGAGTTTTTCTATAACTGCTTGGAGACTGTTTAAATACGCGTTTAAAGGTATCTCCAAATGTGTTGCTGTCAGAAAAACCACATTCACAGGCTATTTCGGTCATAGAAAGCTCGGACTGCCTTAAAAGCTCTGCAGCGGCATGCGTTCGTACATCAACAAGATACTCACGGAAGCGGTGTCCTGTAAATGCTTTGAATTTTTTGGAAAGACTGGATTCACTCATATTAAACATTTCTGCGGTGCCTGAAAGAGTGATATTGTCTTTATAATTAGCAAGAATATATTCAACTATGCGCTGTATAGTTTCATTAGATAAGTCCATGCGGGAAACTACATTATCTTTATAAGTCTGGCATCTCATGGCATATAAAAGAAGTTCATGAAAATAAGCTGTTGCATATGCAGGGGAAATGCTATCTACACCATGGAATTCATATGATATTTTATCCAGCTGCTCTTTAATGTATGACTGTTTTCGTGCGGGAATCTGAACGACAAAGTTTCCTCCTAAAATGTCAGATATATCTGTTATTCCATGTTCGCTAAACCATAAAAGCTCTTCATCATCGAAGTAAAGAAGGCTTCTTATATTTTCTTCACCTGACATATAAGTAGTCATGTGTTCTACTCCAAAAGGAATGAGAGCAAGAGAACCTTTTTTTAGCATATACATATTTTCTTTGATATATAATGTACAGTTTCCTGATATAAGATATAAAAGCTCCCATCTGTTATGCGTATGAAAATGTGACATTTTGTATGAAGTAGGAACAGTTTTTATGTCTGGCAGAAAATTCGCCGGTATATATTCATGATGCATAAAATTACACCTTCTTTTATAAGTATTGTAAAACTTTATTGTTTAAAAGCTAACATATTTTAAGTGATTTTACAAGTTTCTTACAGTTTTTATGTATTAATATAAGTACAATATATATTATAATCAATTCATAGTTGCAACGTAGATAATAAAATATTTTTGACACTTATCATCTTATTATTTTAAAGAAAGGTATGGTAATAGATATGATACGAAGGAAAAGATTAGTTTCATCTATTATGGCAGGTATTATGTCGGGCCTGCTGGTTGTTGGAAATATAGGAGCATTTCCAGATAGAATCGTGGCGCAGGAGGGTACTGCTTTGCAGACAAAAAACATTTATACAGCAGTGAAGGATATAAACAATGATGAGAATAACTACAAGTCGCTTGATGTAAGCGACCCTATAGAGTTTGGAGGTACTTATATTAAGTACGATTCTGAAACTATACAGTTGTCTGAAACAGCGATTTATCTTGATGGTTCATTATCAGATGAAGTTGCTGATAAATATCCATATGTATATAACGATATTACAAAGGCACTTAGTGACAGCAGTTTAAAGAATGGAACCGAGGAAGCACCTATGACGGTATATGTGGCACCTTTCGTATACTGGATAGATGATCCGGCAGCTACTGATACTAAGCAGCCGGATAAGACATATGGTGTTCCTTATGGAATGATTATTAACAGTGATTATCTTACTATAAAGGGACTTACAAAGAATCCGTATAATGTAGTATTTGCTGGAAACAGAGGCCAGTCACATGCTTGTAATGGTAACTACACGATGTTCAGATTCAACTGTAAGGGGGCACTTACAGTAAAGAACATAACGATAGGTAACTATTGCAGCGTTGATCTTAAATATCCTCTTCTTCCAAAACTGGATACAGATAAGAGAACAAAAACTATTACACAGGCACAGCTTGCTGATATGTCTGGAGATAAGATGTTTGCAGATAACTGTAACTTTATCAGCCGTCTGAATCTTGATCCTATAGGCGGTGCAGCACGAAGCCTTTATAACAACTGCCATTTTGAGAGTACAGACGATGCGATTAATGGTAATGCAGTGTTTGTTGGCTGTGATTTTGATTTCTACGGAAACAGACCATTATATTCATCATATAACACAGGTTCAACATTTTTAGGCTGTATCTTTAACAGTGTTGTTTTAAATGTTGAAGCTGAGCCAATGCAGTACTTCACAAAGGAAGGCGGAACAATAACAGCAGTTGATTGTGCATATAAGAGCAACTTCAGTATTCCTTTTGGAATTGCATGGACAAAGTACCCAGATAAGTCACTTAAGTGCTATCAGTATAATATAACACATAACAATGAAAGCATAATAATAGCAGGAAAGGATGCTGCTGAAACGGTTGATATGACAGGAAAGCAGGTTCTTAATGCATATAGAATAGAAGATGGTGGAAAGGTATATTACAATACTTACAATCTTTTAAAGGGCAATGATAACTGGGATCCACTTGGTGTTAAGGATATAGCAGTTAAGAATGGTGCAGACAGCATAGCTACACAGCTTAATATAGAAAGCGAAGGTAAGGTAGAAGCTATAGAGTCAGGAACTGAAACAGCTAAGCTGACGGCAGGTGTTAAGTATTTCTATGGTGATACAGATAAGAATCAGAAGATTACCTACAGTGTGGCTGATGAATATAAGCCATATGTATCAATAGTTGATAATAAGGACGGAACATGCGTAGTTAATGGTACTAATAACGAAGATGAAGCAAAGGAAGTAGTTATTGAAGCAAGTACGGAGAGTGGCTTAAAAGCAGCTATAGCCATAACAGTTAAACCAGCTAAGCTTGCAGCTCCATCATGGACAAAGCTTCCGGAGGTGGTTAACAATGGTGATGGCACACTTAAAGCAGATTATAAGCTGAATCTTGGTGACAGGGCAGATATGTCAGTTATTAACTGGTATAGATGCAGTGATGCAAGTGGAAGCAATCCTGTGTTAACAGCAGTGTCTACAATGAATAATCCTCAGTACACATATACACTTACAGCAGGTGATATAGGATATTATATCTGTGCTTCTGTTGCTCCAAAGAATATAAGAAGTGACTTAGGTGATGCGGTAAAAGTTGTATATTCAGAGGCTGTAAGTGCAAAGGATATTAAAGCTAAGAATTACACAACAGATTTTTCAGACTTCCCTACTGTTAAACAGCCAGAGATAAAGGAAGGCTTCTGGACAGTGGATTCGTACAGACCAGCAGATACAAAGAGCTTTGGAAGCTGGAAGGGTGAAGATACAGAAACACCTTGGGTATATGGTGAAACTGGTAACGGTTCAGTTGGTGCCGGAATCTATCAGGGAACACAGGGAGCAAGACTTATGTATACACCAGTTGAAGGCAAATATGGTGATATGACTGTCAAGGTTGTGGCTGATCCTGCAAAGACGGCAGGTCAGGGCTTTGGTAGTGCAGGACAGTATATGGATGTATGCATTAAGTTTGATACTAAAACACTTACAGGCTATGCATTAAGAATCATAAGAACAAGGGCATCTTCTAGTGCAGTTACATTTGTACTTGTTAAGTATGATAATGGCAATACAACATATATATCAGATGAAGTTATAGCAACATGCTTCCTTACAGGATGCGAGATAACCTTAAAGGCAGAGGGAAGCAAGCTTACAGCACATGTAGAAACACCTACAGCACAGCTTGCAGACCAGGCAGCAGCTGGCTATGTTCATGTGGTTGACTTAAATGCAGATATAGAGGCTAACACATATGGCGGAGCAGCTATACAGCATACAGGAACAACAGGAACTGGTGGATGGCAGAATACAACTATGCTTCACAGCTTAAGTATAGAATGGGCTGGTGATACAAACCAGAATCCTGTTGTAGAAGAAAAGACAGACAATCCATCAGCAGATGAGCCTGCAACAAAAGAGCCTGCTGCAGATAAGACAGCACAGACTGAGTCTACAGAGAATGTTAAGACAGCAGATACATCACGTTCGGGTATATATGCTGCATTACTTATAGTGAGTGTCGCATCATTTATGGCACTTGGATATGTTTGCATAAGAAAAAGAAGAATATAAAAAGAATATTAAGAAGATAATTGGAATCATAATCTAACATAATCCCGGTTTAAAGTTACATATGAACTTTAATCCGGGATTACTGTTTTATAAAGCTTGTAATGATTATCAAAAATCACATTAGCTTTATTAAATTAGTTTTACTACATTGGTTTTACTATTTTTTTACTGATTCAGAAAATATTATATCATACTGATCAGATGGATATACCTGATATATGAAAGAGGATAGCAGTGTTTTGGCATTTTCAAGAGCCTTGTCGTATAATCCATTTGCTATGGCATCATTTAATGCCTCATCTGTTAGCTGCTTTAATGCGTCGTTATGTTCGGTAAGAGTTATAGGTGTAAATATGCTTGTACTTTCGTGGAGCACCTTGAAGGAATTAAGGTCAAGGTCGGCAGAAAGAGTTTTAACCTCAGGTACAGTTACATATATGTTATGCTTTGTGTCTTCTGTATCCCCCAAACTCCATGTTACATCACTGAAGTTGATTCCAGCCTTGATGTTAGTGTTATATGTGTATATATACTTTGATTCTGTCAGAGGTATAGATATATTAAAAAGCTTTCTGTCCTTAGTTTCAACACGCACAGACGTTGTTGTTACAGACTGTGTAGCCAGCTCGCCGATATTTTCAAAGCCTATCTGAGTGACCTTGCCATCTGTCTGGTAACTCGTTGATGCAGTCTTTTTAGTGTATATCAAGGCTATAACAAGCAGGGCTATTATTATAATGTTTATTATTGTTTTTAACCCTGGAAAATGAGGGCTTAATAAGGACCTTTTTTTAGTACGTTTTTTTGCTTCTTTCAAAGCTTCATTATCATGGTATTCTTTATTCATATTTTAATATTAATCTCCATTCATGTATTTTATATGATGTATATCAGTTATGACAACATGCAGGCATCAATCACATCATAACACATAATTGTAATATTTTGGAAAAAATAAGATTAAAAATAAAGTTAAAAATAAAGATGAAAATAAAGATGAAAATAAAAGTACCCCGGATACCCGTTATGATAAAGGTATCCGGGGCTATAAAGCATGTAAGCTTTGATGTGCGGAATAGCTGCCACACGGGGGATTAATAAATGCTGCTCATATCTTAAATAAAATATTGGCATTATCTATTAATGCTGGCACTAGTCCATATTTACATTGAGATGTCTTGGAAGACCATCAACCATGATTGGTGAAAGTTCAGCCTGAATCAATGGTCTTATGTAATGAATAAGGTCTTCTGTAACGAAATCATCTTCTGTAATCCACTCAAGTGGAACTTTCTTTTCGATGTTAGCAATCTGATGAACATCATGAGTTTCAGTGATGCACATATATGGATCATCAGATACTCTCTTAAGTACTACAACTTTACCAGTTTCACCTTCAAATGCAGCCTTTACAGCAGCACCACCAACGTTGAAGGCTTCAGTGATATCAGTACGTGAAGTCATGTGAGCTGCACAACGCTGAAGAGTAGATAACTCAATAGCTCTTGTCTTGATACCAAGTTCAGAACCTACCTTGTTGGCAAGGAACTTGGCAGAACCAGCTAACTGCTTGTGACCGAAAGCATCCACGAACTCAACATGCTCTGAAAGCTCGAATACATATCTTCCGTCCATAACCTTGATACCTTCTGAAACAGCAATAACCATAGAACGACCTTTAGAAGCTATCTCTTTAACTCTTTCAAGGAAGTGGTCGATATCAAATACCTTCTCAGGAAGATAGATAAGATCTACACCTTCACAATCTTCGCCTCTTGCAAGAGCAGAAGCGGCTGTAAGCCATCCAGCGTTACGTCCCATAATCTCAACTATTGTAACAGTTGGGTAATCATATACAAGACCGTCACGGATAATCTCCTTCATAGTAGCTGCAATAAACTTGGCAGCACTACCAAAACCAGGAGTATGATCAGTAACAGCAAGGTCGTTGTCGATAGTCTTAGGAACACCCATGAACTTAATATCGCTTCCGATAAGAAGTGCATAGTCAGAAAGCTTCTTGATAGTATCCATGGAATCGTTACCACCAATATAGAAGAAGTATGATATATTAAGTTCCTTAAGAATCTCGAAAATCTTCTCATATGTTTCTCTGTCGTCAGAGATTTCAGGAAGCTTATAACGACATGAACCTAAGTAAGAAGAAGGAGTTCTCTTTAAAAGGTCAATATCGATATCTGTCTTAATCTTTTCAGAAAGATCTACATACTGCTTGTCAAGAAGACCCTTGATTCCGTGAAGCATACCATATACTTTATTAGCCCCTCTGTCCTTGGCTGTCTTAAACACACCTGCAAGACTTGAATTGATTACGGCAGTTGGTCCGCCAGACTGTCCTACGATAACATTTCCTAACATAAATGTCCTCCGAATTATAAAAATAATTAAATAATAAAACTCAGGTCAGAATCCCTCGTGACTTCTAACCTATGACAAATATGATGCAAGGGTCGCAAGATCAAAGTCATATCATGCAGGCACGAAAGATTTTTGGATGTGAACTTTTAACTCTTACAACATAAACATTTTATTAAAATTATATTAACATAATTAGAGCAATCATACAACTCAAATGTGCTTATAAATTAAATAAATTCATAAATTTAGTAAAATCTTTAATCATATAGTGGAAACTTTCAAAAAATTTGTAGTATACTGATAATAAGCACAAGGTATATGACAGATATCTAAAAAAGACAATACATTATAAAGAAAAGTATAAGCAGTAAAGGAGATGTACATTATGAGTAAACAGACATGGAAACCAGGAAATATGCTTTATCCAGTGCCGGCAGTTATGGTCAGCTGTCAGAGAGGTGAAGAAAAACCCAATATCATAACAGTTGCATGGGCAGGGACTATATGTTCGGATCCTGCAATGGTATCTATATCAATAAGGAAAGAAAGATATAGCCATGATATTATAAAAGAATCAGGAGAATTCGTTATTAACCTTACAACGAAAAAGCTGTGCCGGGCAACGGACTACTGTGGCGTAAAGTCAGGTAAGGATACAGATAAATTCAAGGATATGCATCTTACACCTGAAAAGTCAGTTAAGATAAATGCACCGGCTATTAAAGAGAGCCCTGTTAACATAGAATGTAAGGTGAAGGATATAGTGGAGCTTGGAAGCCATGATATGTTTATTGCCGAAGTCGTCGCTGTTAATGTTGATGAATCACTTCTTGACAGCAAGGGAACATTACATCTTAAGGATGCTGAACTTGTAGCTTATTCACATGGACAGTATTACGCACTTGGTGAACATCTCGGACGCTTTGGATATTCAGTTAAAAAAAGGTAAAATTATAAAAATAAAATATCTCTAAAGCACGTAAAACCCCTTTACAAACAGTTATATGCGTGGTAGTATACAATTGTTACAAAAATGTTACGGAATTATTACACGGGGAAAGAATTCCATTGTATATACGATATATGGAGGAACGTATGACACGCATTACAAGATATGGAAGAAAGGTGAAAACTACCTTTATCTCAACTATGTTTGCAGCATGCATTGCAATAGTGATAGGTATTCCATTTGTATCTAAGAATATGTTTAACAATGATGTGGGATATTACAGCATATCGATTCGTGGTACACATGTTGGAGCAGCCAACACAGAGGAAGAAGTTAATGTGGCACTGGCAAATGCACGTCTGCAGTTAAGCCAGCAGCTTGATGATTATATATATATGGACTGTGATGTCCAGATTGATAAAGAAAACAGGGCTATAGCGTCAAGAATGTCAGAAAAGCAGCTTGAAAGTTCTATATACAGCCAGTTGTTTGACTGTATACTTGATGTTGAAAAGCAGCTTGCATATACTGTAAGAATAGATGATTATACAGTTAATCTGTCATCCAAGCAGGATGTAGAAGAACTGTTTTCAAAGCTTATACAGCCATATAACAGGGCTGATGAGTTTGAGCCGGTTATTAAGTCTAGTTCGGCAGCAGATGGAACATATATAGTGTCTATAGATAAGAATGAGGAGACAACGGTGCAGGATACACAGATAGTTGCATCATTCTTTGAAGACAGTACTGGTTCTAACGGTGAAAGCAAGAAGACACCAGATGAGATACAGTCTATAGGTTTTGCACAGAATGTATCTGTTAATGCTGTATATGCTGATAAGGTAGAGGTATCAACAGTACAGGAAGCTTATGATACAATAACAAAGGTAAACAATACCAATGTTTATTATATTGTTAAAGAGGGCGATACTCTTGAGAGTATAGCTAAAGATAATAACATAACAGTTGAAGATTTGTTAAAGCTTAATACTAAGTTAAAAGAGGACTCAGTTATAGTTCCAGGTGATGAGCTTGTTATAACAGTGCCTGAGTCAGATATAACAGTAGTGACAACAAAGCAGCTTTCTTATGAGGAAGATTACAACGCAGAGCCTGAGTATCTTGATGATAACAACAACTATAGAGGTACGAATTATATTCTTGATGAAGGAACAACGGGACATCATTCAGTAGTAGCAACAGTTACATATGAGAATGGTAAAGAGGTTGCAAGACAGATAACAAGCGAGAATATAACAGTTGAATCAAAGCCGGCAAAGATAGCAGTTGGAACACTTACACCACCAACATATATAAAGCCTGTCAGTGGTGGAACATTTTCATCAGGTTATGGTTCAAGATGGGGCACAACTCATTACGGAGTTGACTGGTCATGCAGCCAGGGAACATCAGTTAAGGCTTCAAGAGACGGAGTAGTAACAAGGGCTGGATGGTATTCTGCTTATGGATATTGTGTAGATATACAGCATGAAGATGGCAGCATGACAAGATATGGACATAACAGTAAAGTAACAGTGACTGCCGGCCAGCAGGTAAAGCAGGGTGAAGAGATAGCTCTTAGTGGCAATACTGGTGATAGTACAGGACCACATGTGCATTTTGAAATATGGATAGATGGCAGAAGAGTGAATCCACTTGATTATGTAAACAAGAATTAAGTTAACTTATGAATAAGGGCGTGGATATTAATAATCCATGCCCTGTTTTAAACTTTATGGATATATAACGTTGACATAATAAAAAGGTATGATATAATCATTAAGATATTGATTTAAATACCAATATTATTTTAGATAATAAAGTAAAAGTATACACATGATGAATGTTTTGACGGCTTTATGTCACTAATGCATGATAGTTGTTTTTGTGATAAGCCGTGAATACCATGATATATTGAATATAAATGACAGATATGTCGATAATTAATAAAGAAACTAAAGCAGGAAACTAAAGTTTTAGATATGATGAGTAAGTGATATTGAGGTGCAAAGTATGGAACAGTATGTTGTCAAAGGTGGAGTGCCACTTTGTGGAGAAGTGTCCATAGGTGGAGCTAAGAATGCAGCACTTGGTATTCTGGCAGCAGCGATTATGACAGATGAGACCGTAACAATAGAGAATGTACCTAACGTGAGAGATACAAAGGTGTTGCTTCAGGCAATCGAAGGAATAGGTGCAAAGGTAAAATATATATATAATAATACAGTTCAGATTAACGGCGGATCTATATGTGATCTTAATGTTGAATACGAATATATAAGAAAGATAAGAGCATCATATTATCTTCTTGGTGCGTTACTTGGTAAGTACAATGAATCTAATGTAGCACTTCCAGGTGGCTGTAACATAGGAAGCAGACCTATAGACCAGCACCTTAAGGGCTTTAAAGCACTTGGTGCCAAAGTGAACATAGATCATGGCGTTGTCAGCGCTAAAGCAGAAAAACTGGTTGGCGGACACATATATTTTGATGTTGTAACAGTAGGTGCCACTATTAACCTTATGATGGCAGCATGCATGGCTGATGGAGAAACTATCCTTGAAAATGCAGCCAAGGAGCCACATATAGTTGATGTAGCTAACTTCCTTAATGCCATGGGAGCTAATATCAAGGGTGCTGGTACAGATGTTATAAGAATAAGGGGCGTAGAGAGACTTCATGGATGCACATATTCTATAATACCAGACCAGATTGAGGCAGGAACTTTCATGATGGCGGCAGCAGCTACACATGGAGATGTTGTCATAAAGGACGTTATTCCTAAGCATCTTGAGTCTATAACTGCCAAGCTTCATGAGATGGGCTGTCAGCTCATAGAAGGTGACGACTGGATAAGGGTTATAGCAGAAGGCGAGATAGGAAGTACTAATGTTAAGACACTTCCATATCCTGGCTTTCCAACAGATATGCAGCCACAGATAGCAGTTGCACTTGCACTTGCTAACGGTTCAAGCATGGTTACAGAGAGTATATTTGAGAATAGATTCAAGTATGTTGATGAGCTTAACAGGATGGGTGCTAAGATAAAAGTTGAGGGCAATACAGCTTATATAGAAGGTGTTAAGCATTTTACCTCAGCACAGCTTTCAGCGCCTGATTTAAGAGCTGGAGCAGCACTTGTGATCGCGGCACTTGCGGCAGAGGGCATATCAGAAATAGACGATATAGAGTATATCCAGAGAGGGTACGAAGATTTTGAAGGCAAACTTTCAGCGCTTGGTGCTGTTATAGCAAGAGTAGATTCTGAAAGAGAGCTTCAGAAGTTTAAGTTGAAAATAGGATGATAATAGACTGCGGAGAATAATATTGTGCAGATATCCGGAGTGATAATGGCAGATTTATCACAAGATATCGCAGGCATGATATATTCCGCAGTTTTTTTATATATTTTTATCATTTTTTTACAAATATTCTGTTAAAATATGTTAAACTATTATCATGATGGTTGTAAATATATTAATATGACTTATATGGAGAAAACATGAAATTAAAAGATAAGTTAAAGGTTTCATTCTGCGTTATGGTTATACTTCCGGCGCTGCTTTTATGCGTGTTTGTTGTCGGAATATTTAAGATACAGTCGGATAGTATATGCAAGACATATAATGTAGAAGACGATACGGTACTGTTATATTTTTATTCACCTATGACATTGTTTGGCAGTATTACAGATGATGTGTATGAGCAGATAAAAGAACAGGCAGAAGAAGAACCAACGACATTTAACAACAGGGCATACCTTGAGTCACTTGGTTCCACATTAAATGACAGACTTTCAGAGCTTGTTGTAAGAAAGAATAATAATGTCATATATAATTCAACACAATATTCAAACACAGATCTTGCAAGGCTTCTTCCAGAGTATGAGACAGATGAGAACAACATAACGGATGTTGCTACATATAGAGGTGGCATATATCATAGTCTTATAAAACAGGTAGACTTTTCAGACAGCTTAGGAAATATATACAGTGTGTCTATCGTCACATCTGTTAAGCAGAGCATACCACAGATAAGACAGATGCTATGGCAGCTTGTTTTTATCATCATCATCATACTTGTCATAACTAGCCTTGTGCTTAACCTGTGGATATACAGTTCTATCATCAAGCCGGTTAACAAGCTGAAGCTTGCAACAGATAATATAAAAGAAGGAAACTTTGACTTTGAGATGCCAAGGGTTCCTGATAACGAAATAGGTGATGTGTGTAAGGACTTTGAAGAGATGAGACTTATACTAAAGAAGTCATCAGAGGATAAGCTTCAGTCAGATAAAGAAGAGAAGGAGCTTATAAGAAATATATCACATGATTTAAAGACACCGCTCACAGCTATTAAAGGCTATGTTGAGGGTCTACGTGATGGAATAGCCGATACTCCGGAAAAACAGGCAAAGTATATTAAGACTATTTCCAACAAGGTTAATGATATGGATAAGCTTATAGATGAACTTACTATATATTCAAGACTTGATGCTAACAGGATACTATATACATTTATAAAACTTAATGTTTCAGATTATTTTGATGACTGCTGTGAAGAAATAGGCACAGAACTGGATGCCTCTGGCATAGAGCTAAACTACAGGAATCATATAGACAAGCCGGTAATGATAGTCGCAGACCCAGAGCAGTTAAAGAGAGTTATCAATAATATAATCAGCAACTCAGTCAAGTACATGGTAGAAGGCCGTAAGGGAAAGATAGATATAGACCTTTATGACGAGGGCGAGTATGTACATGTTGTCATGGCTGACAATGGCAAGGGTATAGCAGGCAAGGATATTTCAAGAATATTTGAAAGATTCTACCGTACTGATGAATCACGAAACTCCAAGCAAGGCGGCAGCGGCATAGGACTTGCTATTGTCAAGAAAATCGTTGAAGACCATAAAGGCAAGATATGGGCAGAGAGTGTTGAAGGCGAAGGAACTACAATGCATCTTAATCTGCTTAAGTATAATGAGAATAACCAGCTTGGAATTCTGCAAAAATAAAATATAAAAGGAATAGAAAGGGACAATTGTATGAGCAAAGTATTGATAGTTGAAGATGAGGAAGCAATCGCAGATATTGAAAAGGATTACCTTGAATTAAGTGGATTCACGGTAACAACATGCAAGGATGGAACAACAGGTCTTGCAGAGGCACTTGACGGGGATTATGACATATATATTCTTGATGTCATGCTTCCAGGTGTAGATGGTTTTGAGATATGCAAAAGAATAAGAGAAGTTAAGAATACTCCTATTATCATGGTATCAGCTAAAAAAGAGGATATCGATAAGATAAGAGGACTTGGCGTAGGTGCTGATGATTATATGACGAAGCCTTTTAGTCCAAGTGAGCTTGTTGCCAGAGTTAAGGCACATCTTTCAAGATATGAAAGACTTGTAAACAGTGCCCAGCCTGAAAATGATATTATCGAAATAAGAGGCATCAGGATAGATAAGACAGCCAGAAGAGTATTCGTTAATGGTGAAGAGAAGATATTTACAACTAAGGAATTCGATCTTCTTACATTCTTAGCAGAACATCCTAATCATGTATACACTAAGGAAGAGCTTTTTAAGGAAATATGGGATATGGATTCTATCGGTGATATTGCAACCGTTACTGTCCATATTAAAAAGATAAGGGAAAAGATAGAACTTGATACAAGTAAGCCACAATATATCGAAACGATATGGGGGGTAGGCTACCGCTTTAAGTTATAATACATTACAAAAGCCTGTTTAGAACATATATCCATAAGAACCTTAAATATATCGTCCTGTTTTGGATATTATAAAACTATGAGTGATTTATATGACAGAAAGAAGGATAAATATGATAATTGAAAAGGAATATTTTGATTCAGAAGAAGTCAGGAAAGCGAATGCAATGAATGATAAGACGATGGCACCACCAAGAAGAATACGTCTTGCGACAACGGACAGTAACAAATATTATGCCAAAGCTGTATTTGTAGCCGATAAAGAAAATATAATTACCGGTGAGCTTCTTTACAGACCGGATTTTCAGGAGTCAGAAGAGGGAGTGGCATTCAGTGAGGTTGTTGTTAAGCAGACAGCAGATGTGGAAGAATATTTCAAGAATCTTATAAGGTTTGAAGGCTATAAAGTGATTCCGGAAGAATATGATGAGAGTGATATGCTTATGCATTATGATGAGCTGAGCATACAGGCTAATAAGCTTTTGTTTCTTGAGAGCAGGGAGGAGTAGATATGACAGATACGCAGAATGAGGCGTTTAAGATGCCGGTAAACAAGATACGGCTGTTTGAGCATGGGGCTCCGGGTTCGCAGAACCTTAAGCTTACAAGAAAATATTACACTGAGGATATGCCTGATGGAAGAGTAAAGCATATAGTGCAGAACATTACAGATCCGGATATTGTTCCTTACATACCTGATGGTATTGGTAACAGTACAGACAGACAAAGGATTCCGGCAGTATTGATTATTCCAGGAGGTGCGTTCAGACGCCTTGTATACAACTTTGAAGGTGAAGATGTTGCAAAGTGGCTTAATAGTATGGGAATAGCTGCATTTGTTCTTGAATGCAGACTTCCATCAGATGAACATGATAATGCAGAGGATGTCCCACTTATAGATGCTATGCGCGCAATGAGAGTTATAAGAGGAAGGGCGCATGAATTCGGTATAGATGAAGCTAAGATAGGCGTTATGGGCTTTTCAGCAGGAGGCTTTATGGCAGCGTTGTTATCAACAGCGTATGAAAGCGATGTGTATGCAGATTATAAGTATAAGGATGAATATGATAAACTGTCGGCAAGACCAGATTTTGCTGTTTGTTCATATCCAGTTATAAGTATTGACGATTGTATTGAAGCAGGTAAAAGATATATGTCTGAGGAACAGGTACTTGAGATAATCAGCGACAGTGAGACAAAGATACTGCATAAGTATAATCCGGATAATCTTGTAAGACCGGATATGCCGCCAGTATTTATATGTGAAACGGATGATGACAGAACAACATTATCTGAGAACAGTGTGGGCTTTTATATGGCAGCAAGAAAAGCCGGGGTAAGTGCGGAACTTCATATATTCAGAACAGGTGGACATGGTTATGGCTGCGGTGATGATTTTGCACAGACTGGTGAGTGGAAAGTGCTTTTTACAAAGTGGATTAAGAGTATTGGGATTATTTAGTTATGTTGGATATAATATATGAGGATAAAGATAAGATTATATTAAACAAGCCGGCGGGACAACTGTCACAGAGCGGAAAGTCGTTTGAGATGGATCTTGTAAGTGAAGTTCTTACATATAGAAAAAGCAAGGGTGAAGAAGCTTACGCAGCTATAATAAACAGACTTGACCGTCCTGTATCAGGGCTTGTGCTTATGGCTAAGAATAAAAAGGAAGCAGCAAGATTGTCTTTACTTATGCAAAAAGAAACACTATGTAAACATTACCAGGTGCTTGTATGTGGAAAACCAGATTCTGATGAAGGCGAACTTGTGGATAATCTTATAAAAGATGCAAAGAATAATGAATCATCGGTAGTTTCAAAAGGAACGGCGGGTTCTAAGGAAGCAAGACTTAAGTACAGGCTTCTTTCTTATGATGAAGAAGCAGACATATCAAGGCTGGATATTCATCTTATAACAGGCAGACATCATCAGATACGTGTCCAGCTTGCTTCAAGAAATATGCCGGTTGCTGGTGATGGAAAGTATGGTGGGAATATGGCGGCTATGGCAGCTGGAAGGATAAAAGGCATACGTATTAAGCGTGGATGCATAGCGTTATGTGCGGTTAGTCTTAAGCTTGATGGCAAGTTATACGAAGTGAAACCAGGATTTTAGATATAGGTATAAGATAATCACCTCTGTGGAATACTTCTACAGAGGTGATTATTTATGTGCAGAGAGGAAAGAAATGTAAAAGAAAATAAAGAAGAGTATCAAAAAGAATATCAAGATAAAGAATATAACAGGAAACTGAAATACCTTGCCGGGATTGTAGTTATAACATTTTCTGTATATGTGAGCTTTAAATATCTTCTTGTATATGTGTGGCCATTTGTGCTTGGCGTGCTTGCTGCACTGCTTCTTGAAAAGCCAGTAAACAGTATATATATGTGGATATGCAAAAGGATAAGGCTGGATAAAAGAAAAGTACATGCACAAAGAATTAAAGAACATCGCATAAAAAGCATAATAGCCACAATTATAATGTTAATAATATCTGTTGTTATAATAATATTGCTTGCTGCAGCAGTTATAACAGGAGCGAATGAGATAAGTGATTTTTTAAAGAACTGGGATTACAATACGATAGGTATAAGGCAGCAGACTGCCAAGATATGCCTTGAAGCGGATGATTTTCTTGGACTTGATGGTGGATGTTGTCTTGATACGCTTATAATGTGTGGACGCAGGCTGGCAGGTATAATGCCTGAAAAGATATTTCATATATCTGTACCTGTTATAAAAAATATAGTTATAGTGGCTGGAGGTCTGGTTGTTGGCTTTATATCAGTTATATATCTGTCAACAGATATGGATGAAATAAGGACACAGATACGTGACAGTGTGTTTGTGGAAGAGATAAGGATGCTGTGGCATGAGGTAAAGAGACTTATCAATGTATATTTTAAAGTTGAATTAAGAATCATGTTTATTAATTCAGCTATAAGCATGGCAGCATTTTTTATAATAAAAAGTCCATATGCAGTCATGCTCGGAATAATAGTTGGAGTTGTTGATGCACTTCCGGTATTTGGGACAGGTACGATACTTATACCGTGGATGTTGTTTAACCTGATTATGAAGAATTTCTTATCGGCAGTGGTTGTGCTTGTGACATATGTAATAACTTATTTTGTACGTGAGATTATGGAGTCAAAATGTATGGGAGACAAGCTTGGAATATCGCCTTTTGCCATGCTTGTTATTATATTTGTCGGACTGCTTGTGTATGGTATTCCAGGCTTCATAACCGGTCCCGTGAGCTTCGTTATAATAAAAGCACTGGTTTTAAGGCTTAGATGTGTTATGAAGATGGATGAAGCATAGAAAAAGGAATAAAAGAAAATGCATAATAAAAATGTGATAAAATGGGCTCTTCTGGGGTAATGGTGGGTTAAAAAACATAATAAAAGAAAAATACAATAAAAGAAAAACAGAATATATGAAAAGTGCCTTGAAATTAATCAGGTCAGATGTTAAACTAATACAGATTATGTGACACATTTAACAGATAGCGCAGACAGCGCAGGAATGAGGTATATTTATGGCAGAGGATAAGAAGTTAGTAGAAGCGATTACTTCCATGGATGTAGACTTTGCACAGTGGTACACAGATGTATGTAAGAAAGCAGAGCTTATGTCATATTCAAGCGTTAAGGGCTGTATGATATTTAAGCCGGCTGGATATGCAATCTGGGAGAATATAAAGAACGAGATGGACAGAAGATTTAAGGAAACAGGCGTTGAGAATGTATACCTTCCTATGTTTATTCCAGAAAGTCTTCTTGAAAAGGAAAAGGATCATGTAGAAGGGTTTGCACCAGAAGTAGCGTGGGTTACTTATGGAGGACTTAATCCACTTCAGGAAAGAATGTGTGTAAGACCAACATCTGAAACACTTTTTTGCGATTTCTACAAGGATGAGATACAGTCATACAGAGATTTGCCAAAGGTATATAACCAGTGGTGTTCAGTAGTAAGATGGGAAAAAGAAACAAGACCATTCCTTCGTTCAAGAGAATTCTTATGGCAGGAAGGACATACAGCACATGCAACAGCAGAGGATGCAGAAGCACGTACACAGCAGATGCTTAACCTTTATGCACAGTTTTGTGAAGAGGTGCTTGCTATACCTGTTATCAAGGGACGTAAGACAGATAAGGAAAAGTTTGCAGGTGCAGAGGCTACTTATACTATAGAAGCACTTATGCATGATGGTAAGGCACTTCAGTCAGGAACAAGCCACAACTTTGGAGATGGATTCGCTAAGGCGTTTGGCATACAGTATACAGATAAGGATAACAAGCTTAAGTATGTTCATCAGACTTCATGGGGAACAACAACAAGACTTATCGGTGCTGTTATCATGACACACGGTGATAACTCAGGACTTGTACTTCCACCTAAGGTTGCACCAGTTCAGGTTGACATCATACCTATCATGCAGAAGAAGGAAGGCGTGCTTGATAAGGCTTACGAAGTAAGAGATGCTATAAAGGCAGCAGGTCTCAGAGTTAAGGTTGATGATTCTGATAAGAATCCAGGCTGGAAGTTCTCAGAGCAGGAAATGCGTGGTATCCCTGTAAGAGTTGAGATGGGACCAAGAGATATTGAAGCTAACCAGGCTATCGTTGTACGCCGTGATACAAGAGAAAAGATAACAGTAGCTATTGACGAGCTTGCAGCTAAGCTTCCAGAGATACTTGATACTATCCAGAAGGATATGCTTGAAAGAGCAAGAGCACATAGAGATGCACATACATATGTTGCAGTTAACTATGATGAGTTCAAGGAAACAGCAGCTAACAAGCCAGGATTTATCAAGGCTATGTGGTGTGGTGACCAGGCATGTGAAGATAAGATTAAAGAAGATACAACATGTACTTCAAGATGTATGCCATTTGCACAGGAACAGTTAAGTGACGTGTGTGTATGCTGTGGCAGACCAGCTAAGAAGATGGTTTACTGGGGCAAGGCATACTAATAATATATGATACCAGGGTCGAAAGGTCTAAACCCACATGAGCTTGCTCATAGGTGGGTGAAAAACATTGGGACCCGCCACGATATGAGCATAAAAGTGGGATGATAATCCCCTGATATGCGAATATTGGTGAGAATATATATTACATATTTCAGATTGTTCAGATTGATTCGGATTAATTCAGAGTAGTTCAGGCTAATTCGGAGTAGTTCAGGCTGGTTTAGAGTAGTTCAGGCAGATTTAGACTGGTTCAGAGCAGTTCAGGCTGGTTCGGATTAAATCAGATTAAATTAAGCGGAAAATCCATAGGTAAATGTGGGTTTTCCGTTTTTTGATTTTTACTTAAAAAAATTTCTATCAAAGTATCGTGAAAAATTCATTTGTATTGTAATGCAAATGGGGGTTAAGTAAAACATCCAGACAACCGATAAACTTATCATAAAGAAATAAAAAAGTTTTTTGTTTATAATAGAAAGAGAGGCGGTTAGTATGCGTATAGATGCTTATAATGCTGTCAGCCAGGTATACAAGACAAGTGCTTATGCCAGGGAAAAAGGCATGGCTGTTAAGAAAACTGAAAAAGACAAGTATGAATTATCAGATACAGCCAGATTATATAATACAGCTAAGGCAGCAGTTAGTGAAGCTTCTGATGTAAGACTTGATAAAGTCAACGACATCAAGGCACGTATTGCAGCCGGAACATATAATATAAGTTCAGAGGCAGTAGCCGAGAAGATGCTTGGCAGTGTATCTACATTGACATTCTGATGAAAAAGAATGCATATGGTCAGAGAATGCATTGGGATTGTGCATTGTTGTACAGTTTTATAGTTTGCTGACACGATAATCTTAAGACGGAGGAGCATATATGGCAAGCCTGATAGATTGTTTAATCGAAGACCTTACGAATGAGAATGATGGATATGAGAAGCTCCTTAGTCTGTCGAATGAAAAAACATCTGCCATAGTAAGTGGCAATATCGAAAAGCTTCAGGAGATATTTACAAGAGAGCAGAAGCTCATAGAAGAAGTAGATGTATATGAGAAAAAAAGACAGGAAGATGTGAAGGATATATGTAATGTGCTAAGACTTCCATATGAAGAGATAAAGGTTGAACACATAGTACAGATACTTGAAAAGAAAGCTAAAGAGCATGATGCTCTTCAGAACATATATCTTAAGCTTAAAAGAACACTTAGCCAGCTTACAGCGGTTAACGAGAACAATAAGCTGCTGCTTAAAGAATCTATGGATATGATTCAGTTTGAGCTTGATCTGGCAAGAAACTCAGTGTTGAAGCCACAGACAGGCAACTATGGAAGAACAGCTTATGAAGAACAGGAAATAACAGGTGCTACAGGATTTGATGCAAAGCAGTGATATAAACTAAAGAAAAGTATTAAAACAGATAAAGATTGTAAAAGATTACATTAAGTCTGGTATGTGGAAAAGGATTGAAGCAGACTAGACTTACATATAAGTATAGAATAATATCAGATATAATATAAGAATCACATTTTCAAAGGATTGAATTGGGATGTTTAATGGTACTGCGGTATTAGAACCAGTTTTATTTTTGATAGTGTGATTTTTTTAATGGAGGAATTATGGCAAACGGAATGGGGTCGCTGATGGTAGGAGCCACAGGCTTAAGATCGTCACAGACAGCACTTAATACAACAGCACATAACCTTTCCAATGTTAATACAGAAGGGTATACAAGGCAGCAGATAACATTTGCAGATTCAACATATGCTAACGTGTTTTCTAAGAGCCTTAACAAAGGCAAGTATGGCTTAGGTGTAGATATAGATGCGATAAGCCGTATAAGGAATGAGTTCATAGACAGGTCATACAGAACTGAAAGTTCAAGACTGGGATTCTATGAAAGTCAGGCTAATGCGGTATACGAGGTTGAAGACTGGTTTGGTGAAATGCAGGGAGTTACTTATCAGCAGCATATCACAAACCTTTACAATGCAGTAAACGAACTTACAAAGAATCCAACAAGTACTATAGCCAGGTCATCACTTATACAGAATGCTACAGCATTCATAGACCGTTCAGAGGCTATATATAGTGGACTTAAGGATTATCAGGTTACGCTGAATACCGAAGTAAACAACATGGTGGAAAAGATTAATTCACTTGGACAGAAGATATATAATCTTAACAAAGGCATCGTTAAGGTCGAAGCGGAAGGTGTGGAGCGTGCGAACGATTTAAGAGATTCAAGAGATCTTGCACTTGATGAGCTTAGTAAGTATATAGATATTGATTATTATGAGACAAAGGATGGCGAAGTAATAGTTAGTGCTGAGAATGTCCCATTTATAACAAAAAATGATATCGCAAAGATGAGCGTAAGAGAAGAAGGAACATATGGACTGCTTATACCTCAGTGGGAGGGATATCAGCAGGATGTATATAACTTTGACAAGCAGGCAAACAATGCCAATGACACAGATAAAGGCAAGCTTAAAGGACTGCTTATCGCAAGAGGTGTTATAGAGGTAAACTACACAGATATTCCAGTAATGCCTGAAAGAGCAGACTATGATCTTACAACAGAGCAGGGTATGGCAGAATATAATAGTGCCATGGATGCGTATCAGCAGAAGCAGGATTACTATAACAAGTATATAGAGCCATCAGCTATCCTTAGTGCTATAGCAGGCTTTGACAAGCTTGTAAATGGAATAGTAACAGCCATGAATGATGTTTTATGTCCGGAAACTACCATGGATACAACAAAAGAGCTCACAGATGCAGATGGCAATATATTAAAGGCAGAGAAGTATGTATACAATGCATCGACACATGATGTGCTTTATGACAGCCATGGCAACGTAGTTGCCGGAAAAGAAAATGGTGATGGAACATACAGTTATGAAGCATCTGAAAAGCTGTATGTTGATGCTAATCAGGAAGAAACAGAGAATATAGACAGCATGACATACAAGATACTTGATATGAGCAAGGCTGGATATGGCATGGATGACGATGAAACAAGAGGTGTTGAACTCTTTAAAAGAAACGGTACAGACAGATATAAGCAGATCACAGGTGCAGATGGCAGTACAATATATGTAAGAAACAACCTGAATGTTACCGGCTTTGAAACTGACTATACACTTGGTAATCTGATTGTCAATCCTGAGGCTTCACAGAATGTAGGTACACTCCCTCTTTCTACAGAGCATGGCAAGGAGGATTTCTCAAAGGTAAATGAGCTTATAGATACATTCAGCAAAAAGTTTGCATCACTTAACCCTGAGAACTATGCAAAGGCAGATTTCAACACATTTTACAATGATTATATAGGTGAGTTTGCTACGATGGGAAGCGTGCTTACCAAGTATGTCAACAACCAGACAACCATGGTCAATGGTTATGACAACCAGAGACTGCAGACATCAGGTGTATCATCTGATGAAGAGCTTCAGAAGATGATTAAGTATCAGCACGCATATAATGCGGCTTCAAGATATATCAACGTAGTAAGCGAGATGATAGAACATCTTGTTACATCACTTGGACATGCATGATGAATAACAGAGGAACCTTTTGCCACTTACATCATGATTTGATAATAATGGCTGGCTTATTTTAGAGCAATCAGCAGACTTAGAAACAGTAAGTTGGTTAAAGAGACTATAGGAAACAACAAGAATGGAGAAATAATATGGCATCTACATTTTTTGGTTTATCAATATCATATAAAGGACTTCAGGCAGCGCAGACATCCATAACAACATCAGCGCACAACCTGTCAAACATTAATACAGAAGGCTATACAAAGCAGAGTGCAGAGTTAAAGGCAGCTGACTCGTTAAGAACATTTTCATCATACGGAACTATAGGTGCCGGTGTTGATGTTGTCGGCATCAATCAGACAAGAGACAGCTACTATGACCAGAAGTATAGAAACAATATGTCTAACTATGGACAGTATGAATCAAAGAACAACTACATGACACAGATAGAGGACTATCTGAATGAGTTTATACTTAACGGATTCTCTAAAGAATACAGCAACTTCTTTTCAGCAGTTAACCAGCTGACTATAACACCATCTGATGAATCTGCAAAGAACCAGCTTATAAATAACGCAAAAAGTATGTCGGATTATTTCAACACACTCTCAACTAACTTGAGAAATGTGCAGTCAGATGCTAATAATGAGATAAAAGATACAGTAGACCACATCAATACTCTTGCACAGAATATAACATCACTTAATAAGCAGATTAACCAGATAGAAGCCTGCTATGGAGATGCTAACGACTTAAGAGATCAGAGAAATGCACTTGTGGATAATCTGTCAAAGTATATCAATATATCAACTAATGAGACACCGATAGCAAACGGACTTACATCTTTCCAGATCACAGTTAATGGACAGTCGCTTGTAAACAACTATGATTATAAGACACTTGAGGTAGTCGCAAGAACGCAGAAAAGAAATGCAAGCGATGCAGAAGGATTATATGACATACAGTGGAGTGATGATGATCCTTTTGATATATATAGTTCTTCACTTGGAGGTCAGCTTAAGGCACTTGTAGATATAAGGGATGGCTGTAATGGTGAGATAGAATCAGTTGCAACAGATGCAGATGGCAGCTATAAGCTTGATGATGATGGAAACAGAGTGACAGAGACGAATCCACAGGCTTCAGCAAATGTTAACTATAAGGGTATTCCTTACTATCAGTCACAGCTTAACCAGTTCATACAGACATTCTCACAGGCAGTCAACAACATATTTAAGAGTGGATATGTATCAGATGCTAAAACAGAGGATGCTGCCAACAAGGGTATAGCGTTGTTTGTAGTTGGAGATAATTCAAAGACACTTACAGCATCAACAGTATCAGTTAATTCTGAGCTTCTTAAGGATGCCAACAAGCTTGCAACAAAGACAACAGTAAGCGAAGGCGAAGGCAGTGCAAGCATTATGGATAAGCTTAATGCATTACAGAAGGAAAGACTTTTTGATGGTGGTACAGGTTCATACTTCCTTGAAACTATAGTCAGTGATATGTCTATAGATGCAAGCAAGGCTAAGACATTTTTAACAAACTACAACAATATGAAGACAACTATACAGAATCAGCGACTTTCAGTCATGGGTGTAGATACAGATGAAGAAGCCATGGATATCATGAAGTTCCAGCAGGCCTATAATCTAAACTCAAAGATGATGTCAGTTATGAATCAGATATATGATAAGCTTATTAACCAGACAGGCTTATAAAATGTGAAATATGCCGGATATACTTAATAACATTTTTATATAAATGCTTTGCACGCAGGCACAGACAAGATAAGTGCAAAAGAATATTTATAAAAGAAGATTATTCATAAAAAGAAGATTTTAAAAATGCAGATATCACATTAAATGAATATAGATACGAGGTGGAATATATGAGAGTTACGAATCAGATGATGATAAACAGTTCTATAGCTAACATACAGGCTAATAAGAACCAGATAAATACCATGGATACACAGTTATCTACACAGAAGAAGATTAACAAGCCTTCTGATGACCCAATCATAGCTATAAGAGCACTCAGACTCAGAAGCAGCCTTGACCAGGTAACACAGTATGTAAATAAGAATATACCTGATGCTTCATCATGGCTTTCGGTTACGCAGGATGCACTTGCACAGGGATATGATATAGCTTACCAGCTGTATTCATATTGCAACCAGGGTGCTTCAGATTCTTATTCATCAGATGAACGTAGTACAATCATACAGACACTTGACAAGCTGAAGAACTCATACTATGTGCAGGGTGATGTAGACTATGCCGGAAGATATGTATTTACAGGCTTTGCTACAGACAGACCGCTCACATATCCATCAGATGTTAAAGCAGCTGAGGCAGATTATACCATAACACAGAGCTTTGACAGAGAGAGCATCAGTGAAAAAAAGGTATATACCAATGCATATACAAACGAAGATATCATTAATCTGAATGTCAAGAAGGATACAGATGGCAAGATAGTGACACCTAATGTGGCTACAGTTCATAGAATACAGCTGGGTTACTCAGAGGTAGATGCTGATGGAACATTTAAGATTACAGATGCCAGTGGAAATGTGGCTACAGTAACTAAGAATGATGATGGAACGGCTAATGTAACAGGAATAGTAAATGCCAAAGGTGAGACTATAGATTCTCTGGATGATGGAAGCGGCAATCCAGTGAGTATAACATTTACAGCAGATTCAAACTATATACCTGGCGATGATGAAATAGCTATTAACTCGCAGCTTGGAGAAGTACTTCTTGGTGAGAATGTATACAACAATACATATACCAACAACTCATTTTCAGTACAGTATGAAAAGTCCAACTTCAAAAAGGGCGACGTGAATCCGACAATGTATTTTACATGTGTAGACAATGTTACAGGTATAAGCTACGTAAAGAAGAGCGAAGATATTGAATATAACGTAAACTTTACACAGAAGCTTAAGGTTAATACACAGGCAGACGAAAGCTTTGATATATATCTTGGCAGAAATGTAGATGATATCATGGCAGCTGTGCAGAATACTATAGATATCGAGAATCAGATAAGTAAAGTCGAGAGCATGAAGAAGGAAGAAAAGTATGCAGGTACTGACGACCAGAAGAAGCTTGATGACATGCTCGAAGGACTAAATAAGCAGAAGGATCTTGCAAAGGATCAGATGACAAAGGCTTTCGAGAAGGGCATCGGACAGATGCAGGGATATCAGGAGAAGATATCTAATGCAAAGGCAGATGTAGGTAACAGAATCCAGCGTCTTGACCTTACAAAGACAAGACTTACAGAACAGAAGACTAACTTTACAAGTCTTAAGTCACAGAACGAAGATATAGACCTTGAGGAAGTGGTAGTAAACTATACAGCAGCACAGCTTGTATACAACGCAGCACTTTCAGCAGCAAGTAAGGTTGTACAGCAGACATTGCTGGATTTTATAGGCTAAAAATATGCTGAATCCATAAATGAAAAATTCAGTATATAAAAACAAGGGGAGGCAAATTAATGCAGGTTGATACTAGGTGGTTTGGCACTGTAGATATTGATGATAATAAAATAGTTACTTTTGACCTTGGAATAATAGGGTTTGAGGATTGCAAGAAATTCACACTTATATATGATGTAGAAAAGGGAGATGAAGCAGCTATCATGTGGCTTCAGTCGCTTGATGAGGCAGCACTGGCACTTCCTGTCATGAAGCCGGAGTATATTATGAAAGGTTATGATCCTGTTGTGGAGGATGAGATACTTAACACACTTGGTGAGAACATACAGTCAGCCAATCTGGCAGTGTTCTGTACACTTACAGTACCAGAGGATCTTACAAAGATGACTATTAACTTAAAGGCTCCTATCATAATCAATGCTGACACTATGAAGGGAGTCCAGCTTATAGCAGATAATGAGGATTATGCTGTCAGATACCCTATTTATGATATTCTTAACGAAAGGAAGGGGGAGTAGAATGCTGGCATTATCAAGAAAGAAGGACGAAGCAATCATCATTAATGATGATATTGAGATAACAGTAATCGAGATAAAAGGCGATCAGGTAAAGCTTGGCATCACAGCTCCAAAGTCCGTTCCTATATATCGTAAAGAAGTATATGTACAGATAAAAGATGCCAACAAAGAAGCCGCCGCACAGAAGATAGATGTGGCTGCACTTAATAACCTGTTTAAGAAGCAGGATAAATAAAAAGGCAGGTATTATATTTTTACATGTATTGCCGATATAAGAAATAGAAACTAATGATCAGTATGCAAAGAAAAGGATTTCTTAGCAGGGCATAAGGTTTGATATATTTACGACGATTGTATGGGTGATGTGGAAAAGCTGTCACTCATATATGTATACGCACACGGAGGTGAAAGATAATGGGAATTGAGAAGATAAGTGGCCAGGCAGCTTATCAGAGCCACGCAACGCAGGCTGCACAGGTTAACAAGGTTAGTGCAGCACCAGCAGCAGAAACTAATAATTCACAGGATTCAGTAAACAACGCAGCACATATAGCTGCAGTTATGCAGGTGAGTACATCACAGAAAGCTAATGCAGACAGCAACAGCAGTAACAATGGCAACAGTGGTGCACAATCAAGCTTTAAGCAGCAGGAAGAACAGAAAGAAGCTTCTATGCAGAAGCTTAAAGATATCCAGAAGGTTATCAATCATAATACAGTAGCAGAGTTCGGATACAACGAGCCAACTAACCGTATTACGATTAAGATTAAGGATAAGGATACAGATGAAGTTATCAAGGAGATACCATCAGAAAAGGCACTTGAGATGCTTGCCAAGGCATGGGAGCTTGCTGGTATACTTGTGGATGAGAAGAGATAAAGAATTACATAATGTTATGAAGAAATATATAAGAATGGAGGAATAATATGCCAATCAGATTATCGGGTATGGTTTCAGGTATGGATACAGAGACACTTGTATCTGCACTTGTATCAGGATATAAGCTAAAAAAAGATAATCTTGTCAAAGCACAGACAAAGCTTTCATGGAAACAGGAAAAATGGAAGACTATGAATACAAGTATATATAGCTTCTATAGTGGAAAGCTGTCAGCAGGAAGATTATCTAACGCATACAGCCTTAAGAAGTCAACAGTATCTAATTCAACAGTAGCTACAGTAACAGCAAGCTCAAGTGCGGTTGCAGGTACACAGAAGCTTAAGGTAAAGAAGCTTGCATCATCAGGTTACCTTACAGGTGGTGAGGTTAAGAATGCAAAAGACAGTTCTTCCAAGATTACAGGCTCATCAAAGCTGTCAGATATAACAGGAAGTACATCACAGGGAAGTGTTACACTATCAGTAGACGGAAAGAGTACTAATATAGAGCTGACAGAGGATATGACTGTCAACCAGTTCGTTGTAAAGTTAAAGGATGCTGGTGTACAGGCCAGCTTTGATGAGAATAATGCAAGATTCTTTATAAGTTCAAAGACATCAGGAGCAAAGGGAGACTTTAGTCTTACGGCTAACGATACCGCCGGAAATGATTCGCTTAAGAAGCTTGGCTTATATGTAAGTCCGAATAAAGCTTCAAAGGAATACGAAGAATGTGATAGACTTTCCAAGCTGACAGATGGCAGCGCTGCATATAATAATGAGCTAGAATCTATGTATACAAAGGTGACTGCTGATGAGGTTGCTAAGAAATATACTGACCAGTATAATGCTGCAAAGAAGGTTGTAGATACACTGAAAAGCAGTGATACATGGGGAACAGCCAAGTCAATTAATGATGTAACAGCTAGTAGAGATCAACTAAAGGCGGATATAGCTGCTAACGCAGATTATAACAAGTATAAAAAAGCAAAGACTAATTCAGACGGAAGTATAGTTAAAGATGAACAGGGCAATATTATATATGAATATAATACGGAAGCCATGAAAAAAGACAATGAAGAACTGTATAATAAGTATAATAAAGACACTAAGAAGCTTGAAAGCTATAATTCTCTGATTTCTGACTATACAAAGAATCAGGAGATTATGAATAAGCTCTATGACAATGGAAATGGTTATATCACATTAAACAATGATACCAAGGAAGCAGTAGCAGATGCATCTAATACTAAAGTTGTAGAAGAGGTTAATAATACGAACACTGATTCCAAAGCAAAAGCCAAAACACTGCTTGATAACAAAATAAGTGCGGCTAAAGCATATGTGGCAGAAGCAGATGCAGCGGCTTCTACATCAGCAACAACAGGAGCAGCTTCAGGTACAACGGCCGCAGGCTCATCAACAGCTGGTACTACAGGTGCAGTACGAATAGTAGGAGTAGATGCAGAGATAGAGCTTAATGGTGCAAAGTTTACTAACAACACAAGCACATTCTCTATCAATGGCCTTACTATCCAGGCTACAGCAGAAACAAAGGGCGATGAATCAGTTACTATAACAACGGACACAGATGTAGATGCTATATACAAGTCTATCAAGGACATGTTCACAGAGTACAACAAGCTTATCAAGTCTATGGATGAGGCTTATAACGCAGACAGCTCTAAGGGATATGAGCCTTTAACAGATGAAGAAAAGGATGCTATGTCTGATAAAGAGGTTGAGAAGTGGGAGACAAAGATTAAGGATTCGCTTCTTAGAAAAGATGATACACTAAACAGTGTTGCCAATACATTAAAGAATGATATGGCATCATCATTTATTATTAATGGCAAGAGCTATGCGCTGTCAAGCTTTGGTATATCAACACTCGGATATTTTGCATCAGGCGAGAACGAAAAGGGTGTGTACCATATAGATGGTGATAAGGATGATACAACTACATCAGGAAACGAAGATAAGCTAAGAGCAGCTATTGCAAGTGATCCTGAGACAGTAGTTTCATTCTTCTCACAGTTATGTACCAAGTTATATACTGATCTTGGTAACAAGATGGCATCATCATCTGTAAGCAGTGCATATACGATTTACAATGATAAGCAGATGAATACACAGTATTCAGAATACAACACAAAGATAAGTGATGCTGAATCAAAGGTATCAACATGGGAAGATTACTACTATAGTAAGTTCTCAGCTATGGAGTCAGCACTTGCTAAGCTTAATTCGCAGTCATCTTCTATGTCGGGACTTTTCGGAAGCTGATAATATTAGTAAAAGCTTTGGGGACAAATATATTTGAACCTTAATATTATATATAAAAATTATAAAAATATACATGAAAATATATATGTAAATATATAATAATATTATTGAATTTATTGGTAATTAATGTATAATATTACCTAGAATGATTCGTTTATGTCACATTGTGTTGCATTGCATATAATTTAACATATTATGTGTGATAAATATATGTATTATATGTAATGCACACAATATTGATAAATACAAGGACGTATGAACATCGGGAGAGGATAAGCTATGATATATAATCAGAATATGGCTCAACAGTATAATCGTAATAAGGTGTTAACTGCATCACCAGCAGAGCTTACACTTTTACTTTATGAAGGAGCTATTAAGTTTTGTAATATAGCAGCAGTTGCTATAGAAAAAAAGGACATGGAGAAAGCTCATACTAATATTGTTAAGGCAGAGATGATTATAGAAGAGTTTCAGGCTACACTTAATCATAAGTATCCTGTAGCAGAGGATTTCGATAAGCTTTATAAGTATATATATGGATTACTTGTTGATGCTAATATGAAGAAAGACCTTGAGCTTCTTGAAAAGGCGACAGATGAAATAAGAGGAATGCGCGATACATGGAAAGAAGTCATGAAGCGCGCAGGAAATAAATAATATATTGATTTTAAATATCAAATATACCACAACTATTTAAGAAGCAATGTATGGTAGTTTAAGATTATAAAGTTGAGGATGACTATGGAAACAGAGAATTATCTTCAGATAATGACAAGCAGTCTTGAAAAGAAGAAAAAAATATTACAGGACATAGTTGATTACAATGTTGAACAGGAACGTATTGTTACATCGGGAGAGTTTGATGGTGATAAGTTCCAGAAGAACATGGAGAATAAAGCAGAGTGTATAGATATGCTCAATGCACTTGATGAAGGCTTTCAGTCAGTATATGACAGGGTTAAAGCAGATGTTGAGGTGTATAAGCAGAACTATAAGGCAGATATACAGAGGCTGCAGCAGCTTATAAAAGAAGTATCAGCATTAAGTGCAACTATACAGGCGCAAGAGTCAAGAAACAAGCTACAGATAGAAAGAAAGTTCCGTGAACTCAAGCAGGAAACTAAGACTGCCAAGCGGAGTGTAAGCATGGCGAACAAGTATTATCAGAATATGAGCCGTGTAAGCTCTGAACCGCAGTTTATGGATCATAAGAAATAATACATATATTTACCAATATTTTAATGCAGCTAGGTAATAAGTATATTTCGGTATTTTGACATATGCATTAAAAATATTAAAATAAGTTTATATTAGGGCTAAAGTTAATAAACAATAGTCCGATATAATATATAACAGGAGCAATCCTGAACAATTTAATTATGGGTGGCAGGGACGCCACCAAGAATTCAAGGAGGAAACTATTATGGTAGTACAACACAATCTTACAGCAATGAACGCTAACAGACAGTTAAGCGGAGTTCAGAGTGCACAGCAGAAGTCAACAGAGAAGTTATCATCTGGTTACAGAATTAACAGAGCTGGTGATGATGCTGCAGGTCTTTCAATTTCAGAGAAGATGAGAAGCCAGATCAGAGGTCTTAATAAGGCTGCTTCTAATGCTCAGGACGGTATCTCATTAGTACAGGTAGCTGAAGGTGCTCTTAACGAGACACATTCAATTCTTCAGAGAATGAACGAATTAGCAACACAGGCAGCTAATGATACTAATACATCAACTGATAGAAATGCTCTTCAGCAGGAGATGGATCAGTTAACATCTGAAATCGATAGAATCCGTTCAACAACACAGTTCAACTCAATGAACTTACTTGATGGTTCATTTACAGGAAAGAACTTACAGGTTGGTGCATTATCAGGACAGAGTATTTCAATCTCTATTGGAAATATGAATTCTTCTTCACTTAAGATTAGCGGACTTAAGGTAAGTTCATTCTCAGCAGCAGGAAAGGCAATGGCTTCTATTCAGGCAGCTATTAACTCTGTATCTACTCAGAGATCTAAGCTTGGTGCTCTTCAGAACAGACTTGAGCATACTATCAACAACCTTAATACAACAAGTGAGAATACATCAGCAGCTGAATCTCGTATCCGTGACGTTGATATGGCTACAGAGATGGTTGAATACAGCAAGAACAACATTCTTGCTCAGGCTGGACAGTCTATGCTTGCACAGGCTAATCAGGCTAACCAGGGTGTTCTTTCACTCTTAGGCTAATTAGGTAGTTGAAGTTATAATACTATCATAAAGGCTGTGACTTTAACAAGTATTTGTTATTGTCACAGCCTTTTTTAAAATTTTTTAATTAAGGGGTTAAGTCTATATCAAAATATCCGATATATATATTGCAGTTAAGTTTTGGAAGGCTTATATACATTTTATTAATTACAATATATATTTAAGGATAAGTAAGACATTCAGGGAGGAATTATAATCATGGTAGTACAGCACAATCTTACAGCGATGAACGCTAACAGGAATTTATCAACAGTAACAGGTGCACAGCAGAAGTCAACAGAGAAGTTATCATCTGGCTATAGAATTAACAGAGCAGCAGATGATGCAGCTGGACTTTCTATATCAGAGAAGTTAAGAAGCCAGATAAGAGGTCTTGATAAGGCTGCTTCTAATTCGCAGGATGGTATTTCATTAGTGCAGGTAGCTGAAGGTGCCCTTAATGAGACACATTCAATCTTACAGAGAATGAATGAGTTAGCAACACAGGCAGCTAATGATACTAATACATCATCAGATAGAGATGCTATACAGCAGGAGATGGATCAGCTCACATCAGAGATTGATAGAATACGTTCCACAACACAGTTCAACTCAATGAACCTGCTTGATGGTACATTTACTGGAATGAGATTGCAGGTAGGTGCATTATCAGGACAGAGTATTTCAATTTCTATTACTAATATGAATGCTTCAACACTTAAGGTTAGTGGACTTAAGGTGAGTTCATTTTCAGCAGCAGGAAAGGCTATGGCATCTATTCAGGCAGCTATCAATTCAGTATCTAATATGAGATCTAAGCTTGGTGCTATTCAGAACAGACTTGAGCATACTATTAATAACCTTCAGACAACAAGTGAGAATACATCGGCAGCAGAATCTCGTATCCGCGATGTAGATATGGCTACAGAGATGGTTGAATACAGCAAGAACAACATTCTTGCACAGGCTGGACAGTCTATGCTTGCACAGGCTAATCAGGCTACACAGGGAGTTCTTTCACTTCTTCAGTAATTTATAATTATAATAAAGATATATGTTATAGAGGATTGTCATATTATATGGCAATCCTCATTAATTATATGGAGGAATTAATGGTAAAGGTATCAATTGTTATACCAGTATATAATGCTGAAAAGTATATAGACAGGTGTGTGGATTGTCTGCTTAACCAGACGTTAAAGGATATAGAGGTAATATTTGTTGATGATGGTTCAACAGATAATAGTGGATTATTGTTAGAACAGTGGTGTAATAAAGTGCCAGATATATTTCAGGTAATTCATTCAGATAGAGACAGAGGTCCGGGTGGAGCAAGAAATCTGGGTATAGCCAAAGCAACAGGAAGTTATATTGGATTTATGGATTGTGATGACATAATTGATCGTACAATGTATGAAAAGCTATATAATAAAGCAGCAGAAGCAGGTTATGATATGGTGGATTGTGCATATTATAATGAATTATCAGATGAGAGCGCTTTGGCAATAGGAGACAATATTACAGGCAAATTAGATGATGCCAAACGCAGTGATATTATAGCAGGAGTAGGTTATGCAGTAACCAAGATATTCAGGCTGTCGGTAATAAAAGATAATAATATCAGGATAAGAGAAAATGTTATATATGAAGATTTAGATTTTCTTATAAATATAGCACTGAAAATTAATAATACTGCTAATGTCAAAGAAATCCTGTATATATATAAGAATAATGATAATTCTGCATCACATAATAATCGTGAACAGATTAAATTTAACGATATGTTAGCTGTATACAAGGCAATTGACCGCCTTAAGTATGATTGCAATGTAGATGAAGCAATAAAGTATGCTAAGATAACGTGTATTGCAGGCGCAATAGGAATATGTCTTATGAATCAGGACAATAATCAATTTAGTTTAGAAGATAATCTTTTAAATCTTAGAAGCATTTCTAAGAAAGAACTGGTTAATTGGGAGAATAACAGATATATTCAGGAAAGTATGTCTAAGGATAATAAAGATATATTAAAATGGTTTGCAAAGATATAATCAGTGTATAAGAATTGAGGAAAAATGAAAATATTATATTGTAGCTGGTATGAGAATTCGAGGGAAGATCTGGAACGTGCCCTTAATAAAGCTGCTGATGAGGTTATAGTTATTGAGCATAAAGTTAAAGAGTATTTAGGGCTGAATGAGAATATAAGACAAGAAATAATAAGTATTGTAGTTAAAGGTATTGATATAGTAATCTCCTTTGACTTTATTCCAATATTATCCGAAATATGTAATTGTTACAATATTCAATATGTATCGTGGATATATGACTGGCCTAACTATACGTTATTTTGTAAAGAAGTATATAACAAATGCAATAGGATTTTTCTGTTTGAGAGAAATGGTATAGAATTATTGTCCAGATATAATATTGGAAATATACAATATTCCAGCCTTGCTGTGGATACAGACAGACTTGACAGGCAATTAGGGAAGGACATTATCAATACTAAATATGATTATGATGTAAGCTTTGTTGGAAATATGAATACTAACCTGAATAATATATTGATGTCAGATGAAATTCCGTCATATTATGAGGGATATATCAATGGTCTGGCACAGGTACAGCAAAAAATATATGGATATAATGTTGTCAATGAAATTGTGGATAAGGAATGGGTACGCGGATATTTGAGAGCTTCATGTGTTGATATGGATAATATTGTTATTCCGCACGAATGTGTGTTAGCGGCTCAGATTAATAAATACACAACAGGTCTTGAAAGAACTAATCTGTTAAATGCAATTGCTGATAAGTATAATTTAGATGTATTTACCGGCAACGAAGAATTAAACATAGAAAAAGCAGCCATGCACAAAAGCATAGATTATTATAGCAGAATGCCAGAAGTATTTAGAAAATCAAAGATTAATCTGAATATGACATTACGTTCAATTACATCAGGTATTTCATTAAGAGTATATGATATTTTAGGTGCAGGTGGCTTCTGCCTTACTAATTATCAGGAGGATATAGCTAAGCTTTTTAAGGATGGTGAAGAATTAGTTATGTTTACTGATGAGAATGATATGCTTAATAAGCTGGAGTATTATCTTTTGCATGAAGAAGAAAGAATGGCAATTGCTTTAAATGGACATAAAGCAGTTAAAAAATTTAGCTATGATAATGTGCTGGAATATATATTGAAGTATATAGCTTTGACATAGTATTGAAGGAGTGATTGGGTGAATTTATCAGTATGTATAATTACAAAGAATGAAGCATTAAAATTAAAAAAATGTCTGGCTTCTTTAAAGCGTTATGATGTTGAAATTGTAGTCGTGGATACTGGTTCAACAGATGAAACCTTACAGATTATTGAGGAATATGCAGATATAAAAGGTAATTATAAATGGAATGACAATTTTGCTGAGGCAAGAAATTGCTCTATAACGCTTGCGAATAATGAATGGATTCTCGTATTAGACAGCGATGAATGGATTGAAAGTGCAGATATGAATTTAATAAATTCAATATTATTACAATATGATAGTAATATTGTTGGACGTATTGAGCGTATTAATGACATAAATTTGAGTGGTGAGAATGTAAAAGGAACAGAAAGAATAAGCCGCTTGTTTAATAAAAAATATTGCCATTATGAAGGGAGGATTCACGAACAGGTTGTAAGTAATAATGGAGATGAGATTAAAACCATAGATGTTCCGATAATAGCAGGACATTCAGGATATGCAGGAAGCGAAGATGATAAGAAGAGAAAATCAGAACGTAATATAAAGCTGCTTATGGTGGATTTAATGGAAAATGGAGCTTCTCCCTATACATATTATCAGATTGGTAAAAGCTATTATATGCAGAAGGATTATGAGAAGGCATCAGAATATTTTGAGAAAGGTCTGGAATATGATTTGAATCCGAAGCTTGAATATGTTCAGGATATGGTTGAGACATATGGGTATTCGTTACTTAATCAAAAGCGGATACAAGAAATGATGTTTCTTGAAAATGTATATAATGAATTTGCAGTAAGCGCAGATTATGTGTTTCTTATGGGGCTGGCATATATGAACAATGGTCTGTTTGATAAAGCAATAGATGAATTTAATAAGGCAAAATTGTATAAGCTGTGTAAGATTGAAGGCTGTAATAGTTATAAGGCTGATTATAATATTGGTGTGATATATGAATGCCTTGGTAATAAAGAAAAGGCACTGGAAAACTATAAAAAATGTGGCAGATATGATCCGGCATTGAATGGAATAAAAAGGATTGGCTGTAATTAATCAGCCAATCCTTGAAATTATGCTATCAATATTATTTATAAGGTTAATGTCTTTGCTGCTCATTTTATTCTTTATATATTTATTGTCCGTTATTGGAAGTTTTATGTAGTTATTCAGATAATAATTTATTGTATTAAGTCGCTGCTTCTGTATAGAAGCGGGAGCAGCCTGTCCTAGGTTAAGACAAGTGTTAAGTGTCAAAGCACATAAATTATATATAGAATATTCTACAGCATATTGGATTTTGGAATAATCAGGTAAAGACGATAATTTATTATAGATAGCTTCTATTGCGGCAGAAGCATTGTTATAATAACTATCGGCATTAACACATTTGGAAATTGATGTTGGATAATTTTTATAACAATAAAGTATTTCTTTAACATTTCCAATGCTGTCAGCGGTGGCAAATAAATACATTAATGTTTCAAAATCTTCAAGTATACAATGTTCTCGGAATTCAAGACCAACTCTGTCAATAAAAGATTTCTTTATAAGCTTAGACCAGAAATATCCACCACTAGCAATCAATTCGCTTCGTTTATAACCATTAAGAGTTCCAGTTAATTCATCAGAAGCGTGCACAATAGCAGTGTCTGTAGCTTCGTTGTAATATCCACAATCCACAATATCATAATTACCCGAGATTGCCTTAGTATACATTTTCTCAAACATATCAGGAGTTGCAATATCATCACTATCCATAAAGCCGATATAATCTCCAGAAGCATATGATAAACCGATATTTCTTGCACCTCCAGCTCCGTGGTTCTCATCAAGATTTATTAGAAGAACCTTGTCAGAAAATTGTGATTCGCAATCAGAAAGTATATTAAATGAGCCGTCAGTGGAGCAGTCATTAACAAGAATCAGTTCCATATCGGAAAGGGTCTGGTTGACCAGACTGCTTAAGCTGTCAACAAGAGTTGGTTCAGAATTGTAAACGGGCATAATAACCGATACTTTTGGCATATTAATCTTTATCCTCCTTGATATATGTGATAATATTATTATAACATAGATTGGCGTATAAAAGGAGTGTATGTATGAGTATAGTCAGGATTTATTGTATGGCACATAAAAAATATGAGAAATTAAATAATGATATATACATTCCACTTCAGGTAGGAGCTGCACTTCATAATTCCTTAGGATATCATAGTGATAATACAGGTGATAATATTTCGGAAAGAAATCCTTATTACAGTGAGCTTACAGGGTTGTATTGGTTATATAAGAATGATTCGGATTGTGATATAACAGGGTTATGTCACTATAGAAGATATTTCATTAATGAGCGTAATGAGGTGCTTTTAAAAGAAGATATAGAACATATATTAAATGAGTATGATATTATTGTATCAGAGCCTTTAGAGCTTGAGAGTCAATCATTATATGAAAGTTATGCTGTTAAGCACAATAAAAAAGATATGGATTTAACAAGAGAGGCAGTTTCAAAGATGTATCCAGATTATCTTGATACATTTGATGAGGTAATGAATGGCAGTAAAATGTATTTTGCCAATATGTTGATTGCTTCAAAAGAGAAAGTTAATGCTTATTCTAAGTGGCTTTTTGATATATTATTTGATGTTGAGAAGCAGCTTGATATGACAGGGTACGACGAATATAATCAAAGAGTATATGGCTTTATAGCAGAGCGGCTTTTAAGAGTATGGATTGTCTATAATAATTATAAACCATATGAATGTATTGTTGGACTTACGGAAAGTAAGGCAGAAACTAAAAATGCAATTGAACACGCAGCACAATTATTAAAAAATGGTAATTATAATCAGGCGTTGCAATATCTAGATGAAGTTAAAGAGAAAAGACCAGATGCGTTCTATCTGGATTCAGATATAGATAGAAGTCTTGGATATATCTATACATTTGCTAAGATAATGCAGACAGAGGAACAGGCGGGGATTAATAATCTTTGTGGATTGTCGCTTGATTATAAGGGACTGATTAATGTTGGTAATGAACTTGCTGATATAATTGCAGGTGCGCCGGAGAAGCTTTATGGTTATATTCAGACAAAGAATTTGTCAATATATTATATGCTTGTTATGCTGCCTAAATTGTATGAGAATAAAGAAGACTTAATTAATATTTATAACTATCTTGCTAATGAATATCTTAATCGTAATGATTTGAATACGGCAAAGATATATGTTAATCAGGCACTGGAGCTTGAATAAGATTATTGGAAGCAGTTTACAGGTGGTAATATGGAAAGATGTGTATAATGAATAAAGATATACATATGATAAATAAAGGCATATATGTTAAAGATAAATAGAAGATAATTGTGATTGCATATAGTAGAAAAGAGGGAATATGAAAAAGATAAGTGTTATTATTCCGTGTTATAATTCTGTTAAGTGGCTGCCTAAGTGCTTTATGTCGCTTGTTGAGCAGAGTATAGGTATAGATAACCTTGAGTTGATATTTGTTAATGATGCTTCTACGGATGATGGGCAGACGTGGGATATGCTTAAAGAGATGGAAAAAGCATATCCAGAGTCGATTATTATAATAGACCTTCCATATAACAGAAGACAGGGTGGGGCAAGGAATGAAGGACTTAAGTATGCTTCGGGTGAGTATATTGCATTTGTGGATTCTGATGACTGGATTGAAGAAGGCTTATACGAAAAAGCATATTTGAAAGCAAAAGAGAAAGATGCGGATATAGTACAGTTTAATTATAACTATTATTTTGATAATGTAGGAATAGTCTGTAATAAGAATGAGATGAAAGATGAATATATTGAAATAAAGTGTGCAGATGATAGAAAAAATATGCTGATTATGGAGAAATTCACATATGGCTGTTGGAATAAGCTGTATAAAAGGTCGATGGTTATTAATGCCAACACAGCATTTGCAGAAAATGTTATATATGAAGAACCATTATTTGTCTATCCATTACTATTTTATGCTAATAAATTAGTGAAAATGTCCGATAAATTATATATATATAGACAGAACAACTACGGAACTATGCGTAATGATATGAAAGCGGTGGAAACATTATTTCAACATGCACAGGTTCAGTTAATGGTTTGGGAGTTTATGAAGAATACTTCATATTTTAATGAATATTATGAGGAGATTAAGTTATATTTTCTTCATACATATTTATATGAAATTCTTGATTTTGCAAAGCAAAGAGAGATAACAATAGATTATGAACAGTATGTTCCACTTACAAGCAGGGCATTGAGTGAGGTGAAAGATATAACAGAATCACCTTATAGTGCGATTCTTGAAAAGCAGATGCCATTATATAAGGCAATCGCAGAAGGACTCACGAGACAGCAGTATATTGGATATATTGATAAGATTTAAGAGGTAGCAAGGATGCTGGAATTGGATGATAATTATTTCAAGGAGGAAGAAAGATGTGAGTTTAAGATTCCGTCTATGATGAAGCGCGTATGGGCGGTTGAGATGGATGTACTCACACATATAGATCGAATATGTATGGAATATGGACTTACATATTATGCAGCTTTTGGGACAATGTTAGGGGCGGTACGCCATAATGGTTTTGTTCCGTGGGATGATGATATTGACATCTATATGATAAGACCTGATTATCAGATATTGATGAAGGTTTTATCAGATGAGCTTCCCGAAGGTTATTATAATAGCAGTTCATATTCTGATTCTACGCATATGCAGCCTTTGACATCAGTTATGAATACCAAATACATAATTACTGATGTGTCTGAAAGAAAAAAATTCTACGAATGCCCATATATATGTGGCATTGATATTTTTCCATTAGACTATATTCCAAGTAATGAAGAAGAATTGAACACATTTAGAAATATATATACAGTTGTATATTCTACTGCAAGAGAATTTAATCAATATACAATAGAAGAACGAGAACGATATCTGAATCTCATTGAAGAAATGTGTAATACAAATATAGATAGGAATGAGAATATACAGAATCAGCTCTGGCTATTATTGGATAAAGTGGCAGGAATATTTAATAAAGATGAATGTGAGTATCTTACATATCTACCAACGAATATATGTTATAATCCAGAGCTTAAATATAAAAAGGAATGGTTTACCGGCGTGAAGCGTTTTCCTTTTGAATACATATCAGTGCCTGTAGCCAATGGATATGATGAGCTTCTTAAAATAACATATGGCGATTATATGCAATATGACAGACAACGTGGACGAGCACATAATTATCCATTTTATAAGAAACAGGAAGATTTTCTGATAAAGAATAATCTGATGTAGATATTAAGAATATGTGTTGTTTTGGATAAATCTCTGATTATAAAGAATGATTAGAGTATGACAATCATGGAGGATAAAATGAAAAAGGTAATTACATATGGAACCTATGATTTATTTCATGAGGGACATTACAAATTGCTGAAAAGAGCAAAGGAATTGGGCGATTATCTTATAGTCGGAGTAACAACAGAGCATTTTGATGAGGCGAGAGGAAAGCTTAATGTTGTTGACCCAATTATGAAACGTATAGAGAATGTTAAGAATACTGGTCTTGCTGATATGATTATAGTTGAGGACCATGAAGGACAGAAGATAGAGGATATACAGAAATATAATGTAGATATATTCACCGTAGGTTCTGACTGGATTGGAACATTTGATTATCTTAATGCCTTCTGTAAAGTGGTATATCTGGAGAGAACACCTAATATATCATCTACAATGCTTAGGAGCAGTTCTTTTAATATAACAAAAGTAGGACTTGTTGGAACTGGCCGTATAGCTGAAAGATTCGTTGCAGAAGCAAGATATGCCAGTGGATTGATTGTTACAAGTGCCTATAATCCTGATATTGAAAGTGTTAATGATTTCAAGAAAAATTGTTCTGAATATGAGATAGATATGTATACAGACAATTATGATGAATTTCTTGAAAAAATAGATGCAATATATATAGCATCTACACACGAAACGCATTATGAGTATGCCAAGAAGGCATTAAAGAAAGGCAAGCATGTTCTTTGTGAAAAGCCATTGGCATTTACAAGGGCTGAAAGTATAGAATTATATGATCTGGCAAAAGAACAGGGTGTCGTTTTAATGGAGGCAATTAAAGCGGCATATTGTCCGGGATTTCAGCAGCTTCTTAATGTTGTACAGAGTGGCAAGATAGGTGAGATTAAAGATGTGGAAGCCTGCTTTTCAAGAATAGCAAGAGTTGAGTCGAGAGAGCGAAAAGATCCTAAGTATGGTGGAGCATTCCTTGAATATGGTGGTAATGCGTTAATGCCAATCATTAAGATATTGGGTCGTGATTATGAATCAGTTACATTTGATAGTCTTAATAATGAACTGGGTACAGATGATTACACAAAGGTACAGATTAGGTATAAAAATGCAATGGCAACAGCAAAGGTCGGTATGGCTGTAAAATCAGAGGGACAATTAATAGTCGCAGGAACTAAGGGCTATGTAATTGCGCAGTCACCTTGGTGGCTCACTGAAAAGTTTGATGTAAGGTACGAGGACGAGTCAGTAATAGAACATTATGAACCAAAGTTTATAGGAGATGGACTTCGTTATGAAATAAGTGAGTTCGTAGCCAAAATTCATCATATGGGAGAGAATGCGTATAAACTTACGGCAGGAGAATCAATTGCGATAACTGGTATTGTTGAAGAATTTGTTAGAAGAAAAATATTATAAAATAATGAATAATGAAATGAGGAGAGTGATAAATTATGTATTATGTTAATCCCAATTTGGTAAATTTGCATAGAATTGTTTATCAGAATAATAGAAAAGATTATTTAAGGCTTGATTTGAATGAAAATCCTGGTGGATTACCACAGGATTTTATTGATGAGGTTCTTGAAGGTATTACTCCGCAATATGTATCTCAGTATCCTGAAACATATGAATTTGAAAGTTGTCTTTCTGAGTTTTTAGGGGTGAAAAATGAAAATATATGCCTTGTAAATGGCTCATCTGAAGGAATTCGTTTTATTATAGAAGCATTTTCATCACCAGGTGGGAAAATTGTTGGTGTTGTACCTTCCTATGCGATGTATCAGGTTTATGCGAATATGTATGGAAGAGAATTTGTAAATATATTATATGAAGATGACCTGACACTTCCAGTTGAAAAAATAATTGAAAAATTAAGTGAAGATGTAGAGTTATTGATTTTATTGAATCCCAATAATCCAATAGGAAATGTATATACAAATCAGGAATTTGAGATGATTTTGGAAGCTGCAAAAAAGTATGAAATTAGTATTTTAATTGATGAGGCATATATGTATTTCTATGATAATACATTTATTGATTATGCTCTTAATAATCCACACATTTTAGTTACAAGGACATTTTCAAAATTATTTTCTCTTGGCAGTTTAAGACTTGGATATGTTGTAGGGCAGCCACAAGATGTAAAAATGATTTCTAATTTGTGTACGCCTCATAATACTAATGCCTTTGCTATGAGATTTGCAAAAGCAATATTAGAAAAAGATGGAATGTTAGATATGCTTATAAAGAATCAATTGGAAGGTAAAGAATATATAATTAATGCTCTCAAAAAAAATGGATTTGTTGTAAATGCAAAAGAGGGGAATTTTATATTTGTTAAACCAAGGAAAGTAGATGCTGATATTATTGTAGAGCGAATGAAACAAGAAAAGAAGATACTTATTAAATCATATTCAGAGATAGGAACTTTGGGCAAATGTCTTCGTGTCACAACGGGGGAAAAAATATATATGGAGAAATTTCTGGAGGCATTATTAGACATTGATAAATAAAGAATTTTGTTTTGAAGAAGAAATAAGAGATGGGTATTTGGTTACTGAAAGAGTAAAAAAAATATGGTATACAGAAATTAATTTATTAATCGCTTTTGATAGAATGTGTAAGGAATATAATCTAAAATATAGTGTTTGTTATGGTACACTCCTTGGAGCTATAAGACATAAAGGTTTTATACCATGGGATGATGATATAGATGTGTTTATGATGAGAGACGATTATAATAAGATGCTAAAAATAGCACCAAATTATTTTAAAGAACCATATTTTTTCCAAAGTGCGTATACAGATGTTATGGTATGGGGATTTTCTAAGTTGAGAGATTCTAGAACAACAGCTATAGAATTTGATGATATGAAAGAACAATTTAATCAAGGTATATTTATTGATATATTTCCACTCGATAGTACAGATGATGGAAGTGCAAAAATGAAAACTGTAACAAATATAAAAAAAGATATATGGGATTGTATATTTAACAGAGAAGCAATATTAAATAATATTGATAATCCTGATATATGGAAAATATTTACATTAGATAAAGATATGATACTGGAACTTGTAAATATGAGCTACAAAGATGCTTTAAGAGTTTTTGAGGAATTCTGTGAAACGCATTTGTATGATACTGATAAATTAAGGTGTTGGTCATCAGAAGTTATGGGACGCTTAAGAAAGCATTATGAACGAAAGTGGTTTGATAAAATAGAATATGCTCAATTTGAAAATATTTTAGTTCCTGTTCCAGCAGATTATGAAGAAGTATTAACTATGGAATATATAGAATGGAAGATGCCTGTAAAAAGTGAAACTTTACATAGCGGAATTATTATTGATCCAGATATTTCATATAAGGAATGGTTAAAAAGTCATACAAAGTATAAAAAGAATGTAATGGAGTAATTATAAAATGGTGAAATATACAGATGAAACATTAAAACAATTACATAGCACAATCTTAGAAATGCTAATTGAGTTTGATCGAATTTGTAGAAAATATAATATACCATATATTATTGAAAGTGGAACACTGTTGGGAGCTGTTAGAAATAAAGGATTTATTGAGTGGGACGATGATGCAGATATAAAAATGTTGAGAAAAGATTATAATAAGTTCTGTGAAGTCTGTGAAAAGGATTTAGATAAAAATAGGTTTTTCTTACAAAATTATAATACTGATAAAAATTATAGGTGGGGTTATGCAAAATTATTAAGAAATAACACAGTCTTTAATCGTGAAAAACAAGAAATGCTTGAAATGAAAAGAGGATTATTCATTGATATATTTCCATGTGATAATGTACCAGATAAGTTCATTGCAAAAAAAATATTTTCATTGAAATGTTTTTGGGTTAGGAAAAATTCGTATGCACCTGTTGGAGCAAAATATGAATCTAATAAAATATACAGACTTTTTTACAAAATACTTTCGCATAATTCGTTAGCCTATATAAGAAAGTTGTATGATGCATTAGCTTGTCAATGTTTAGATGAAAATACCAAAAGAGTTAGAATTGTAGCATGGAGTAGTAAAAGAGAAAATGAAGGTTTTCCCAGAAAATGGATGGAAGATAGAATAGAGTATGAATTTGAAGGACATTATTTTTGGGGACCCAAAGATAGTGATGGCTTTTTGAAATTTATATATGGAAATTATATGAAACTGCCACCAATAGATCAAAGAATTCCTCATAGTCCAGCCACATATGTAAGGTTATTAGATGGAACGGAGATAAAACAATAAGGAGAATAGTATGAATGTAACTATATTAGGTGCGGGGAATATAGGATTAGGATTTGTACAAAGATTATATTATGAAGATAATATTGCTATTACCGTATTTTCAAGTAAAAATATTTTTGAAAATGGAAATTTGATTATTAAGGATATAGAAAATGACAGGGTGGCAGAAATTAATAATATAACGGTAACAAATGATGCAAGAAAGTCATTGGAAGATGCAGACTTAATATTATGTACATATCCAGCATTTCTTAGAAAGGAATTTCTTGGAAAATATCAGAATTACATAAAATCTGGAGCAATGTTGGGTTTTATTCCAGGTTATGGAGGAATAGAGCTTTATTGTAAAAATTTAATTAAACGAGGCGTAATAATATTTGGAATGCAAAGAGTTCCATTTGTAGCAAGAACATATTTAAAAGAAAATGGTCAGTATGAATCTAATATTTTATCATTAAAAAAAGAATTGTTTATAGCTGCAATACCATATCTTTATTCAAAAAAAGTAGCATCATTAATGGAAGAGTTATTGCATATCAAAACAAGAATTGTAAAAGAGTATTTATCAATTACATTAACACCATCAAATCCAGTATTGCATATTACGGGATTGTACAACGTGTTCAAAAATTATAAAAAAGGAATGTATTATAAAAATGAATTGAAATTTTACGAAGAATGGAATGACGAAGCATCAGAAGTGTTATTTAGATACGATAAAGAAGTACAAGAAATATGTAATTCTTTAAATCCAATTGATCTGACAGAGGTTGTTTCATTGCCATTGTATTATGAATCTGAAAAGCCGAGTGATTTAACAAAAAAATTAAAAAGTATTCAAGCATTTAAGGCAGTAAAAGTACCATTAAAAAAATTAGATGTGAATAAATATGTTCCTGATTTTAATTCTAGAATGTTTATTGAAGATTACCCATATGGTATATGTATATTTAAAGATATTGCATTGATGGAAAATGTTAATACTCCAGTCATAGATATATTATTAAAATTTTACGAAAATTTAACGGGAAAACAATATTTTAAAAATGATAATTCATATGGAAAAGATATAAATGAAACAGGGGTATTTAGTATTACGGGAATAAAGAATACAGAAGATTTGCTCAACTTTTATAAATAAACAATGTTATTAATTGGATGATAAGGAGAAATTATGATTTATGATAATTGTATAAAATATATAGATAATGAATTGAAAAGAAACTTGATTGATAAGGAATGGAAACAAAAATGTTTTTTAATATATGGGTTGGATTCTTTAGGTAAAACAGTTTATATGCTTTTGAAAGAATATGAAGTATCTAAATTAGAATACTATGATAGTAGTATATATAACAAAGAATGGGCGCAAAATGAATGTGTAAAAAATGTAAATAATGCTATAGAAGAAACACTAAGAGACAATGGATTTATTATTGTATGTAATAAAACTGACAAAATAAAAATTACTGAATTGATAAAAGAAATAAATCCTATTTATAATAAAAATATAGTAGATTTGAGTGGAATAAGGATGAATAAAATGCCAAATCCAATACTTCCTACACAATATGAGAAATATGCCGATTTAAAGGAGTGTCATAATGTTCTAATGGATATATTGAATGCATTTTGTGATTTTTGTGATAAACATAATTTAAGATATTTTTTAGATTATGGAACTCTTTTAGGAGCAGTTCGACATAAAGGGTTTATACCATGGGATGATGATTTGGATGTATGTATGCCAGTACCTGATTATTTAGTCTTTAAAGATTTGTTTCCTAGAGATGGTGATTTCTTTTTGGATAGTGTTTTTAATGATGAAGTAAGAGATTTATCACCTAGTAATTTATTAAAAATAAAATCAAAAAAAATAATAATCGAATTTAATCATTTTCCACTTAGAACAATGGCTGGTTTAGGATTAGATGTGTTTCCGTTGTGTGGATATCCATCAGATAAAAACGAGCAAAAAAAATATTTATCAGACTATATGAAATGGTCTAATATATGGAAAGAAAAAGTAGTTATTCCATATGGAACAAAATATTATTCAAGAGAAAAGCATATTGAAATATTTCAAGAAATGCAAAAAATTATAACACGGTATGATTATGAAACAGCAGAATTTATTGCGCCAGCATATTTTGAAAGAGATACATTTTTAAGCTGTGGAGATAATAGAATTATGCCCAAAGAATGGTATGAGTCAGCTATAAAAATGAAATTTGAAAACAGGGAGCTTAACGTACCTAAAGGTTATGATTCAGTTTTATCTAAATGGTATGGGGATTATATGATACTTCCATCAGAAGAAAGTAGAAATAAACAGTTAGCTACAAAGAGGTATATGATAACAAATTTTGAAATGTATAAATAAATTTATTATTAAATTGGACAAGAAAAGAGGAAAAATATGAAAAAAATAGCAATTTATGGTACAGGTAGAGTAGCAGAGTATTTTATGAATAACTATGATTTTAAAGGTGAAAAGTTGTCGTTGTTCATAGAGACTAAAAAAAGCCGAGAAGAATTCATGGGTTATCCTGTTATTGATTTAAAAGATGCTACGGATGATATTGATATAATTTATTTTGCAAATACATATGCAGATACAGTATTTGCAGCATTAGAGCAGGGAATAAATCCAGAAAAAATGGTTGTCGTTAATAAGTTATTATGGGAAACTTTTATAGCAAGAAATGGTGAAAAAAATGTGAAATATATTTCTGAGTTTGCTGAAAAATATGAAAAATCCAGAAATAAAGATGGTCGTGCTAGAAAAGTGCTTATGACAACGATGAATAATCCAATTGATATGTTTAATTGTGATTGTGTAGAAGAATTATTAGGTATGAAGATAATACGTTCAGATGATTACTGTCGATTTGGTACAATGAGATTATTATTTGATGAAATAATATCAAATAATGTTCAGGGAAGTTTAGCTGAATTGGGAGTATATCAAGGTGAGCTTGCAAAATATATAAATAAAACATTTCCAGATAGGGACTTACACCTTTTTGATACTTTTGAAGGATTTTGTGAATCAGATGTTGAAATAGAAAAAAGTAAAAAGTTCACATCTGATGAATGGTTTGAAGATTGGAATAATTTTAAGAATACAAGTCTTGAACTTGTTATGAATAAAATGACATATCCTGAGAAATGTGTTGTGCATAAAGGATTTTTCCCAGATACTATTCCATCAGAAGAAATAAATTATGCTTTTGTATCTTTGGATTGCGATTTATATGAACCGATTTTGGAGGGGCTGAGATATTTTTATCCAAGGTTAAATAATGGTGGATATATTTTTATTCATGATTATAATCAGACTAATTATTTAAGAGGGGTAAAGCAGGCTGTACACGACTATGAAAATGAAATAAAACAGAAGCTTTGTAAAGTCCCAATTACAGATGTGTGTGGAACATTAGTTGTTTGTAAATGATAAATACTTGAATAAAATGTATTTAATTAATCATACATTACGGAGGTAAAAGATGCTGAATTTTACAGTTGGACCGGTTCAGACATGGCCTGAGATATTAGAAATTGGAGGAAAGCAAGTTCCTTATTTTCGCAATCAGTCATTCTCAAAAATAATGCTTGAAAATGAAAAAATTATGAAAGAGCTTACATATGCAGAGGATAATTCAAAAGTAGTGTTTCTTACAGCATCAGGTACTGGAGCAATGGAAGCAGCAGTTATGAATTCTTTTACAAGCAATGATTTGGTATTGATAGTAGATGGAGGAAGTTTTGGACATAGATTTGCGCAGATTTGTGAGATTCATAATATTCCATACAAGGTAGTGAAAGTACCAATTGATAATCCACTTACTAAAGATATGTTAGAACCATATAATAATAAAGGATTTACCGGATTTTTGGTTAATATGTGTGAAACTTCGATAGCTAAATTATATGATATGCAGATGATTTCAGATTTCTGCAAAAAAAATAATCTTTTTTTAATAGTGGACGGAATCAGTTCATTTTTAGCAGATCCAGTAAATATAAGAGAAATGGGAATTGATGTATTTCTTACAGGGTCTCAGAAAGCGTTAGCATTACCACCAGGAATATCTATTCTTGTGTTTAATGAAAGGGCAATAAATAGAATAAATCAATCAACTGCTAATAGTATGTATTTTGATATAAAAGATGCATTAAAAAATGGTGAAAGAGGGCAGACACCATTTACACCAGCAGTATCGATTTTGTTACAAATGAACTATAGATTGAAAATGATTATGGCCTATGGTGGAGCTAAATATGAAAATGACAGGATAGCAGAATTAGCAGCAGATTTTAGAAAAAGAATATTAGATTTACCTGTTGAGATATTAGATTCTTCATTATCAAATTCAGTTACAGCAGTAAAAGTTAAAGATCAAAAAAATGCCTATAAGATATTTGAAATTTTAGAAGAACAATATGGAATTTGGATTTGTCCAAATGGAGGAGATTTAAAAGAAAAAATTTTCAGAGTAGGACATTTAGGTAATTTAACTGTTGATGATAATCGACGTTTAGTTGAAGCACTGAAAAAAATATTTAATAATTGGAATTAGCAGGTATTTTATAGGAGGTTTTAATGGTATACTTTCCTGATAACTATTTTGAAAAAGAAATAAGAAATGGATTTGAAGTATCATCAATGATGAAGAGAGCATGGGCAGGTCAAATAGAAGTTCTGAGTGTTATTAGAGAGATATGTGAACGTCATAACATATTATGGTTTGCAGATTATGGTACATTGCTTGGAGCTGTAAGACATAAAGGCTTTATACCTTGGGATGATGATATGGATATTGGAATGACAAGAGATAATCTTAACAATTTTATAAAATATGCTAAAGATGAACTTCCAGATGAATATAAGTTACTATGTATGGATTTAGAACCACAGTATGATTCATTAATTGTAAGAGTTGTTAATTCTACATCAGTATCAATGGATAAAGAAAGATTGTATAAATTTCATGGTTGTCCTTATGTATTAGGTATAGATATATTTCCTTTGGATTATTTATCAAGAGATGAAGAAGAAAGAAAATTGCATATACAGATTATAGGAATAATTTTAGGAGCCGTGGATGCGATGTCATCACCAGAGGCAGATCCTTTAGAAGTGGAGCAATTTTTACAGAATGTGGAGGCATTAACAGGAACTAAAGTTGATAGGAATAAGCCAGTAAGAATTGCGTTACTTTCATTAGTGGAAAAATTATTTTGTATATATAAAAGCGGTGAAGCTGATGAGGTGGCAGGTTTATGGAGAATAGTATATCAAGAAGATTTTCATTTTCCTAAAGAATGGTTTAGTGATTTAGTTGAAGTTCCATTTGAGACAATTACAATTCCAATACCAAGGGAATATGATAAAATTCTACGTTTGAAAATTGGTGATAATTATATGACACCTATTAGACAGGAAACGCACAATTATCCTTTTTATAAAACACAAGAAAAAATATTAGAAAAAAAATTAGGGTATAAACCAAGTTAATTGTTATAAGGTTAAAATAATAAAAATGTTTTACTAGTGATAAAAAAATAGTGGAGAGTAGATTATGGTAAAAGCAGATTCAGATAAGTACAAGAATATGTTAAAAGAAGTAAGAAAATTGTGTGAAAAATTAAATGATATTATAGATGATGATATTGTTATTCGTATACTTACTAAATGTCAGGAGTCTGTTATTGTTATTGGTGAAAGTTTGGAAAAAATAGAACGTGCAAATGAAAAAGAAGTGTTAAAAAAACTACAAACTGTTAATAAATTAGAACAGCTTTGTGAATTGATGTATCAATATTCGCAAAAAATGGAAAGAAATATTAGAAAAGAAATAATACGAATTATAGATAATATAATATGTGATATTGATACAATACCGAGAACATATAGAGTGACCTTTTTACCATATAAGGCTGCAATGTGGGATAGTTTAGAGAGTATATGGAGAGAATTTGCTGCAAGTGATGAATGTGAAACATCTGTTGTTCCTATTCCATATTTTGAAGCTAATAGAAAGACCAATCAATGGGACACCTGTTATGAGGGGAATAAATATCCAGATTATGTTCCAGTAGTTAATTTTCAGGATTATCTGTTGGGACAGAAGAGGCCAGATTTAGTCTTTGTCCATAATCCATTTGATCAGTTTAATAATGTTACGACAGTACACCCTGCTTATTATTCAGCAGAATTAAAAAAATCCTGTGGAAAATTAGTATATGTACCCTATTATGTTAATCCAGGTTTTATATCTGATGATTATAATGAATTACCGTTATTGTATCGTTCGGATTATATAATTGTACAATCTGAAAAAGCAAAGGAAACTTGTAAAGATTTTCCTTATTATAATAGGGTCTTAGCTTTAGGTTCTCCAAAGTTTGATAAGGTGGTTAATTTATATAATGAAAAAGTGGCACCGCCAGAAGAATGGAATATTAATCTTGAGGGGAAAAAATGTATTTTGTTAAATACAACGCTTACAGATTTTCTTGAAAGCGGAGAGCTTTTAATGAATAAGTTGTATAAAATGTTTGAAATAGCATTGGATAGGAACGATATTGTTATAGTATGGAGACCGCATCCATTGTTAAAGGGTACGGTTAAGGCAATGAGACCACAATATATAGAAAAATATGATGAGTTAGTGCAATATTTTATTGATAATAAAGTCGGGGTATATGATACAACCGCTGATGTATCAAGGGCTGTAGCCGTGTCTGATGCATATGTTGGTTCACATTATAGCTCAATAATTGCACTATTTGAGGTCATTAATAAACCAATATTTAGGATAGATAGTAAAAAGTTTTTGGATAGAAATTCGGTAACAGATAGAAAAAAAGCTGATGCGGTAGAGGTTTTTAACAAACCACAGGATAAAGATTTCTTTGGTTGTTATGAATCTATTAATTATACTGTTGAAGATTTTCTTGATGATTTGGTAAATAATAATCTTGGTGAGGTAATAGAAAAGCAAAAAAAGGAATCAAAAATTGCAGCTAATTTAGATGGTTCTTGCGGAGAAAAGGTTTATCAATATATGATTAATATATTAAAACAACAAAATTAATATTTAAAATATTAATAGTATGAAGAATAATCATAATAATGAAAGGTAACATTCAATTTATATGAATTATAACAAGAATGATGATTTTTTAAAAGAAGAGAACCGTGATGGCTATATTGTCTCACCATTGATGAAGAAAGTATGGTCGGTTGAATTGGATTTATTATCAGAATTAGACAGAGTTTGTAAGAAGTATGATATTAAATACTATGCTGCATTTGGTACATTACTTGGAGCTGTCAGGAATAAGGGGTTCATACCATGGGACGATGATATAGATGTATGTATGTTAAGAGATGATTATGCCAGATTAAAAGAAGTGGCTAAAGATGAGTTTAGCGGCAAATATTATTATCAGGATTGGTATAATTCATGTGGCAGAACGTGGATTTTTTCTAAGCTAAGAAATAGTGAAACAACTGCTATTGAATATCCGGACAAGCCAGAAGAGTTTAATCAGGGGATTTTTATAGATATATTTCCTATTGATGAGTTTAATGATGGGGTGAATAGCAATTTAGAATTTAAGGTTGTTCAGAGAGAATTATTTAATTGTATTAATAATCCGGTTAATGTTATGAAGGGCATAATAGCAGGTGAGAATTATTATCTTGGAATTGATAATACAGTAGCATTGTGTAATGATTATATTCACTCACAGAAGCTGTTTGAAAAGCTTACATTAGAGAATTATGGACAATCAGATATAGTTGGTTATTATTATGATGAGATAAGAGGTAATGATAGAAAGTACCCAAAGAACTGCTTTGAGGATACAATATATATGCAGTTTGAGAATATTAAGATACCAGTTCCAACAGGCTATGATTATATTTTAAAAAAATATTATGGAGATTATATGACACCAGTTAAGGAAAAGAATAATCACGAAGATAGAATAATACTGAATCCATACAAGCCATATACTGAGGTGTTGGCTGAATTAAGGGATAATAATTAGTTATTCCATCATTATTAGATATAATTAATCTGATAATGATGGATTTTTTGTTAATTCAAAATAAAAGTTCTGTGTAATCTTTAAAATTAAAATTGTGATTTTTAAAGAATTCAAAGCAGATATAATGGTATATATGTTATAATTAAAATAATTGTTTCTATATAGATAAGACCAGTTTTATTAAAGAGTGGTGGGATAATATGGATAGTGTAACATTAATTACAAGACCACGAAGATTTGGTAAGACACTTACTATTAGTATGCTTGAGAGATTCTTTTCAATACAATATTATAACGAGTCGGCTATATTTGAACATTTGGATATATGGAAATATCCTGAATACAGAGAAATTATGGGGACATATCCAGCAATGGAAAGAGGTCTAATGACGGGAATTACCAGAGTTAGCAAAGAATCTATATTTTCGGATCTTAATAATATGGAGGTGGTTACGACCACTTCGGTAAAGTATGCAGATGTATATGGTTTTACAGAAGATGAAGTATTTTCTGCATTAGATGAGTATGGACTTTCAGATATTAAGGATAAAGTTAAGCGCTGGTATGATGGTTTTTTGTTTGGTAATAGCAAGGATATATATAATCCATGGTCTATTATTAATTTATTGGATAAGAAACAGTTAGGAACTTACTGGGCAAACACAAGCACTAACGGTCTTATTGCAAAGCTTATTCAGGAGGGAGACAGAAATATAAAACAGTTATTTGAAACACTGCTTAAAGGTGAGAGTATTGTCTGTGAGATTGATGAACAGATTATATATAATCAATTATCGATAAATGATAATGCTATATGGAGTTTGTTGTTAGCAAGTGGATATTTGACAGTGGTTAATTATATAGGGTATGGAGATGCCAAACTTCCAGAGAATTGCATGCCACAATATGAATTAAAAATAACTAATTACGAAACCAAGCTTATGTTTAATGAATTGGTGAAAAATTAGAATCTGCTTGTAAAAGGTATAGATGAAAGTAATATTAAATGCTACGGTATGGCATTTGAAGGAAAGAATGTATTAATAGCTTGTGCTGAATAATAATTATGATTCAAGGAGAAATATATGACAGATACTGAATTGTATGATGCAATTGTTGTTGTAACACCAAATGACTTTAAAAGAGTAGAGAGTAATAATAAAAGGATAGTTGATTATCTTCCTGTAAGAAAAGTTTTATTTGTAGGAAATAAGGAATTAGGTGAGCTGGTGGCGCAGTCATCGTTAGGAGATAAAGCTGGTTTTGTTGATGAGAATGATATTATTCCATTTGATGATGTATACAATTGTATCAGAGATATTATGTCGGATATACTGCTTGGAAGAGAATTGCCAAGAGGAATTGCTGGCTGGTATTATCAGCAATTCATAAAGTTACAATATGCCAGAGTATGCAAGGATAAGTATTATATGTCGTGGGACGGGGATACAGTTCCATGTAAGGATTTTTCAATGTTTGGTGATGATGGCAGACCATATTTTGATTTAAAGCATGAGTTTCACGAGGAATATTTTACAACGATGAATAAGCTGCTTCCTAATCTTCATAAGACAATAGATAAGTCATTTATATCAGAGCATATGATATTTGACTGTCATTATGTTATTAAAATGCTTGAGGATATAGAGAGTAATGCTGCTGTTAAAGGGAAAATGTTTTGGGAGAAGATACTTTATTCAATAAGACTAGAGCATATACAGGAGAATAGCTTTAGTGAATTCGAGACATTTGGTACATATATGGCTGTTAATTACCCGGATATTTATAATTATCGTAATTGGCACTCATTCAGGTATGGAGGATATTATTTTCACCCGGAAGTTATGACACAAAGAGATTATGATTGGCTATCAAAGGATTTTTATGCAATATCTTTTGAAAAGTCACATTCCGTAAGAGAAGATCATGAGAATCTTTTTAATAATCCGGTTTACCAAAGCAAGCTTACAGCAAGACAGATGGTGGAAATAGCGCAGGAGGAATCAGAAGAAGGATATGAGGAGGTATGGGATTAATGAATGTAGCAACTGCATTAAACAGGAAGTAGCTTTTGTATACAGGGGTAATGCTGACATCATTATGCGAAAATAATCCGTGCCATATAGATGTATATATTCTTCATAGTGAATTGACAGATAAAGACATACAAAGATTAAAGGACTGCCTTGATAAATATGATGTAACCATCTATCCGCTATATATAGAAAAAGATAAATTTGCTGGAAGAATGTACACAGATAATATGTGGAGTATAGAAGCATATTACAGGTTAATGCTTTTAGATGTGTTATCACCAAATGTAAAAAGAATGTTTTATTTTGATGTATATATTATTGTCAATAAGTCTTTGGAAGCGTTTTATAATATGAATTTTGATGGTAATGATTTAATAGCTTGTGAAGATGATTGCGGCAATTGTGTTCCAGAGCATTATGGACCTATGCACAGAAAAATATTCGGCTCAGAAGAGTTTTATAATCATAGATATTTTAATTCAGGAGTTTTACTTATGAATATTGAACAAATGCGACATAAATATAACTATGATTATTATATGGGAATAGCCAGAAATGTCTGGAATTATAAAATGGAAGCTCCTGACCAGGATATATTGAATTATGTTAATCATAATAGTGTAAAGTATGTTCCGTTTGAAATTTATAATCTATTTGCAAGGATAGCGTATTATTGTGACATCAAGTATGAGACACTTAAAGATAAGATATCTATTATCCATTATGCATGGTATAAACCATGGGACGGAAAGGTTACTCATTATAATCTGGAAAAGTTATGGTGGGACTATGCGAAGCTTACGCCATTCTATGTGGAATTAGCAGCCAGCTTCATAGATGAAACTATATCGGATAATAATGCAGAAAAACAGATAAGAGAACTTACACAACAATGTAAAAAATAACTGGAAATATTTTAATATTATATTATAAATATTTTAAATTTAGAATAGAGGAAATAGTATGCGTGATAGAGTTATTCTGATGGTCGGTCTATACGATACATTAGATATATTTACTTATGAGCTAAAGAAAGAATTTGAAAAAATCGGACTTGAAGTTATGATATTTAATTCACAGGATATGGAAGGTTCAATGATAAAGCTGAGTGAATTCATAAAAGAACCAGTAAAAGCAGTTGTGACTTTTAATAATCTTGGATTTAATATGGAGCTTATAAAAGGTCAGAATATATGGGAACAGTTACAGATTCCCTGCATTAATATTCTTATGGATCATCCGTTTATACATAAGAAAGCATTAGATAATGCACCAGCTAATTCTATTGTTATATGTCCAGATAGGAATCATATGAAATTTGTTCAAAGATTTTATACTCAGATTCCGATAGTTGGATTTCTGCCACATGGAGGTAAAGCAAAGGATATATCAATAAAGCCTATCTGCGAAAGAAGTATTGATATATTGTATGCAGGCGGTATCTCATATAAATTTATTGAACAGAGCAAACCTGACTTTAAGGAATTTACATTTGACGCAAAGAAAATTGCTAATGAGACATATGAGGAGCTTATTAATAATCCCGATAGGACAACAGAAGATGTGATAGAAGAAAGACTGCTTCATAATGGAATTAATCTGTCAGATAATGAGTTATTAAATGTTATTGAAAAGTTACATTATATTGATATGATGGCAGTATCCTATTATAGGGAGAAGACAGTAAAGACTCTTGTAGATGCGGGTTTTAAGGTTACATTATACGGAACTGGCTGGGAAGTCTGCGATTGGATAGATAATGAAAATCTTGATTATAGAGGAAGAGTGTCAGCAGATAAAATTGTGGATTTGATGTATGATAGTAAAATTGTACTTAATACAATGACATGGTTTAAGGACGGAACACATGACCGTGTATTTAATGGAATGCTTGCCGGAGCTGTTGCTGTTACAGATTCCTCCATCTATATGAAAGAGAATTTTACAGATAATGAACTTGTTATGTTTGAACTAGAAGATATAGACAAGCTTCCACATATTATTAATGATTTAGTTACAGATAAATATAAAATGCAAAAGATTGCTGATGAGGGACGAAAAAAAGCATTGCAATTTCATAGCTGGGAGAAGAGGGCGGATGAGTTGTACTATGATTTAATATCCCAGTTATAGCACTCGTAAGATTATATAATCACAGTGAGGAAAGGACATAGTATGCGCTTCGTACTTTTTTATTCTGGTGTAGAATCCTTTAACTATTTTACAGACAGAATTGTAGAAGAATTAGAAAAAAGAAATCACCAATGCTTTATATTAGACCTTAATAGAAGTAATCAGGAGAGAGAGCATTCCTTTAAAGCGTTTACAGACTTTTTGGCTGTAAGAGCAGATGCGGCTATAGGATTTGATGGAATAGGCTTAAAAGATGATATGTTTATAGAGCTGTGGGATTCTATGGATACAGTAGCACTTAATATTTTGATGGATCACCCATTGAGATTTCATCCGACTATGCAGAAGCATCCAAGAAATTATGTGCAGTTCTGCTGTGATGATAATCACGTTGATTATGTTAAGAAATATTTTGGTGATACTGTAGGCAGAGTGGAATTTATGCCACATGCGGGTACTTATAATGGAAAGTTAAATCTTGAAGGTTATGATAAACGTCCATATGATGTGTTATTTTCTGGGACATATTACAGACCACAGAGCTATCTGGAACAGATTGATAATACATTTAAAGATAATGAACTGCTCAGAGTATTTTATCACAATCTTGCTGAGTGTATGATTGACAATAATAGTATAACAACGGAGCAGGCAGTGCTTGATGTTATTGATATGATGGAGCTCTCATTAGCACAGGAGCAGGTTAAGCAGTTGTTTAGATTTTCTGAACCTATAGACTGGATGGCGAGAATGTATTACAGGGAGAAGATTATTTCAATAATAGCCGAAGCAGGAATTGATATATGGCTGTTAGGAAGAGGCTGGGAAAATCACCCTTCTGCTAATTTAAGCAATGTGCATATTATTAATGACCGTGTTCCATTTGCCAGGACACTTCCAGTTATGGCAGAGGCGAAGATTAATCTTAATGTTATGCCGTGGTTTAAGGCGGGTACTCACGATAGAATATTTAATATCCTGCTGTCAGGTTCTTTACCATTGACGGATTCAAGTAAGTGGCTTAAAGAGCATTTTCAGGATAAGAAAGATATTGTTTATTATAAACTTGATGCGTGTGAAGAAATACCTCAGCTAATAAAGCATTATCTGGATAATTCTGATGAAGCGAAAGCGATAATTCAGAATGGCTTCGATATTGTGGCAGACAATTATGTGTGGGGTAATATTGTGGAACAGCTGATAAGAAATGTGTAGAATTTAAAGCGTTGATGATAAATCAAATATGTATGGTGATTATTACAGCCGCAGGTTATTAAACAAAACCTGCAGCTGTAATGTTATTTAAGCCCAAACGCAATTTCCAGCATCTGAGTAAGCCTGATATCATAAGTATGGTACTTTTTAACCTTTTCAAAACCGTTGTGAGCAATTTCCTGTCGTTCTTTATCGTGTAAAAGATAGTATTCACATTTTCCCATTAAGTCATCAAGACTTGTATATGCTTCCAGATCTTCACCTATATTAAAATGTTCTGGCAGTTCTGCCTGATAGTTAGTTATAAGAAAACCTTCGCAGCTGAGTACATCAAATATGCGAAGAGACAGACCACTTCGTATTGATTTGGCTGTTAAGTTAAGGTTAATTTTGCTTTGGTGGAATATAATAGGCATTTCTGTGTTTGTCTTAGCAAAACCACGATTATGAATTAGCGGCATTGAAGAGGTATCACTGCCTGTATAGAGGTCTACATTAAAATGTTCAGATAAGACTTTTAAGTAACGAAGCCGCTCCTGTTCAGCCACCTTTACACTTATAATGTGCTGTGCAATTACAGCTTTTGTATCAACCTTCATACTGTCAGGAAAGTTGATAAGCTCAGGTCTGACTTTGCAAAATGCTTCTATTAGTTCAGGGGTTACACATTCCTCAATGAAGTTATATCCATATACAAGCAGTTGTGCTTCAATAAGTCCGTCTACATAGCCACGCATTTTTTCAGGAAGAGTAATTTGGTTATATAGACATTTCTCTGAATATAAAGAGCCGATAAATGATATATCCGATGAAAATCGGGCTCTGTCAGCAGCACTTGCCATAGTTGCAGTAGCGTAATTGTCACGGACGTTGGTAGCAAGCGGGATATGGAATATTCCGTCAGGGTTGATGTGGTGGAAGTCGTTGTACAACTGTCTGTCGAATAAGAATATCTTATTGCAGGGATTAGCTAATGAAGTTGAGAATAATTCAAGTACAGGGCTGTCAACGATTAGGCACAAATAAGGAATACCCCATATATTACATACATCAGATACTGAAGGAAAAAAGTTAATTGAGAATACAAAAGAATATGTGTCCTGCTTTAAAAGTTCGTTAAGACCCTTAATGCAGTCTGATGGAAGAAGCTGTTTGTTGTATACTTCTCTTGTATCTTCTGTTATCTTGAAACCAAGATGTTTAAAGGAAGCGATAATGTCGGGTTCGCATATGCTTCCATATCTATAAAAAAGTATGTTCATAATTCTCCTTTGCATATATACTATATAAGTAATTGAGAATTATATTTTATCATAAACAAAGACGTGTTGCCAGTAAGAAAGCGTAAAGCAGCTGGCAAAGTTATATACATAAATATAAGAATTCTTATAGGAAAGATAAGAAAGCGAGATGGATAATATGGAAAACAGCAGTTATCACAAGAATAGAATTAAAGGGTTTAATTTTGATAGAGAGGATTTTAAAAGTCCGGCTAAAAGAAATCTTATGATTGGGGCAGAAGAGGCAGATTATGTGATAATGGCTGATGAAAATGTAACAAGTGAGGAAGAGATAAGACAGATAATCACAGAAAATGATTTCCTGCTTGATTATGGTATGGTTGTATTTGGAGAAAATGTGCCTGACGGAGAAATAGATTTTAATAACATAATTGACTATTTTAAGATGAATGTATATGGTGTGGTCATTGAGAAAAGCATACTTGTGTATACAGGCTGTTATAATGAAGAATTAACGGCTGGCATAGATTATGAGTTAGCGGTAAGAGTGGAATATTATGCAGAAAAGTATAATTACAATGGAATATATGGCGTGTTATGTTCAAGCGAAGAGAACTCATTTTCACAGGAAACAGGTAATAAAACGGAAGCATCTGACACACAGGAAGCAGATAATGCAACGGGTTCATCAGACGTACAGGAAGCAGATAATGTGACAGGTGTATCAGATGAACAGACAGCCGCCGAATTTCTTACATATGCCTATGTTTTAAAGCTTTATATGAAAGAATTAACACAAAGAGGACTGCTTGAAAATATAATATATGCGATGAAGGCATATGCTGACAGTAAAGAGTGCGCAGATTTATACAACGGATGGTTATTGGAAATGCTTAATAATGATGAGTTGTTTATAAAGATTAAGATTAATACAGCACCATTTTATGTAATTATGGGCGATAATACGTGCCACGGAGTATTAAGAAGATTTGCAGTTGATATAACCAAGTCTCTTATCAAAAAAGGACAGGCTGTAATAACATCTGATGGAAGTTATGGAATGACTGTAAATCTATCTGATATTGAAGATAATTCGTTAAAGGGCTTTATAGGCTTTCAGTCAATTGTATTATTCAAGGACTATTTTAGAAAGATGAAATGTCCTAAGTACATTTTCTGGTTTGATAATCCAATGTATTTTGGAAATCTGTTTGAAGGAATAGATGAGAAATATTATCTTTTATGTCAGGATAGATATTATGCTGAATTTATAGAGGAGCATTTTGGTGTGGTCAATGCTATGCAGCTTCCGCCAGCAGGAGAAGATGCTGGATGGGCGGCAAACAAGGACAGACCATTTGATATAGTGTTTATCGGGGCGTGCAATTATGTGGATGAGAGTGTTATTAAAGATGAGTTTCAGAAGGAATATTATGAATATATGAAAGCACACCCGAATGTCACATTTGAACAGGGGCTTAAAGAACTTCTTGTATACAAAAATTTTAATATTGATGAGCAAAAGTTTCTTTCACTGCTTGATTCGCTGCAGGACGTATGCCGTAACATAGTTAATTACTATAGGACGAAGGTGCTTGAGACACTTTTGGCAGCAGGTATTAAGATTGATGTATTTGGAGATACATGGGATAGATATTCTGGACTTGGCAGGGATAATCTTATAAAGCATAATGCTGTAAATGTAGATGAGTCCCTTGAAATATGGGGTATATCTAAGATAGGACTTAATGTGATGACCTGGCACAAGGCAGGAATGACGGAAAGAATAGCTAATATATGTCTGTCTGGTGCGGTATGCTTAAGTGAGAGAACAGAATATCTGGATAGAGAATTCAACAATTATGAGGATATTGTTACGTTTAATCTTGAACATCTTGAAAAGCTGCCAGATGTAGTAAGAGAATTACTTGCAAATGACAGCTTAAGAGAGAGTATAGCGCAGAACGCATATATAAAAGCCTCAAAAGAGCATATTTGGGATAACAGGGCAGAGAGTATCTTAAGAGGCTTATAAATTAAAATTACGATATTAAATCAACCCGGCAATTTTGAATATATCATTTAACCTGACTTTATAATTGTGGAATTCTTTAACTTTATTGTAACCATTTAGCGCGATAGCTTTACGTTCATCTTCGTGTTTTATGTAGTAATCACATTTTCTGATAAGGTCATCAATTGATTCGTAATATACAAAGTCCTTATCAGGTGTGAAGTATTCAAGGAAATCTGCCTGATAATTAGTGAGCAGAAATCCACCGGCACCCATAATATCCATACAGCGGAGCGGAATACCTGATTTAATGCTTCTCAGAGTGATATTCAGGTTGATTTTGCTGCATTTGAATACATAAGGCATATTGTCGTAGAAATCAATAGGTCCTTTGTTAATCACATCAGTAAGTTCTGGTGTCGGGTTGTGTGTATACAGCTTGGTAGTAAACTTTTTTGATACAGCTTTTAATATTTCAAAGCGTTCATTCTGTGTGACCTTTCTTGCAAGAAAATAATTTGCATACACATAGGAAGGAGTTTCAATACCATCTTTATTAGGTGTGTAAGGTGTTATTTCCTGTATGGCTTTAATTATGTCAGGAGAAAGTACATCTTCGAGGAAATTAGCACCATATATATGCTGTTGTGCATTTATTACAGCATCGAGGTAGCCCTTAACATATGGAGATATATTCTCCAGTCTTTCATAGAAATTACCTTTTTCGTTGTACATAGAGCCGACAAATGACACATCACTGTCAAATACCTGATGAACCCTGGTGGTCATTGGCATATGGTCAAGACGTGCAGTGTTGACAGCGAGAGGCATATAATATACTGTATTTATTCCCCCATTCTTAAGCTGTAGATATTGTTCACTATCAAATAAGAAAATGTAATTGCATGGGTTGGTTATAGTGTATGAATACAGTGTAAGAAGCGGGCTGTCGTATATCCATGATATGTATGGAATGTTGTGGCGGTTGCAGTTAGTAGATACGGCGGCACTGTAATTAAAACTGAATACGGCATCGTAGTGCTGTCCTGCAATCTGTTCTTCAAAAAGCTTATCAAAATCTTCGCTTGCTCTTTCCAGAAAAAGTGGTGTTGATACAACAGTTAATTCGTGTCCCATTTGATTAAGGGCTTCTTTAATATCTTCAACACCAAAGTGGTGGTTCTCAAATTCAAGAATTCTCATAGTATTCCTCGTATTATTTTTATTTTATCTCTGATATTATATCATAAATTTTGTGCAGTTTTTCAGCGAATATAAAATTCCGTAAGGAACTTTTAAGATGAGCACTTTAGTGCTCATTATAATCATAAATTAAATATATGTTTAATTTATGATTATATCAGTATAAGATGGAGTAAAGATTTTGTGTGTTGAATTCATAGTGATTGTTTACGTAACTGGTATTACATTGTATTATAATTCAGTAAGGTTCTGCCATGAGAATGTTATGAGAATATCATAAGAATGTAACAGTTGTCATAGACAGATGCTAAATTTAAAATATACAATTCCATATAATGGTATACAATAGAAGCAAAGAGGGTGAGAGGAACATGAATATATTATTTTTCCAATGGTTCGCATTCATGCAGAAGGGCATAGAGAATGCATTAAAGAAGATGAATGTAAGCTATGATGTGTTTTACTATGACATGAAAGACTGGGATAATGATGATGAGCTTGAGAGAAAGCTGTCTGACTATCTTAAAAATAGTAATGTTACATATGATGCTGTGTTTTCAGTGAATTTTATTCCTATGGTATCGGATGTATGCTGTAGATTAGTATCTGAGTTTAATACAGATAGATACAGGAAGCTTAAGTACATATCATGGGTATATGACTGCCCTGTAAATATAAGAAGGACAGCTGCGTTAAAGAATGACTGCAATATCATATATTTCTTTGACAGAATCCAGGCTGAAAGTTATGCAAAGCAGGGAGTAAGAGGTGCTGGACATATGCCACTTGCTGTTGATACAGATATCTTTGCTGAGGCTATTAATAATGCATTTGGTAATGTTGTAAACAATGTTGCAAGCAATGTTGGAAATTCTTGTATTAGTGATGTGGCATTTGTAGGCAAGCTTTACAGGTCGGATTATCAGTATATAAGCAAGTATCAGGATGAGTATACAAGGGGCTATCTTGAAGGTATAGTATCAACACAGGAGAAGATATATGGGGGATATGTTATAGATGATTGTGTGAATGATAATATTATGAAATGTATCAATGATAACTTTGCGAAAGTATCAGGTGGAACTTATTCTGTTATTAAGCCGGAGGTTACTTATGCGCTTGCAACTGAGGTTACAGGGAGAGAGCGTTATAAGGCACTTGCGCTGCTGCAGAACAGGTGCAGGGTTAATCTTTATTCAACTGATAAGGATGAGAGGCTGTCAGGACTTAACCAGTGTGGTCCGGTGGATTATTATAATCAGATGCCGCTTGCTTTTAATCAGGCAAAGATTAACCTAAATATATCTTTAAAGATTATACAGTCAGGGATTCCATTAAGAGTGTTTGATGTTTTGGGCTGTGGAGGCTTTCTTATAACGAATTACCAGCAGGAGATAGCAGAGAACTTTGAGGATGGAAGGGAACTTGTAATATATGAGGATATTCCTGATCTTATTGCAAAGGTGGATTATTATCTGTCACATGATGATGAGCGCCTAAGGATAGCGTGCAATGGATATGAAAAGGTAAAGAGTGAATGTACATTTGAAAAAAGAATGAATAAAATTTTGTCAGGAATGTTATAATTATGCTTGTATAAAATCATTGATTAACTTACAATAAAGGCATATAAGTAATATCATAAAGCCAGATTATGAGAATTTAGTAATGCATATTGAGAAAGATTATAAGAGGCAGGTTGTACAGATTATGGAAAAGCTTAATTCATTTTATAAAATGCTTAAAAATAATGCAGAGAAATATCCTAATAAGGAAGCTATAATATATGATACTATGACTATTTCATATAGCAAGCTTTTTGAGGATGTATGTAAGAAAGCACTTCACCTTAAGAGATTTACAGGAAACCGTATTGCACTATATGGTCCTTCATCATACAGGTGGATTGTTAATATGTTTGGTATAATACTTGCTGGTAAGGATGTTATGCTTGTTGATTTCTTTCTGCCACAGAATACCCGCAACGGTATACTTAAAAAGGTCGGGGTTGACTATGTACTTACATCTACGAATCAGTATATTCTTGCAGATAGTAACGCAATTATGATACCGGATGCCGAAAAGGATGATGTGGAAGGCTTTGTGTATGATGAGGATTCGGCTGTGGAGGGCAATATACTTATGCTTACGGCTGTTCCACAGGAGTGTGATAAAGCAGTAGTCCTTACTGTATCTAATATTTTTAATACTATCAATGAGATTAATGAGTTCTGCTTATGCGAAGAGAATGATAAGGTTCTGGCACAGATAGCACTTCATCATATATTTGGTTATATATATAGTCTTATATGGCCGTTGCATAATGGTGCGTGTGTGTGCATAGGAAGAGGCTTAAGGCATATAGATGCGGACACATATTATTATAATCCTACAATTCTTCCTGGTTCACCATCTATGATAGATTATTTAAAGAGAATCAAAGCATTTAACAACGATTTAAGGACGGTTATTATCGGTGGTGCCAGCTGTCCGTTCAGGCTTTTTGAGGCTTTAAGTGACAGGGACTTAAAGGTATATAATGTATATGGCATGACAGAAACATCTGGCTGTATAGGAATAAATGATACAATGGACGGTACTTATAAGCTGTTTGGCGAAACGCAGGTTACAATCGCAGCTGATGGTGAGATTCTTGTCAGCGGAGATTGTGTCATGAAGGGTTATGATAAGGATGAAGCTTATACAGCACGTGTACTAAAGGATGGTGTGTATCATACAGGCGATCTTGGAAGGATTAACGAGAAGGGACGTCTTGTGCTTCTTAAGCGTAACCCTGAGATTATTCTTCTTCCAACAGGTGAGAAGATAAGCCGTACAGTTACAATAAGGGAAATCACAGCACTTGATGGCGTTTCAGAAAGTTATGTAACCTTGTATAATGATAAACTCACAGCATTAATAGTACCTATAGATAAGGAAGCAAGGATAGACCGTTTTGTAAGGCTTATCAACAGATATAATGAAAGAAAGGGCTTCCGCTGGGAGATACAGAAGGTTAAGCTTATAAAGGAGCCGTTGCCAAGACTTGATAATGGAGATATAGATCAGGATGCTGTTGATGATTTAATGGTTGATCTGACAGATGTTGGATAGACAGCGCACGTATAAAGGGTGATATCTGGTATGTCAGGGTTAAGAATGACTGGCGTGTGCCGATATATTTATCGTGTATTATGAACCGATAGTAAACATGATGGTATAATAATATTATTATTAGAATGAGAGGTAGTATATCATGGAGGATATAAGAAGTAAGCAGTTAGAGGTGTTAGAAGAAGCTAAGGATTATTGCATAAAGGTGCTTCACAGTATAGATACTGTTATTCCTGAGCTTAAAGGTGCTAAGAAGGATGATACAGATGAGTATCTTAGAATGACAGTAGATGCGGTTAACAACACATTAGAGATGTATAACGCAACACGCACGATTGTAAAGGAATACTCAGATATAGATGAAACAGAGGTAAATAAAGCGGTTGGGAAGCTTGGAGCTGCACTTAAGGGCAGTGTTGATAAAGATAAGGCAGCAGCACTTGAAGATATAAAGGACTTCATAAGGGCTTATGGCGAGGCAGCAAAGAATATTACAGAAGCATAGATACATTTATTTGTCAGTATTGTTGTTTAATTGAATATTAGTTGGTGACGAACGGACAACAGCATATATGCTGTCTGACTTTAGCTTAATTTACGAAAATGAATGTGTGGCTAAGTCAGAGGGGAGAGGCATGAGCGGCGGAATTGTGTGTAAAACGCTAAGTTCTTGCAACGAATATGACTTGAATTGTCAATTTTGCAAATAGAGTCAAATTTTCATCATTTCAATATAAAATACATAGGTGGGATTGAGCACGAGGTACTCAATCCCACCTTTTTCTGGCTTTTCACTGTATCAACGTAGTTGAATTTCAATACTATATTATGTCAAAGACAGCCATAAGGCTTGTGAGGTATTTTAAGAATAATGCGCAAGGAACACTTGAAAGCTGATTGTGATAGTTCTTAGATATTCCCTCAATATCCAGCAACGATTATACATGGATGTATAATCGAGCGAAAACGAAACATGGATGTTTCGTATGAGCGGTTGTGTCCGTAAACAATACCTACATGGAATATCTTAGAAATATCCAATCAGCTTTCTGGTGACTGTAGAATTATTCTTAAAATACCTCACTAGCCTTATAGCGTCCGTTCGTCAATATAAATACATCAATATAAATACACCAATAAAATACGTCAACATAAATAATATGAATCAACTGTGCTAAACAACTATATATTGAAATATATTTATATGTATCCGTTAAACATCATGCCAGTATAAGCTGAAAGGTTATACGGATCATTGTATGTACGGGTAGGGTTTTTATAAGCAATAATCTTATTGTTGACATAGTCCATAGGATTAAGTGCTATATTTTCAGCCTTTGTTTTAATAGAGTCTTTGAATGAGTTAAGACTTTCAAAAACTTTGCTTAACTGGTTGTCATCAGCAGCCTTGCTTAGAACTTCTTTGTTAGTGCTTATTGTACCATCCTTGTTAAGAGTAAGTCCGTTGCTTTCAAGCTGCTTTTTGTGTGAACGTGCTATAGCAGTTATTTCTTTGTGAAGGCGTTCTGTACCCTGGAACTGATTGTTGGCTTTGTCGTTGGCAGCAGATATAAGATTGTTATATCCTGATACCAGTTCATTAATACTTTCTGCTATTGAATCAGCATCAGCTTTGAGGCTGATAGTTACTGGATTATCTGTAACCTCTGAAAGTTCAAGTGCATATGACTTGTTGATTGTTACAAGGTTATTCATGGAAGAACGTTCTTCATCGTTTATGTTAAATATTGCGTTTGAAGGATATTGTGCAACACGGTCAAGTCCAAGAGTGCTTATCAATGCAGCGTTGGCAGATACATCAGTCTTATCGCTGTTCTGGCTTGGTTCAATCTTGAATATAACAGGTGAGGAACCGCTGATTCCGGTTGCTTCGGACTCTATGTTTATGGCTGTGTTGCCAAGACTGTCTTCCTTGATAGTTGCAGTAAGTCCGATGTTTGATCTGTTTATAAGCCTTGCAAGCTTATTCTGTATGTTGTTTAAGGTTTCACTGCTCTCCACACTAAACTGGAATTCATAAGTTACATTATTAATAGACAGATCAAAGGAATAATCACCTTCTTTTACAAGTCTGGAGCGAGGATGCAGATAGTTGCCGGTATTAATCTGGGATGCTGCAAGCTGCTTTACATTTATGTCAAATGATTCATCATCTGAGGCAAGGCTCGAATCTCCGATGTACTGTGCTGATACAGCATCAGAATTGCTTGACACAGCAGATTTTTTAAATGTCATCTCACCGTTTGAGCTGTCTGATAAGTCCTGGGTTATATTCTCAAGAGCACGTGCGTTTTCCTTAAGGTCTATTGCATATTTCTGGGCAGCGCTCGATAAGTCAAGCTTGTATACAGGGGTCTGGCTGTTAATCTTTACAACCTTGCTGTATGTGTTTTTAAGCTGGGATCTTGTATGGGTATCATACTTGGAATTCATCCTGTGTCCGTACTGGGACAGGTAGTAGCTATATACACTACTGATCATAACAGTCACCTCCTTGTCTGTATAATCAATCTGTATTATATCTGTAGTGGGCAGCACTGTTAAAAAAGATTATAGAAACAGTGCTATATTAATATGTATCGGTACGTATAACAAATATATAATTATCAGGAAATCCATTTCCATAAAAAATATCGACCGGATACATTGATACATTGCTGGGTGGCAAACTTGCTTTTAACACACATTATAACATTGTTTATAATAATGCACAATGTTGCCATATTCTTATTTTATAAGCATAATGTTGATTTTGCAATCATTTTATAGTAATATTTTGATAAGAAAATTTTGTAGATGAAATTTTTGATTTATAAGGCATTGACATCACTATGATTGTTACAATATAAGTATGAATGAATATAACAATGAAAACATAATTTTAATATAATGCAAACAAATATAATGTAGATAAATATAATAGATAAATATAATAAAAGAAATAAAAGTTATAAAATTAATAACAAATGGGTTGACGGATTGATAAATAATGTGATATATTAGGCTGGCTATGGAAGCGGTCTTTTTTTTATGCCCTGAACTGACCCAACGGTACAGGATATAAGAAAAAACCAATTGGTGTTAATAACACCTGCAAAATAAATAATTGGAGGTGGAAGTTGTGCGAGTAAAGATAACATTGGCATGTACAGAGTGTAAACAGCGCAATTACAACATGACTAAGGAAAAGAAAGCCCATCCAGACAGAATGGAAACTAAGAAGTATTGCAAGTTCTGTAAGTCACACACATTACACAAGGAAACAAAGTAATTAGTATCAGTGAGGTATTAAGATGAGTGAAGCTGTTAAGACAAAGAAACAGAAAAAGAGCTGGTTCAAGGGACTTAAGGCAGAGTTCTCTAAGATCATTTGGCCAGACCAGAAGTCACTTACAAAGGAAACCATCGCTGTATTGGTTGTATCCGTATTATTAGGTGTAATTATTTCAGTTGTGGACTTGATTGTTCGCTTTGGAATTGAATTCATTGTAAAGTAAGGAAAAGGTGATCAGATGGACGAAGCAAAATGGTATGTGGCTCATACGTATTCTGGCTATGAGAATAATGTAAGAGTTAATATCTTAAAGACAGTTGAGAACAGAAATCTTCAGGATCAGATCTTTGATGTGCTTGTGCCGGTTGAAACAGTAGTTGAAGTAAACAACGGCAAGCCAAAGACAGTTGAGAGAAAGATATTCCCTGGCTATGTATTTGTTAAGATGGTTATGAATGATGACAGCTGGTATGTTGTCAGAAATACCAGAGGTGTAACGGGGTTTGTTGGTCCTGGATCTAAGCCAGTGCCATTATCTCCAGCTGAAGTTAAATCATTCGGAATCGATGATGAGAATGGTTCAGTTGAAGAATCTAAGCCAGTGGTTGAGTTCGCTGGTAAAGTGGGTGATCAGATTCAGATTCTTTCAGGTGCCTGGGAGAATACAGTTGGTCAGATCACAAGCATTAATGAGGGCAAGCAGTGTGTCACTATTAATGTTGAAATGTTCGGTCGTGAAACACCGGTCGAAGTTGACTTCACAGACGTGAAGGTACTGTAATCAAGGTGATCAAAAGCTGTACGGGCTGCATATAAAGGCCTGGCATCAGTTGTTTTGACTGCCTGTGGGAGGCTTAATAGCCGCCATAAACCACATTTATAATTAGGAGGTGCCACAATGGCAAAGAAAGTAACAGGTTATATTAAATTACAGATTCCTGCCGGCAAGGCTACACCAGCTCCACCAGTTGGTCCAGCACTTGGTCAGCACGGTGTTAACATTGTAGAATTTACAAAGCAGTTTAATGCAAAGACAGCAGATCAGGGTGACTTAATCATCCCTGTAGTTATTACAGTTTATGCTGATAGAAGCTTCAGCTTCATCACAAAGACTCCACCTGCTGCAGTTCTTCTTAAGAAGGCTTGCAACATTAAGTCAGGTTCAGGTGTTCCTAACAAGACTAAGGTTGCTACAATCAAGAGAGCTGAAGTTCAGAAGATCGCTGAACTTAAGATGCCAGATCTTAATGCAGCTACTATCGAAGCAGCTACATCTATGATCGAAGGTACTGCTAAGAGTATGGGTATCGTTGTAGAAGACTAATTCTATATGTATCTGTAACTACTGTAATTGATTATTAATGATTAATTACTTTCGATTGATTATTAGAGATTTCATAGAAGAACATGCGGACAGATTAATCCTATAATTTTTCCGGGATTGTTCAATATGTGGGAGGAAAGATAGAATCCTTCCGATAACACCACTAGGAGGTTTATAATGAAAAGAGGAAAGAAATACGTAGAGGCAGCCAAGAATATTGACCGCCAGACATTATATGAAGCAGCTGACGCAGTTTCTTTAGTAAAGAAGAGTGCAGTTGCAAAGTTCGATGAGACTATCGAAGCTCATATCAGAACAGGTTGTGATGGACGTCACGCTGAGCAGCAGATCAGAGGAGCTGTTGTTCTTCCACACGGAACAGGTAAGACTGTTAAGGTTTTAGTATTTGCTAAGGGCGCTAAGGCTGATGAAGCTGAAGCAGCTGGTGCAGATTTCGTTGGTGGCGAGGAACTTATTCCTAAGATCCAGAATGACAACTGGTTTGATTTTGATGTAGTTGTTGCTACACCTGATATGATGGGCGTTGTTGGTCGTCTCGGACGTGTACTCGGACCTAAGGGCTTAATGCCAAACCCTAAGGCTGGTACAGTTACTATGGACGTAACAAAAGCTGTTAATGATATTAAGGCTGGTAAGATCGAATACAGACTTGATAAGACTAATATCATTCACGTGCCAATTGGTAAGGCTTCATTCACAGAGGAGCAGTTATCAGACAACTTCCAGGCTATTATGGATGCAATCGTTAAGGCTAAGCCATCTTCACTTAAGGGTCAGTATTTAAAGAGTGTTGTTCTTACAGCTACTATGGGACCTGGTGTTAAGGTTAGCACAGCTAAGTATGTTGGCTAATATGTTGTTTCTTGTAGTTAACAAGGAATATTGATGCGAAAGATTGATTTTGCAATATTATTAAAACATATTTTGTAAAAATGGTTGACAACCTATATATTATGATAGTATACTATCAGCTGTGTGTGGTTATTCGCATACAAAGTGAAAGCTATATTTCACATTTTGCCTAAGACAGCAGGTCCCGAAAGGGTTAAAGGTAATACGCCTACCGAGGACAGACTTGTATTTTAAAGTGTGTCAGTCTGGAAGTACAGACTGATGATAAGACTTTAGAATATATTTATCAGTTTATTCAGTCCTTCTGTCATAGCGGCAGGAGGGCTTTTTTGATAGCCTGATACATTGTACGTCTGGGCAGAATATTATCTGGAAACAGATACTAATCTAACAGGAGGTAAATATTCATGGCAAAAGTAGAACTTAAGCAGCCTATTGTAGACGAAATCAAAGCAAGCTTAGAAGGCGCTCAGGGCGTTGTGGTAGTTGACTACCGTGGCTTAACTGTTGAGCAGGATACACAGCTTCGTAAGCAGTTAAGAGAAGCTGGTGTCGTTTACAAGGTTTATAAGAATACTTTAGTAAAGAGAGCAATCGCAGGTACAGAGTTCGAACCAATGACAGAGGTTCTTGAAGGACCTAACGCTATTGCAATCTGCAAGGATGATGCTACAGCTCCAGCAAGAGTTTTAGCTAACTTTGCTAAGACAGCAGAAGCACTTGAACTTAAGTGTGGTGTTGTTGAAGGTACTTACTATGATGCTACAGGAATCGCAGCTATCGCAAGCATTCCTTCAAGAGATGAACTTCTTGCTAAGTTCCTTGGAAGCATCCAGTCACCTATTACAAACTTTGCCCGCGTTATTAAGCAGATCGCTGAGAAGAACGAAGAGGTTGCATAATATCGCAGCATAAAACGATTATCGACGAGGCTGCCTGAAACTTATCAGACAGACTACGAAACTTAATTAAAGACTATAAAAAGGAGATTATAATAATGACTACACAGGAAATTATCGAAGTTATTAAGGGTTTATCAGTATTAGAATTAAACGATTTAGTTAAAGCATGTGAAGAAGAATTTGGTGTTTCTGCAGCAGCAGGTGTTGTTGTAGCAGCAGGTGCAGGTGCAGGCGCTGCAGCTGAAGAAAAGACAGAATTCGACGTTGAGCTTACAGAAGCTGGTGCTAACAAGGTTAAGGTTATCAAGGCTGTTCGTGAAATCACAGGTCTTGGCTTAAAGGAAGCTAAGGAAGTTGTTGATGGCGCTCCTAAGGTTATTAAGGAAGCTGCTTCTAAGGAAGAAGCTGAAGAAATCCAGAAGAAGCTTGAAGCTGAAGGCGCTAAGGTTACTCTTAAGTAATTTAAAACCAGAGGATTACAACTTTAATATGGCAATATGATGAAAAAACACTTGATTTTTTGAGTTATATTTGGTATATTATAATAAATGTGAAAAAGTTCCAGTTGTTTTATTGACAGCTGGGACTTTTTTTGCTATTATGGATAATGCACTATTATGGTATGGTGTGCATAGTTTTTGTACACATATCTATAATGTAATAAATTAATGTAAAGAAAACTAAGGGGTGAAACGTCAATGGAGAAAAACAGAATACGTCCAGTAAAGTCAGGCAAAGCGATGCGTATGAGTTTCTCAAGACAGAAGGAAGTTCTTGAGATGCCTAACCTTATTGAGGTGCAAAAAGATTCTTACCAGTGGTTTTTAAATGAAGGCTTAAAAGAGGTCTTTAACGACATCTCTCCAATTGCAGATTACAACGGAAGGCTCAGTCTTGAATTCGTTGATTTTGCATTATGCGAAGAGGAGAGAAAGTACTCTATAGAAGAGTGTAAGGAAAGAGATGCTACATATGCAGCTCCACTCAAGGTACGTGTAAGACTTCATAACAAAGAGAATGAAGATATCAGCGAGCATGAAATCTTCATGGGTGACCTTCCTTTGATGACTAAGACCGGTACATTTGTAATTAACGGTGCAGAACGAGTTATAGTCAGCCAGCTGGTACGTTCACCTGGTATTTACTATGATATACAGAAAGATAAGTATGGAAAGATATTCCTGTATAGTTCTACTGTTATTCCTAACAGAGGTGCATGGTTAGAGTATGAAACAGATGCTAACGATGTGTTCTATGTTAAGGTTGACCGTAACAAGAAGGTTCCTATAACAGTTCTTATAAGAGCACTTGGTTTTGGAACTAATGCAGAGATTATTGACATATTTGGTGAGGAGCCTAAGCTTCTTGCAACTATGGAGAAGGATACTTCTACTAACTATCAGGAAGGTGTGCTTGAACTTTATAAGAAGTTAAGACCAGGGGAACCTTTGTCAGTAGATAGTGCTGAAGCACTTATCTCAGGCATGTTCTTTGATCCTAGAAGATATGACCTTGCAAGAGTAGGCCGTTATAAGTTTAATAAGAAGCTTTCTTTCAGAAACAGGATTGCTGGACATGTTCTTGCAGAAGATGTAGTTGATGGCAACGGTGAGATTATCGCTAATGCAGGCGATAAGCTTACAAGAGAAACTGCAGAACAGATTCAGAATGCTGCTGTACCTGCTGTGTTCTTAAAGGCAGAGTTAAAGGCAGCTGATGGTTCAGTACGTGAAAGAGTAGTTAAGATATTATCTAACCTTGCTGTAGATATTACTAAATGGGTAGATATTACAGAGGAAGAAGCTAAGGAACTTGGTGTTAACGAGTATGTTTATTATCCAGTTCTTTCACAGATATTAGCAGATAATGAATCACCTGAGGATATCAGGGATGCTATAGAAAAGAATGTGGCAGATCTTATTCCAAAGCATATTACAGTTGAAGATATACTTGCATCTATCAACTACAATATGCATCTTGAATATGGTATTGGAACTAAGGATGATATCGATCACCTTGGTAACAGACGTATAAGAGCCGTAGGTGAACTTTTACAGAATCAGTTCAGAATCGGTATTTCAAGAATGGAAAGAGTTGTACGTGAAAGAATGTCAACTCAGGATTTAAGTGGTATATCTCCACAGTCACTTATAAATATCAAGCCTGTAACAGCAGCTATCAAGGAGTTCTTTGGTAGTTCGCAGCTTTCTCAGTTCATGGATCAGAACAATCCATTATCTGAGATTACACATAAGAGACGTCTTTCAGCACTTGGTCCTGGTGGTCTTTCAAGAGATCGAGCAGGTTTCGAGGTTCGAGATGTACATTATACACACTATGGAAGAATGTGTCCTATCGAGACACCAGAAGGTCCTAACATCGGACTTATCAACTCTCTTGCATCATATGCAAGAATCAATGAATATGGTTTCGTAGAAGCTCCTTATCGTATAATAGATAAGTCAGACCCTAAGAATCCAAGAGTAACTGATGATGTACGTTACTTTACAGCTGATGAGGAAGATGATTACCATGTAGCACAGGCTAATGCTGAGATTGATGAAAATGGATATTTCGTTAAGAATTCAGTATCTGGACGTTACAGAGAAGAAACATCTGAGTTTGATAAGAGCATGATTGATCTTATGGATGTATCTCCTAAGATGGTATTCTCAGTAGCTACATCTATGATACCTTTCCTTCAGAATGATGACTGTACACGTGCCCTCATGGGTTCTAACATGCAGCGTCAGGCAGTACCTCTTCTTATGACAGAGGCTCCAGTAATAGGTACAGGTATTGAAAACAAGACAGCATGCGACTCAGGTGTGTGTGTTGTTGCAGAAGAAGATGGTGTTGTTCTTTCTTCTGAATCTAACAGGATTCTTGTAAGAGAGACAAGCGGTAAGGTTCATGAGTACAAGCTTACTAAGTTCTCAAGAAGTAACCAGAGTAACTGTTATAACCAGAGACCTATTGTTTTCAAGGGTGATGAGGTTAAGGCAGGAGATGTTATCGCTGATGGTCCATCAACATCTAACGGAGAAATAGCACTTGGTAAGAATCCTCTTATCGGTTTCATGACATGGGAAGGTTACAACTACGAGGATGCTGTTCTTCTTAGTGAAAGATTAGTAAGAGATGATGTATATACATCTATCCATATAGAAGAATATGATACAGAAGCAAGAGATACAAAGTTAGGACCAGAAGAAATCACAAGAGATCTTCCTTCAACAGGTTCTGATGCTGTCAAGAATCTTGATGAAGATGGTATTATCCGTATAGGTGCCGAGGTAAGAGCCGGTGATATTCTTGTTGGTAAGGTTACTCCAAAGGGAGAAACAGAGCTTACAGCTGAAGAAAGACTTCTTAGAGCTATCTTCGGTGAGAAAGCAAGAGAGGTAAGAGATACTTCACTTAAGGTTCCTCATGGTGCTTATGGTATTGTAGTAGGCGTTAAGGTATTTACAAGAGAGAATGGAGATGAATTGGCTCCTGGTGTTAACAAGAATGTCCGTATCTACATTGCACAGAAGAGAAAGATTTCTGTTGGTGATAAGATGGCTGGACGTCATGGTAACAAGGGTGTCGTTTCAAGAGTACTTCCAGTAGAAGATATGCCATTCCTTCCAAACGGACGTCCACTTGATATAGTACTTAACCCACTGGGTGTGCCTTCACGTATGAATATCGGACAGGTCCTTGAGATTCATTTAAGTCTTGCGGCAAAGGTATTAGGTTTTAACGTAGCAACACCTATCTTTGATGGTGCTAACGAAAATGATATTATGGATACACTTGATATGGCTAATTCTTATGCTAACCATCCTTTTGATGATGATGAGCTTGCAAAGGAAAAGGCTGAAGCAGAGGCTGCAGGTGAAGAGTATCCAGCAGATATGACAACATTTACAGCTGAATATAAGGATCTTTTAAGAGATGATGTATTTGAGTTCCTTTCAGATAACAGAGCTCACAGAGCAGAGTGGAAGGGAGTTCCTATCGGAAGAGATGGTAAGGTAAGACTTCGTGATGGTAGAACTGGTGAGTACTTTGATAGTCCAGTTACTATTGGATTCATGCACTACTTAAAGCTCCATCACCTTGTTGATGATAAGATCCATGCACGTTCAACTGGTCCTTACTCACTTGTAACACAGCAGCCACTTGGTGGTAAAGCACAGTTCGGTGGACAGAGATTCGGTGAGATGGAAGTTTGGGCTCTTGAGGCGTATGGTGCATCATACACACTTCAGGAAATCCTTACAGTTAAGTCTGATGATGTTGTTGGCCGTGTTAAGACATATGAAGCTATTATTAAAGGTGAGAATATCCCTGAACCAGGTATTCCTGAATCATTCAAGGTTCTTCTTAAGGAACTTCAGTCTCTTGCACTTGATGTAAGGGTTCTTGATCAGGATAACAACGAAGTCCAGCTTCTTGAAAGTTCAGAGTATGAGGTTACAGACTTCAAGAAGGTTCTTGATGATGGTGGTTATAAGAGAAACAGCCGTGATGAGGAAAATGAATTAAAGAATGCCGGTTACCATGCAGAAAAGCAGGGTGATGATGGTGAAGCTACTATGGAAGAACTCGGATCAGATGATGATGACGATTTCGATCTTGACGGCTTTGATGATGATTTTGATGATTACGGTGACGGAAATAGAGAAGAATAATAGAAGGGAGCACTATAATGGCAGAAGAGATTAAGTCAAATAAATCAATGAAATTTGATAAAATTCAGATAAAGCTTGCTTCTCCTGAGAGTATTTTAGAGTGGTCTCATGGCGAGGTAACTAAGCCTGAGACTATTAACTACAGAACTTTAAAGCCAGAAAGAGATGGTCTGTTCTGTGAAAGAATATTCGGACCTAGCAAAGACTGGGAGTGTCATTGCGGTAAGTATAAGAAGATTAAGGATAAAGGCATCATATGTGATAAGTGTGGTGTTGAGGTTACTAAGGCAAGTGTCCGTAGAGATCGTATGGGACATATTCACCTTGCTGCTCCAGTTTCACATATCTGGTATTTTAAGGGAATCCCTAGCCGTATGGACCTTATCCTTGATATAGGACCTAAGAATCTTGAAAAGGTTCTTTACTTTGCTTCTTATATCGTGATTGATCCAGGTGAAACAGATATTCCATTCAAGAAGATTCTTACTGAAACAGAGTACAGAGATCTTTATGACCAGTATGGTAACACATTCAGAGTTGGAATGGGTGCTGAGGCTATTTTAGAGCTTCTTAGAAGCGTTAATCTTGAAGAAGAAGTGGCAAAGCTTAAGGAAGAGCTTGCTACTACTACTTCACAGAAGGCTGCAAGACTTATTAAGAGAATCGAAGTTATGGATGCATTTATCGCTGCTGGTACAAAGCCAGAGTGGATGATCCTTACTGAAATTCCAGTTATTCCTCCAGACTTAAGACCAATGGTACAGTTAGAGGGTGGAAGATTCGCAACATCAGATCTTAATGATCTTTATAGAAGAATCATAAACAGAAATAACCGTCTTGCAAGACTTATGGAACTTGGCGCTCCTGAAATCATTGTCCGTAACGAAAAGAGAATGCTTCAGGAAGCTGTTGATGCACTTATAGATAATGGACGTAGAAATGGACGTCCTGTAACAGGACCTGGTAACAGGGCTCTTAAGTCTTTATCAGACTTATTAAAGGGTAAGCAGGGACGTTTCAGACAGAATCTTCTTGGTAAGCGAGTTGACTATTCAGGACGTTCTGTTATCGTAGTAGGACCAGAACTTAAGATATATCAGTGTGGTCTTCCTAAGGAAATGGCTATTGAGTTATTCAAGCCATTCGTTATGAGAGAGTTAGTAAGACGTGGTCTTGCTGAGAATATTAAGAAAGCTAAGAAGAGTGTTGAACATCTTGAAACAGAAGTATGGGATGTACTTGAAGATGTTATCAAAGAGCATCCAGTTATGCTTAACCGTGCTCCTACACTTCACAGACTTGGTATCCAGGCATTCGAGCCTATCCTTGTAGAAGGTAAGGCTATTAAGCTTCATCCACTTGTTTGTACAGCATTCAATGCCGATTTCGATGGTGACCAGATGGCCGTGCATCTTCCATTGTCTGTAGAAGCACAGGCTGAGTGTAGATTTATGCTCCTTTCACCTAACAACTTACTTAAGCCTTCAGATGGTGGTCCGGTTGCCGTTCCTTCACAGGATATGGTTCTTGGTATCTACTATCTTACACAGGAAAGACCTGGTGTTAAGGGTGAAGGTAAGATATTTAAGAGTGTTAATGAAGCGCTTCTTGCTTATGAGAATAGTATTATTACTCTTCATTCAAAGATTAAGGTTAGAGTGTCTAAGACAAATGCATCAGGAGAAGAAGTATCAGGTATAGTTGAGTCTACACTTGGACGTTTCATATTCAATGAAATTCTTCCTCAGGATCTTGGATATGTAGATAGAAGCAAGGAAGAAAACTTCTTAAAGCTTGAGGTTGACTTCCATGTAGGTAAGAAACAGTTAAAGGATATCTTACAGCATGTTATTAATACTCATGGTACAACAACAACTGCTGAAGTTCTTGATGATATAAAGGCAATGGGTTATAAGTACTCAACAAGAGCTGCCATGACAGTTTCTATATCAGAGATGACAGTGCCACCTGTTAAGAAACAGCTTATTGCTGATGCTGAACAGAAGGTTGAAAGAATCAACATGAACTACAACAGAGGTCGTTCAACTGATGAAGAAAGATATAAGAATGTAATCAGAGTATGGCAGGAAACAGATAAGACATTGCTTAAGGCACTTCTTGATGGTCTTGATAAGTACAATAACATCTTCATGATGGCCGATTCAGGTGCCCGTGGTTCTAACCAGCAGATTAAGCAGCTTGCAGGTATGCGTGGTCTTATGGCAGATACATCAGGTCACACTATTGAACTTCCAATCAAGTCTAACTTCCGTGAAGGTCTGGATGTATTGGAGTACTTCATTTCAGCCCATGGTGCCCGTAAGGGTCTTTCAGATACAGCGCTTAGAACAGCCGATTCAGGTTATCTTACAAGACGACTTGTTGATGTTTCACAGGATCTTATTGTCAGAGAGACAGATTGCAGCGTTGGTAAAGTTATACCTGGTATGTATGTATATTCATTTGTCAATGACAGAGCTACTAACTCAAGTGATGCAAAAGAAGATATTCTTGAGCCATTACAGGAGCGTATTACAGGAAGATATCTTGCAGAAGATATCAAGGATCCAGCTACAGGCGAGATAGTTGTTGCAGCTAACCACCTTGTAACTCCTAAGAGAGCAGAAGCTATTATTAAGACTGGTGTAAACCAGGTTAAGATAAGAACAATCCTTACATGCCGTTCACATATCGGTGTTTGTGCTAAATGTTATGGTTCTAACCTTGCAACAGGTCAGACAGTACAGATTGGTGAAGCAGTTGGTATCATCGCTGCCCAGTCTATCGGTGAACCTGGTACACAGCTTACTATGAGAACATTCCATACTGGTGGTGTTGCTGGTGATAACATTACACAGGGTCTTCCTAGAGTAGAAGAACTTTTCGAGGCAAGAAAGCCAAAGAGTCTTGCGGTTCTTGCTGAGTTTGGTGGAACAGTAAGCTTTGCTAAGACAGATAAGAAGACAGATATCGTTATTACAGATGACGAAGGTAATTCAAAGTCTTACCCTGTATCAAGAGATACACGTGTTAAGGTTCAGGAAGGACAGGTTGTTGCAACTGGTGAGGAAATCACAGAAGGTTCTGAGAATCCACATGATATCGTAAGAATTCTTGGTGTAAGAGCTGTTCAGGATTACATGCTTCGTGAGGTTCAGAAGGTTTACCGTATCCAGGGTGTTGATATCAATGATAAGCATATCGAGCTTATTGTTAGACAGATGCTTAAGAAGATAGTTATTGATTCTGCTGGAGATTCAGATTTCTTACCTGGTTCACAGGTTGATACTCTTGAATTCACAGAGGTTAATGAAAAGCTTGAGGAAGAGGGTAAGATGAAGGCCACAGGAACTCCTATTATCCTTGGTATAACAAAGGCTTCACTTGCTTCAACATCATTCATGTCAGCAGCTTCATTCCAGGAAACTACAAAGGTTCTTACAGATGCAGCTATTAACGGAAAGATTGATCCACTTATCGGTCTTAAGGAAAATGTTATCATAGGTAAGCTTATTCCAGCTGGTACTGGTATGAAGAGATATCAGAACGTAGAGCTTGATACAGCTACAGCTTATGATGAACTTGAAGAAGATGAGATATTAAGCTTCACAGAGGATGGAGAGGAAACTCTTGATTTTACTGATGATGCTGATATACAGGAAGCTGAAGATGAGGTTACAGAAGAGTAATCATTCAGATAAAGGCTTTACATCATAAATATAACAGAAAGCAGGAGATGAAGAGTCTCCTGCTTTTTTTAAATCACTAATATATTATTTGTGCATAATTTTTTGCTTTCTTTATTTGAAAATTTTGAATTCTTTTTTGGGTAAAATACTTGACGAATTTTAAATTAAAATATATACTAATTAAGCGTGCGAAAAAGCAAGCTCTTTTTTATGCACGTAAATATAGATTGGGCAGCTTATAAAGCTGGCTCACACTTATTTCTTAGTTATTATACTAAGTGCAACCATTCATTATTCTAATTCCGGGAGGTGAAAAAGGAATGCCAACATTTAACCAGTTAGTAAGACAGGGAAGAAAGTCAACAGTTAAGAAGTCTACAGCTCCAGCTCTTCAGAAGGGATATAATTCACTTCAGAAGAAGGCTACAGATGTATCTGCACCACAGAAGAGAGGTGTTTGTACAGCTGTTAAGACAGCAACACCTAAGAAGCCTAACTCAGCTCTTAGAAAGATCGCCAGAGTACGTCTTTCTAATGGAATCGAAGTTACTTCATATATTCCAGGTGAAGGCCACAATCTTCAGGAACATAGCGTTGTTCTTATCAGAGGTGGTAGAGTTAAGGATTTACCAGGTACAAGATATCATATCATCAGAGGTACACTTGATACAGCAGGTGTAGCAAAGAGAAGACAGGCACGTTCTAAGTACGGTGCTAAGAGACCTAAGGATGCTAAATAATTTATAAAGAATTAAGCATCATAAGTCTGTGATTGATTTACAAGGTGAATCAGAATATTTGCAGATTATTGCATACAATAATTTACGAACAATTAAATTAAAAGTGCCGGAGTTAGATTAATCCGAAGGTTGCAGGTTTAAGATATACGGCCCGAACACAATTTAATTTGTGAGTACCTATGAATTAATGAAACGTCGTTAGTTGAAGGCTGATGAGGCTGTTAGGCGTTCATTAGTGCGAAATGATAACGACAATACAATGTTAAGGAGGGAAGAACCGTGCCACGTAAAGGACATACTCAGAAAAGAGATGTATTAGCAGATCCTATTTACAATAACAAGGTGGTTACTAAGCTTATCAACAACATTATGCTTGATGGTAAGAGAGGAGTAGCTCAGAAGATTGTATATGGAGCATTTGACAGAGTCGCAGCAAAGACTGAAAGACCTGCTTTAGAAGTATTCGAAGAGGCTATGAACAATATCATGCCAGTTCTCGAAGTAAAGGCAAGACGTATCGGTGGTGCAACATACCAGGTACCTATCGAAGTTAAGCCAGATAGAAGACAGGCTTTAGCTCTTCGTTGGATGACAGCATTCTCAAGAGCAAGAGGCGAGAAGACTATGGAAGAAAGACTCGCTAACGAGATTCTTGATGCAGCTAATAACACAGGTGCATCAGTTAAGAGAAAAGAAGATATGCACAAGATGGCAGAGGCAAACAAGGCTTTTGCTCATTACAGATTCTAATAATAATTATAGGAGGTTTTATCCATGGCTGGAAGAGAATATCCATTGGAGAGAACCAGAAATATCGGAATTATGGCTCATATTGATGCTGGTAAAACAACATTAACAGAGCGTATCCTTTATTATACTGGTGTTAATCACAAGATTGGTGATACTCATGAAGGTACTGCTACTATGGACTGGATGGCCCAGGAGCAGGAAAGAGGTATCACAATTACTTCAGCTGCTACAACATGTCACTGGACACCTGAAAAAGAAGGTAAGCCAGATAAGACACAGCCAGAATATCGTATTAACATTATCGATACTCCAGGACACGTTGACTTCACAGTAGAAGTTGAGCGTTCACTTAGAGTACTTGATGGTGCTGTTGGTGTATTCGATGCACAGAACGGTGTTGAACCACAGTCAGAAAACGTATGGCGTCAGGCTGATAAGTATAACGTACCACGTATGGCATTCATGAACAAGATGGATAAGATGGGCGCTGATTTCTTCGGATCATGCAACCAGCTTATTACAAAGCTTGGTAAGAATCCAGTACTCGTACAGATTCCTATTGGTAAGGAAGATGATTTCCAGGGAATTATCGACTTATTCGAGATGAAGGCTTATATCTTCAACGGTGATAAGGGTGATGACATCCAGGTTGGTGAGATTCCTGCTGATTTAGCTGATCAGGCACAGGAATATCATGACAAGCTTGTTGAGCAGTGTGCTGAACTTGATGAAGACCTTATGGAGAAGTTCTTTAATGATGAAGAACTTACAATTCCTGAATTAAAGGCAGCTTTAAGAAAGGGTACTATTGAAGGTACAGCTATTCCTTGTCTTTGCGGTACAGCTTATAAGAACAAGGGTGTTCAGAAGCTTCTTGATGCAGTTATCGAGTACATGCCAGCTCCTACAGATATCCCTGATATCACAGGTGTTGATGAAGACGGTAACGAAGTAGTAAGAAAGTCATCTGATGAAGAGCCATTCTCAGCTCTTGCATTCAAGATTATGACAGATCCATTCGTTGGTAAGTTAGCATTCTTCAGAGTTTACTCTGGTACATTAAACGCAGGTTCTTATGTACTTAATGCTAATAAGAATAAGAAAGAAAGAGTTGGACGTATCCTTCAGATGCATGCCAACCAGAGAAAAGAAATCGATAAGGTTTACTCAGGAGATATCGCTGCTGCAGTAGGTCTTAAGATTACAGTTACAGGTGATACTATCTGTGATGAAGCACATCCAGTTATCTTAGAGTCTATGGAATTCCCAGAGCCAGTTATCGAGCTTGCTATTGAGCCAAAGACTAAGAATGACCAGGGTAAGATGGGTGAAGCTTTAGCAAAGCTTGCTGAAGAAGATCCTACATTCCGTGCTCATACAGATCAGGAAACAGGTCAGACAATCATCGCTGGTATGGGTGAACTTCACCTTGATATCATCGTTGATAGACTTCTTCGTGAATTCAAGGTTGAAGCTAATGTAGGTGCACCTCAGGTTGCTTACAGAGAGTGCTTTACTAAGGCCGTTGATGTTGATAGCAAGTATGCTAAGCAGTCAGGTGGTCGTGGTCAGTATGGTCACTGTAAAGTACGTTTCACTCCACTTGAAGCTAACGTTGATAAGTTTGATGTTGAGACAAAGAATACAGTATTAATTAATGAGCCTCCAGTTCTCTTCTGTGAGTCTTCAGTAGTTGGTGGTGCTATTCCTAAGGAATACATTCCTTCAGTTGCTGATGGTATCAGAGAAGCAGCTAACTCAGGTATCTTAGCTGGATTCCCAGTTCTCGGACTTAGAGCAGATATTTATGATGGATCTTACCATGAAGTCGATTCATCAGAAATGGCATTCCACATTGCTGGTTCTATGGCATTCAAGGATGCTATGGCTAAGGCAGCTCCAGCTCTTCTTGAGCCTATCATGAAGGTTGAAGTTACTATGCCAGAAGAATACATGGGTGATGTTATTGGTGATATCAACGCTCGTAGAGGACGTATTGAAGGTATGGAAGACATCAGTGGTGGTAAGATGATTAAAGCATTCGTTCCACTTTCAGAGATGTTCGGATATGCTACAGACCTTCGTTCTAAGACACAGGGTCGTGGTAACTACTCTATGTTCTTCGATAAGTATGAACAGGCTCCTAAGTCAGTTCAGGATAAGGTTATTGCTTCAAGAGCAAAATAATCTATCTTAGTATAATTAAACGATAATTTAATTACTGCGAAATATAGTATAATGTATTTCGCAGTAATAAATATATGATGTATTTATGTCTATATCTGGTTTAAGCTGGTTAGAATATGTAAATATATCACTTAATTCATATAAAAGTATTAGTTTACAATGCTTTTATATAAAATATGGTTGAAATATTCTTGAAAAAATAATATAATAGATTTCAGCTATGAGAAGTCTGCATTGCAGACGATTATTCTATTTAAATTAGGAGGATTTTAAACAATGGCAAAGGCTAAATTTGAAAGAACAAAACCACATTGCAACATTGGTACAATTGGACACGTAGATCACGGTAAGACAACTCTTACAGCTGCTATCACAAAGACTCTTCATGAGAGACTTGGTACAGGTGAAGCTGTTGCATTCGAAAATATCGATAAGGCTCCAGAAGAAAGAGAAAGAGGTATCACAATTTCTTCAGCTCACGTTGAGTACGAAACAGAGAAGAGACATTACGCACACGTTGACTGTCCAGGCCATGCCGATTATGTAAAGAACATGATCACTGGTGCTGCTCAGATGGATGCTGCTATCCTCGTTGTTGCTGCTACTGATGGTGTTATGGCTCAGACAAGAGAGCATATCCTTCTTGCTCGTCAGGTTGGCGTTCCTTACGTAGTAGTATTCATGAACAAGTGTGATATGGTTGATGATCCAGAACTTCTTGAATTAGTTGATATGGAAATCAGAGAACTTCTTAACGAATATGATTTCCCAGGCGATGATACACCAATCATCCAGGGTTCAGCTCTTAAGGCTCTTGAAGATCCAAGCAGCGAATGGGGTGACAAGATTCTTGAACTTATGCACACAATCGATGAGTATGTTCCAGATCCACAGAGAGATACAGATAAGCCATTCCTTATGCCTATCGAAGATATCTTCTCTATCACAGGTCGTGGTACAGTTGCTACTGGTAGAGTAGAAAGAGGTGTTCTTAAGGTTAACGAGGAAGTTGAAATCGTTGGTATCCACGAAGACATCCGTAAGGTTGTTGTAACTGGTATCGAAATGTTCAGAAAGCTCCTTGATGAAGCAGAACCAGGTGATAACATTGGTGCTCTTCTTAGAGGTGTTCAGAGAGATGAGATTCAGAGAGGACAGGTTCTTTGTAAGCCAGGTTCAATCACACCACACCACAAGTTTACAGCTCAGGTTTACGTATTAACAAAGGACGAAGGTGGACGTCATACTCCATTCTTCAACAACTACAGACCACAGTTCTACTTCAGAACAACTGATGTTACTGGTGTTTGCGAACTTCCAGCTGGTACAGAAATGTGCATGCCTGGTGATAACGTAGAAATGACAGTTGAACTTATCCATAACGTAGCTATGGAGCAGGGTCTTCGTTTCGCTATCCGTGAGGGTGGTAGAACAGTTGGTTCTGGTGCTGTTGCTACAATCATTGAATAATTGTTATTTAATACAGTAATTTTAAGGGTTTCCGAGATTCCTCGGAAGCCCTTTTTTTATAAAAAAGTACCACTACATGTAGTAGCGGTACTAAAATGGTACGATTTTATTTATTTTGTTCTATATTCTGCATAATTTTTTCTCGTTTTAAATCTTTTTTTGATGTGTTTAAAAAGGAAATATAATTGAACAAATCATTTCTCCCTTCATCTGATAGAGTAAAAAAATTACATAATAATTGATCAATTTTTGGAAAGTCCTGATAGTCAAATAGATTAAGGACAGAATCCAATCTATATTTTTCATAGCTATTTTTGTTTACCTGTGTAAGTAGTCCGCCAAATTCAGATATTAATTTAGGTAGTGTTTCACCTACGTCATAGGGGTTGATTTTACATATTTCTGAAACATCAATATCCAAGATTGATGCTATTCGGATTGCGTGGTCGTAACGAATAGAAGTATCACGTCTAATTATTGTATATAGAGTGCTTTGGTTAATATTTGCTTTTTTAGATAATTCTTTAACACTCATATTTTTTTCTTTTAATATTTCTTTTAATCGTGCTCCATAGCTCATAATAGTCACCATTTCCTTTAAGGGTGCAAGAGTGCAAGAAGGTATATGTGGGAAATATGCACTCTTGATTTATATATAATAACATAAATTATAAAATTATTCAAATGAATAAAAATATACAACAAAGAATAATAGAAAGGAAATAAATATATGGGATATATGATGAATGCACAAGAATGTGCTGATGAATTAGGGATAAGTAAGCCACATGCCTACAAGCTGATTAAACAAATGAATGAAGAATTATCTAAAAACGGCTATATTATTGTAAATGGTAGAGTGCCTCGAAATTATTTTTATGAATGATTCAAGGCTTGAAGAGGCTATAATAAAGACAAAAGCTCAATTAATTATATTAGATCCTATACAGGCGTATATAGGCGCAAATGTAGATATGCATAGAGCTAATGAAGTTCGTCCTATATTTAAAAAATTATCAGAAATAGCAGAAAAGTATAATTGCGCTGTCATTTTAATTGGACATATGAATAAGGCATCCATGTCTAAATCTACGTACAGAGGTTTAGGGACAATAGATATACAAGCTGCTGCGCGTTCGGTTCTTATTGTAGGTAGAATGAGAGAAAATCCAGAAACAAGAATAATGGTGCAGGACAAAAATAGTTTGGTAAAAGAAGGAAGGGCGGTTGCATTTAATATAGATGAAGAAAGTGGAGTTGATATTATCGGAGAGACAGATATTACAGTAGATGAATTACTACAGGGTTATTCATCTAATAAGATTAATGTAAAAAAATTTATTGAGGATGAATTGTCTAATGGAGAAGTTAATGCAGATGTTATATTAAGAAATGCGAAAGAGCAGGGAATATCAGAGAGAACGCTAAAAAATTATAAAAAGCAAATGAATATAAAATCATACAAGAGAAAAAATGGTTGGATATGGAAAAAAGCAGAAATCTAGAATATGAGAATAAGATATAATCAAGTCATTAAAGAAATTAAGCCCAAATAAAATATATAAATAATTACAATATGTATATTGAATCAAAGAAAGGCATATGCTATAATATGCCTAGGCAAAAAAGATATGAGTAGTCCGTAAGGGCAACAAAAAAGCCACGAGTTCGCACCTCGTGGCTTTTTCTATTCCGTTTTGGTAAGGTGGCTTATTCCCTTAGGTTAGTTGCTGATTAATCATTTCTATCTAACCATTTGCAAATGTAGTAGGCAACTACACTTGCCATAATTGAAATGATAAAAGATATGAGTATATCTTCCGTAAGTCAACCCCCCTTTCTTTGCCATTATAGGGGTAGCAACTTGCTTATTATATCAGATTGTTATTCAAAATGGTATAATGAACATTGTCAATTTGTAATATTTTGATAATATATATTATTATATATATTATTTTTGAGTGGATAGATATTTACATTTTTAATTCCCAATATATTTAAGGGTTTTAGGTGAATCCCCTAGCAAGACATCAGTTTATCGGTTGGTATTTGTATGACAAATACGTATCTTGCCCTCGCTTTATGCTGCAATTATACATAGAGATATATAATAAAAATGGCAGAGTTGAATAGAAAAATTAAAATTTAAAGCCATTTTATGTTAACAAAATAAGTAAGTAGGAAGTAAATATAAAAATAAAGAACAATAATATATATTATAATATATATTAGAATAATAAAATGAAAATAAAGGGTATTAATATATATTAGAATAATAAAGTGTAAAATAAGAACCAATAATATATATTATTATATATATTACAATAATAATGAATGAAATTAATTAAGAGGAATTAAATAAAACAGATGGAGATAAATAATAAATACATTTTTCATATTCATACATATAGATGTGGACATGCATCGAGTGAATCAGACGAGGCATATGTGAAAAAGGCTATCGAGTTGGGAGCAGAAAGCATAACATTTACGGATCATACACCATTTCCAGGTGATACATTCACAGGAAGAATGAAATATTGCCAGCTTGATGAATATTTATTATCATTGAGTGACTTGAAACAAAAATATGCCGGGGCGATAGATGTACATATAGGTTTAGAAGTAGAATATATGCCATCATTTAGGGATTATTATAAGGAACTTAAAGAAAATGATAATATTGAACTGATGATATTAGGGCAGCATCATTATGAGATATCAAAGGGAATATACAGTTTTATGGAGAAGCCTGAGCAGGAATATGTTGGATTGGTTGAGGCTATGCTTGAAGGACTTGATATGGGAGTGTTTGATGTTGTGGCTCATCCTGACAGAGCATTTAAGAAAGAAACTGTCTGGTCTGAAAGAATGTCTATATATTCACGGAAATTAATTGAAGCTGCTGGGGATAGTATATATTTGGAAAAAAATTATAGCTCAATGAGAAAAAAAGGTATATATAGAGAAGAATTCTGGAAATTAGTGAATCCCAATACCAGAATTATATACGGATGTGATGCACATTCAACAGAAGAAATGATTATAACGTAGCTAGAAAATAGTATGTTTTTTATTTGCAAATACAGATAAAAAGTGAATGTAAGCATAGAAAAATCAAAATAAATAATACATATATTAAGAGTGCAATTATTATAGATGTACATTCTTGCATCCTTGCACTCTTGAACATATGTATAGGTAAATATGGTACTAATATGGTACCATAAAAATAAATAAATGAAATAATACGAATAAGATAAGGTGATATTTATATAACAAATCCAGATAAATAGGGACTTTCACAATAAATCTTTTCTTAAAAAATCCGTGAGGGTGGTAGAACAGTTGGTTCTGGTGCTGTTGCAACTATCATTGAATAATTGTTATTTAATACAGTAATTTTATGGGTTTCCGAGATTCCTCGGAAGCCCTTTTTTTGTCCCGAAATAAGTGAAAAGGGGTGTGAATGGTGTCAAAACGATGACGAAAATTTTTGAAATAAATAAATTGTGGTAAAGTAAAAAACACCCATACACATAAGTGCATGAGTGTTTTTCAGCCATAATCAATATGGCTCTCTCTGTGTTGGTATATTACCACATTTACAAATTTATGACAAGAGTTTATATGATTTTCTTGGGAAATAAGTTATAAAGTATCGAATTTGTTGTACTCAATTTTGGATTTTGGTAAGGTAATTAATGCATCGAGAACATTCAAATTTTTTATTCCCATCTGACCTCTGACATTGTCAAATGCATTTGTCTGCAAAGTGTTTTGCAATTCTATTAACATATTTTTTAATTCTATAATCATTGGTGTAAATTCTTCTGTGGGAGGAAAATATTTAAAGTATACAAGAATATCGAAAATGTTTTTTCGGTACATCTACTGTATGATGTGGGAAGCTGTGTATAATAAGGGTCTAATATACGACCACTTGCAGAATTGTTACGTGCTTGCGTTTGGTGAATGCAATAAACACGCTCATTATGTGCACAAGAATTCCGTACTCTTCGCAACCAATGCAAACTACCAATCAATAGTTTAACATTTGGTAAATTATTGTCATCATACATAGAATATAGTTTGCAAATAGCGTGGGTTACATTTGTCTTACTGTTATGAAGAACATCAATAAAAGTAGAGAAATTCACAACCTTTATCATAATCCATGTTGGAATCTGCTCATGATTTTTCATATAAAACTGTACATATTCTGATCTGCTTTTGCTTAATTCAGAATAGGCAGATGAAATAGTATTCATTTTTGATTGTAAAGTAGCACTGGAAGAATAGGCATTTGTCTCGTACCATGGATCATTCATGTTAATTTCTAATTCATTTGCCAATCGAAGTGCAAAATCAAATCTAATATTAGAATTCTTTTGAATAATAGAATAGAGTGCTGTGGTGTTGATTCTGGTTGCTTTTGCAATTTAGCGTACATTTGTGCATTTACTATCAAGTATTTCTTTCAATTTCTTTCCATCGCCTACATATGACCTCCTATATTCATACAAAGAAAAATTACGAAAAACATAAAGATGAATTTACAAAGTGCTGACATATGAGATATATGGTGTTAATATAAATGTACGAAATTCGTACAATATAAAAATGCAAAAATTGTAACAAAATTAGAAATGAAGGTAGACGGGGAGTGTTATGAGAGAATGGAGCTTCTTATGGAGCAGATAAAAGCAGAAGCAGGAATTACAGAAGAATTGAAAACTTCCGATCAAATGAAGTGGGTAGGGCTAATGAATAATGTGCGAAGTTCGGCAGAGGAAAATGTATTAAAAGAGCTGATATATGTGTAGTGTGGGTGCGGAGCGTAAAGCTCCGCATTCATGAATTCTTGGTGTAAAATAACTTCTGGTATGATATACTCATTTTGGACTAAGAGAAAACTTTGAAGTTTACTGCTGGTTAGTTATTTTTTTATATCGATAGAATAGACACGTTGGTTTTTCAGCGTGTTTTACTATTTAAAAATATTTTTAAATACCTCTTGTAAATTAAAGAAAGGCGTGTTAATATCTATTTAAAGAAAATTTTAAATAGGTAAGAGATATGGGAGAAACAAATATTTTTAAAGTGTTAGCAGACAGTCAAAGAAGAGATATTCTTACTATGCTAAAGAATGGACGATTAAATGCTGGAGAGATTGCGGAAGAATTGCAAATTACACCAGCGGCACTTTCTTATCATTTGAAACTATTAAAGAGTGCCGATTTAGTATCTGAATATAAAGAAAAAAACTTTGTTTATTATGAAATCAATACTACAGTTTTTGATGAATTAATTATATGGGTTAATCAGTTTGGAGGAAAAAAGAGATGAAAAAAATAATGTGGATAGTAGCAATGATTCCAGTTGTAGTCACAAGTGTGGTACTACAGTTTATGCCGGATGTTATACCTATGCATCATGATTTGGAGGGAAATACTGACAGATGGGGAAGTAAAACAGAAAGTCTTATTTTTCCGATAATAATTTTGTTTATTACACTATTTTGGCATTTGCTAATCAATGTATTTGAAAAAAAATCAATAACAGCAAAAACTGAAAAGGAACAAATGGAAGCAAAATCTTCTGCAAAAGTATTGTGTGTTGTAGGACTTTCGCAGGCTATAATGTTCGGTATTATGCACTGTTTTATTCTTTACTCTTCATGGATACAAGCAAATACGGGTAGTTCTCAGGCTACTATTGATATTGCAAAAGTTTCCTGTATTTTATGTGGCATTCTGTTTATTGTATTAGGAAATTTTATGACAAAAGCAAAACGGAATGCGGTAGTAGGACTTCGAACCGTTTGGAGTATGCATAATGACGATACGTGGAGAAAGAGTAATCGCTTTGGTGCAATATGTATTATTGTTACCGGTCTATTGACTATCATTACATCTATATATACAAGTGGAATGACTGGGACAATATTTATGTTGATTTATTTATTATTAGCAGCGGTTGTAGCAGTTATATATTCGAAAAAGGTGTATGATAAGGAAATTGACAAATGATTTTTAGTTATGTGGAGAAAGTGAAACTTTCAGTTTGGTTAAGAGATGTATTCCGGTGCCAAAACGGTGCCAAGAAATCATGCAAATAAAAATAAGACGGCTAAAACTAAAGAAAATATGCAGATTTTAGCCATAAAAAGCATAGAAAATATATCAAAAAACGCTATTCATATAGCGTGAGGGTGGTAGAACAGTTGGTTCTGGTGCTGTTGCTACAATCATAGAATAATTGTTATTTAATACAGTAATTTTAAGGGTTTCCGAGATTCCTCGGAAGCCCTTTTTTCGTCCCCTTGATTTAATTGGATATTAGTTGGTGACGAATGGACGACAAATATAAGCTACAGGCAGTTCTGCACACCATGTTTAATGCCAGAAGCTTTGATTTACGCGAGCAACGAGCCAAAGTCATATTCCTGATATGACCTTGGCGACTGGCGCGGCTTCGCCGCTTCGTACATCCATGTACGAAGCTAGCTGGTAGACTAAGGGAAAGACTAAGAACTATCACAATCAAATTTCAAGTGCATTTCTTATATAGGCTGTCGTCCGTACGTTAAGAATGTGTGTTAAATTATCATAATAAATAAGTGGAAGTAAAATAATTGAATATTTTTTCAAAGTTTATAAGATTATATAGATGATATAATGAGCGCAAAAGAAAAGGAAGCAACTGTAAAATAGGATGGTAATAGAATGGTAGATAGAATACCAAATGAAATAATTGATTAAAGGAGTTAAAAGGTATGACTGCTAAAGAACTTATGAAACAATGTGAAGCTGAAGAGAAAGAATTGAAATTCAGGGAGTTTTCATCAGAAACAGCACTTGCTGTTGGAATGGCGCTTATAGAAGAAGCGAAAAACCGTAACAATAAAATATGTATAGATATTGCAATAGCTGGAAGAAGATTGTTCCATTATTCCAGTGATGGTAATGCTGTAAGTAATGATATTATGATCGAGCGTAAGAAAAATACGGCGATGCATACCGGACATAGTTCATTGTGGGCGCACTATATGCTTGAGGATTGTGGTATGAATATTAAAGAAAAGTGGGCATTAGAACCATCAGAGTATGCACAGGTGGGAGGTGCATTTCCAATAAGACTAGAGAATTGCCAGACAGCAATAGGCACAATAACATGTTCTGGTTTTAATCATGAACAGGATCATAGTATTATTATAGATGTTTGCAGAAAACTGAAAAAAGAAAATGTTTTGTAAATTAATTGATATTATTTATTTTCAGGAGGTAGGAAGCTTATATGGGTAAGTATCATTTTATAATAATAGGTTCAGGCTGGCGTTCGCTTTATTATGTCAGAATAGCAAAAGCAATGCCTGATATATTGAGTCTTGATGCAATGTACTGCCGTACACAGGAAAAAGCAGATAAGATGGCAGAAGAATTCGGTATACACACTACAACCTCTATAGAAGAGTGCGTAGGTTATAAACCGGATTTTGCTGTTGTAGCAGTAAATAAAACAAGTATATGTGATGTATCAATAGAATGGATGGATAGAGGAATAACTGTTCTTTCTGAGACACCAGCAGCATTGGATATGGATTCGCTTAAAAAGTTATACAGATATCATATGTCAGATGATAAAACAGATAAGAAGCAGGTTGTTGCTGAACAATACAGGGAATATCCATATAATAAAGCACGGATTAAGCTTGTTAATAGTGGTGTACTTGGCGATATCAGTTGTCTGAATATATCCCTTGCACACGAATATCACGGTTTCAGTCTTATAAGAGCATATCTTGGTATAAAACCTGATGAAAACTACACAGTGTCAGGTAAAATATATGAATTTCCGACAACTCAGACACTTACGAGATATGACAAATTTACAGATGGCAGAACAGCGCCTAAAAAAAGATGTGTAGCAGCATTTGAGTTTGAGAGTGGAAAGGTTGCATGGTATGATTTTGACTCTGAACAGTACCGCTCACCTATAAGAAAGAATATGATAAAGGTGCAGGGTGTCAGAGGAGAGCTTATTAACGATGAGCTGTATTATCTTGATGATAAAAATGAAGGACAGTATCAAAAGATTGTGACAGATGTGAATGTAACACACACTAAAGATACTAATCCTAACCTGTCTACCGTTCGTGAAATAGAGAAAATAATGTGCAGTGAAAATGTACTGTATGAACCGGAATTAGGGCTGCGTGGCTTGTCAGAGGATGAAACAGCAATAGCGGCTCTTATGATAGGAACAGCAAAGTATAGCAGAGGTGAGGCAGAATCACCATATAGCATGGAAGATGCATTTGCAGATGCATATGCGGCAATATTGCTTGATGAGGCAGTAAGGACAGGTAATAAAATTAGTAGTTGTATTGAAAATAATAGGTAATGAATAGGTATTTCATACATTCCCTACAATAATAGTAGAATGCAAAATAAATATAGAAATTTAATTATAGAATAGAATGCAAAATAAATAAGAAAGGAACCATGAATAATATGCAGAACAAAATATTAAGAGTAGCTCTTATAGGCGTTGGAAATATGGGAAAGAAATATGCACAGATGATTGTATCAGGTGAAGTTGCCAACATGAAGCTGACAGCAGTAGTTATACGAAGAGATGAACTTATGGAGTGGGGTGAAGCGCTTGTAAATGTTGATGGTGGGCATGTAAGAATATTTAGAAGTGCAGATGATATGTTTAAAGCAGAAGATGTAGATACATTATTTGATGCAGTTATTATAGCAACTCCGCATAAAACACATGCTAAGCTTGCGGTACAGGCATTTTCACTGGGAAAGGATGTTTTGTGCGATAAACCGGCAGCATCAGATATAGGGGAAGCACTTACTATGAATGAGGCAGCTAAAAAGAGCTCAAGAATATATGGTATGGTATTTCATCAAAGATTATATCCTAAGTATATGAAGATTAAGAGTATGATTGATGCAGGTGAGATGGGTAAGCTAAGAAGGGTGAATCTTATTAATTCAAGATATTTAAGAACATCATATTATCATCATTCTGGCGCATGGAGAAGCAGTTTTACAGGTGAAGGCGGCGGTGCGCTTATTAACCAGGGACAGCATATTCTTGATATGTTCCAGTATCTTTTTGGCATGCCGCAGAGAATGTTTGCACTTATACCTTTTGGCAAATATAATGATTTTGCAGTAGATGATGAAGATACTATTATTATGGATTATGATGATGGCATGACAGCTTCATTTGTACTGACAACGGGAGAAGCGTGTCATGAAGAAAGACTTGAAATAATAGGAACAAAAGCAAAGCTGCTGCTTGAAGATAATACGCTTACTATAACAAGACATCAGGATGTAGAAGAATATATAAAAACTGAAATGGTTAATTCAAGGGAAAATATGCAATATACTAAGGAAACAATTGAGTTTCCAAAGACACCAGAGCCATATATAGAACTGCTTGAAAGATTTGCCAGAGCATCATTAGAACATGATGATACATATCTTGTAGCGAAAGGCGAGGAAGGGCTTAATTCACTGATGTTGTGCGCAGGAGCTTATTATTCAGCATGTAATGGTATTCAGGTTAAGCTTCCGGTTGCTTCAGAGGATTATAGCAGACTTATGGAAGAATTGATTACGAAGGAAAAGAGCATAAAAAAATAATGCAAGAAGAATAATACAAGAAAAACAATAAAATAAAAATATAGTATAAAATGCTGCCACATAAAATGGCAGCATTTTAATTGGTGATTAATATTCAGAACTGCACCATCTTCCAGAAGCGCCACAAGGAAGAACGAGCCCGTTGGATGATACAGGAAGTCCTACTTCGTTTGAGCTGCAGTAACCGTCAAAGTTTTTAAGCTCTGTGCTTAACATATATGTAAGAACCGCTGGCTGAAGCCCTGTTGTATATGAGTTAATGAGGAAGAATAATGGTTCCTCAGAAAGAAGCTGTGCACATAACTTTACAAGTGGATGTATGGCTTCTTCTATTTTCCATATTTCGCCTTTAGGTCCTCTTCCATATGAAGGAGGATCCATAATGATGGCATCGTAGTGATTGCCACGTCTTATTTCTCTCTCAACGAACTTAACACAATCATCAACTATCCAGCGGATAGGTTTGTCAATAAGACCGGAAGATGTGGCATTTTCCTTAGCCCATGCAATGATACCTTTAGATGCATCAACGTGTGTTACATGTGCCCCGGCTGCAGCGCATGCAAGAGTTGCACCACCGGTATATGCAAAAAGATTAAGAACCTTTATCTGTCTATTGGCATCCTTTTCCTTAGCTTTCTTTATTATGCCTGAAAACCAGTCCCAGTTAGCAGCCTGCTCTGGAAATATACCTGTATGCTTGAAGCTGAAAGGTTTTAAGTTAAAAGTAAGAGGCACATCAAGAGAAGGACTCTGATAGTTAATAGTCCAGCTCTGTGGAAGATCAAAGAACTCCCATTCACCGCCGCCTTTTGAGCTTCTGTGATAATGACCATTCATGTGTTTCCATCTTTTATCGTTTTTAGGGGTATCCCATATGACCTGTGGGTCTGGACGTACAAGGATATAATCTCCCCATCGTTCAAGTTTTTCACCACATGATGTATCTATAACTTCATAGTCTTTCCAGTTATCTGCAATAAACATATATTGTGTAATCCTTTCTTTGTTATATGTGATATGAGCATAAAAGTGGGATGATAATCCTACGATATGCTAATATTAGGTAGGGTGCTATGTGCCAGTGACACATGTTTAGCACGGACCGAAGCGTAGCGTAGACGTTGGAGTGCGTAGCACAGAACAATACATAGATATCAAAGTTGGTGGCTTTTGCCCCCGACATCATACTTATATAAGTATATAACAATCCATATGATAAGGGCAAGGAAATGTTTTTGCTAGAGGTATGCAGGCATTTTTATGTACACCTTGTTATTTTCAGAGTCAGTTGCCAAAATGCTGTAAATAGTTCTTTATAGTGACATATTGTTAAGATAAATTTTATTGAAAAATCCATATTTTTACTGTAACATATAACAGATAAAAAATATAAATTGTGATATGGTATTAGTGTTAAAAGTAACTATTGATAATTACATCATGTATATTATATAAGGAAAGGAAAATGCACATTTGAAAAATATATCTTTTAAAACAGCAAAGAACGATATTATAGCAGGTATTATTGTGGCACTTGTATCTATTCCTATATCTATGGGGTATGCACAGATAGCAGGATTGCCAGCGGCGTATGGGTTATATGGTTCATTACTTCCTGTACTTGTGTATGCATTTACAACAAGTTCACCACAGTTTGTGTTTGGTGTAGATGCCACTCCGGCAGTGCTGGTTGGTGGAACGCTTGCAGCACTTGGAGTAACAACAGGTTCAGATGAAGCGATGCGGCTTGTACCAGCTATAACGCTTGTAGTTGCGGCATGGCTTTTAGTATTCAGCCTTATAAAAGCTGGAAGAATAGTGAACTACATATCCACTCCGGTCATGGGCGGTTTCATAAGCGGGATAGGAATTACTATTATACTTATGCAGGTGCCTAAGCTGTTTGGAGGTGCGGCAGGTACAGGCGAGCTTATAGAGCTCATTCTGCATATAACAGACCAGTTGAAATATTTTAATGTATTGTCGGCAGTTCTGGGATTCGGAACAGTTGTGATTATTCTTGTCTGTAAAAAATATATGCCGAAGTTTCCAATGTCGGTTGTACTTATGGTACTTGGAGCTATGGCAACAGCATTTTTACATATAGACAGATTCGGTGTAAAACATCTTCCACATGTAGATGCGGGATTTCCTAAGCTTTCTATTCCGGATGTTACATTACTTCGCGATAATACATCAGAGATAGTTGTTCTAGGACTTACATGTGCACTTGTTATTATGGCACAGACTTTGCTGGCAACGAACAATTATGCAAACAGATATGGTTATAAGGTTGATAATAACAGAGAAGTTCTTGCATATTCTCTTGCAAATGTGGCATCGGCGGTATCAGGAAGCTGTCCACTGAATGGAAGTGTGTCAAGAACAGGCATTGCAGACCAGTTTGGATGTAAGACACAGCTTATGTCAGTGACAGCAGCAGTAACCATGCTTATTGTTGTTTTGTTTGCAACACCGCTTCTTGAATATCTTCCTGTGCCAATACTTACTGGTATCGTTGTGGCAGCACTTATAGGTATAGTAGAGTACAAGCTGGCAGATAAGTTAAGAAAAGTTAACAGAGCTGAGTTTTTCATTTTTCTTGCTGCTATGTTCGGAGTGCTTTTATTCGGAACAATATATGGTGTAATAATAGGTGTTATTCTTTCGTTTATAGCAGTGATTATAAGAGCGGTTGTTCCACCAAGATCACTTCTTGGATGTATACCAGGTCATGAAGGCTTCTATAATCTTAACCGTAACAGGAATGCGCTTGAGATACAACATGTTGTGATGTACAGATTCAGCGGCAATCTTTTCTTTGCAAATGTGTCTACATTTTTACAGGATATAGAAAATGCGATAAAAGATGATACAAGAGTTGTTATAGTTGATGCAAGTGGTATAGGAAGCATAGACATAACCGCAGCCGACAGACTTGTTTCGTTTAATAAGATTCTTAAAGATAAAGGTCTGCGTTTTTATATAACTGAGCATGTTGGTAATGTTAACGATCAGCTAAGAAAGCTAGGTGCTGGATGTCTTGTGGAAGAGGGTGTCACACGAAGAACTATATCACTTGCGTTAAGAGATGCTGGCGTTGACAGACCTTATCCACTTGCAGGTACACTGGAACAGACAGAGGCACATAATGACTTTATAGAGGACAATGAAAGACTTGCTGAGATAGAGTGGGCATTTGGCGAGGATGCATCGGAATGGCTTGATAAGTTTGCAGTGCAGATGACAGATGATATCACGCATATGGATGAAAATAATGAGCATATTCCGGATAATGTACTTGCAGAGGCTGAAAGTAAGAATACATGGGGACGTATTGGTCTGTTTGATGAGGATGAGCTTCTTGAGAGAGTTGAGATGCATTTATCAGAGCTTACACAAAACAATAGCAATGCAGAAGAGTTAGAAGAAAGAATCGAAGAGCGAAGATTAAGACTTGAGGCAAAGATTGCAAAGCTTAATCCGGATGCACTTGCACACCTAAGACAGCACAGAAGAGAGGTTATGCTGCATTTTAAGGAGAATAATCCTGAGGCATATAAGCATATGATGGAACACAGAATGGAGCATATAAGTAAGCTTGAGAAGGTAAATCCGGAGCTGGCTGCCAAGATGAAGAAACTGTATAAGCTGGATGATATTGCAGGTGATTACAGTAGTGTTAAAGAAAGGTAATTGTTGTGAATATATTAAATGTAGAAAAAGTGAGTAAAACATTTGGCGAGAAGGTACTACTTGATAAGGTTACACTTGGAATAAACAAGGGTGATAAGGTGGGTGTCATAGGTGTCAATGGTACTGGAAAGTCAACATTGCTTAAGATAATAGCTGGTATTGAAGAGCCTGATGAAGGAAATGTTATAAAGGGAAGGAATGTTACAGTAACATACCTTGCACAGTCACCTGACCATGCGAAGGATGAGACGGTTCTTTCTTATGTGCTGAGAGGAAAAGCTAATGCCAGTGAGGCCAAGGCAAAGGAGATTCTTAACAAGCTTGGGATAGGAGCATTTGATGCTTCTATGGATATGCTTTCAGGAGGACAGAAGAAAAGAGTGGCGCTTGCAAAGGCATTGGTTGAACCTACAGAGGTGCTTATACTTGATGAGCCGACTAACCATCTTGATAATGATATGGTTGTGTGGCTTGAGCAGTATATAAAGGCTTTCAAAGGCGAACTTCTTATGGTAACGCATGACAGGTATTTCCTTGACAATGTAACTAACAAGATAGTTGAGATAGACCATGCGGCACTTTATAGTTATGATTCCAACTATTCAGGCTTTCTTGAATTAAAGACTGAAAGAGAACAGATGGAAAGAGCTACAGAGGCTAAAAGACAGAATACATTAAGAAGAGAACTTGAGTGGATAAGAAGAGGATGCCAGGCGCGTTCAACAAAACAGCAGGCAAGAATAGACCGTTTTGAGGATATGAAGGAAGCTTCCCGTGAGGCAAGGGCTAAATTTGACAAGAGCCTTATGGATATGAGCTCTGTAAGCAGAAGATTAGGCAAAAAGACGATAGAGCTTAACAACATAACCAAAGCATATGACGGTCATACTTATATCAATGATTTTTCATACATTTTTCTAAGAGATGACCGTATAGGTATAATAGGAAGCAATGGATGTGGTAAGTCAACACTTATGAAGATAATAACAGGACAGATACAGCCGGATAGTGGAAGCGTTGAGATAGGTGACACTGTACATATAGGTTATTTTATGCAGGAAAATGAACCGCTGGATGAGAATCAGACAGTGCTTGAGTTTGTAAGAAGCATAGGCGAGTATGTGCAGACAGTAGATGGCAAGGCAACAGCAAGCCAGATGTGTGAAAAGTTTCTCTTTTCACCAAAACAGCAGTGGACACCAATAAGAAAGCTGTCCGGAGGAGAAAAGAGAAGACTGTATCTTTTAAGTGTGCTTATGAGTGCGCCTAATGTACTTATACTTGATGAGCCTACCAATGATCTTGATATTGAAACGCTTGAAGTACTTGAGGATTATCTGGATGGATTTGCAGGGATTATCATAACAGTTTCACATGACAGATACTTTCTTGACAGAACGGTTGACAGAATATTTGCATTTGAGGCGGGGGGTCACCTTACCCAGTATGAAGGAGGCTATTCAGACTACAAAGAAAAATGCGTTTCTTCTATATATAATGTGCCAGGAAATGGAATATCTAAAGGTACAGCATTATCAGGTAATGGTCTGGTATCAGGCAGCGGTGTGGCAGCAGGAAGTAACGATGATAAATCAGCAGATGGTACACAGAAGGTTACAGCAGGCAATAAGACACTTACAAGTAAGGAATATAATAAATCAAGAAGTGAGCGCCTTAAGTTTACTTACAAGGAACAGAAAGAATATGAGAGTATTGATGATGATATAGCTGCATTAGAAAGCGATATAGAAAGAATAGACAGTGAAATGGCTAAGTGTGCAACTGACTATGGTAAGTTAAATGACCTGTCTAAGGAAAAGGCTGAAAAAGAAAAACAGCTTGAGGAAAAGATGGACAGGTGGGTATATCTTAACGACCTTGCGGAAAGAATAGCAAACCAGTAAAGATGTGTGCAAACAAAGCAGAAATGTTTATAAATATTCATCAAATAATGCATATTTGTGGATAAATAATAACAAAAATGGATAATAATTAAACCAGAGAAATATTATAGAATTGTACTTAAAAAAATACAATAAAATAATATTTTTCTGGTTGATTTTATATTAAGTGTAGTGTATATTAATACTTGCTGTGACATTGATAGCGTAGAAGCGTGAGGTTGCTGCTCATAAGAGCAGGTTTTCCGTGGAGCGAATGTCAAGGCCGGTAAGAGACCGGCGAAGAATCTGGCGACAAGTCACTGTACCTAATATCATCTGCAAGATGCAGAAATGACACGTTGGTAATCGGGATAATCCAACAGGTGATTCTCGATACACGTGGGAGTGTGTACAGTCACCGCTTGTCGTACTTAAACAATAAAGTGCGAAGGAGGCGACTTTTTTTATGGCAAATCAGGTAATAAGAATTACACTGAAAGCTTATGATCATCAGTTAATCGATCAGTCAGCTAAGAAAATCATCGAAACTGCTAAGAAGACAGGAGCAAATGTGAGTGGTCCAGTACCTCTTCCAACAAAGAAGGAAGTAGTTACAATCCTTAGAGCTGTTCACAAGTATAAGGATTCAAGAGAACAGTTTGAACAGAGAACTCACAAGAGACTCATCGATGTATTATCACCATCACAGAAGACTGTAGATGCATTATCTAAGTTAGAGATGCCAGCTGGTGTATTCATCAACCTTAAGGTAATGAACTAATCATTACACAATTTTTCATTATTATTTAAGAGCAATAATCCTAAGGGTTTAATATAGAAGTAACGTACACAAAAGTGTAGCACAGTGGTGCAGGTTCCACTTATATTAGCTGTTCTAGGATGACAGGATGCGCTTATGACGTATGATTTTATAAAGTAGAAAATTCCGGACTGAAACCGGAAGAAAATCCGTCAGGATTTTGCTTCCAGATGATGATGCCGGAAACGGCATAATCATCTTGTCCGCTGTAGATTAAACAGGAGGAATATCAATGAAGAAGGCAATTTTAGCTACAAAAGTCGGAATGACTCAAATCTTCAACGAAGACGGTGTTTTAACACCTGTAACTGTTCTTCAGGCTGGTCCTTGTGTTGTTACACAAGTTAAGACAGTAGAAAACGACGGTTACGATGCAGTTCAGGTTGGTTTTGCTGACATTAGAGAAAAGTTAGTGAACAAGCCTGTTAAAGGACATTTTGATAAGGCAGAGGTTCCTTACAAGAGATTCTTAAGAGAATTCAAGTTTGAAAACGCTTCAGAATACTCAGTAAAGGATGAAATCAAAGCTGATATCTTCGCAGCAGGCGATAAGGTAGATGCAACTGCTATTTCAAAGGGTAAAGGTTTCCAGGGCGCAATCAAGAGATTAGGCCAGTCAAGAGGACCTATGGCTCATGGTTCTAAGTTCCACAGACATCAGGGTTCAAACGGATCAGCAACAACACCTGGTAGAGTATTCAAGGGAAAAGGAATGCCTGGACATATGGGTTCTAAGAGAATCACAATCCAGAATCTTGAAGTAGTAAGAGTTGATGTTGAAAACAACGTAATCTTAGTTAAGGGTGCTGTACCTGGACCTAAGAAATCATTAGTAACACTGAAAGAAACAGTAAAGGCTAGCAAGTAGTTTTTGCTAAGGAAGGAGGACCACACAGATGGCAAACGTATCTGTTTACAATATTGAAGGCAAGGAAGTTGGCTCAATCGAATTAAACGATGCAGTGTTTGGTGTTGAAGTTAATGAACATCTTGTACACATGGCAGTAGTTAACCAGCTTGCAAATAATCGTCAGGGAACACAGAGCGCTAAGACACGTTCAGAAGTTTCTGGTGGCGGAAGAAAACCTTGGAGACAGAAGGGAACTGGTCATGCAAGACAGGGTTCTACAAGAGCTCCACAGTGGACAGGCGGCGGTATCGTATTCGCACCAAAGCCAAGAGATTATTCATTCAAGATGAATAAGAAAGAAAAGAGAATCGCTCTTCTTTCTGCTTTATCTTCAAAGGTTGCAGAAAGCAAGATCGTTGTACTTGACGAGTTCAAGTTAGATGAAATCAAGACAAAGAAGTTCGTAGAAGTTATGAACAACTTAAAGGTTGAAAATGCATTAGTAGTTCTTGAAGGCGAGAATAAGAACGTAGTTCTTTCAGGAAGAAACATTCCTTCAGTTAAGGTTACAGCTACTAACGAAATCAACACATATGATGTTCTTAAGTATACAACATTAGTTGTTACTAAGGCAGCTGTAGAGAAATTAGAGGAGGTGTATGCATAATGGCAAACGTACAGTATTATGATGTAATCCTCAAACCAGTTATAACAGAAAAGTCAATGGCAGATATGGCAGATAAGAAGTATACATTCTTAGTTCATACAGAAGCTAACAAGACTATGATTAAAGAAGCTGTTGAAAAAATGTTCGAAGGAACAAAGGTTGCTAGCGTTAACACAATGAACAGTGTTGGCAAGAAGAAGAGAAGAGGAAGAGCTGTTGGTACAACTGCTAAGACTAAGAAGGCAATCGTTCAGTTAACAGCAGATAGCAAAGATATCGAAATCTTTGAAGGACTTTAAGATTTAGCAACATTTAGAAGTGTAGAAAACAATATTACACAGGCTCGAAAGGAGAGAATATAATGGGAATCAGGACTTATAACCCATATACACCTTCCAGAAGAAACATGACTGGATCAGATTTCTCAGAGATCACAAAGACAACTCCTGAGAAGTCATTACTCGCTAAGAAGAGTAAGACTGCTGGTCGTAACAACCAGGGTAAGATCACTGTTAGACATCATGGTGGTGGAAACAGACAGAAATATAGATTAATAGATTTCAAGAGAAATAAAGAAGGCGTTCCTGCTAAGGTTATCGGTATTGAATACGATCCAAACAGAACAGCTAATATCGCACTTATCTGCTACGCAGATGGCGAAAAGTCATATATCCTTGCCCCTCAGGGATTAACAGATGGCATGACAGTACAGAATGGTGCTGGTGCTGAAGTAAGAGTAGGTAACTGCTTACCACTTACAGATATTCCTGTAGGTACACAGGTACACAACATTGAGTTATATCCAGGTAAGGGTGGACAGCTTGTTCGTTCTGCTGGTAACTCTGCTCAGTTAATGGCTAAGGAAGGTAAGTATGCAACATTAAGACTTCCTTCTGGCGAAATGAGAATGGTACCAATTATCTGCCGCGCAACAATCGGTGTTGTAGGTAATGGAGATCACAACCTTATTAATCTTGGTAAGGCTGGACGTAAGAGACATATGGGTATCAGACCTACAGTTCGTGGTTCTGTCATGAACCCTAATGACCATCCACACGGTGGTGGTGAAGGTAGAGCACCAGTTGGTCGTCCAAGCCCAATGACACCTTGGGGCAAGCCTGCTATGGGACTTAAGACTCGTAAGAAGAAGAAGTCTTCTAACAAGCTTATCGTAAGAAGAAGAGATGGAAAGGCTATTAAGTAATTAATAGCCTCCGGTATTACAAGAAATATTAGACTAAGATTTGATAGATTATAAGGAGGTTTCAACCTATGGCTCGTTCACTTAAAAAAGGACCATTCGCGGACGAAAGCTTACTTAAGAAGGTAGATGCATTAAACGCATCAAACGACAAGCAGGTTATCAAGACATGGTCACGTCGTTCAACAATTTTCCCTTCATTCGTAGGCCATACAATTGCAGTTCATGACGGAAGAAAGCATGTTCCTGTATATGTTACAGAGGATATGGTTGGTCATAAGCTCGGTGAGTTCGTTGCTACAAGAACTTACAGAGGACACGGCAAAGACGAAAAGAAGAGTAGATAATTTGTATTATTTGAAAGGAGGTTTAATCGATGGCTAAAGGACATAGATCCCAGATTAAACGTGAAAGAAACGCTGTTAAGGACACAAGACCAAGCGCAAAGTTATCTTACGCAAGAGTATCTGTTCAGAAGGCTTGTTTCGTATTAGATGCTATTAGAGGCAAGAGCCTTGAAGAAGCACTTGGTATCGTTATGTACAATCCAAGATATGCTTCATCACTTATAGAGAAGTTATTAAAGTCAGCTGCAGCTAATGCAGAGAACAATAACGGTATGGACCCAAGCAAGTTATATGTAGAAGAATGCTACGCTAACAAGGGACCAACAATGAAGAGAGTCCATCCAAGAGCACAGGGTAGAGCTTATAGAATCGAAAAGAGAATGAGCCATATCACTGTAATATTAAATGAAAGATAATTGCATTTCCTAAAGAATAGAAAGGAGATTTTATGGGACAGAAAGTTAATCCTCATGGTTTAAGAGTCGGCGTTATCAAAGACTGGGACTCTAAGTGGTATGCAGAAGAAACTTTTGCAGATAACCTTGTAGAAGATTATAACATTAGAAAATTCCTTAAAAATAAGTTATATGCTGCAGGAATTTCAAAGATAGAGACAGAAAGAGCTTCAGATAGATTAAAGATTATCATTCACACAGCTAAGCCAGGTGTTGTTATTGGTAAGGGTGGTGCTGAAATCGAAGCACTCAAGAAGCAGGTTGAAAAGCTTACAAGTGCTAAGAGACTTAGCATTGATATTAAAGAAGTTAAGAGACCAGATAAGGATGCTCAGTTAGTAGCTGAGAACATCGCACAGCAGTTAGAGAATCGTATCTCTTTCAGAAGAGCTATGAAGTCTTGCATGGGAAGAACTATGAAGCAGGGTGCTAAGGGTATTAAGACATCTTGTTCAGGTCGTCTCGGCGGTGCTGATATGGCTCGTACAGAGTTCTATAGCGAAGGTACAATTCCTCTTCAGACACTTCGTGCAGATATCGATTATGGTTTTGCAGAAGCTAACACAACTTATGGTAAAGTTGGTGTTAAGGTATGGATCTATGAAGGTGAGGTACTTCCAACAAAGACAAACAAGGAAGGGAGCGATAAGTAATGTTACTACCTAAGAGAGTTAAACATCGTAGACAGTTCCGTGGTTCTATGGCAGGTAAGGCAACAAGAGGTAACAGAATCACTAATGGTGAGTATGGTATCGTTGCAACAGAACCATGCTGGATCAAGTCAAACCAGATAGAAGCAGCCCGTGTAGCTATGACAAGATACATTAAGCGTGGCGGTAAAGTATTTATAAAGATTTTCCCAGATAAGCCGGTAACAGGTAAGCCTATCGGTGTTCGTATGGGTAAAGGTAAAGGTAACTTAGAGTGCTGGGTAGCAGTAGTTAAACCTGGACGTGTTATGTTCGAGATTTCAGGTGTACCTGAAGAAACAGCAAGAGAAGCATTACGTCTTGCAACTCATAAACTTCCTTGCAAGTGCAAGATCGTTTCACGTGCAGACTTAGAAGGCGGTGATAACAGTGAAAATTAATAAGTATGTAGAAGATTTAAAGGCAAAATCAGCTGCAGAATTGAATGAAGAATTAGTAGCTGCTAAGAAGGAACTTTTCAATTTAAGATTTCAGAACGCAACAAATCAGTTAGATAATACTAGCAGAATCAAAGAAGTTAGAAAGAACATTGCTAGAATTCAGACTGTAATTGCTCAGAAGAATGCTTAAATTATATTATAGTTTGTAAGTATTTCCTAAGAAAGGAGTATAACTGTGGAAGAGAGAAATTTAAGAAAAACTCGTACAGGTAAGGTTATCAGCAATAAGATGGATAAGACAATCGTTGTTGCTGTAGAAGATAACGTTAAGCATCCACTTTACAACAAGATTGTAAAGAGAACATACAAGTTAAAGGCTCATGATGAAAACAATGAATGTTTAATCGGTGATGTTGTTAAGGTAATGGAAACTAGACCTTTATCTAAGGATAAGAGATGGAGATTAGTTGAGATTATCAGCAGAGCTAAATAATTTTGACAATTTTTTAATAGAATTGATATTACTGAAAGGGGTAGTATTATGGTACAACAGGAAACCAGACTTAAGGTTGCCGATAACACAGGTGCTAAGGAAATTCTTTGCATCAGAGTTATGGGTGGATCTACAAGAAGATATGCAAATATCGGTGATGTGATTGTCGCTACTGTTAAAGAAGCAACACCAGGCGGCGTTGTTAAAAAGGGCGATGTTGTTAAGGCCGTTGTTGTTCGTTCTGTAAAGGGCGCACGTCGTAAAGATGGCTCATACATTAAATTTGATGAAAATGCTGCTGTAATCATCAAGGATGATCAGACTCCTAAGGGAACTCGTATCTTTGGACCAGTAGCAAGAGAGTTAAGAGATAAGAAATTCATGAAGATCGTATCTCTTGCTCCAGAAGTATTATAGGAGGTACCACAATGTCAGCTGTAAGAATTAAAAAGGGTGATACTGTTAAGGTAATCGCAGGTAAAGACAAGGGCAAGACAGGCAAGGTTATGTCTGTAAACGCTAAGAACCATACAGCATTAGTTGAGGGTGTTAACATGGTAACAAAGCATGCTAAGCCAAGCGCAGCTAATCAGCAGGGTGGAATTCTCCACCAGGAAGCACCAATCGATATCTCAAACATCGCTTATGTAGTTAAGGGTGACAAGACATCTAAGATTGGTTATGACTTCAAGGATGGTAAGAAAGTTCGTGTTGCTAAGGCAACTGGCGAAGTTATCGATTAATAAAGGAAGGAGGCAATAATTTTGAGTAGACTTAGAGATTTATACGAAAACGAAATCACTAAAAAAATGACAGATAAGTTCGGTTACAAGAACCCAATGATGGTTCCAAAGATCGACAAGATCGTAATCAATATGGGTGTTGGTGAAGCTAAGGAAAATTCAAAGCTTCTCGATGCAGCAGTTAAAGAACTCGAGACTATTTCAGGTCAGAAGGTAGTTCTTACAAGAGCTAAGAATTCAATTGCTAACTTCAAGTTAAGAGAAGGTCAGGCAATCGGATGCAAGGTTACACTTCGTGGTGAGAAGATGTACGAATTCCTTGACAGACTTGTTAATCTTGCATTACCTAGAGTTCGTGACTTCAGAGGCGTAAGCGCTGAATCATTCGATGGTAGAGGAAATTATGCTTTAGGTATTAAGGAGCAGATTATCTTCCCTGAAATCGAGTACGATAAGATTGATAAGGTAAGAGGTATGGATGTTATTATAGCAACAACAGCTCATACAGATGAAGAGGCACGTGAATTACTTAGAATGTTCAACATGCCTTTCAAGAATTAATAGAAGGAGGTAAATTTTAATGGCTAAGACTTCAATGAAGGTTAAGCAGCAGAGAGCACCTAAGTTCTCTACAAGAGCTTATACACGTTGTACAATATGTGGTCGTCCACATTCTGTTTTAAGAAAGTACGGAATCTGCAGAATTTGCTTCCGTGAATTAGCTTACAAGGGTCAGATCCCAGGAGTTAAGAAGGCATCTTGGTAAGATAAAAAGATAATCACAAATCAGTGATTTATCACAGTGGTTTGCCACTATTACCTTGATATAATGCATAACATAGTAATACGGCTTTCTGCCGTATGCTATAAATGCATGGAACAATTGACGTAGTCCCGATAAGGGAAACCAGTGAATTATTTAAGGAGGAACATTTAAAATGACAGATCCAATTGCAGATATGCTTACAAGAATTCGTAACGCAAACACAGCAAAGCACGACACAGTTGATATCCCATCTTCAAAGATGAAGCTTTCTATAGCTAAGATTCTTTTAGATGAAGGTTATATCAAGTCTTATGAGCTTGTTGAGAATGGTAATTTCAACGATATCCGTGTTACATTAAAGTACGGTGCTGATAAGAATGAAAAGATTATTTCAGGACTCCAGAGAATATCTAAGCCAGGTCTTAGAGTTTATGCTAGCAAGGATGAACTTCCAAGAGTTCTCGGTGGTCTTGGTGTTGCTATTATCTCAACAAACAAAGGTGTTGTAACAGATAAGGAAGCTAGAAAGCTGGGCGTTGGTGGAGAAGTTCTCTGCTTCGTTTGGTAATTTATAATAGATACTCACTCACAAAGAAAACATGTTCCTATTTTAAAGTGTTTTCTTAATCAAAATTAGGAGGTGCACGGCATGTCACGTATAGGAAGAATGCCTATCGCTGTCCCAGCAGGTGTTACTGTTGAGATCGCAGAAAATAACAAAGTGACTGTAAAGGGTCCTAAGGGTACACTTGAAAGAGTTTTACCTGCAGAAATGGACATTAAGATGGAAGGTTCAGAAATCGTTGTTTCTAGACCTAACGACTTAAAGAAGATGAAGTCATTACACGGATTAACAAGAACATTAATCCATAACATGATAATCGGTGTTACAGATGGTTATGAGAAGAAGCTTGAAATCAACGGTGTTGGTTACAGAGCTCAGAAACAGGGTAAGAAGCTTGTATTAGCTTTAGGTTACTCTCATCCAGTTGAAATGGAAGATCCAGAAGGCATCGAAACAGTTGTTGATGGAACTAACGTTATCATCGTAAAGGGTATTAGTAAAGAAAAAGTTGGCCAGTACGCAGCTGAAATCAGAGCTAAGAGAGCTCCAGAGCCATATAAGGGCAAGGGTATCAAGTATTCTGATGAAGTTATTAGACGTAAGGTTGGTAAGACTGGTAAGAAATAATTAAAGGAGTGAATACAAAATGGTTAGTAAGAAGTCAAGAACAGTAGTTCGTGAAAATAAGCACAGAAAATTACGTAATCGTTTCAGCGGTACTGCAGAAAGACCACGTTTAGCTGTATTTAGAAGCAATAATCATATGTACGCTCAGATTATTGACGACACAGTTGGTAAGACACTTGTTTCTGCTTCAACACTTGATAAGGATGTAAAGGCAGAACTTGAAAAGACTAATAACGTTGAAGCTGCTACAGTAGTTGGTACAGTAGTTGCTAAGAAGGCATTAGAAAAAGGTATTACAACTGTCGTTTATGATAGAGGCGGATTTGTATATGAAGGAAAAGTAAAGGCATTAGCAGAGGCAGCAAGAGAAGCTGGCCTTGAATTCTAAGCGGAAGGGAGAAACAAACAGTATGAAACGTACAATAATTGATGCTAGCAATTTAGAGTTAAGAGATAATGTAGTATCAATCAAGCGTGTAACAAAGGTTGTAAAGGGTGGACGTAACATGCGTTTTGCAGCTTTAGTTGTTGTTGGTGATGGCAACGGACATGTTGGCGCTGGTGTTGGTAAGGCAGCTGAAGTTCCTGAAGCTATCCGCAAGGGAAAAGAAGATGCTATGAAACATTTAGTAGAAGTTCCTATGGATGCAAACTGCTCAGTTCCACATGACTTCACAGGAAAGTTCGGAGGAGCAACAGTTCTTCTTAAGAAGGCTCCAGAAGGTACAGGTATTATCGCAGGTGGTCCAGCCCGTTCAGTACTTGAACTTGCAGGAATTAAGAACATCCGTACAAAGTCACTTGGTTCTAATAACAAGCAGAATGCTGTATTAGCAACAATAGAAGGTCTTAAGTCTATGAAGACTCCAGAAGAAGTTGCAAGACTTCGTGGAAAGTCTGTTAGCGAGATCCTTGGCTAATTAACAAATAAACATTGATATAGTCGTTAATCGACAGATGGAGGTTAAAATGGCTGATAAGAAGTTAAGAATAACTTTAGTTAAGTCTCCAATCAGTGCTGTTCCTAAGCATAGAAGAACTGTTGAAGCTATGGGTCTTACAAAGATGCATAAGACAGTTGAACTTCCAGATAATGCTGCAACAAGAGGACAGATTCAGCAGATTGGTTATATGTTAAAGGTAGAAGAAATCTAATTTAATAATTCAGATAAGGAGGTGCAATAATGGATTTATCTAATTTAAGCCCAGCAGAGGGTTCAGTAATGAGCGATAATTTCAGAAGAGGCCGTGGACATGGTTCAGGAAATGGCAAGACAGCTGGTAAAGGTCATAAGGGACAGAAGGCTCGTTCAGGAGCACCAAGACCAGGTTTTGAAGGTGGTCAGATGCCATTATATAGAAGAATTCCTAAGAGAGGTTTCACAAACAGAAACCGTAGAGAATTCGTAGCTATCAACATCAGCACATTAGAAAGATTTGATAATGGTGCAGAAGTAACAGTTGATACATTAATCGAATCAGGTATCGTTAAGAATCCTAAGGATGGTATCAAGATTCTTGGTAATGGCGAACTCACAAAGAAACTCAATGTTAAGGCTAACGCATTTAGTGCTTCAGCACAGGAAAAGATCGAAGCTCTTGGTGGTTCTTGCGAGGTGATCTAATATGTTAAAGACACTTGTAGGCGCTTTTAAAAACAAAGACATAAGAAAAAAGATCTTATATACTCTTATGATTCTTGTTATTGTCAGAGTGGGAAGTTTACTTCCTATTCCAGGAGTAGATACAGAGTATTTCAGTAGCTTACTTAGTGGAATTAATACTGGTGATTTGAGCTATCTTAGCGCATTTACAGGAGGTTCATTCGAAAGAATGTCCCTCTTTGCGTTAAGTATAACGCCATATATTACTTCATCTATCATCATGCAGCTCCTTGCTATTGCGATTCCTAAGTTAGAGGAAATGCAAAAGGAAGGCGAAGATGGTAGAAAGAAGATTGCAGCAATTACTAGATATGTAACCATAGCTCTTGCTCTTATCGAGAGTATAGCAATGTCTGTTGGTTTTGGTAGATCTGGTCTTATTAAGGGATACCAGGGCTTTAGTACATTGCATTATGTTGTAAGTATCATAGTAGTAGTTGCAGCACTTACAGCAGGTTCTGCAATGCTTATGTGGCTTGGTGAAAGAATTACTGAGAATGGTGTTGGTAACGGTATTTCAATCGTTCTTCTTATTAACATCATATCAGGTATGCCAAGCGATTTTGCTACATTGTATAGCACATTTGTTGCACCTAGAACTATTGCAAAGGGTGTATTAGCAGCCGCAATTATTATTGCAATTCTTGTAGTAATGGTTGTTCTGGTATGCTTTTTACAGGATGGAGAGAGAAGAATTCCTGTTCAATATTCACAGAAGGTTAGTGGTAGAAAGTCTTTCGGCGGACAGTCTACTAACATTCCTTTAAAGGTTAATACAGCAGGTGTTATGCCAGTTATTTTTGCATCATCACTTATGCAGTTCCCTGTAATTATTGCACAGTTATTCGGAAAGTCATACGAATGGACAAGATATTTAAGCTCTTCATACTGGTGCAGAGTATCAGCACCTAAGTATTCGTTAGGTTTAATATTATACATAGTATTACTTATAATATTTGCCTACTTCTACACATCAATCACATTTAATCCGATTGAGGTTGCTGATAATCTTAAGAAGGCTGGTGGAGTTATCCCAGGTATAACACCTGGTAAATCAACTAGTGATTATCTTAATAATATACTTAACTACATTGTATTCGTCGGTGCAGTTGGATTACTCATCGTTGCATTAATACCAATTATGTGTACAGGATTCTTTAATGCAAGCGTTTCATTTGGTGGTACATCTGTCATCATCATCGTTGGTGTAGTACTTGAAACATTAAAGCAGATTGAATCTCAGATGGTTAATCGTTATTATAAAGGATTCTTAAGCGAATAAGCTTATTAGTATTTAGAGGACTTGCCTGACAGTAATGTTGGGCGAGTCATTTGTGTATAAAAAGCAAATGAAAGTTAATGAGGTAGACATATGAAGATTATTATGTTAGGAGCTCCAGGAGCTGGTAAGGGAACACAGGCAAAGAAAATCGCTGAGAAGTATTCAATTCCTCACATCTCAACAGGAGATATTTTCAGAGCTAATATTAAGAATAACACAGAGCTTGGTCAGAAAGCTAAGACATATATGGATAAGGGAGAACTTGTACCAGATGAATTAGTTGTAGATCTTATCATGGACAGATTCAAGGAAGCTGACTGTGCTAATGGATATGTATTAGATGGTTTCCCAAGAACAATTCCTCAGGCAGAGGCACTTGATAAGGCACTTGCTGCTAATAATGAAGCTGTAGATTTCGCTATAAATGTAGAAGTTCCAGATGAAAATATTATTAACAGAATGTCTGGAAGAAGAGCATGTGTAGGTTGTGGTGCTACATACCATATCCAGTTTAATGCACCTAAGGTAGAAGGTGTATGTGATACATGTGGAGAAAAGCTCATATTAAGAGATGATGATAAGCCAGAAACTGTTAAGAACAGATTATCTGTATATCATGAGCAGACTCAGCCATTGATTGATTACTATTCAAAGAAGGGTGTATTAGCAGAGGTTGATGGTACACAGGCAATGGATGATGTATTCAATGCAATTGTAAATGTTTTAGGAAAGTAGGCTGGTTATGTCTGTAACAGTTAAGTCAAAGCACGAAATAGAATTAATGAGAGAAGCTGGCAGGATACTTGGAACAGTTCTTAAGGAACTTGAAAAGGAATGTAAACCAGGTGTGACAACATATCACATTAACAAAATCGGCGATGAGATGATAAAAAGCTACGGATGTATACCATCATTTTATGGATATCAGGGATATCCAGCCTCTATATGTGTATCAGTAAATGAAGAGATAGTACATGGTATTCCATCAAAGGCAAGAGTGCTTAAGGATGGAGACATAGTAAGTCTTGATGCTGGTGTTATATATAAGGGGTATCATTCAGATGCTGCAAGAACTTATGGCGTAGGCAATATAAGCGATAAAGCAGCAAAACTGATTGAAGTGACAAGGCAGAGTTTCTTTGAAGGAATAAAGTTTGCCAAAGAAGGCTGTCACTTATATGAAATCTCCAATGCAATTGCAGATTATAATGAGTCATTCGGATATGGCGTTATAAGAGAACTTGTAGGTCATGGTATCGGAACACAGCTTCACGAGGAACCAGAAATACCTAACTTCAGACAGCAGCGAAGAGGCATGAAGTTATATGAAGGTATGACGCTTGCCATAGAGCCTATGGTTAGTGCAGGTGACTACAGAGTGAAGTGGATGGATGATGACTGGACTGCATCAACTATAGATAATTCATTGTCAGCCCACTATGAAAATACAGTGTTAGTAACTAAAAACGGACCGGAGATATTATCACTGGCAGAGTAGAAGCATGTATTACAGCAGACTCGTAGGATAAAGCAAGTCAATGTATAAAATGACAATTGTTACAGGATACTGGTTATAGGGAGGGTACAGCTTGAATAAATATATAGGATGTTTTGCCACATCTATAGCAGGACATGATCATAATAACATATATGTTATTATTGATGCAGATGATGAGTATGTATATCTTGTGGATGGAAAAATAAGAAAAGTAAATAATCCAAAAAAGAAAAAGCTAAAACATGTTCAGTTAATTAAAAGAACTGACGATACAATAACAGGCAGGATTAATAATAATGTTGCATTGTCGAATGAAGATATTAAATATGCAATTAAAAATATTCAGTAATTATGCTGGATATAAATATTTGTCATATAACATAACAATGTAAATCAGAGATTAATTAAGGAGGCAGTTAAATGTCAAAGGCAGACGTTATAGAAATCGAAGGAAAAGTTGTTGAGAAGTTACCAAATGCATTCTTTAAGGTTGAACTTGAGAATGGACATCAGATTCTTGCAACAATAAGTGGAAAGTTAAGAATGAACTTCATTAGAATTCTTCCAGGAGATAAAGTTACTATAGAGCTTTCTCCATATGATCTTACTAAAGGAAGAATTATCTGGAGAGATAAGTAAAATCTTTTAAAAAGTATCTAAAAAATATTGTAAATTTTGTGCAATATTTTTTAGAGAAAATTGAAAGTTTTTCTTGCATTTAAAAATATGGCTATGATATAATAGCTAACGAACTTGTCTGAAAGGAGGCTTTTGCAGTGAAGGTTAGATCATCAGTTAAACCAATTTGTGAAAAATGCAAAGTCATTAAGAGAAAGGGTAGAATCATGATTATATGTGAAAACCCTAAGCACAAGCAGAGACAGGGTTAATCCTTTTGGAGAGAAGTAGGAATACTTCTCATGTTTGTGCGTTATGGTGTCAATATCACTAGTTGATGTCATAACATATTGTAGGTTTGTACTGTTACTCACTATAACAGACAAATTAAGTAGTTTTGCGGCTGCAGTGATGAATCACCCGGCTAAGTTGTAAGGTGGTCATTGCTATTTTATAAATTATCGTAGCAGTTATGGCAGCGCACACATTTCAGACGGCAGGAAACTGGCGGGCTGCGTATGTATACAGCTACACAGAATTGATTAATAACATATATATTTGATTAACGGAGGTTAAAGAACACATGGCTCGTATTTCAGGTGTAGACTTACCAAGAGAAAAACGTATCGAAATCGGACTTACTTATGTTTATGGTATTGGACGAGTTAGAGCAACTAAGATCCTTGCAGAGGCTGGTGTTAATCCAGATACACGTGTTAAGGACTTAACAGATGAAGAAGTTGCTAAGATCGCTAAGGTTATAGATGCTGATCCAGAACATTTAGTAGAAGGTGACTTAAGAAGAGAAGTTGCCATGAACATCAAGAGATTAAAGGAAATCGGATGCTACAGAGGAATCCGTCATAGAAAGGGTCTCCCAGTTAGAGGTCAGAAGACTAAGACTAATGCAAGAACTTGCAAGGGACCTAAGAAGACAGTAGCAAATAAGAAGAAATAATTGTTAAACTCACAGGAGGTTATTTATCATGGCTCAGAAAGTTACAAAAAAAGTGACAAAGAAGCGTGTTAAGAAGAACGTTGAAAGAGGACAGGCACATATTCAGTCATCTTTCAATAATACAATAGTTACTTTAACAGATGCAGAAGGTAATGCTTTATCATGGGCATCTGCAGGTGGACTCGGATTCAGAGGATCTAAGAAGTCTACTCCATATGCAGCACAGATGGCAGCTGAAACAGCTACAAAGGCTGCTTTAATTCACGGATTAAAGTCTGTAGACGTTATGGTTAAGGGACCAGGTTCAGGTAGAGAGGCAGCTATTCGTGCACTTTCAGCTTGTGGTCTCGAAGTTACAAGTATCAAGGATGTTACACCAGTTCCACATAACGGTTGTCGTCCACCAAAGCGTAGAAGAGTTTAATTTAGGGAGGTAAGATTACAATGGCAGTTAATAGAACACCTGTGCTCAAGAGATGCAGATCTCTTGATTTAGATCCTTTATATTTAGGAATAGATAAAAAGTCTAACAGAAAGGCTAAGAATGCTGGTAGAAAGATTAGCGAGTATGGTATGCAGCTTCGCGAAAAGCAGAAGGCTAAGTTTATCTACGGCGTATTAGAGAAGCCTTTCCTTAATTACTATAAGAAGGCTGAGAAGCAGAAGGGTATGACTGGTGAAAACCTTATGGTTACTCTTGAACTCAGACTTGATAATGTTATCTTCAGATTAGGTTTTGCAAGAACAAGAAAAGAAGCAAGACAGATCGTAGATCACAAGCATGTACTTGTTAATGGCAAGCGCGTAAACATCCCTTCATACTTAGTTAAGGCTGGAGATGTTATTGAAATCAGAGAAAAGTCAAAGTCTTGTGCAAGATATAAGGAAGTACTTGAAGCTACTAACGGAAGATTAGTTCCAGAGTGGTTAGAGTCAGACAGAGAGGCTCTTAAGGGTACAGTTAAGTCTTTACCTACAAGAGAAGCAATTGATGTTCCTGTAAATGAGATGCTTATCGTCGAGTTATATTCTAAGTAATCCATTAATAAGATTTTTGGACGCTGCATTTTACATGTCGTATGTGAATACAGTCGTTTGTTTAAGACAACAGAATGCTGTATATATGCGTTCTGTTGTCTTATGGATAGAAGGAATAAACTTATTAAAACCCATAAAAGGAGGGGCTATACATGGTTGATGCAGATTTTAATTTCAAGATGCCAAAGATTGAGATGACTGAACAGTCAGAAGATGGAAAGTATGGAAGATTTGTCGTTGAACCTCTCGAAAGAGGTTATGGACTTACGCTTGGTAATTCTTTGAGAAGAATTATGCTTTCATCATTAGTTGGTACAGCAGTAAGCAGTATCAAGATTGATGGTGTACTTCATGAATTCAGCTCAATTCCTGGTGTTAAGGAAGATGTTACTGAGATAGTGATGAACATCAAGCAGTTATCAATCAAGAACAATGGTAATTCCGTTGAGCCTAAGGAAGCACATATAGATTTCGTGGGCGAGGGTGTAGTAAGAGCATCTGATATTCAGGTTGATCCTGATATAGAAATTATTAACCCAGATCTTGTTATAGCACATCTTAACAGTGCTGATAGCAAGTTAGTTATGGAACTTACAATTACTAACGGACGTGGTTATGTAAGTTCAGAGAAGAATAAGAAGGAAGACCAGCCAGTTGGCGTTATCGCAGTAGATTCTATCTACACTCCTGTAGAAAGAGTAAATATGGCTGTTCAGAATACACGAGTTGGTCAGGATACAGATTTTGACAAACTTACACTTGATATATTCACTAACGGAACAACAGCTCCAGATGAGGCTTTAAGCCTTGCAGCTAAGGTTCTTAGTGAACATCTTAAAGGATTCATCAATCTTTCAGAAAATGCTGCTAATGCAGAGATTATGGCAGAACAGCCAGTTGATGAATCAACAAAGGCTCTTTCAATGAGCATTGAAGACCTTGAATTATCAGTTCGTTCATCTAACTGTCTTAGAAGAGCAGGTATCAATACAGTTGAAGAACTCTGCAACAAGACTCCAGATGATATGATAAAGGTTAGAAATCTTGGTAAGAAGTCATTAGATGAGGTTCTTTTAAAGCTTAAGCAGTTAAATCTTCATCTTAGATCAAGCGAAGATTAATATATAGAAACAATTAAAGCGTAATATTAGAATTTGTAGAAAAAACATTTATACAGTAAGACCATATGCGCATGTATAAACGTTACAAATGGAGGTTAAATCAATGGCAAAGTATAGAAAGCTTGGTAGAACATCAAGCCAGAGAAAGGCTTTATTAAGAAGCCAGGTAACAGCTTTAATCGAGAATGGTAAGATTGTTACAACAGAAGCAAGAGCTAAGGAAGTTCGTAAGCAGGCAGAAAAGCTTATCACACTTGCAGTTAAGGAAAAGGACAACTACGAAACAGTTACAGTATCTGCTAAGGTTGCAAAGAAGGATGCTGAAGGTAAGAGAGTTAAGGAAGTTGTAGATGGCAAGAAGGTTACTGTATATGAAACAGTAGAAAAGGAAATCAAGAAGGATCTTCCTTCAAAGCTTCATGCTAGAAAGCAGATGGACAAGGTTCTTTACAAGGTAACTGAGGTTCCTGCAGATGCTGCTGGAAAGAAGAAGAACACAAAGACTGTTGACCTTACAAACAAGTTATTCGACGAAATCGCTCCAAAGTATGCTGACCGTAAGGGTGGCTATACAAGAATCGTTAAGATTGGCTTAAGAAAAGGTGATGCAGCAATGGAAGTACTTCTTGAATTAGTTTAATCAAGTGCTTTTAAGGCGGGTAAGAAGTAATTCTTATCCGCTGTTTTGTTATATAAAGATATTGTATGAATTAACAGAATGTATGAATCAGGAATTGGAGAAAATAGTGGGAATAGTACAAGCTAAGGATTTAACATTTGAATATATAAGACGTGATGAAGAAGGAAACGTTGAAGGCATTACAACAGCAGTTGACAACGTTAATATAGATATCAAAGCAGGAGATTTTGTGGCAGTATTAGGACATAATGGTTCTGGTAAATCAACATTTGCAAAGCATCTTAATGCACTTGTTATGCCAACAGAGGGCACTGTATATGTGGATGGAATGGATACAAAGGATGCGGATAATACACTTAAGGTCAGACAGACTGCTGGCATGGTATTTCAGAATCCGGACAACCAGATAGTAGGTACACTTGTAGATGAGGAGGTAGGTTTCGGTCCAGAAAATATAGGTGTTCCAACAGAGGAAATCTGGGAAAGAGTAGAAAAGAGCCTTAAAGCAGTAGGAATGTATAAGTTTAGGAATGCATCGCCTAACAAGCTGTCAGGTGGTCAGAAGCAGAGGGTAGCTATAGCTGGAATAGTTGCTATGAAACCTAAGTGTATAGTGCTTGATGAGCCAACAGCCATGCTTGATCCGCTTGGAAGAAAAGAAGTAATACATGTTCTGCACGAGCTCAATAAAAAAGAAGGTGTAACCATAATTCTTATAACACATTATATGGAAGAGGTTATAGATGCAGACCATGTTTTTGTTATGGATAATGGAAAGGTTGTTATGGAAGGAACACCTAGACAGATATTTTCGCAGGTTGATAAACTAAAGGAATTAAGACTTGATGTTCCACAGGTAACTGAGCTTGCATATGAATTAAAAAAAGAGGGACTTCCTGTTAAAGATGGTATTATAAGAAACGAAGAGCTTGTTGAAGAGATAAAAAGACTCGATTTATTAAAGACAGATAAATGATGAAACATCTGACGAATATAGGTTGGTGGTTATTACGGTTTGATTTTAGGTAGATTTAAACATATTTAGTTAGATAATAAATTCAAGTGGCGTGACTGTATTATATACAGCATACACACAGAAATGAGGAAGTAGAATGTCAATAATAGTTGATAAAATTAGCCATGTATATGAGGCGGGAACAGGCTTTGAAAGAAAAGCTCTGGACAATGTATCATTTGCAATAGAGGATGGAGAGTTTATAGGTCTTATAGGACATACCGGCTCAGGTAAATCGACATTGATTCAGCATCTGAACGGCCTTTTAAAGGCTACATCAGGACATATATATTACAATGGTAAGGATATATATGAAGCAGGGTATGATATGCGTGAATTAAGAAAAAATGTTGGGCTGGTATTCCAGTATCCAGAGCATCAGTTATTCGAAACAGATATATTTAAGGATGTATGCTTTGGACCTAAGAATCTGGGCTTATCCAGGCAGGAATATGAGATAAGGGCTTTCGAGAGCCTGAAACAGGTGGGATTGGACGAAAATCTGTATTATCAGTCTCCATTTGACTTATCAGGCGGTCAGAAAAGAAGAGTTGCAATAGCAGGCGTACTTGCCATGAAACCACAGGTGCTTATACTTGATGAACCAACGGCAGGACTAGATCCAAAGGGCAGAGATGACATTCTTGAATGTATAAAGCAGCTGAGGGAGGAAACTGGAATTACAGTAATTCTGGTTTCGCATAGTATGGAAGATGTTGCAAGATATGTAAGCAGAATCATGGTTATGGATGATGGAGTGCTTAAATATGATGATACACCAAGGAATGTGTTTGCACACCATAAAGAGCTTGAACATATAGGACTTGCAGCTCCACAGGTTACTTATATTATGAATGACCTTATTGCGGCTGGGATAGATGTTAATCCTGATGCGATTACAGTTGAAGAAGCAAGGGATAATATATTGAAGCATTTTAATGTTATTAATAACAGATAAACAGATACAAGCATAACCTGTATAATGTACAGGAGTGAAATGTAGAAAATGTGCACATGCACAGGATTGGAAAGATATGATTAAAGATATAACAATAGGACAATATTATCAGGCAGAATCAATTATTCACAGACTTGACCCAAGAGTAAAGCTTATGGGTACATTAGTTTTTATAATTTCATTATTTTTAGGAATGAATATATGGATATATGCATTTGTAACAGTTGCACTTGCAGCGGTCATAGCTATATCAAAGATACCTCTTAAATTCATGGTAAGAGGACTTAAGTCAATAGTGATTCTTATTATAATCAGTGCGGTATTTAACCTGTTTTTAACACCAGGCGAAACACTTATCCAGATATGGAAGCTGACTATAACATACGAAGGTCTTAAGACCGCTATATTTATGGTCGTACGTCTTGTGTACCTTATATTAGGCACATCACTTATGACCCTGACAACAACACCTAATAATCTGACTGACGGCCTTGAAAAGGGCTTAGGATTTCTTAAATTTATAAAAGTTCCAGTACATGAGATAGCAATGATGATGTCAATAGCATTAAGATTTATTCCTATTCTTGTGGAAGAAACGGACAAAATAATGAAAGCGCAGATGGCAAGAGGCGCAGATTTTGAAAATGGAAATATTATAAAAAGAGCAAAAGCTATGGTGCCGATTCTTGTTCCACTTTTTGTTTCAGCATTCAGAAGGGCAAATGAGCTTGCTATGGCGATGGAAGCAAGATGCTACCATGGTTCAGAGGGAAGGACCAAAATGAAGCCGCTTAAGTATGCTAAAAGGGATAAGATAGCATATCTGTGTATGTTTGTATACCTTGGAGTGTTAATTCTTATTAAAATATTTGTTTAATGGTTTGTTTTATCATTTATACAAGCAGGATGTATTAATAGATGTTAGAAATCGCTTAGAATTAACCTCAACAGCATATCAACGGAATTAAGGATGCATATTAATAAGTGCTGGAAATCGCTTTAGACATTCATATAAGGTTATAGCAGAAATGAGGATTAGAATGAGAAGAATAAGGCTGAGGGTAGCATATGACGGAACGAATTATTCAGGCTGGCAGATACAGCCATTTGCCATAACTATAGAGAAGGTCTTAGATGACGCAATACATCAGCTTACAGGAGAACATATACATGTAATAGGTGCAAGCCGTACAGATGCCGGGGTTCATGCTATGGGAAATGTAGCGGTGTTCGATACAGCTTCAAGTATACCGGCAGACAGATTCACGTATGCACTTAACAGGTACCTTCCTGATGATGTTATTGTGCAGGAATCCGATGAAGTTAATGCAGACTTTCATCCAAGACATTGTGACACAAAGAAAACATATTGCTACAGGATATTAAATACCGAATTCGGAATACCACAGAAAAGAAATTATACCTGGAATGTAGCGGGTAATATAGATATAGACAGAATGAAGAAGGCTGCCGGATATCTTATAGGAGAGCATGACTTTAAGAGCTTCTGCTGTGTCAGAACGCAGGCAGAATCAACAGTAAGGACTGTATATTCACTTGATGTAGATAAAAAGGATGAGGAAATACATATAACAATAACCGGTAATGGATTCCTTTATAATATGGTCAGGATAATAGCTGGAACGCTCATACAGGTTGGAAAGGGCAGGTTCGAACCAGAATATGTCCAATATATGCTTAACGCCTGTGATAGGACAAAGGCGGGCCAGACGGCACCACCACAGGGCTTGACACTTATGAAGATAGATTATCTGGATGAAGAAGGCTGATAAGGAGACATATTTAGCATATAGAATAAAGGAAAGTGTTAGATGATGTATTAAGCGATTTAATGAAAAATAGACGTAATCAGTATATAGAAAAAGTAAATGGTTTAGAAGCAGAAATAAATAGTTATTTAATGTGGATACGATAACCTTATGTGTGAATAAAAGAACCCCACAATAGATAGGCTGTGGATAACCAGTTGAAATTACAGGCTAAAATTATACAATAAAAATAGATTTTATCATTGACACACGCGGTTCAGTGTTATATAATTCTTAAATGTGGCGTGATAAGTGCGCCCTGTTTGGTTAATTCGAATTAGGTGTTTCACCATATGCCCCGGAGAAGCATTTAATATATATTAACATTAATTATATTCAGAACAATTAATTATGCATTTAAGCAATATTTAGGAGGAAAACTAATGAGTACTTATATGGCTAGTGCATCTAACATCGAAAGAAAATGGTATGTTGTAGATGCTGCAGATTATACATTAGGTCGTTTAGCATCACAGGTTGCTGCTGTATTAAGAGGTAAGAACAAGCCTACTTATACACCATTCCTTGACTGTGGTGATAATGTTATCGTAATCAACGCTTCTAAGGTTAAGGTTACAGGTAAGAAGTTAGATCAGAAGGTTTACTACAATCACTCAGAGTATGTTGGTGGTATGAAAGAAACAACTCTTAAGGAAATGATGGAAAAGCATCCTGAAAGAGTTATCGAACTTGCTGTTAAGGGTATGCTTCCAAAGGGACCTTTAGGAAGACAGATGTACACAAAGCTTCACGTATATGCTGGTCCAGATCATGAACAGGCAGCTCAGAAGCCAGAAGTTTTAAAGTTTTAATTAAAGGACATATCATAAGGAGGAATTAACAGTGGCTAAGAAAGCAAACGGAAAGTTCTACGGAACAGGTAGAAGAAAAAGCAGTATTGCTAGAGTATATTTAGTACCAGGTAATGGTAATATTACAATAAATAAGAGATCACTTGATGAGTATTTCGGTCTTGAAACACTTAAGGTTGTAGTTAAGCAGCCATTAGTACTTACAGAAACAGCTGATAAGTATGATGTAATCGTTAACGTACACGGTGGCGGATACACAGGTCAGGCTGGTGCTATCAGACACGGTATCTCAAGAGCTCTTCTTCAGGTTGATTCAGACGAATATCGTCCATCACTTAAGAAGGCTGGTTTCTTAACAAGAGATCCAAGAATGAAGGAAAGAAAGAAGTACGGTTTAAAGGCAGCTCGTCGTGCTCCTCAGTTCTCAAAGAGATAATATTTTTTTCTTGGAAAGCCTTATTTTACAAGGGTTTCAAAGAATTGCATCTTGAAAATGATGTTTATTTGATGTTTAACAGGTAGATTTTTAATGAATCTACCTGTTTTTTTATTACAAAGACGAAAGAATGTTTATAAAATATGAGTTGTAATTTTACTGCATTTGCGATTTAAAAGCATAGGATATAAATACACACATTAACAGCTAAAATCGCAAATACAGTAAGATTATCATTGTTTCCAAGCTATATATTACATAACAGCAGGGTGTTCTTTTTCTTCACTTATTGAAGAGATATAGTTACTGATACCTACACTATTGATTCCAAGAATCTTTTCTGTTTTACCTAGTGCAAACGCTATAAGGTTGTTATTACCTCCGTCAATAGTTCTTTCTAAATCATTAAAGAATACTGTTGGACTTATAAATGACTGATTTCCATTTATATCAGTCTCATATGTGGAAAACATATTCTCGTCAAACTGATATGTCTGTATACCCATTTCTGACAGCTTTGTGCGTAAATATAATAATACAGATTCATCCCCTCTATATTCATCAATAACATTTGCTATCATAGCAGGATTTAGTGCTTTTGCTTTGTACATAGTTGAGATATAATCAATGGCATTATTATAATTCTGTGATAAGTCAAAAGGCTTTCCAACAAACTGTCTAATCTCTGCTATACATTCTTTTATTTTTGCATTTGTAGAGAGTATATCTTTATTAAGTAATTCTTTACAATTTGCAATCTGCTCATTTTTAAATTCTGTAGTTCTGCTATTATCAGCGTATATTCTACTAATTGTCTGCATACAATCAACCTTGTATCTGTTAATCAACATCATGTAATCGCCAATAGTTCCCAATGTCATTGTTAATTTTTCTTTTTCACTTTTTGTCATAATAAATAATCTCCTTTTCTGCATTAATTCATAATAATTAAAAATTCTGCTACTGCTACAATAATCACAACTATAGTTGCACTCTGCCATATTTTAGCTTTTTTCTTCTCTGCTCTTAAAATGTCTGTTGCTAAATTCTTCATATAATCACTTCCTTTCGTGGAATTTAAATATATTTAATAAAGTTTACTACACTTGTTCATTTTGTTCGTCCAACATCTGTTCAAGATTCTCAATTCTGCTAATGATGCTTGCTTGTTCTCTATTCTTTAGTGATAAATCAAGAAGCGTTTGGGAAGCCCTAACCTTAATTCCTGCACTAACTTCCTTATCATCAAGAATGTTGATAAGTGTATCCAGTGCCTTAAAATTAGCGTCCTCTAGCTTATTTGAAATAACTTGAAATTGGTTATCTCTTGCGGTTTGTAGTTCTGCTCTAAAAGATGGCTTACGTAATCTCTGATATACTGCTTGTTCACTTAGACCTACTTGCTCACTTGCTAACTTAATTGTAGGGGAACTAAGAAGGGCTGAAATTAAAGCATTATCCGTCACTCTCATTTCCTATATCACTTCCTTCCACAGATTCTGGTATATCATCAATGATGATAACATCTGCCTTAACAGTATTAATATCAACTTGTTTTCCGTCTAAATAATGCTTTCCGTTCTTGCAATCAAGAAATACAACTTTTGCTGTTTTTCCGTCTGCAATCTTCTTGATTGCCTTTAGTCTATTTTCATAATTCTTCATCATATCAACTCCTATCTGCTATATAACCATAAGATAATAGTTATATATAATATAATTATTATTACATTACACTTTGTAAATCCTTGCAAACCCTATTAAATACAAGGGTTGCAAACTGTTTAGCACTAAAATTTTGTGACAAATTCTAAAGATATTTGCTCATATTACCTATTTCTCGAATAACGCTCGCCTGTTCTTTGATGTAGTTATAAGGGATAAATCCTTTATTGCTATATAACTTGGCTACACATTTTTTTGCTCGTCTGTTCTCGTTGTGTGTTATCTTTTCACACAATGACCTTGAACCTTTCCCGACAGATAAAAAATGAATATGCCAATCCACTTCATGAGGTATTGCAAACTTATAAAGCAAGTTATCCTCATCACGAACAAAAACCTTTTTATATCCCCCCTTTTCTGTTTTTACAGTGATTTTCTTACACATATCACCTTTATTGTGACTAAGGCACATTACAATAGCAGTTTCGTTATAATGCTTATTGTGTTGATAATATGCAGTTCTTCTTATACGATTGAACTGCAATAGTAATTCGTCATAGTCAGTTTTTCTTTCAAATTCAATGCTGTAACTTGGTACAGTTTTTGCTATATCTTGCATATCTAACCTCCGTTATCGGTTAAATACAAGTCTGGCTTTTGTATTTGTACCATTAAATATTTCCTTATAAATTTCTTTTGCTTCTTTCTTGGTAAAATTGATTAGCTCAAGTGAATGATTTCCGTTTTTCTCCTCTGGAACAATAATTCCATTGCCTGCTATTGCATACTTAATAGCATCACTAATGGAACAATCAACACCTGCAATATAAACTTTTTTCATTTTCTATGTCCTTTCTAAGCTGTAATTTGCAACTGTTCGATGAACTTGGGATAGTTTATTAAAACTCTGTTTCCTGCCATAATGTGCGGAACTTCTCCAGCTTTAACCATTACTCTGATTGTGTGTTCAGGAAGAATGCCAGTTTTAGCAACTTCTCGAATTGTCATAAATATTTTTTCGTTCATAATGTGTAGCTCCTTTCTGTTATTTTCAAAAAGGTTGAAAATAATCTTGATTTGTATAATATAGTGTAATATAATCTACTAAAAGATACAAGTTGATTAAAATAATAAATAAATCATATGTGTCTCAAAAAAATTATTATTTTCAACAAAAGGAGATTGAACAATGATTGAATTAAAACCAGATGTTATAGGAGTAAGATTAAAGGAATTAAGGGAGAAAAGAGGGTTATCACATGAAAAATTAGCAGATGAATTAATGGTTAAATATGGAAATGGTCAAACTAAAAAACCAATATCTATTGATAGCTTAAAGGCGTATGAAGTATCTGATAACAATCATAGTAAATTTGGAAATCAGAAAGGAATGAAAATAGAAAATTTTATAATGTTAGCAAATTTTTATAATGTGTCATTAGATTATTTGCTTGGTGTAGAGAATGAAACAAGTCACGATATGAAATATATTTGTTCAGTTACAAAGTTAACTGAAGATACTGTTGATAAGTTGGAAAAGCTACCTAGTTTTGCTCATATAGTTAATTATATTACAAAAGGATGGTTACCATATTTAAGTGAGATAGAAATGGAGAATCTATTTAGCAGTATAGAAAAATATGTAAGCTCTAATAATGTTAATAGTAGGGAATCTGCAATGGATATGTTGGAGATTCAAGAGAAATTTACAAGTTTAAAATGTTGTATACAAAATAAAGAAAGAGACACACATAAAAGATTGCTTTAGAAAAATGGAAAGGAAGATATTAAATGGCTACGATAAGCAAAAGAAAGGGTGCATATCAAATTATTGTATCTCTTGGATATGATGAAGCAGGAAAACAGATAAGAAAGACTACAACTTATCGAATCCCAGAGGGAACAACTCCAAAGAAAGCAGAAAAACTTGTCAAAGAATATGCTATGGAGTTTGAGAAGAAATGTAAGGGAATGATAGATTTAGACGAAAATATGAAGTATTCTGAATTGTCAGAGTTATATTTTAAAAACTATGCCCCGAACAAATTAAAAGAGGTTACAGCATATAATTATAAAAAGCAATCAGAACTTCACATATTGCCATATTTGGGAAGTATGAAACTTAAAGCTATAACTCCTACTACAATAACAAATATGTTTGCAAAAATGGAAGTACAGCCATCAACATGCAAAAAGATATATACTATTCTTCAAAGTGTCTTTAGTTATGCACTAGAAAGCAGATTGATTAAAGAAAGCCCATGTTGTGCAGGAGTGATTCTCCCAAAACAAAAATATAATGCGGAACAGAGAAAACCATTTCTTTCTGATAGCCAAGCTAAAGAACTATTAAATATGTTGGATGAAGCAGGATATTCAGAGTTTGCAGTTATTATTAAGACATTGCTATATACAGGAATGAGAGCAGGAGAGTGTCTTGCATTGCAATGGAATGATTTGGATTTTGACAATGGGATTATACATATAAGACATAATCTTGCTGATGTAGGAGGCAAACATTGGCTTGATACTCCAAAGACAAAAAATTCTATTAGAACAATAGGAATGAGTGATACATTAAAAGCAATATTGCAGAATCACAGAGAAGAACAGAAAGAAAAAATCAAGAATGTCGGGAAAACATATAAATATCCTAATATGGTTTTTACTTCAACAACTGGAGATTATAAGGATAGAAGTAGGTTAAATTTGCAATTTAAAAGATTTATAAAGGATACAGATTTTTGTAATATATCTCTTCATAAACTTCGCCATGCAAATGCAACACTATTAATAAATGCAGGAGTAGATTTAAAACTTGTATCAGAAAATTTGGGACACAGTGATGTTTCAGTGACAGCTAATATATATTCAGAAGTATTAGAGAGTAGCAAGAAGAAAATGGCAGATTTAGTAGCATTGAATTTAAAATGATGTTTGTTTGATGTTTAATGATGTTTATTAATGTTGAAAATTACAAAAAGATATGTTACTTTAAAATGGCTGAAAGCCTTGATATATAAGACTTTAGAGGACGATAGAAAATGATAAAAAATGATGTAATTAGTACTCAAAGAGATAATATTAAGAAAATTGATATTTCAAAAAGCCCCGAAAAATCGGGGCTTTCTTTATGTCAAAAATTAAAAAATAAGCATTTTTTTGAATAGTAGCCACATTGTAGACACACAGTAGCCACACCAAAAAATAAAAATCAATTTTCTAATATATAACAATATAAAAAAGTCATATTATTAATAAGCAAAAACAATAAAACTTTTATTTTTCAAATGTATGTATTTGATAGTTCCAAACCTTTCACTTACATACTTTTTTTCATATGCAAAATTATTATTATGTTGTGTCAATAATTGTTCAGTTAAATCAGAGTGAACTGCCGGTTGAATTATGTGAAAAAATATTAGAATACGTTACATATGAAGGTGAAATTGTATTAGATTCATTTGCTGGTAGTGGTGCTGTAGGGGTGGCAGCTTTAAATAAAAAGAGAAGTTGTATTCTTATAGAAATATTGAAGGAAAATATAGAAAAAATAAAGACACGATTTAATAGTGATTTATATCAAGCAGCATTGGAGTGATAAGTTTGAATTTGCAAATGGTGTTGTATGCTCTAAAAGACTTCTTAATCAAGCGGTTGGGAAGTCTCTTAGAACACACAACCTAAAACCGAAGAAAGGAGCGCAAGTTATGAAAAAAAACGAGAAAATCACAGCTCTGTACGAACGACTGAGCCGTGATGACTTTGGCAAAGATGATGACCAACAGCGTGAGAGCAACTCCATATCCAATCAAAAGGCAATGTTGGAGGAGTTCGCCGCACGGCAGGGCTTTACAAACATTGTCCATTTCACGGACGATGGCATTAGTGGTACTTGCTTTGACCGTCCCGGATTTTTGGCAATGATGAAAGAAGTGGAAGCCGGGAATGTGGAGTACCTGTGTATCAAGGACATGAGTCGCATGGGTCGTGACTATCTGAAAGTCGGTCAGATTATGGAAATCCTGCGTCAGCGTGGCGTTCGCCTTATCGCCATCAATGACGGCGTGGACAGTGCCAGAGGTGACGATGATTTTACCCCTTTCCGCAACATTATGAACGAGTATTACGCCAGAGACACCAGCCGTAAAATCCGTTCCACTTTCCAGTCCAAAGGCAAGTCCGGCAAGCACCTCACAGGCACGGTCATTTACGGCTATCTCTGGAACGAAGCCAGAGACCAATGGTTGGTTGACCCCGAAGCCGCTGATGTGGTCAAGCGCATCTTTGCCATGACGATTGAGGGCTACGGTCCGTATCAGATCGCCAGCAAGCTGAAAGAAGAAAAAATGCTCATTCCGTCCGCTTACCTTGCCCAGCACGGCGAGGGTGTGAATAAAAACAAGACTTTCAAAGATGTGTACGGCTGGGGTTCTTCCACCATCTGCAACATTCTTGAAAAGCGTGAATATCTGGGACACACCATCAACTTCAAGACTCGAAAGCACTTCAAGGACAAGAAAAGCCATTATGTCCCGGAGGACGAATGGACGATTTTCGAGAATACCCATGAAGCTATCATTGACCAGCAGACCTTTGACCTTGTGCAGAAAATCCGTGGGAATGTCAGACGCTACCCGGACGGCTGGGGCGAAGCAGCTCCCCTCACAGGCTTGCTTTATTGTGCCGATTGCGGCGGCAAGATGTATGTCCACCGTACCAACAACGGCAAGCGTATTTCTCAATATACCTGTTCCCAATACAGCAAAGTCCCAGTTGGAAAGCTCTGCACGACACAGCACCGTATCAATGAAGATGTGGTACTGTCCCTTGTTTCCGAAATGCTCAAAGCTATTGCCGAGTATGCCAAGCATGACCGAGCCGAGTTTGTCCGTGTGGTGCAGGAAGCGCAGTCCAGCCAGCAGACGGCAGAGGTCAGAAAACAGCGCACACGCCTTGCCACAGCAAAGCAGAGAGTTTCCGAGCTGGAAGTCCTGCTCTGCAAAATCTATGAGGACAACATTTTAGGCAAGCTGTCCGACAGCAGATACGCCACTCTGGACGCTCAATACGAAAAGGAACAGTCCGAGCTTACCGCTGAAATCTCTGTTCTGGAAAAGGCTGTCAAGAGCTATGAGAAGCACGAAAAGGACGCTGACCGTTTTATCGCTCTGATTGACAAATATGAGAACTTCGACAAGCTGACCATTGCCATGCTCAACGAGTTTATCGAGAAAATCCTTGTGCATGAGCGTGACCGCAAGGGCAGTATACAGACCACACAGGAGGTCGAGATTTACTTCAATTTTGTCGGGCGATTCGTTCCTCCGGCGTTTGGAGAAGTGGAGCTTACCCCAGAGGAATTAGAAGAAATCCGCAAGCGTGAGGAACGCAAAGACAGGCTTCATCAGAACTACTTGAAGCGGAAAGCCAGCGGAGCGCAGAAGCGATACGAGGACAAAATCAAGGGGAGAAAAAAGGCAGAAATCGAAGCCAAGAAAGCCGCCATTCGTGCGGAGGATATTGCAAAGGGCGTGTTCGTTCCCGCCAGCAGTTTACCGCAGAGAGAGCCGATGAAAGGAGTACAAACAGCATGAATATCACTTACACACGGAACGGCGATTATCTTATCCCGAACATCATTATCCGCAAGACCAAGCCCATCGGACACTACGGCAGACTTCGCAAGGCGTATTTAGAAATGCACCGCCCGATACTGTTCAATGAACTGGTGCTATCCGACAAGCTCTTTGAACATTGCGCCGAGATTGAAGAAGCGGCACGAAAACGCATGGAGCTGATCGTGCCGAAGCTGGCAAAGCAGTACGGCGTGACCGAGCAACTGAAAGCCGATAATCAAATGGAATGGGTGCGGCAGATGAACGCTTGCAAGGCACAGGCAGAGGAGATTGTGAAAGCGGAATTGATTTATGATTGAGCGAGGAAGTCCGGGCAGAAAACTGTTCGGACTTTTCTCATATAGTCCAAAGTTGCGGTAGAACTGTTCACAAGTTTTATGGTATAATTTGAATACGAAAAGTGAGCAACAAATCTGGAATTTGAAAGGGTGATGATATGATGGATAAATTAAAAAAGAACATGGTTTTCTACCTACTGTTGCTGATAGATTTTTATATCGTTCCTTGGTTTATAAAAGACACAGGAAGTGCAATGATTGTTATGTTAGTAATTATTCCTCTAATATGTTTAATAACTTCTGTTTTTTATGGGATTAGGAATGGTTTTAACTTCTGGTATATTTTGATTGTAGCAATAATGTTTGCGCCATCTATATTTATATTTTATAACTCAAGTGCATGGGTTTACGTAGTTGGATATGCAGTTATTGCATTATTGGGAAATTTAATAGCATTGCCATTAAGAAAAAGATAACTTCCAGTTTGGCGAACTGATAAAATCCCTTTAGGAACTAAAGGGCGCACTTCTATACTCTCTGTCGAGAGTAGTGCGTCCTGCGGAGCTTCATTCTCCGTCAGCAGAAGAAAACTGCATGACCGAGAATGTTGCGTCACTTCGTTCCGTCAAGGTGGCTACACCCCCTTGCGCCGCTAAAGCGGCTATCCCCTGTGGACTTGCCGTCCGCAAACGGTTTTGACAAACCGTTCGCCGCCAGCAAGTTTGAAAATCAAGAATCTTAATTTGATAAAGGAGTGTGATTCTATGAAAAAGAAATTACCCATAATCCTCTTGGGTGTTATTTTGGCTTGTGTGTTGGTTTTCGGTTTCCTTTATGCAAACAATGACATTGGTAAAACCGCAAACAGTTTAGAAGCAGACATTCGCCAATCTCAAAAAATTTTGGATGATTGGATTGTTGATGGAAGCATTTCCGACACAATGGCTGCATTTATTTCTTACCCACAGGACAAGACAGACCACACTTTTTCTGTCTATGTAAATCGCCCTGGCTTGTCTTTTGGATATTTCTTCCGTGGTGGTGGAGATATAGTTGAGGTTGATGATTACATTGCAGAGTTTGTTGTTGAGGGAAATAACGAAAGGGCATTTATCTCAATGAATACCCAAAATATTGTTCGACTTGAAGTAGATGATGGCAACGGCATTCAGGTGATTGATATTGATAGTGGCAAGCCTTTCGCCATTGTCCTGCCCCTCAATGTAGGAAACATCTGTTTCTATGATACGAATGGAAATGTTGTGGAATATCTTCGCCAACAACTTTGACCAACTTCAATTTACCGAACTGAACACAACAACTGAATACCGAAAATCAGACTGTTGACTGGTCGCACTATGCGAAAAGTTGACGGTCTTTTTTTATCCGCAAAATCAAAAAAGGAGGTCAATTACAATGACAAAACCGAAAACCCTTGAACAGCTTCGAGCCGAAAAGGAACGAGCCGAGACGCAGCTTGCACAGGAACAGCACAAGCTGGAGCGTCTGGAGAACAGAAAGAAGTATCTGGAGAAAGGCGAACGCACCAAGCGCACCCACCGCCTTTGCAATCTGGGCGGAACGATTGAGAGCCTTGCCCCGGAGGTCAAAGATCTCACACGCACCGAAATGACAGAGCTGATGGAACACATCTTTTCTCTGTCCGAAGTCCAGCGAGCCGTCCGTCACATGGCGATTACCCACATCAGCCAAGCAAACAGAGAAAAGGAGTTGAAAGCCGATGGCACTATTTCATCTGAGCGTCACTCAGACTAAGCGAAGCGCAGGACAGTCCGCTATTGCTTCTGCCGCCTACCGTGCCGGGGAGCGATTGTATAGCGAGTATTACGGCGAATACAGCGACTACACCAGAAAGGGCGGCGTGATCTGCTCCAACATTCTCCTGCCGTCCCATGCACCGCCCGAATACGCAGACCGCCAGACCTTATGGAACGCCGTGGAAAAAGCCGAGCGTGGAAAGAACGCCCAGCTTGCATACAGCTTTGACATTGCCTTGCAGAATGAATTTTCCCTTGAGGAAAACATCGCTCTTGCAAGGCAATTTTTATTGGAGAACTTTGTAAGCCGGGGCATGGTGGTTGACTTCGCCGTACACCAGCCAGACCGGGAGGACGGCGGCATACCAAACCCGCATTTTCATGTGCTTTGCCCCATCCGCCCCATCGAGCAGAACGGCAAATGGGGACTAAAGCAACGCCGGGTGTATGAGCTGGACGAGGACGGCAACCGTATCCGAGACGCAGACGGAAAGTTTGTGTTCAACGCCGTTCCCACTACCGACTGGGGCAGTCCCAAAACGCTGGAACATTGGCGTGAAGCATGGGCGGAGCTATGCAATGCCAAGTTTGCGGAAAAAGGTATTGATGTTCGTATCGACCACCGGAGCTATGAGCGTCAGGGCGTGGAGCTTCTTCCCACCGTCCATGAGGGCGCAACCGTCCGGGCAATGGAGAAGAAAGGCATACGCACCAAGAAGGGCGAGTTCAACCGCTGGATCAAGGCAACCAATGCCGTTATCCGGGACATCAAGAAGAAAATCGCTCTCCTGTTCGATTGGATTGCCGAAGCAAAAGCAGAGCTTGCCAAGCCGCAGGCACCCGACCTTGTTTCTCTGCTGAACGCCTATTACACCCAGCGCAGAGCCGGGGCGTATTCGCAGAAAGGCAAGGTCAGCAATCTAAAGGAGATGAACGAGACTTTCAATTATCTCCGGGCAAACGGCATTTACTCCCTTGAAGATTTGGAAAGCCGTGTCAGCGAACACAGTGCTGCCACAGAGAGCTTGAAGAAAACGCTGGACGAACAGACCGCCCGAATGAAAGCAATTAAGCAGCTCTATGACAGCTCCGTTGCTTTCCAGAGCTTGAAGCCTGTCTATGACGGCTTGCAGAAAATCAAGTTTGAGAAGCCCAGAGCCAAGTACAAGGCAGAGCATGAAGCGGAACTGAAACAGTTCTACGCCGCCAGACGCAAGCTGACCGGAGAGTTCCCGGACGGCAAGGTGGATATGAAAAAGCTGACCGAAGAGTATGACGAGCTGGAACAGGCGCACAACACCACCTACGGCGAGTTTAAGACCGTCAGAGACGATTTACACCGCCTTTGGAAGGTCAAGTCATGCGTAGATACTGCCGCCCGATTTAACGAGCGTACAGAGGAACAAAAGCTCCAAAATCGACCCCAAACACGACAGAAAAAGGAGGAACTATCCCGATGAATTACACCCAAGCACAGATTGACCGGGCAAATGCCGTCAGTCTGGAAGATTTTCTCCGCACACAGGGAGAGACACTGATAAAAAGCGGACGAGAATACCGCTGGAAAGAACATGACAGTCTGACCGTCCGGGGAAACAAGTGGTTTCGCCACAGCCAGAGCAAGGGCGGCTATCCCATTGATTTTGTCATAGAGTTTTACGGCAAGTCCTTTCCCGAAGCCGTCCAGATGTTGACAGGCGAAAACGGCGAGGGACAGACCGAAGCCACCACAGCACCGCCCACAGCGTTCCACTTGCCCTTGCACAACAGGACAGCCGACAGAGCAATCCAATATCTCACAGAAAGCCGAGGTCTCAACCCGAAACTGGTTGAGGCTTTTCTTCTTTCCGGGGATATTTACGAGGACGCAAAGCGGCACAATGTTGTGTTTGTCGGCAGAGACCGAAGCGGTACGCCGAGATACGCCCATGTGCGAGGAACGGCAGACCCATTCAGACAGGACATTGCCGGGTCTGACAAATCCTATCCGTTCCACTATGAGGGAAACGGCAACCAGCTCTTTGTCTTTGAAGCACCGATTGACCTTTTGTCCTTTATCTGCCTTTATCCGCAGGACTGGCAGACAAGGAGCTACCTTGCCCTGGGCGGCGTTTCAGGCAAAGCCCTTGACAGTTTTCTTTCTGAACGCAAGGACACCCGAAAAGTGTTCCTCTGCCTTGACAGCGACACCGCAGGAAGTGAAGCCTGCACCCGGCTGGCACAGGACATTCCCGGCGAGATCGCCGTCATTCGCCTTGTCCCGGCAAGGAAAGACTGGAACGATGTTCTCCGTCAGCAAGGGGACATTCCCAGCCGCAAATTCATAGCCGAGACAATCACGCTGCGAGAGCTGCCCACCGCCCAGCCTGTCCCCATGCTCCGTATGGCAGATGTGGAGCTGACGAGCGTGGATTGGCTATGGTTTCCGTATATCCCCTTTGGAAAGCTGACGATCATACAGGGCAACCCCGGCGAGGGCAAGACCTACTTTGCCATGCGTCTTGCGGCGGCTTGCACCAACCGAAAGCCCTTGCCCGGTATGGAAACCCTTGAGCCTTTCAATATCATCTATCAGACCGCAGAGGACGGTTTGGGCGATACCGTCAAGCCCCGGCTGATGGAAGCGGACGCAGACCTTGAACGAGTGCTTGTCATTGACGATAGAGACACGCCGCTGACCCTTGCCGATGAGCGCATAGCAAGGGCAATCCGAGAGAACAACGCAAGGCTGGTTATCATTGACCCGGTGCAGGCGTTTCTGGGCGCAGATGTGGACATGAACCGGGCAAATGAAGTCCGTCCCATCTTCCGCAGTCTGGGAGACATTGCACAGGCTACCGGGTGCGCTATCGTGCTGATAGGACACCTCAACAAAGCCGCAGGAACACAAAGCACTTACAGGGGCTTAGGGTCTATCGACATTACGGCGGCTGTCCGCAGTCTACTGTTTATTGGAAAGCTGAAAGACAGTCCCACAACGAGGGTGCTTATCCATGAGAAAAGCTCCCTTGCGCCGCCCGGACAGTCCCTTGCCTTTTCTCTGGGAGACGAGAAAGGCTTTGAATGGATAGGGGCTTATGACATTACCGCCGACGAGCTTCTTGCCGGGACAGACACCGCCAAGACCGAGAGCAAGACCGCACAGGCGCAAATGCTCATTTTGGAACTGCTTGCAGATGGAAAGCGTATGCCGAGTGCAGAGCTGGAAAAGACGGTCAATGAGCGTGGGATTTCCTCACGCACCATGAGAACGGCAAAGAGCCGTATCGGGGACAGACTTGTGACCGAGAAAGACGGTACGGTATGGGTCTGCTATCTCCGCAACTGACAACAGGAACACGGCAAGCGTGGCAAAGACGGCAAGGTTTTTATAGATACCTTAATATTGCCGCCTTGCCTTGTTCCCTCATACCGACACCGCCCGATGATGAACAGTCACCGGGCATTTTTCATTTACAGGAGGATTTTGAATGAACAATACCGCAACCAACACCGCCACTTGCCCTACTGTCAGAAAGCAGATTGGCAAGACCACCTATATCGTCCGTGTGCATTTCAGCGAGACCGCCAAGGAGACAATGGAGGACAAAATCAAGCGTATGCTTCGTGAGGAAGTCCGCAAAATGTGACTTCTTTGTGAATTTGATGAAAAAGTCCTTGACTTTTCGTCTCTGGATGAACGAAATTGAGAAAGGTATAAGAGTAAGTCTCAAAAAATAAGGGCAATAACAGAAATATGGGTGGAGAGTAATATGTTTTGTTCCTATTGTGGAAATCAATATATATATCATTTTGAGAATAACAGACCGGTTGCTGATTTTTTCTTTATGCATTACAATAAAAATAATGAAAAAAACTAAATTCATTTTGACTTTTTTAAGAATAATGCTAATATAAATATATAAAAGGTGCTACCGATAGATGGTTAGTCCAGTATATGAATTGATTAAAATAATCGCCTCAGTTTACCAGACCGGGGGCGATTATTTTTTGTGTGATTTATAATATATGAAATGCGTGATATAGATATTAACTATGCCACGCATTTTATTATATCAACTATAAATTATAACCAGTAAATCCACCGGTTTATCACTTATATTTTTTATCACTTATATTATTTATCACTTATATTATTTATCACTTATTACTTATTGCTTATTACTTATTGCTTATTGCTTTTACTACTTATACTTTGATACATTAGTTGAATCTACCTTCTCAAATGGTACCCATACATATAAGCCGTCATCTGATATTCCTTCAATGCCACTTGTACTGCTTCCTGTTCCGAGTGCTATAGCTGCTTCTATAAGCCTCTTTCCCTGTCCATCAGCAGACTGGTATACTGTAAATGACATTGTTCCTGCTTCTATTGCCTTACAGCCATCGCTTGTCGCATCGATACCAAGAATTAATATATTACTCTTTCCTGCTTTACGGCACGCATCTACTATACCAAGTGCCATAGTATCATTGTTACATATAACAACATCACATTTCTGGTTAGTCTTTAAGAATATATTAAACATTTCCTCTGCTTTTGACTGTTCCCAGTCAGCGTGGTCTTCAAATACATAATTAATCGTCTTTCCAGAAGCGTTAAGTATCTCTTTAACAGCTTTAGTTCTTCCCTTAGTTGCTGAATGGCTTGATGGTCCTTTAATTATAGCAACATTAATTTCTGATGATGATTTTAACTTATCAAGCACATATTCTGCCTGAAACTGTCCTGCGGTGTACTCATCTGAGCCAACATACATATATTTGCCAGCTTTAAGTCTTGATTCATCTGGTGATACATTAAAGAATACAATAGGAATATCTCCTGCGAGAGCTTCAAGCTCTAATGAAGTATCTTTATCTACCATATTACAAAGAATTACATCATAATTCTCTGAAACGGCTTTCTTAATATGTTCAACCTGCTTTTCGATTGAATTATTGGCATCTAATATATCAAGCTGTGTATTATTCTCCTGTGCTGTTTCCTTTGCTTTATTAACTAACTGTGTTCTGAAAGCATCAGCCTGTGCCAGTGTCATTAACATCTTTACACTGCCCTTACTGCCTGTTGAAGATGTATTAGTACCAGTGCCACAGCAGGCAACACCTAATACAAGCATTACCAGACATATTAATAAACATAACCTTTTCTTCATTCTATAACCTCTTTTCCGGACATTTTATCTTCTCTATATATGAAACTGCTGTACCTGATTAGAAAGCTGTTCTGCCGAAGCTGCTAATTCTTCTGCTGAGATTTCCACCTGTCCACTGTTTTTAGAAATATTATCAGCCTGTCCTAACATTGACTCAGATGTTGCCATAATCTCATCTGAGCTTGCAGCCTGTTCCTCACATATAGCGGCAACATTAGTAGCAACTTCATCAACATGTCCAATCTTCTCAACAACATTTGCCATAAGTTGATTGGTTGCCTTAATATTATTGAATATTGTATTAAATGTATCTACTGCTGTATGAATTAATACTGCACTGTCACCAATCTCTCCAACACTGTCCCCAGCCTGACTTACAGCATCTTCAACAAGCTTGTTAATCTCTGTGATAAGCTGTGTAATGTGTCCTACAGACTCTGTACTGTTCTTTGCAAGTGAACCTATCTCAGAAGCAACAACTGCAAAGCCTCTTCCTGCTTCTCCTGCTCTTGCTGCTTCAATAGATGCATTAAGTGATAAGAGGTTAGTTTCATCAGCTATATCACCTATAAGCTTAATAATATCGACTATTTCCTTAGAAGCCGAGCCAACTTTATTAACAGCTTCCTCAAGACTTCTTATTGATAACTCAATATTGTTAAGTGCTTCGCTGACGTGTTCCATATCCATTCGTCCTTTTTCGGATACTTCAACTGTCTCACGCATTTTAATATCAACTGAGTCGCCATCGTTCTTAGTTTCTGCAGCAACACCTGCAAGCTGTGTAACATTTTCTGCTATCTCATTAACTGACACTGATAACTGGTCAACTGTATCGTTAAGTTCATGCATCGACTTGGACTGTATATCTGCCGCAGTATTCATCTCGCCTGATATATTCTTGCTTGAGACTGCCTGCTCCTTTAATCGTACAGATACATCACCAATCTGGGATATCATCTGGCGCATAGCCTGAATAAACTTCTGTATGCTCTGTCCCATAACCGCAATCTCATCATTGCCCTTAACATTAACTGATACAGTAAAATCGCCAGAAGCCATCTGTGTGATAGCTTTAGTCATATTCTTTACTGGCTTAACTACCACATTAGTCATTCTTTCAACAAGAATACAAAGAACCATTATACATACAATTCCTACAATTATCATAATAGTTCTTAAACGTATAAGCTTTGCAAGTACAATACTCTTAGGAATATATGATACTAATACCCAGTCAGTACCATCGACCTCCTTAAATACCGTCATATTGCCATCAATAGTTGCGGAATCATAATCATTTGAATTAAATTGGCCTGCTACCTTCTGATAATATTCACTCTGTCCAGAAGCACCAAGCTTCTGTGATATTAATGAAGATTCTCTATCAGCAAGTATAACTCCTGTATTCTTATCAACAAGAAATGCCTCTGCATTATCCATATCAATAAAAGAATTAACAATTATAGTAATTCGGTCAAGTGTCATATCTGCTGATATTACCCTTATATTATCAGTTCCGTCATTAAGAATACCTGAAGCACTAATTACATTAACCCCCTCAGCGTTCTTATATGCCGAACCAACAGCCATATTAACCCTTGTAAGACCTTCCTTATACCATGTGCTCTGTACAGGATTGCTCTCCTTCTTAGTTGACTTATCTGCCTTTATAAGATTACCATTAGAGTCAGATACATATAAACCATCTGGATAATTATCATTATAGTTATAATATCCATCAAGAATAGCCTTTAACTGTGTATCATCTGGGTGAAGATTTTCTATTGTGGTCTTTGCCATCTGGAAAGAAGCAAGATTCTCACTTAACCAGGCTTCTATCTTAGATGACTGGTTACTTACCGATGACTCCAGCAAATTCTGTGAATAATCTTCAATTATGCCTGCTGATGCCTGATAAGCAATAAGCACAAGTACTGCTACGATAGCAATAACAACTGGCATTATACTTCCTAAAAGCCTGGCTTTGATTGATAGTTTCCTTTGTTTCTTCATAGTTGAAAACCCCTTTCTTATGTATTCAATTGTATATAATTTTCACGCAAATACACTATATTTATTATATCACTTTACAATTATATAACAATCTTTTTATCACAATTCACTATTGCCATTGCACATATGAACATTGGAAATGTTATTACTTCCAAAATGTTACCTGCACCGTGCACGGCATACACTATGTAAATAGCATTTCAAGAACAAAAAAGTTTATAAAATTAAGAAAAAATTTATATTTAGCATTGCATTATCTTCAATATATTGATATTATTAGAATGTAAAACAAAAATACACTAAAGCTAAAGGAATTTTAATTTAATACACTAAAGAAAATACACTTAAAGTTAATATACCAAAGAAAATATAACTGAAGCTAATATACTAAAGACAAGGATACCAAGGATAACAATATTAAAGTATACTAAAGATAAAGTGTATAATATCAGATATGATACATATTGTTTTACAAAGTAATTAAATGGGAGAGAAAAAGATGAATGAAAAGTTTGACTGGAAAAAGTATCTGACATTAGACAATATTGAAAGATATGCGCCTGTTGCAGCATTCTTTCCAATAGGAATGTCTATTGTAACAAGCATTGTAGGCGTTGTATTATCAATGTTTTTTGGATGGTTTGCAGTAGGATATATTATACGCAACATCCTGGTGGGGTTACTAAGAATTATTTTTTGTGCTGGCTCTATCGGTGCAGCAGCAGGTCTTGTTTATGTTGCACTTAAGACAAAGGATACGAGTAAGGTGAATACCTGGATAGCACCAGCAGCAGTTATATGCTCAGCAATTTCATGTATCGGAATAGCATTTCATGTAGGTGTACTTGGCTGGCTGTTTGGAATTATTTCAGTAGTTGCAGGAGTAGAGCTTCTTGCAAGAATTACTATTGCAGCTAATCCAATGGATACACCATTTAATCCGGGTGGAGCATTTGATGTATATAAGAAATATTATGAGGATTATAAGGCTAAGAATCCAACAACAAAGGACTTGGAAAAGACAGAGGTTATTAATCCTGAGATGTCATACTTTGATGGAAACGGAGCAGAGTTATTTGGATATACTATATTAGGAACTATAATCTGTGTAGTGACATGTGGTATAGCAGCACCATGGATTATATGTAAGATATATAGCTGGAAACTTAGTCATACAGTTATTAATGGCAGAAGATTAACCTTCGATGGAACTGGAGCTTCACTTCTTGGACATTGGATAGTGTGGGAGCTTTTGACATTAGTAACTTGTGGTATATATAGCTTCTTTATGTATGTAGCTCTTAGAAAGTGGGAGATGAAGCATACATATATTGATGGTGAGGCAGTAGTTCCTAATGAAAGCAGTTCATACTTTGATGGTAACAGTTTTGAGTATCTTGGTTATGCTGTTCTTGGAGGAATCATTACCTGTGTAACATGTGGCATAGCAACACCTTGGGCAGTATGTATGATACAGAGATGGGACGTTAAGCATCAGAATATTAATAACAGAAGACTTGTGTTTAGTGGTACTGGATTAGGCTTTCTTGGAGAGTATATTATTATAGCACTTTTAAGCCTGATAACCTGTGGTATATATTCATCATGGGGACAGGTAAGACTTCTTAAATATATAACAAGACATACAGATTTTGTAGATTAATCTGCAACATATAAAAACGTAATAAAAAGCAGCCGGCGCACTATGGGACTTTTATAAAATGTTTTTAGTAAACTTATTGCAATATGGTTGACATTATGCCTCTAAAGAGTTAATATCTAATAACTGAATGTGTTGAAATAAGTACAATACAGATAAGAACGTGTGCACAGTTTTTATAAATAACTAGTTAACATTTATAACTTTAAGATTAGTTTAATTAATTGAACTACAGGAGAAATATTATGAAAAAGAAGTCAATAGTAGCTGCAATAAGTGCGTTATCACTTATTGTTTCGATGAATACAGGCATTGGTTCTGTATTTGCGGGTGAGCAGAGTACAGTCCCAGGTACTGCTGAACAGCCATTTGTTGTTACAGATGGTTTATTTGACCAGACTAAGACAGAGTCAGATTTAGGACTTTCTAAGATTGAAGGAGCAGAAACTGTTACAGTATTTACAGCAACAGATGATACAGACCATTACTGCAATGGTGTTGTTATGACTGAATTCAAGGGAAAGCTGTATACACAGTGGCAGAGTTCAGCAAAGGATGAAGATGCAGAAGATACGTGGGTTGCATATAGCGTAAGTGATGATAATGGAGCTACATGGAGCGAACCTAAAGTGCTTGTTCCTACAATAGATAATGGATATTGTTCATCAGGTGGATGGTTTGTAAGTGGTGATACACTTGTATCATATATTAATGTATGGTATTCAGATACCACACCAAGAGGTGGTTTTGCATATTATGTAGAGTCAACAGATGGTGAACACTGGTCAGAGATGAAGCCGGTATTAATGAAAGATGGAACACCTATGGAAGGTATTATAGAACAGGATCCACATGTACTTGCAAGTGGAAGAATAGTTAATGCAGCTCATTTCCAGCCAGGACTTTTTGCATATCCAATATATACAGATGACCCATCAGGTACTAAAGGCTGGGTTAAGGCACAGTATACCTGCATGGAACAGGGCGAAGGTGCAACAACTTCAAGAGAGATGGAACCAAGCTTATTTGTCAATGAAGATGGAACTATTGTTATGACTTTCAGAGACCAGAAAAGCTCTTTTGTAAGACTTGCAGCAATAAGTACGGACCAGGGTGAAACATGGAGCGAAACAGTAAGTACTAATATGCCGGACTGCCGTGCAAAGCAGAGTGCAGGTAATCTTCCAGATGGAACAGCTTACCTTGTTGGATGTTCAGTTAATAATAAAGGCAGATGGCCTTTGACAATCACATTAAGCTCAGATGGCAAGACATTTGATACAGCATATGTACTTCGTACTCATGATGAGTTCCCAGAGTTAAAGTATACAGGTAAAGCCAAGAGATTAGGTTTCCATTACCCTAAGTCAGTTGTTATAGGCGATTATCTTTATATTTCATATGCAACAAGTAAGGAATATGTAGAATATACAAGAATTCCATTAGACGCTATTTCACTTAATGCAGACAAGGAAGCGCCAGTTATCAGTGGTATTGAAGATGGTGCTGAGTACACAGACTCAGTAACATTTACAGTTGAAGATGCTAATCTTAAGAGCGTAACTGTGAACGGAGAGGCATTAACAGCAGAAGATGGAAAGTATACTCTTACAGTAAGTGATGGACAGCAGGTTGTTGTTGCAGAGGATGAAGCAGGTAACAAGACAGTAGTTAAGGTTATGGTAAAGGCTTCAGCTAACAACAGCACTGAGGATACAACAACAGCAACAGATGCAGCAGAAAATACTAATACTAACAGCGATAGCAATAGTAATAGTAATGTAAGCACACCTCAGACAGGTGATATTATGATGCGAGTTGCAGCTATAATGGCAGGATTATTATTGGCCAGCGGATTAGTTATATTTGCAGCAGGAAAGAAGCGCAGAGCTTAGTTTGAAAATGTGAGTATATCAGAATAAAAAAACCGCCGCCTTAAACAGACTCTATATAATAAGCAGCATATGGTAGCAACATTTGACTACATATTATATAGACATTGTTTTGATATGTCCCCCTTTTACTGGACATCCAGTGAAAGGGGTATTTTTATGCGTTACAGTTACGAATTTAAACGAAAGGCAGTCGAACTATGAAGCTGCACTACTCAAGGCGAAAAAGCAGCGCTTATCAAAGAACTCAGAGAAAAAGGATATCAACTAAAACATCTATTAAAAGCTATGAATATGGCTAAATCTACATACTATTTTGAAATTAATAAAACGGATTTAGTTGCTATACGAAACGAAGAATTACTTATAATTATTAAAGAAATATTTTTAGTAAACAAAGGCAGATATGGCGTGCGTAGAGTTTATATGGAATTAAAGAATCGTGGCTACGACGTGAATCACAAAAGAGTTCAACGTCTTATGCATGATGCTGGATTATTAGGGAAACGTCCAAAAGAAAAATATCATTCTTATAAAGGCGAAGTGGGCAAGGTGGCCGACAATGTAATAAATAGGGATTTTTCTACTAAGTGCTATCTCTCTCCCATTTTAGATATGAATACAAATGAGATTATCTCGTACGATTTGGCGCTAAGTCCTAATTTGGAACAGATAAAAAGAATGCTTGATAAAGCCTTTGATAAGTTTTCGTCTGTAAACGGTTTGATTTCCATTCAGACCAAGGATGGCAATATCAACATGTTTATTTTCGAAAATGGCTACAGGAACACGGAATAATTCAATCTATGTCTAGAAAAGGGAATTGTTACGATAACTGCATCATGGAAACATTCTTTGGAAGAATAAAAACAGAAATGTATTATGGATTCGAAAAAGACTATGCATCCTTTGAAGAATTTGCAGTTGCTATAGATGAATATATTGATTATTATAATAACAAAAGGATTCAGGTAAAAACAGAATGGATGCCTCCAGTAAAATACAGAGAAGCATCCATGATGTCCGCCTAACTTATAAATATGTGTCCAGGATTTTGGGTACATATCAATTAGTTAAAAAGTGCGGGCTGCTTTTTTATTGCTATCTTATCAAATATGCGGTGTATTATGTTATTCTGAGGCTCGAATACAACAATACCATCGTGGCGGTTAAATAGTCTATATATGTATACAATTATAAATGCGGTAAGAATGATTGCAAAAAGCGTATAATACAGCTTTTTGTTAAGCCGTTTTCTTAGCAGGAATATTATAAGTGCAACTGGTGGAAGGAAAAAAAGTGGATGGTACATAAATGCGGTATTAATATCAAAATGAAGTAAAGCAATCCACGCCCGTGTCATACCGCAGCCAGCACAGGATATTCCTGTTATATATTTTATAGGGCAGGTTATTCCCATATATTGCATAATTCCATATGCTATAATAACCATAATTATTGATATTATAACTGTTTTCACTTGTTTGATATTTTTCATAATTAAAGTCCCCCATCTGCCATATGTGGAAATCTGCTGCCATTGGCCTGACTGGCAGCATACAGGCATCAAATCCCTAGATGAATAGAAATATATGTCTTGGTCAAAAAAACACGATTTTGATAAAAGCATACCACAATATACAGCTGATGTGAACTGCCGTATATAAATCAGCATATACAAAGAGCCGTATATAAATTAACATATACAAAGCTGCTTGTATAAACATGTACTACTGGTACATATCCCCCTAGCCACTATTCGCATATCGTCAGATTATCATCCTGCTTTTATACTAATATTTTGACCCTGTCAACTTAATTATTAACAAATTATAAACTTTAGCACTCACCTCTTTACATTGCTAACAATAAAGACTATAACATAGTCAGAACAAAGGAAGAGGAGTTAAAGAATTAAGAGATTGAATAGTTAATATCCTTTACCTGATGTTCCAAAAAACAAGGTAATAGTTCAGATGAATATGTAATCCTTTGGATTTGATGCAGAGTTTTTATATCAGGTCCGAATGAACGAAAGGTTCAGCCGAACAGATAGTTTATTAAAAAGGAGAGATGACTTATGTTAATGCCTAGTATTTTTGGAGAAAACTTATTTAACGATGATTGGATGGATTTTGGATTTCCAGAGGTTGACAAAGCTTTATATGGTAAGCATGCGAGCCATGAGATGAAGACAGATGTTAAGGAAACTGATTCAGGTTATGAAGTAGATATTGATTTACCTGGATTTAAGAAGGATGAAATAAATGTACAGCTTGATAACGGATATCTTTCAATAAGTGCTGCTAAGGGACTTGATAAGGAAGAGAAGAATAAAGAAGGTAAGTACATCAGAAAAGAGCGTTATGCAGGTGCTATGAGCAGAAGCTTCTATGTTGGTGATGCTCTTACACAGGAAGATATAAAGGCTAAGTATGAAAGTGGTATACTAAGACTTTCTATTCCTAAGAAAGAAGCTAAGCAGGTTGAAGCTACAAAAAGAATTGCTATTGAGGGATAATGAAAGCATTAATTATGAGAATAATGAAAGCAGCTTTGATTAAAAATATTTAAACTTTAAGTTTATGTGCCAGAGATTAGATTATATATTTAATCTCTGGCACATTTTATATACAATCTAAAAAAATAATTGTTAAAATGTATTTGACATATTTTTGGAATAGCCATAATATAAAATTATCCATTATAATCGTGAAATTTAAAATAGTGAATATGTTCATTGGGAGGTGTGTATGGAGAGAAATATATTTAAAGATTATGCATCCAACGAAAACAATGCAGACTGGGAAAGACACATAGAAAGGCAGGCACCATTATATAAGCGCAAGGATGATATACGTTCTGAATATGAGCGTGATTATACACGTATACTTCATTCGCTTGCATATCGTAGATTGAAGCATAAAACACAGGTATTTTTTAATATAGATAATGATCATATATGTACACGTATGGAGCATGTACAACATGTTGAATCGGTAAGCTGTACAATCTCAAAATTTCTTGGCTTAAACACTGATCTTACAAGAGCTATTGCTATGGGACATGATCTTGGACACGCTCCATTCGGACACGAGGGAGAAGTTGAACTTACAAATATTCGTAACGAGCTTGGACTAGATGCCTTCTGGCACGAGAGAAACAGTTTAAGAATGATAGATAAGATAGAACTGCTTCAGGATAATAATAAAAATTACCAGAATCTTAATCTCACATATGCGGTAAGGGATGGAATAATCTCACACTGTGGTGAAGTTGATGAAAACGGAATCAAGCCAAGAAAAGGAAAAATAGACCTTGATACATTTAAAATATCAGGACAATATCAGGCTTATACATGGGAAGGATGTGTAGTAAAAATAGCAGATAAGATAGCTTATCTGGGAAGGGATATAGAAGATGCCATCCGTATGGAGTTCATAGAGGATTCAGATATAAAAAAACTTATGGAAATATCCAGAACATATGGGGTGAAAACAATAAATACAACAGTTATAATACATAATTTTATAACAAGCATATGTGCTAACAGTACACCGGAATCAGGAATAAGACTTAGTGATGAACACAACGAAATGCTCAATTCTATTAAGAAGTTTAACTATGAAACTATATATATGAATCCAAAGTTTAATGTATATCGTAACTATGCAGCATTAATCATAAGAAGCATATATGATACACTTATGGAATCTTATGATTCAACAGACGGAGTAAACACAATATACAGGCTTTTAAAAAGAAAAAAATCATATCCACAGCTTATTAAAAATTTTGTGAAACATCTTCTTATCTATTCTGATACACCATCAGAGATATATAATGATGTATATTCAAGGCTATATCCGGATACCTGTCAGGATGAAGCTTTGGAAGGAAGGCTAAAAGAGGAATATAAGAACCGCAGAATATATGGATTGTTTGAAACAGAACTTATATATGCCCAGGCAATTATAGATTATATATCTGGTATGACGGACAGATATGCAATAGAGATATTTAATGAATTGATACGTTATTAAATTTAAAGTGAATAAAAATTGCAAAAATTTCCATATATATGTATAATAATTATTATAAAAAACGTGTTTAATTTTTTACAAATGGGAGAAGAACATTATGAAATTTATGTATAGTCTTCTGATTATAATAGAGATTGTTCTTATGGGAATATGTGCGGTTAAGTCATTTGGTAAGAAAGGAAAGCTTGCAGAAATTGTTCTGTATTATGAGACAGTTGCTTTTGTATGCGGAATATTTTTCTGGTTATATGCTTTTTATCCGGATATTAAGGTGACAACACTCTGCAAAGGAGCAGAGCTTGCATGTTATGACTGGCTTGTGATTTTGCTTATGTATTATACGCAGTATTATACAGGATTGTTTAAAGAAATCCGTGCAGTAAAGATAGTAATGATATTATTTTCAGCAGTAGATTCTTTTGTTATGATTGCTAACGTATGGACACACAAGGTATTTACGATATCAGAAATAACTAACAGTGATATAATAATAGAATATGTCAAAGATGGATTTTTCTATCGTGCGCATTTTTTGTATAATTATATTGTTATAGTAGTTATCCTTATATCATTTATATTTATGATAGCAAAGGCATCAAAGTTTTACAGCTTCAGATATGAGGTTATATTTATAACATTATTTGTCGGTTTTATTCTTGATCTTGCAACGGTAAGGTCACAGTCAATATATGATATATCGACTCTGATATATGGCTTCATGTCTATGATCATATATTATCTTACATTAAGCTATATACCTAATGAACTTATAGAGAATACATTATCGCTTATTATTAAAGATATGAATAGTGGTATTGTATGCTTTGATATTCATGGCAAATGTATCTATTGTAATGATATTTTAAGAGAGCGGTATAATATAGGCTATGACTATGAACACATGGAGCATAAATACATGGCATGGCTTGAGAAAATAGGTGACAACAGAAAAGACAGTATGAAGTTTGAGACTTCTATTAACAGCGATAGTGGTAAGCGGTATTATGAGATAGCCTATAAAAGAACGTACGATGATAAAAAAAGCCAGGTATGTGATTATTTTCTTTTTAATGACAGGACTGAAGAGGTTGAACTGCTTAAGTATGAAAAGTACAGGGCAACACATGATATGCTGACAGGTCTTTTAAACAAAGAACAGTTTTATATAGAAACTGCTAAGATGATAAAGGAACACATAGATACAAAGTATTGTATCATATGCAGTAACATAAAAGATTTTAAGTTTGTCAATGAATTGTTTGGTGTGGAAAAAGGAAATGAAATACTAAGAAAACAAGCGGAGTACATTAAAGACTTTGTAGATGAAGAAGTTGTTGCGGCAAGACTCCGTGGAGACCGTTTTGCCATGTGTATGCCAAAGGTCAGATTTGATGAGAAACTTATTGATAAGGCTATAAGTGGAATACAGGATGCTTTTAAAAATAGTTTGTTTCATATGCATATATTTTCGGGAGTGTATGATATAGAGGATGTTAATGAACGTGTGAGTATTATGTGCGATAAAGCAAACCTTGCCGGTGAAACTATAAGAAATGAATATAAGATTAATGTTGCATACTACACAGAACATCTTATGTTAAAGTCATTAGAGGAAAGAAAAATCATAGGAGAGTTTGACAGGGCACTTGATAATGAAGAGTTTGTTATGTTTTTGCAGCCACAGGTTGACTATGAGGGATATCCATATGGAGCAGAGGCACTTGTAAGATGGCAGCATCCTAAGAGAGGGTTACTTTCGCCAGGTATATTTATAGATGCATTAGAGAAAAACGGCTTTGTGTACAGACTCGACATATATATGTGGAATAAGGCAGCTAAACAGCTTAGTGAATGGAAGAAGCGTGGTATTGAAAAGTATCATATTTCAGTTAATATATCTACAAAAGATTTTTATCTTATAGATGTTTATGAAACATTTACAAGCCTTGTAGAAAAATATGATATAAGTCCGAAACTTCTTAAGCTTGAGATTACAGAAACAGCACTTATGTCAGATCTTGATAAGAATATCCTTATTATTAAAAAACTTCAGGATTATGGATTTGATATAGAGATTGATGATTTTGGAAGTGGTTATTCTTCGCTTAATATGTTGAAGGATATAAGTGCAGATGTACTTAAGATTGATATGGGCTTTTTACGTGCCTCAGAGAATGAAGTCAAGGGCCAGGATATACTTGAAAGTATAATAGAACTGGCTAATAAGCTTGGAATGAAGGTAATAACAGAAGGTGTGGAAAAGAAAAGCCAGCTAGATATGCTTAGCATGATGGGATGTAAGATGTTTCAGGGATATTATTTCTCAAAACCTATACAAGTAGATGAGTTTGAAGAAAAATATAAGCTTGGACAGGAATAATAAATAGTACGAAGGAGTGTTTGGTTTATACAAAGCATTTCTTCGTATTATTTTTTATGATGACAGAGTTAAAAGAGACAGAGTTAAAAATGATAGTGCTAAAAGTGACAAAGCTAAAAGAACAAAAAGTAGTGACAGAATTGTGAAAAGTAGTACAATTATAAAGTGAAAAGCAAAAGTGAATAATGGGAGGATATTAAAGAAAGATGAAGAACAAGGCAGACAGTCTTATAAAGAAAACAATAGTATGTGTGGCCGCTGCTATATTTGTATTATGCAATGCTGGAATATCAGGGAAAATACCGGGTGTATCAGTATCTATGGTGAATAAGGCATATGCAGCACAGGAAAATATTACAGACAAAAGCAGTGAGGCATTACAGATAAAGACATATAACGATCTTTTAGAAGCATCTACGCACACAGATGGAAGTTATATTCTTATGTCTGACATAGATATGTCAAGGGCAGGAGCAGATGGCTGGAAACCATGGAATTTTAATGGTACATTTGATGGTAATGGACATACTTTATACAATATGGACATACATACTGTTACAGATATTACAGCTAAGACATATGATGGCAATCTTAAGGAATATGATACATATTTTGCAGGTTTTTTTGGAATAACAGATGGAGCGGTTATAAGTAACCTTAATATAACAGGAGCATATATAGAGCTTGGAGGGCAGCAGGAACAGGCACAAAAAAGTATATTTGCAGCTGTACTTGCAGGATACATGAACAATACAACTATAAGTAACTGTAAGGTGGAAGCTTCGTATGCAGCTCTTACCTCAGCTTCTAAAATGTGGGGAACAGCAGGCATAGCCGGCTTTGGAAATGGACTTATAGAAAATACGACATCAGATGTAACGCTTGTATGTACAGATGCAGACCCGGATGTTACAGACAGAGACGAACAGTTTATGGGTGGCATATATGCAGATGGTTATATAGATGTTAAGGACTGTACAGTAAACATAGATGGTTATATATCAGAAAGAGGCTATGTACACTCTGGCGGAATTGCAGGACTTTATATATTATATCCTGTATCAGGAAGCTATGTTGCCGATATAGCAGGCAATACAATTAATGGCATGATAACATTCTTTGAAGATAATACAGACAGAAGGGCATATTGCAGGGCATTAGCAGGAGAAAGAATGAATGTGTATACAACATCAAGGGATAACACAGATAATTTTACAAGAAATGAGATATATGATTATACACAGATGCTTAAGCCTGAAAACTATGAAAGAAAGCTATATACAGTAGATAATCCATATGAGAGCAGTGAAGCCTCTGCTATATTAGAAACAAAGGAAAATAATCCAGTCAGTGTATCGTCTGGGGAACTCATTGAAGGAGTTAATGATAATGCCAGACAGGAAGAAAAGCCTGGTTTTAAGTTTGGAAGAAGAGTGCTTTTTAGTGGAATCAGTGAGGCAGCAAGGGCAGCTATCATAATAGTGATTGCAATAGCTGCCATTAGTGCATATTATTTTATAACACGATATATAAGACGAAAAAAATAATTTTAAAAGATGAAGAATGGAGATTATTATGATGAATGGGCATGAAGGCAGCAGTATAGCAGCTGATAAATATAAGAGGGATTATTATAAGGATTCATATGAACTTATTGAATTCATAGAGAAGAGTCCAAGTCCATATCATGTTATTGACAACATAAGAAGTATGCTGTCTGATATTGGCATGCAGGAGTTAAGTGAAAAGGATAAATGGAAGCTTAAAGCAGGACAGGGTTATTATGTTTTAAGAGGAGCCTCATCAATAATTGCTTTTACTATGCCGGAATATAAATATAAGGCATATAATATTGTGGCAAGTCATAGTGATTCACCATCATTTAAGATAAAAGAAAACCCACAGATGCCAGGAGATAATCATTATGTAAGTCTTAATGTGGAAAAATATGGAGGAATGATTATGTCAACATGGCTTGACCGTCCTCTTTCAATAGCTGGCCGTGCTATAGCAGCAGATGGAAGAAATATAAGGGAATATCTTGTAAATGCAGACAAGGATCTTGTCGTTATTCCGAATCTTGCTATTCATATGGACAGAAAGATTAATGATGGATACAGCTTTAATGCACAGAAGGATATGCTTCCTTTGTTTGGTGATGAAGCTGCCAGTGGGAAGTTTGACGAATATATTAAGAAGCTTATAGGTATTAAAGAACTTGAGTCATATGATATATCAACAGATCTTTTTCTTTATAACAGGGAAAAGGGTACTATATGGGGGTATAACGATGAGTTTATTTCAGCTCCAAGACTTGATGATATACAGTGTGCATACTCATCAGTAAAGGCATTTACAGAAGCCTATATTAACAGAAATGAGAAAAAGGAAAAAAATGATTCCTGCGTTAATGTCTGCTGCATATTTAACAACGAGGAGGTTGGAAGCACAACACAACAGGGTGCAGATTCCACTTTTTTATCAGATGTACTTGAACGTATAAGCATAGCATCAGATATGGACAGGGAAGAATATATGATGGCACTTGCATCATCGTTTATGATATCTGCAGATAATGCACATGCAGTACATCCTAATCATCAGGAAAAGGCAGATCCAACAAACAGACCATATATGAATGGTGGAATTGTTATTAAGTATAACGGTAACCAGAAGTACGCAACAGATGCTGTTTCAGCTGCAGTGTTTAAGAGCATCTGCAAAAAGGCTGCTGTCCCATATCAGACATATGCAAACAGGTCAGATATAGCAGGTGGTTCAACACTTGGTAACATATCTGACTCACATGTATCTATCAATACAATAGATATAGGGCTTGCACAGCTTGCCATGCATTCGGCATATGAAACAGCAGGAGTTAAAGATACTACATATATGATAGAGGCATTGATGGAATTTTTTAATATGGGCATTTAAAGCTGCTGCTACAGCAGCAATGCGTATTGCTATCAGAATTTCTTTGAAAATGATATGTATGGCTTCTCTTCAAGCCGGCAGTTTGTAAAGAATACATTAACAGCATCTTTATATGCACTCATATTCTGGGATTTTTTGATAGCTTTGGCTTCTTTCTTACAGTCAGCGAATGAATATTCCATATAACACCACATTTCTTTCATGCGGTGTATGGCATGTTTATCACCGGACATGATTTTAAGACGTTCTTCATATACCATATCATGCAGACGTTTCATATTAAGCCTGTCATCCTCAAGATTTCTTACATATGTTTCGGGGTTGTCACTTAAAAGGACATTGATAAGTCCAGGATCAGCAACAAGACCTCTTCCTGCCATTATACAGTCTGGATTGTAGTCATGTATGATATTAATAAAGTCACGCCTTGTAAAAATATCGCCATTATAGCATACAGGATTACGGCTTTCCTTCATAGCATACAGGAAAGCCTCTTTGTTTATATCACCTCTGTAATAGTCAGTACGTATTCGTGGGTGTATGATAAGCTCCTCAAGCTGGAACTTATTATAAATATTAAGTATATCATGCCATGTATCAGGTGTTTCGACACCAATACGGGTTTTTACAGACACCTTTATATGATTGTCACATATATATCTGTCAGACAGTATTTCATATAATATGCGTTCAAGAGAATCCAGGCAGATAAGCATTCCAGCTCCCTTGTTCTTTGAAACAACAGTTCCAGATGGGCATCCTGCATTGAGATTGATCTCATCATATCCGAATTCATCATAAAGCATGTGGGCAGTCCATATAAAATCTGAGGAATTGTTAGTCATAACCTGAGGGATAGAGTTAATATGATTATTATCTCTTGATATGTCCCTCATTTCCTTTGCAAGAAATTTTTCACTTTTATTAGGAGATATGAAGGGTATAAAATATTTATCAATCTTATTATGACCAAAGAACTTATCATATGCATTTCTGAACATATAATCAGTTAATCCTTCCATGGGAGCCATATATACTTTCATCGGTTATGTGTATCCTTTCTTTTTTTCATCTGCTGTTTTGCAGCAATGGCAGCCGCAAACTCGCGTGGTGCCAGCTTTGAGGCTATTACAGCAGCTTTCATTGTAAATGTAGGTACTATAGTAACCCTGCCTTTAAACATCTGTAAAAGCGCATAAGATGCACAATACTCAGCAGATATTCCTGGCAGTGCAAATTCCACACCTGCTGTGTTGTTAAAGTTGGTATCAACAGGTCCAGGGCAGAGCATACATATATGAACATTGCTATGTGCAGCCTTAAGTTCTCCATTTAATGAGGTTGTAAGACTTGTAACATAGCTTTTTGTAGCATAATAGGTTGCCATATATGGTCCACCAGGAAGAAGTCCGGCACTTGATGCGACATTCATGATGTAACCACGGTTCAGCTTCTTAAATGAACGGAGCATATATTTTGTAAGAATATGCATAGCCCGTATATTAACATTTATCATTGAAATATCTTTTGCCATACTTGTTTTTTCAAAATCACCAATATCACCGAATCCGGCATTGTTTATAAATATGTGTATGTCACTTCGTTTTGACAGCTTTCTTCCAAGCTTTATGCAGCTTTTTCCATCTGATAAGTCACAGGTGTATATTTCACAATCAGTGTCAAGAGATGAAGCAAGCTTTTTTAAAGCCTTTGTATTGCGGGCTACAAGGATAAGATCATATCCAAGAGCACTGAGTTTTTTAGCCATCTCATATCCGATGCCGGAACTGGCACCAGTTATACATGCAGTACGTTTTTTCATATTAATCCTCGTTTCTGCGCACATTTTTATGATAAGCCGTGTCTTATGCGCGTGGACACAGACTAAAAATATTATTTTGTGCATTACAATGCTTTGAATTTATAGTATAATAATAAAATATCAGGGTCAAAAGCCCCCGACTTTGATACCTACGAATTGCTCCGTGCTACGCACTCCCACAATTCTCCCCAATATTCGCATATCGTGGGATTATCATCCCACTTTTATGCTCATATCGGGGCGGGTCCCAAGGTCTTTCACCCACCTATGAGCAAGCTCATGTGGGTTTAGACCTTTTGACCCTGGTATCATATCATATTATCATATATGAAGCCGGTGGTCAAAGCAGGATAGCTGTAAGTGTAACAGGCAATATGGTTATAAAGTGTAACAGGAATGGAGATAGTCATGGTGATAAAAAATAAAACATTATTCCAGAAGGAATATGTTGAAGCGGCTATGCATGCTGCTAATTTTGATGATAACAAATACAAGTTTTTTAAGATAGTTTATAACATGTTTGGATTGCTGTTTGGTATGGGATGTGTAAGATATCTTGTATTTCAGGTATTGGGAAGAGAAGAGGCTGACTGGTTCATGGTTGTGTTTTATGGATTGGCAGCATCCATATTCCTGTATATAGGTATGGTAGGAATGGATAAAAGTAACAAAAGAAGATATCACAATACATATTCTAAAATGATAGGAATAACATTCACATATGAGATAGATTCAGAGGATATTATTGTTACAGATGAAGAGAATGACAGTGATACCTTCAAGTGGGATGAGGTTATAAAGTGGGCAGAGGACAAAGATAATATATATCTTTTTGTTTCAGCACATAATTGTCTTGTTATAAATAAGGATGGTTTTACCGAAGGAACTGCGAAAGACCTGAAAGAGCTTGCAGCTGCGGTTTTTGCTGTAAGAGGCGAAGATGATGAACAATAAACAGTTTAGCGGATGATTAATTACGAAAGGGCAGGATAATATGAACTATAATAATATAAATAACAATACTCCGGATAACGATACATATAATACTCAAAAATATAATATAAGATTGTTAGATATTGAAGAGATTAAAAAAATATACAATGAGCATATAGTGACTGATTTTCCAGCATCAGAAGTTAAGCCACTAAAACAGATGCTTGAAAAAAGAGAGAATGACCAGTATTTTGTTTATGGCATGTATGAAAACAGAGAAGACTCCTGTGGAAGAAAATATGATGAGCTTGCAGGATATGCATACTTTATAAAATGCAGAAATCAGGATGTATATCTTCTTGACTATCTTGCAATCGTAAAAGATAAGCGTTCAAAGCACCTTGGCTCAGGATTTTTACAGCAGCTAAAGAAGCTTGCTAAAGAAGATGGAAAGTTACTTATACTTGAAGTTGAGAATCCGGATTATGCTGATGAGGGACCTGCAAGGGACTATATGTTAAAAAGAATAGGTTTTTATAGAAAGAATGGAATGAATCTTAGTGACACAAGCTGCTATTTCTTTGAAAATGAATACAGGATATTTTATGCAGGCGATGAGATTGAGGATAAATCACAGCTTGATAAGATAACGGATACTGTATACAGAGATTTTTTTGGAGATGCTTTTGTAGATGCGAATGTAGTGTTTCACTGATATGTTTTTATACAGGGTAATATAGTGTTTTACGGACAAATAAGTATTAATTGACAAGAGATATAATTAAAGTGCATAATAATCAATATGCTCTATGCATAAATATGCAGTATGTGATTATTGTATATGAATATAAATACTATGTGTACATGTATATACTTAAGAATAATGTTAAGGTATGACTATCAACAGGCATATTAATACATCATGGCATACATATATGTGCAGAAACGGAGGATTACAATGAATAATCAGGAAATGATGGAACTGACAACGGTTGATATGAGCGAGTTTGAAGAGCTTGTTAAGGAGTGTAAAAGATCTGGCTCTATTGATCAGAATTTATATATAGAATACGATGTTAAAAGAGGTCTTAGAGATAGTAATGGTAATGGTGTTCTTACAGGTCTTACAGAGATATCAGATGTCTGTGGTAACGAGAATGTCAATGGTAGAAAGATTCCTGTAGATGGACGTTTATATTTTCAGGGCTACAATGTTGAGGATATAATAAAAGGCTGTACAACGGACAGATTCCGTTTTGAGGAAACTACATACCTGCTTTTATTTGGTAACCTTCCTACAGAAAAGCAGTTAGGAAGCTTTTTAAGAATACTTGCAGATCTTCAGGAGCTTTCAGGGGCATTTATCCGTGATGTCATCATGAAGGCAACAAGTACTAACCTTATGAACTCTCTTATGAAGAGTATATTAAGTCTTTATTCATATGATGAGAATCCAGATGATATATCTATTCCTAATGTACTCAGGCAGTCACTTCAGCTTATAGCTAAGATGCCGCTTCTTACGGTATATGCTTATCAGTCTTACAGGCATTTTAAGCTGGATGGAACTCTTATGATAAAGAATCCTAAGAAAGGTTATTCAACAGCTGAGAATATTCTTTATATGTTAAGAGATGATGGACAGTTCACAGAACTTGAAGCAGAGGTTCTTGATATATGTCTTGTGCTTCATGCTGAGCATGGTGGTGGTAACAACTCAACATTTACTAACCATGTTGTAACATCATCTGGTACAGATACATATTCAGCTATGGCAGCTTCTATTGCATCGCTTAAGGGTCCTAAGCATGGTGGTGCTAACTTAAAGGTTCAGGAAATGTTTGCTGATATTAAGGAACATTGCAGTGACTGGAATAACAAAGAAGAGATATGCAGCTATCTTAACAAGATTCTTGATAAGGAAGCATTTGACCATGCTGGACTTATATACGGAATGGGACATGCTGTATATACAAACTCAGATCCAAGAGAGGTTATTCTTAAGAATTTCGCAAAGAAGCTTTCAGATGAGAAGGGCATGCAGAAGGAATATGCACTTTATGAGACAGTAGAAAAAGAGGCTGGACAGCTTATTATGGAGAAAAGAAAGATGTTCAAGCCAGTATGTGCCAATGTGGATTTCTATAGTGGTTTCGTATATTCTATGCTTGGAATACCAGAAGAAATGTTCACACCTATGTTTGCAACTTCACGTATATCAGGCTGGTGTGCACATCGTCTTGAAGAGCTTGTTAATGCTGGTAAGATTATACGTCCGGCTTACAAATATGTTGGATGGCACAGAGACTATCCTAAGATGGAAGATAGATAGTAAAAACAGGGCTGTATCAGGGAAATATTCAGTGTGGTACAACTTTTGTTACATTAATAATAATAAGCGAATGTTCAATTACACTTAAAAATATTAAGTATAATTGAATCGATATTTACAACATAAGAAAATTATATGACAGCAATATTTATTGTTAAGCTGTACAGTAGTGGTGTTATACTATAGCAGAAAGAAGCAGTAGCCAGTATAAGTGTTGCCTTGTACAATACTTGCAGGTATGAATCATTACATATATTGCAACATTTATAAAGCTGCTAATAAGATAATAACAGAGGTAATAATCAAGATGTCACAGTATAAGGTAAGGAAGTTAAATAAGCCAATTAACTGCGTTGTAGAGGTGCCAGGATCTAAAAGTATCACTAACAGGGCGCTTCTTATGGCAGCATTATCTAACGGAGAGTGCAGGCTTAACGGAGTGTTGTTTAGTGATGATTCAAGATATTTTCTTACGAGTCTTATATCGCTTGGATATATAATCCAGGTGAACGAAGTTGAAAAATATGTGATCATAGAAGGTCATGGCGGAGATCTTCCAAGGAAGGAAGGCACTATTAATGTAGGAAGTGCTGGAACAGCAGCAAGATTTCTTACAGCTATGCTAGGACTATCAGATGGAAAATATACAATAGAAGCATCTGAACAGATGAAAAAAAGACCTATGCTTCCGTTGTTTGAAGCACTTACAGATATGGGTGCTGATTTTAAGTTCCTTGAAAAAAAGGGACATCTTCCAGTAGAAGTAACAGGAGCAGCTTTTGGTGGTAAAAAGCCAAAGGCGGAGGTATCTATAGATATAAGTGAAAGCACACAGTTCTTAAGTGCACTTATGATGACAGCGCCTATGCTTGAAAGTGGCTTGAAGATTAATATAACAAGTAAAAAGACAGATGGCTCATATATAAGAATAACATCCAATATGATGAGACAGTTTGGCTGTGAAGTAGACCATGAGGGCGCTGAATATGTGATACCTGCAGATGACAGTTATGTTGCAGGATCATACCAGATAGAACCGGATGTATCAGCAGCATGTTATTTTTATGCAGCAGCGGCTCTTACAGGTGGATATTGCCTTGTAAAGAATGTAAGAAGAACATCTATGCAGGGAGATATGAAGTTTCTTGATGTATTAAAGCAGCTTGGCTGTACAGTTACAGAGGAGCGGGAAGGTATAAGTGTTACGGGACCTGCAGAAGGTGAATATGATGGCGTGGATGTTGATATGAATGATTTTTCTGATCAGACCATGACGCTGGCAGCCATTGCACCATTTGCAAAGACTCCGACTATCATAAGAAATATCGAACATATCAGATTTCAGGAATCTGACAGAATCGAGGCTGTTGCTAATGAGCTTAACAGTCTTTGCATAGATATCAAAAAGGGCAGGGACAGAATCGAGATTTTACCAGGAAAGGTAAAGCCTGGTGTAGTTAAGACATATTCAGATCATAGAATGGCTATGGCATTTGCACTTATTGGACTTAAGGTGGATGGCATCATAATAGATGATTACGAGTGTTGTGCAAAAACATTTGAGAATTATTTTGAGGTACTTGAAGCTGCAACAAGAGAGTAGGGAAAGTTGTTTGATTAAATTCAAATTCATCTTTGACTTCATATTATTTATTGGTTAAGGAACTGGGGATTATTATGAATATTCTTATATACAAGTGGAAGGTGTTTAATCAGGCAGATGTTAAGTCGGCTTTTGAATATTTCGGACATTCAGTAGATATGTATGAAGAAAAGCCGCTGTCAAGTGACAGCATAACTGGCATAAAAGAACATGATTATGTAATGCTTGCTGATGTATTCAGGGAATATGATGTGATATTTTCACTTAATTACTTTCCTCACGTTTCTGATATATGTGAACAGACAGGAAGAAAATATGTGGCATGGACAGTGGATAGTCCGCTTATATCGCTTTATCATCAGTCTGTATTTAACAGCTGCAACAATATATTTATATTTGATAAGTTTTTTTATTATGAATTAAAGCAGCTGGGAGTTAAGAATATATACTATCTTCCGCTGGCTGTGAATACAGACAGGCTAAACAGCCAGCTTAACAGCCAGACCAGGGAAGAAAAAGACCGATTCAGTGCTGATATATCATTTGTAGGGAGTATGTATCATAAGAATTCATATGATGATATAAAAGATAAGCTTCCTCCATATTTAAGGGGTTATTTTGATGCAGCTATGCTTGCACAGCTTAATATATACGGAGATAATATAATTGATGAGCTGTTGACAGTGGATATATTAAAGCAGTTATCAGAGTTTGTGGATTTCAGGCAGGATAAGAGGGCGTTTTCTGATATAAGGCTGGTTTTTGAGTCTACATTTCTTGGCTTTAAGCTTGCCAATATAGAACGTGTAAGAACGCTTAACCTTCTGGCAAAGAAAAACAAAGTTGCTTTATATACAGATGAGCAGGATACTTCACTTATAAACGTGGATTTTAAAGGGACGGTTGACTACATGAAGGATATGCCAAAGGTGTTTAATAATTCATCCATTAACCTTAATATGACGATAAGAAATATCCGTACTGGCATACCACTGCGTGTATGGGATATACTTGGTGCAGGAGGTTTTCTTCTTACTAATTATCAGATAGAACTTACAGATTATTTTAAAAATGAAGAAAGTATTGTGTATTATGAGGATATGTATGACTGCTGTAAAAAAGCCGAGTATTATCTTTTACACGAAGATAAACGAAGGCAGATTGCTGCTAAAGGACATGAACTTGTAAGTAAGAAGCACAGCTACATAAACAGGGTAAAATATATATTAGATGTAATTGGTAAAATGTCGTAACCACAGAAAAACAGTGTGAAAAATATGTAATAAGATTATTATTGAATATAATTTTAAGTAGATACTTTCGTATTGAAGCTGTAGTATAAAGGATATAGTAAATATTATATTTTTCGCAGGATAGGAGAGTAATTATGAGTGATTTATTTAAGCACGTGGCACCATCGGAATGTAACATAGACTATCACAATCTTATGAACTTTGCAAAACGTCTGGAGAATCAGGATATACCTATGCATAGTCTTACAATCATGAGAGGTGACAAGATATGTATGGAAACTTATTATGCACCATATAAAAAAGATACTTTGCATCGTATGTTCTCTATGACAAAGACACTTGTATCACTTGGCATAGGAAAGCTGTATGGAGAGGGAAAATTATCCTTAGATGACCATATAGTTGATTACTTTAAGGACAAGCTTCCAAAAGAAGGGGCATATGAATATACAAGTATGCTTACCATAAGAGATATGCTTACTATGCGCACGTGTCATGACAAGACAACATATAAAGGTGAGGGAGTGACTGACTGGGTTGGTTCATTTTTTACAACAAAACCAGTTCATGCACCAGGTACACAGTTTTCATATGATACATCATCTACACATGTTCTTGGAGCGCTTATAGAAAGGCTTTCAGGAATGAATCTGTTAGAGTATCTAAGAAAAAGCTTCCTTGATGAGATTGGATTTTCAAAGGAGGCATTTATAATAGATGACCCATATGGAGTACCTATGGGGGGTTCTGGTTTATGTGCACGTCCATCAGATATGCTTAAAGTAATATATCTTATATCAAAGGATGGTGCATGGAACGGAAAGCAGCTTATACCAGCAGATTATATCAGAAAAGCACATACAAAGCAGAGTGATCCATATGGCAAGAGTGGCACTATTGAGGAAATGCAGGGATATGGATATAAGATATGGATGACAAGAAATGGTGGTTATGCCCTTTACGGAATGGCAGGCCAGCTTGCGTTATATGTGCCGGATAAAGATATATATATGGTGACAACAGCAGATACACAGGGACGTCAGGGTGGTGTACAGTGTATATATGATGCATTCTGGGAAGAAATATATAACAAGCTTGACGATAGCACAACAGTCCAGCCTGAAACACAGGAGGATAAGAAACAGTACGTGGAATATCTTGAAAACAGGAAGATTTTCGCACTTTCTACAGACATTACATCATCATATGAGAATATAATAAATGGTATTACATATAGATGCGATGATAACGAATGTAATATGAAGGATATATGCGTTGAGATTGTTGATGAAGATAGCAGATATGGCATACTCACATATACTAACAATACAGGAAAGCACAGCATAAAATTTGGCTTTGGATACAATATAGAATCAGTATTTCCTGTATACAATTTCAGATGCGTTGCTTCAGGAGCCTGGAAGGCGGATAACAATCTGCTTATAAAGATACAGATAATTGATTCGGCAGTCGGTAATCTTTATGTATCACTTTCATATCGTGATAAATACGCATCAGTATTTTTAAAGAAGCTGGAAGAAACTTATTTCAACGAGTTTGATGGCGTGTTTGGAGCATGCCGCATATAAAAATAAAGCTATAATAAAACAAAGGTATGTATAAAACAAAGTTATATTGTTTTATACATACCTTTATTTTATATCCATCCACCATCATATTGTATAACTTGTCCTGTGAGGTAGTCATCAGACTCAAGCATCAGTTTGACAAGTCTTGCAACCCCTTCTGGTTTTCCAAGTGTCCCGGCAGGAATTTCACAGGCAAGTTCATCTAGTTCTTCTTTACTTAAGTGTCCGTTCATAGACGTGTCAATGGCACCACAGGCTATGGCATTTACCTGTATATGGCTTGGTGCCAGTTCTTTGGCAAGAGCCTTTGTAAATGAATTGACAGCTCCCTTGGAAGCAGAGTATGCAACCTCACAGCTTGCACCATACAGTCCCCAGACAGATGATATGTTGATGATTCTGCCACAGTGACGGCGAAGCATATCATTAACTGCAAAGTGGCAGCAGTTATATACCGAATTGAGGTTTACGGATATGATGTTATTCCACATATCTGGTGTCGTATCCTGAAAAAGCCCTATAGATGCGATTCCAGCATTGTTTATAAGTACATCAGTTTTTCCATAGAGGCTAAGAGTTAAGTCAAACATTTCCTGGACATCTGAAAAGCTTCCCATATCGCCGACATAGGCTGTACATAAAGCTCCCCTGGCTGTTACGGCATCATATGTTTCTTTTAACTCATCTGAGCTTTTAGAACAGCTTATGACTATATTAGCAGCAGGTGAAGCAAGAGCTGTAGCTATAGCCTTTCCTATTCCGCGGGATGCGCCTGTAACGATTATGGTTGTACGTTCAGAATTGGGATTGTCAGAATTAAAATTGTCAGAATTAATCAGGTTTAATCTGTTAATAGTATTATTGTTGTTATAAAAGCTTGAATTCATGCTGCCTCCGTGTCTTTTTAATATATAAAATATGGATTGCAGGAGAAAATAATATACATAAAATATATCATCAGCAAACCATATTTTGTTAAAGTATTGATTATGAGATGTTTAAAACAAAAAAGTATATAGTTAACACCTGCCTAGATTCTATATCAAAAAAATATATAAAACAACCTTGACTTTTTAAATGTTGTGCATCATTTACAAATGAAAACATAAAAGAAACAATCTTAAAAAGTTATTCGACACAAATTGACAAGAAATCAAGAAGTTATCCACATCAAAACACCTTGATTTTAACCACATTTTGACTTATACACTAAGTTATCCACAATATCCACAAAAAAGTGTATAAAACAGTCTGTGGATTTACAAGATTAAACAGAATACATGTTTTGTTAAAAGCACTGAAAATAAAAGGAATATTAAAAAAATGTATAATCTTACTTGACAAAATTAAATCACTGTGAAGTGTAAAATAACTTTATAAAATTAGAGTAAATTGTGTGAACATACTTGTCTAAATGTAAAATTGTGTTATAATAACAGTATCAAAAATCGTGAGGCACATTTAGTTGGCTATATTCCTTATATAATCCTTAAAGGTTAGCAACACGATAATAAAGTGATAGAAGGAGTTGGACATCATGCGTTTTATTATTACAGGAAGAAATATTGATGTAACAGAAGGTTTAAGATCAGCAGTGGAGGAAAAGTTAGGAAAGCTGGATAGATTCTTTGCTCCAGAAACAGAAGTGAATGTAACATTAAGTGTCGAGAAGGAGAGACAGAAGATAGAGGTTACAATCCCTGTAAAGGGTAACATTATAAGAAGTGAACAGGTCAGCAGTGATATGTATGTATCTATCGACCTCGTTGAGGAAGTTATCGAAAGACAGCTTAAGAAGTATAAGAACAAGATAATCGATAAACATCAGAATGAAGCAGCATTTGCAAAGGAGTTTATAGATAATGATTATGAACCAACAGATGAAGTGAAGATTATCAGAACAAAGAGATTTGGCATTAAGCCAATGGACCCTGAGGAAGCATGTGTCCAGATGGAGCTTTTAGGACATAACTTCTATGTATTCTTTAACTCAGAAACAGAGGAAGTTAATGTTGTCTACAAGAGAAAAGGCAATACATACGGACTTATTGAACCAGAGCTTGACTAGTACATAAAAGATTTTATAAAGTGATTTAATTAAGGTTGTCGTTTTGACTATGTTTAACAATATAGTTAAAGCGACAATCTTTTTTATATGTTTTTAATAAAATTTAGGCATTGCTTACATAACTGTTATTGCCTAAATATACAAATAGTGATACAATTTAAAAGATTTCAGCTTATTTTGTGATTTGCACAAAGAAATTGAAAATGCCAGAATCTGGCAGGAATGGAGAGTAATATGGGTTTAGTTCATAAAATATTCGGAACACACAGCCAGCATGAGTTAAAAAGGATAGCTCCTATTGCTGACAAAGTAGAAAGTTATAGAGAAGAATATGGTAAATTAACAGATGAGCAGCTTAAAGCTAAGACTAAGGAATTCAAGGAAAGATTAGCTAAGGGTGAGACTCTTGATGATATACTTCCTGAAGCATATGCAACAGTAAGAGAGGCTGGCAAGAGAGTGCTTGGTATGGAGCATTACAGAGTGCAGATTATTGGTGGTATTATTCTTCATCAGGGACGTATCGCAGAGATGCGTACAGGTGAAGGTAAGACTTTGGTATGTACACTTCCAGCATATCTTAATGCACTTGAAGAAAAGGGTGTACTTGTAGTAACAGTTAATGATTATCTTGCAAAGCGTGATGCTGAATGGATGGGACAGATCCATAATTTCCTTGGTCTTTCAGTAGGTATTGTTCTTCACGACATGAAGGATGATGAAAGAAGAGCAGCATATGCATGTGATATTACATATGTTACTAATAATGAACTTGGTTTTGATTATCTTCGTGATAATATGGCTATATACAAGGAGCAGCTTGTACTTAGAGATCTTCATTACTGTATTATTGATGAGGTCGATTCAGTGCTTATTGATGAGGCAAGAACACCTCTTATTATTTCAGGACAGAGTGGAAAGTCTACTAAGTTATATGAACTGTGTGATGTGCTTGCAAGACAGCTTGTTAAAGGTACATATCATGGTGAAAGAACTAAGATGCAGGTTATGATGCAGGAAGAGATAGAGGAAGATGGAGACTTTATCGTTAATGAGAAGGATAAGGTTGTTAACCTTACTGAAGAAGGTGTCCACAAGGTTGAACAGTTCTTCCACATAGATAACTATGCTGATATAGAGAACCTTGAGATACAGCATAATGTTACTTTAGCTTTAAGAGCACATTATCTTATGTTCAGGGATAAGGATTATGTTGTTAAAGATGATGAAGTACTTATCGTAGATGAGTTTACAGGACGTATCATGCCAGGACGCCGTTATTCAGATGGTCTTCACCAGGCCATAGAGGCTAAGGAGCATGTTAAGGTTAAGAGAGAAAGCAAGACTCTTGCTACTATCACATTCCAGAACTTCTTTAACAAGTTTGATAAGAAGGCAGGTATGACTGGTACAGCCCTTACAGAAGAGAAAGAATTCAGAGGGATTTATAACATGGATGTTGTAGAAGTTCCTACTAACAAGCCAGTTGCCAGAATAGATCACAATGATGCAGTATTTAAGACCATGAAGGGTAAGTTCAATGCGGTTATTGAGGATGTTGTAAGATCCCACGAGAAGGGACAGCCAGTACTTGTTGGTACTATAAACATTGATACATCTGAGCTTTTAAGTGATATGCTTAAGAAGAGAGGGATACCTCATAATGTACTTAATGCCAAGTATCATGAGCTTGAAGCACAGATAGTTGCTGAGGCAGGTAAGCATGGAGCAGTTACTATAGCTACTAACATGGCAGGCCGTGGTACAGATATTAAGCTTGATGATGAAGCAAGAGCGGCAGGCGGACTTAAGATTATCGGTACAGAAAGACATGAGTCAAGACGTATAGATAACCAGTTACGAGGCCGTGCAGGACGTCAGGGTGATCCAGGCGAATCAAGATTCTATATCTCGCTTGAAGATAATCTTATGAGATTGTTCGCACAGGAAACTCTGATGAATACATTTAACAAGCTTGGTGTTGGCGAGAATGACCAGATAGAACACAAGCTGTTAAGCAATGCTATAGAGACAGCACAGAAGAAGATAGAAACTAACAACTATGGTATCAGATGCCATCTTCTTGAGTATGATCAGGTTATGAATGAGCAGAGAGAGATCATGTATGGTGAGAGAAGAAGAGTTCTTAACGGAGAGAGCATGCGTTCTTCTATCATGAAGATGATTACAGATTTCGTAGAAGGTGTTGTTAATCGCTGCGTAAGTGATGATAAGAATGCTGATGAGTGGAACTATGATGAGATTAACGAGCTTCTTCTTCCAACTATCCCTGTTGAACCAGTAGTATATGATGAGAATGTTAAGAATAAGAATGAACTTACTCATGTGCTTAAGGAAAAGGCAGTTAAGTTATACGAAGATAAGGAAGCTATGTTCCCAGAACCAGAAACTATCAGAGAGATAGAGCGAGTAGTACTTCTTAAGGTTATAGATAGAAAGTGGATGGATCATATCGATGATATGGATCAGCTTAAGCAGGGTATCGGACTCCAGGCATATGGACAGAAGGATCCTGTTGTTCAGTACAAGATGATGGGCTATGATATGTTCGATGAGATGACACAGGCTATCACAGAGGATACAGTAAGACTCCTTATGCATATCCAGGTTGAAGAAAAGGTAGAAAGAGAACAGGTAGCTAAGGTTACAGGTACAAACAAGGATGAAGGACCATCGGTAAAGGGACCTGTTAAACGTACAGACAAGAAGATATATCCAAACGATCTCTGCCCATGTGGAAGTGGCAAGAAGTACAAGAACTGCTGCGGAAGAAAGGCATAGAATATATATTTAAAAGATTTAAAAAGACAGAGGATATCATACTATGAAATTCTGCGATTATATGATATGATAGTATCATTGATTGGAAGAATACATAGAGGGATATCCTCTTTTTATGTGTCTTCCGGGCTGATAAAGTGCAGATTATATAGAACTAATATTAAGTATAGATAATGTAGTGTTGATATATACAGATTGGAGTGTATTGTGGTAGAGTTAGATCAGTTCAGATATAGAATATCAGGTTATGATAAGCAGCTGGAAGGTATAAAAAAGTCGCTTGACCTTGATAACAAGCAGAAGCGTATAGAAGAGCTTGAAGCCGATATGGAGGCACCCGGATTCTGGGATGATCCAGATAAGTCGCAGAAGGCTATGAAGGAACTTAAGGGACTTAAGGATTCGTTTGAAGGCTATGACTCTTTAAAGTCAGGTCTTGAGGATATTAATGTTCTTATAGAGATGGCGGATGAATCTGACGATGAATCTCTAGTTCCAGAGATAGAACAAGAGGTTACTTCGTTTGAGGAAAAGATGGAAGAAATCAGGATAGAAACATTGCTTTCTGGTGAATATGACAGCTGTGATGCAATACTTACATTACATGCAGGAGCAGGTGGAACAGAAAGCTGTGACTGGTGTCAGATGCTTCTTCGTATGTATACAAGATGGGCAGAAAAGCATGGATATACAACACAGATAATAGATTATCTTGAAGGAGATGAAGCTGGTGTTAAGTCTGTAACAGTTGAGATATCAGGAGAAAATGCATATGGACATTTAAAATCAGAGCATGGTGTTCACAGACTTGTACGTATTTCGCCATTTAACGCAGCTGGTAAGAGACAGACCTCGTTTGTTTCGTGTGATGTTATGCCAGATATAGATGAAGACGTAGATATCCAGATCAATGATGATGATTTAAGAATAGATACTTACAGATCAAGTGGTGCTGGTGGACAGCATATCAACAAGACATCCTCTGCTATCAGAATCACACATCTTCCTACAGGTATTGTTGTCCAGTGCCAGAACGAAAGGTCGCAGCATCAGAACAAAGACAAAGCCATGCAGATGTTAAAGGCAAAGCTTTACATGATGAAGCAGGAAGAAAATGCACAGAAATCATCAGATATCAGAGGTGATGTTAAAGATATTAATTTTGGTAATCAGATACGAAGTTATGTACTTCAGCCGTACACTATGGTTAAAGATCATAGAACGAACAAGGATGTTGGCAATGCTGCAAGCGTTCTTGATGGCAATATAGATCCATTTATTAATGCATATCTTAACTGGATATCAACAGGTAAGAAAGAAGGAGAAGAAGCATAACTTACATATATAAGCAGAAAGGAGCAATTATGGCAGATTATATCAGACCAGTTGTATTTAGACTTGGAGATCAGGAGTTTGGAGTAGATATCAATCTTGTACAGTCAATAGAAAAGCAGGTTAATGTTGTACCGGTTCCTAATTCAATGAAGTATATAAGTGGTATAGTGAATTTAAGGGGTGAAGTTATTCCAGTTATGAGTCTTAAGGAAAAGTTCAACATGGAGGATCAGTCTAAAGGTGACAATACAGTGATAGTGAATCTTCCAGATATGAAGATCGCACTTGAGGTTGATGAGGTCATAGAGATAGGTGAACTTCAGCCAGATAAGATATCACTTATGCCAAAGCTGGCAAAAACAGAGAATACAGAATATCTTGACAGAGTTGCAAGTATAGATAATAAACTTGTTATTCTGCTTGATATTAACAAAATATTATCAGAAGAAGAAGCACAGGGTATTAAGGAATTCACTGAGCAGATGAAGAATAACTAATAACACATTGAGTGCAGTTATATGCACCCGGAATGGAGATTGTATGAGAAGGGGCAATGTTTTTAAAAGAAATGCAGGAATACTTATGGCTATAAGTTCTCTTCCATCACCATATGGAATAGGAACACTTGGAAAAGAAGCCTATGAATTCATTGATTTTGTAAGAGATACTAATCATAAGTATTGGCAGGTTCTGCCAGTTGGGCCAACAACATATGGAGATAGTCCATATCAGCCATATTCAGCATTTGCGGGTAATCCATATTTTGTAGACCTTGATACGCTTATAGAGGATGGACTGCTTCTTAAGTCAGAGGTTATTGCAGTTGACTGGGGAGATGGCTTTGTTCCGGTCAATGTATCTGAGGAGGAGGCTCTTAGTAACAGGTATCCTGTTAACTATGATGGGTATCTTGGTGATGACAGATATGTAAGTTACGAAAAAATGTATAGGGAAAGATTTACCATACTAAGAAAAGCATATGAGCGTTTTAAAGAGCAGTGCCTTAAAGCAAAGTCAACGCTTGATAAAGGACTTCCTGTTTATAAAAAGTTTGAAAATTTCATAAATGATAACAAAGACTGGCTTAAGGATTATGCTTTGTTTATGTCACTTAAAGAACATTTTGACCAGAAATCATGGGGCGAATGGGACGAAGACATAAAGTTCAGACGTCCGCAGGCTATGGAAAAGTATGAAAAAGAACTTGAAGATGATATAGGATATTGGTGTTTTATACAGTATGAGTTTTATAAACAGTGGGACAGCCTGAAAAAATATGCCAACTCACAGGGAATAGAAATAATAGGTGATATTCCTATATACATGGGATATGACAGTGTTGACGTATGGGCCGGACAGAAGGAGTTCCAGCTTGATGAGAATCTTACACCTGTTAAGGTTGCAGGAGTACCACCTGATGCATTTTCTGATAAAGGACAGAAATGGGGCAATCCTTTATATGACTGGGATAAGATGGAAGCTGATGGATTTTTGTGGTGGAGAAAGCGCATGAAGAATTCAGCAAGATTGTATGATGTTATAAGAATAGACCATTTTCTTGGGATTATTAAGTACTATACGATTCCATATGATATGCCTGATGCAATACAGGGTTCTTATGAACAAGGACCAGGACAGAAACTTCTGGATGCAGTTAATGAATCCATCGGTAATAAAAAGATAATAGCTGAAGATCTTGGAGTAAGTATTCCAGAGGTTGAAAAAGTGCTTGAATATAATAATTATCCAGGCATGAAAGTGTTAGAATTCGCTTTTGGTGGAGACAGAAAGAATCCCCATCTTCCATATAACTATACACATAATTGTGTATGCTATGGTGGAACTCATGATAATGAAACACTTCTTGGATACTTTAATGAAAGAAATGATGGTGAACTGGGATATGCATATGATTATCTGGATACAAGAGATAAGTGCCGTATGGTTGATATGGTTTTTAGGGCAGCATATTCCAGCATTGCAGTACTCACTATTTTTTCTGTTCAGGACATATTAAAGCTTGATAATTCAGCCCGTATGAATTTCCCTTCAAGTCTTGGAAATAACTGGAAATGGCGTATGAAGAAAAACCAGCTGAATTGGGAACATCTTAATGCGATGAGATATCTGGCCAGTGTTTTCGACCGTGAAAGAAAATAATGTTGCAAATAGTACCAAAGTACTATTTTGCAACATGCATAAATGTTATATAGTACTAACAAGTTTAATATTGATAAAGACAATGTATTTATGACATTGTTTTTATATATAACCCTCGCATTCCTCTCCCGTTGTGCGAGGGTTTTTTATTGTTTAAACAGACATAAAACACTTGCTTTTATATAGAACATGTGCTACTATTCTTTGTACTGAGTACAACTGTCTTTCTGTGGAATACACAAAAAGGCGTTGACATACTTATATACTTTAAATATGCGGAAAGGCATGAGATTATTAAAATGAAAGATAATATTAAATATTATGTTGTTAAGCAGAAAGCTCTGCCTGAAGTGCTTTTAAAGGTAGCGGAAGCAAACAGACTTATAGAGAATAAGAATATCTCTATAGCAGATGCTACCGAAAAAGTAGGGATAAGCAGAAGCTCCTACTATAAGTATAAAGATGATATATTTCCATTCAGAGATAATTCTAAAGGTAAGACAATAACATTTGTCCTGTCTATGGAGGATGAACCAGGACTTCTATCAGTTGTGCTTAACAAGGTAGCTGAGTTTAAGGCTAACATACTTACGATTCACCAGACTATACCGGTTAATGGTATTGCATCATTAACATTGAGTGTTGAGATCCTTCCAACGACCGGAGATGCATCTATGATGATTGAGGAAATAGAACAGCTTGGTGGGGTAAGATACCTTAAAATCTTAAGCAGCGATGCATCACTTTGATTTTATAAAATAAAGTGAAAATTACATGGAGGATGATATGGCAAAAGTAGCGGTATTAGGTTATGGAACAGTTGGATCAGGAGTTGTTGAGATACTTAACACAAATGCTGATTCAATATTAAAAAAGGCGGGACAGTCTATAGAGGTTAAAAGCGTTTTAGACTTAAGAGATTTCCCAGAAGATCCTATCCAGGAAAAGATAGTACATGATATAGACCTTATTATAAATGATGATGATATAGATGTTGTAGTGGAAGTCATGGGAGGTGTAGAACCAGCATTTACATTTGTTAAGAGAGCTTTGGAGGCTGGAAAGAGTGTGTGTACATCTAACAAGGCACTTGTTGCAGCTCATGGAGCAGAGCTTCTTGCAATGGCAAAGGAACGAAATCTTAACTTTATGTTTGAAGCATCTGTAGGTGGTGGTATTCCTATTATCAGACCTCTTAACCAGGCGCTTACAGCAGACGAGATAACTAAGATTACAGGTATTATGAATGGAACAACTAACTATATCCTCACAAAGATGAGCAGGGAGGGAAGTTCATACCAGGAAGTGTTAAAGGAAGCACAGGAGCTTGGATATGCAGAGCGTAATCCAGAAGCAGATGTAGAAGGATATGATGCATGCAGAAAGATAGCTATTCTTACATCACTTGCCGGCGGTAAGACAGTTAACTTTGAAGAGATAACAACAGAAGGCATTACAAAGATATCAAACGAGGATTTTAAGTATGCAGATAAGCTTGGATGTGTAATCAAGCTTTTAGCAACAAGTTATAGAAAAAATGGTAAAGTATATGCTATAACATCACCATTCCTTATAGATAAGACACATCCATTATATAATGTTAACGGAGTACTTAATGGAATATATGTTAACGGAAATATGGTTGGAGATGTTATGTTCTTTGGTGCTGGTGCAGGTAAGCTTCCTACAGCAAGTGCAGTAGTTGGAGATATAATCGACTGTGTTAAGCATAAGGGAACTAATGTTATGGTTATTTGGGACGATGAGAAGCTTACACTTGCAGATACAGCAGAAGAAGAAAGAAGATTCTTTGTAAGGGTATCAAAGGATGTGAAAGAATCACAGCTTGAAGAGCTTTTTGGTGATGTTAGGATAGTTAACGCTGAAGGTCTTGATGCTGAGTACGGCTTTATAACAGGCGTTATGACAGAAGAAAAGTTTGCTTTGGCAGCAGCTAAGATAAATGTTATATCAAGAATCAGAATAGATGATACAAAGCTTAATTAATAGAAAAGTAATAGTGTCATTGAATTAAGTAAAATATAATAAATACGATGAAAGGTAAAAACAGTAATGGTAAAAGTAGTTAAGTTTGGTGGAAGTTCACTTGCGAGTGCAGAACAGTTCAAGAAGGTTGGAAATATAATAAGAGCAGAAGAAAGCAGAAGATTCGTAGTTCCTTCAGCTCCAGGAAAGAGATTTTCAGATGATACGAAGGTTACTGATATGCTTTATAAGTGCTATGCTGAGGCAGAAGCAGGTAAAAACTTCGATAAGCAGCTTAAGGCTATAGAAGAAAGATATAACGAGATTATAAAAGGTCTTGGTTTAAAGCTTTCATTAAAGGAACAGTTTGAGACAATCAGAAAGAACTTTGAAGCAAAGGCTGGTACAGATTATGCAGCTTCAAGAGGCGAGTACCTTAATGGTATAATTATGGCTAACTATCTCGGTTATGAGTTTATAGATGCAGCCAGTGTTATATGTTTTGATGCTAACGGTGAATTCGATGGTGAAAAGACTAACAAGGTTATGGGAGACAGATTAGCGAATGTTGAGTCAGCAGTTATTCCAGGCTTCTATGGAGCTATGCCTAATGGAGATGTAAAAACATTTTCAAGAGGTGGTTCAGATGTAACTGGTTCTATTGTTGCAAGAGCTATTAAGGCTGATGTATATGAGAACTGGACTGATGTATCAGGTTTCCTTGCAGCAGATCCAAGAATAGTAGACAATCCAAGACCAATAGATGTCATAACATACAAGGAATTAAGAGAGCTTTCATATATGGGTGCAACAGTTCTTCACGAATCAGCTATATTCCCAGTAAGAAAGGAAGGAATTCCAATAAATATACGTAATACTAATGCACCACAGGATAAAGGTACTATGATTGTTGAGACAACATGTAACAGACCTGACTGCATTATAACAGGTATTGCGGGTAAGAAGGGCTTCGTATCAATAACAATCGATAAGGATATGATGAATTCAGAGATAGGATTTGGAAGAAAAGTTCTTCAGGTGTTTGAAGATAATGGAATCTCCTTTGAGCACATGCCTTCAGGCATAGATACTATGACAGTATTTGTCCATCAGGATGAATTCGTAGAAAAGGAACAGAAAGTTCTTGCAGAGCTTCATAGAGCAGTTAATCCGGATTCTGTTGAGCTTGAATCAGATCTTGCACTTATAGCGGTTGTAGGAAGAAGCATGAGAAATAACTCAGGTCTTGCGGGCAATATCTTCTCAGCACTTGCTAAATCTAAGATTAATATTAAGATGATCGATCAGGGTTCAAGTGAGCTTAATATCATCATAGGTGTAAGAAACAGATATTTTGAGGATGCAATCAGAACAATCTATGGAGTGTTTGTGCCAGAATCAAAGTAGTGGATTAATGCGATGGATTAATGCAGCGTTTTGTTTTGGTAAGATATGAAATATTCTGTATAACAGGCAGGATAGAAAGAAGGGGGAAGCTTATGAAAGATGCGAAAAATGAGCTTATGCAGTTTGTAGCAGGTGTAGTTATGCTTGCAGTTGGATTGTATATATTTTCACAGAAGGTTATAGTATTTTCAGGATATGGATTTTTCTTCCTTGGTGGAGGAAGATTTTCATCAGGGCTTATTATTATTCCACTTATTATAGGGATTGTATGGATGTTTATGACAGGGGCTTGCTTTGCATCAAAAGTATTTACAGCATTATCCGTGCTTTTAATAATAGTATCAGTTATAATGTCAACACATATTCATCTTAGTGTGATGACATTATACGAATGGATATTATTATTGGTGCTTATATTTGGAGGTGCCGGACTTGTTGGAAAGGTGCTGTTTTCAGGCAGCGGAACATCTTACAGAGAGAAAAAGGCATCTGGAAAAGATAAAAACAAAGGCTATAAAGATACATTTTCCAATGGAAAAAGCATAGATGATGAGATTGAAAAGATGAAAAAGAATATCAAGTAACAATAATGAATGACCAGGTAGTATTGATTGATTATACTACCTGGCCTTTTTATGTATGTGCTGCGATTGTTTGTTGTATATTGCATATAAAACAGTAACTTGATAATAAAGCTTACAATTGGTATAATTAAACATTGATAAAATAATAGAAATGGAGTTTCACAATGGATATTATTAAGAAGATTGCAGAAGAATTAAGTGTAAAAACATCACAGGTGGATGCGGCTGTAAAGCTTATAGATGAAGGCTGTACCATACCATTCATCGCCAGATATAGAAAAGAGGTTACAGGGGCGTTAAACGATGAACAGCTTCGTGAACTTGATGACAGACTTAAGTATTTACGTAATCTTGAAGATAGAAAGACACAGGTTATTGCAAGTATTGAGGAACAGGGTAAGCTTACAGATGAGCTTAAGGAACAGATACTTAAAGCAGAAACCATGGTGCTTGTAGAAGATCTTTACAGACCATATAAGCAGAAGAGAAGAACAAGGGCAACAATAGCCAGGGAAAAAGGTCTTGAGCAGCTTGCAGAATATATCAAAGGACAGGATGCAAAGGAAGATGTCCTTGTTGAAGCAGAAAAGTATGTATCAGATGAGGAAGGCAAGGAAGTAAAGAGTGCAAAGGAAGCTATTGCAGGAGCACTTGATATTATAGCTGAGCAGATATCAGATGTAGCAGACTACAGAACATATATAAGAGATATAACATTTAAAGAGGGAAAGCTTGTAGCAGCAGCAAAGGATGCAGAAGCTGAATCAGTATATGAGAATTATTATGATTACAATGAAGCAATAGCATCTATTCCAGGACATAGAATTCTTGCAATAAACAGAGGTGAGAATGAAAAGTTCCTTACGATTAAAGTTGAGGCACCAGAAGAAAGAATACTCAGATATCTTGAAAAGCAGATAATAACAAACGACAATGAGTATACAACACCATATCTTAAAGAGTGTATAGCAGATGCATACGACAGACTTATTGCACCAGCCATTGAAAGAGAGATAAGGAATACTCTTACAGAAACAGCTGAGGATGGGGCTATTAAGGTGTTTGGCAAGAATCTTGAGCAGCTCCTTTTACAGCCACCTATAGCAGGAAAAGTTGTACTTGGATGGGATCCAGGATTTAGAAATGGGTGTAAGCTTGCAATAGTAGATGCTACAGGAAAGGTTCTTGCTACAAAGGTTGTATATCCAACAGAACCATTTAACAAGGTCGAGGAAACTAAGAAAATAGTTGCAGACCTTATTAAGAAGTACAATGTTAATCTTATATCATGTGGTAACGGAACAGCATCAAGAGAATCAGAACAGATTATCTCAGATATGATAAAGGAATATGAACTTAAGAATGTGGATTATGTTATAACCAATGAAGCGGGTGCTTCTGTATATTCAGCCAGTAAGCTTGCAACAGAGGAGTTTCCTGATTTTGATGTTAACCAGAGAAGTGCAGTATCTATAGCAAGACGTGTACAGGATCCGTTAGCAGAGCTTGTGAAGATAGATCCAAAGTCTATAGGTGTAGGCCAGTATCAGCATGATATGAACCAGAAGAAGTTAAGTGAGACACTTGGTGGCGTTGTAGAAGATAGTGTTAACAAAGTAGGTGTAGATCTTAACACAGCCTCAGCTTCACTTCTTGAATATATATCTGGAATATCAAAGGCAGTTGCGAAAAATATTATAGATTACAGAGAAACTAATGGCAGATTTACTAACAGAAAACAGCTGCTTAAGGTAGCTAAGCTAGGACCAAAAGCTTTTGAACAGTGTGCAGGATTTATGAGAATATCAGGAGGAGATAATCCGCTTGATGCAACAAGTGTGCATCCTGAAAGCTATGAAGCAGCAAAGAAGCTTCTTGAAGTTATGGGGTATGATATAGATTCCATAAGTTCTGGTGAGCTTATAGGACTAAAGTCTAAGATAGAAGATATGGGCAGACTTGCTGATGAGCTTGGTATAGGTACAATAACACTTGAAGATATAGTAAAAGAACTTGAAAAGCCAGGCAGAGATCCAAGAGATGAGATGCCTAAGCCGATATTAAGAAAAGATGTACTTGATATGAAGGATCTTGCTCCAGGTATGATACTTAAAGGTACAGTAAGAAATGTCATAGATTTTGGCGCATTTGTAGATATAGGGGTGCATCAGGATGGACTTGTGCATATATCACAGATGAGTGCAGAAAGAAGAGTTGAGCATCCTCTTGATATTGTCAGTGTTGGTGATATTGTGGATGTAAGGGTTATAGATGTTGATGTTAACAAGGGAAGAATATCACTATCAATGATTCTTGACGAAAAGGCAGCAGCTAACAGAGGAAGAAGAAACAGCCAGGAAGAAAGTAATAACAAAGGCGGCAATAAGCAGCATACAAAAGATAACAACAGACAGGACAGAAATCAGAATAGAAAAAAGAAAAAGCCACAGGGGCTTAACTTAAGAGGCTTAGAGAAGTTCATGCACTAAGATTAGGAAAAACAGAAAGGCGGAATAATGGTAATGGATAGTGTTATCGAGTTTGACAGTAAGGTTACAGAGAAAGATCTGCTCAGATTTAAGTTCTATCATAAGTATCATACGATATCGGGTATGGCAGAGATTCTGCTTGCACTTATACTTATAGTGCTTGCAGTTATATCAGCAGGAAAGGTTAATGCCTCTTATACACTCATGGTTGGTGTGTTTGGAATATTTTTTCTTATATTTCCATCAGTTGATATGAAGCTTAGAGCCAGAAGACAGATGAAGAGTGTTGTTACATTTAAGGAAAAAGTCCATTACAGGATAGATGATTCTGGTATAACAGTAAGTCTTGGAGATATAACAGAGACTCTTTTATGGGACAAGATATACAAGATAAAGTTCGACGGCAGAAACATTGACGTTTATATGACAACAGTAAATGCCAATATAATACCTGTAAGGGATTTTAACGGGAAAGCGGCTGATTTTATAGCACTTGCAAAGAAGCATTTAAAGCCATTCCAGGTAAAGGTGAATACTGACAGACTTTCTTAATATCTTAAACAATACGGTAATCCGAAGAAATGGGTGATAATATGATTACAGAAACACGTAGTTCTAAAGAAACATATGAACTAGGATATAACATGGGTAAAAATGCCAGGGCAGGAGATGTTTATTGTCTTGATGGTGATCTTGGTGTTGGGAAAACTGTATTTACCCAGGGGTTTGCGAAGGGACTTGGTATAAATGAGCCTATTAACAGCCCTACTTTTACTATTGTTCAGGAATATCATGATGGACGGCTTCCATTATACCATTTTGATGTATACAGAATAGGTGATATAACTGAAATGGACGAGATAGGATATGAAGAATACTTCTATTCAGAAGGTGTGTGTCTTATTGAATGGGGCAATCTTATAAGTGAAATTATGCCTGAAAATGCGACATACATTAAGATTAGTAAGGATTTATCCAAGGGATTTGACTACAGGAAAATCGAGGTAACAAAATGAAAGTATTAGCTATTGAGAGTTCAGCAGTTACGGCTTCTGTTGCGATTATGACAGAGGATACGCTTATTGCTGAATATACGATTAATTACAAGAAAACACACTCGCAGACATTACTTCCGATGATAGATGAAATATGTCGTATGACAGAAACAGATGTGTCAGATATTGATATAGTTGCAGTGTCTGATGGTCCGGGTTCATTTACGGGATTAAGGATTGGAGCGGCTACAGGAAAAGGGATAGCACTTGCTAAGGATAAACCTATGGTGGCTGTACCTACGCTTGAGGCTATGGCTTATAATCTTATGGGAGACAAAAGACTTATATGCCCTGTCATGGATGCAAGAAGACAGCATCTTTACAGTGGTTTATACAGATTTGATGCAGAAAAGCTTGAAATTATACATGAACAATGTCTTATATCGTATCAGGAACTGGTAGATATACTTAATGCACAGGATGAAGAAGTGGTATTTGTCGGAGATGGCATAGATGTTGCAGGAGATTATATAAAAGATAATCTTAAGTGCAGATATAGTTTTAGTAAACCTCATATAAAGACACAGAGAGCATCAAGTGTTGCACTTGCGGCTATATACATGGCACAGGAAAGAAAGACTATTAATTCGGATCTTATGAAGCCGGATTATTTACGCCCATCACAGGCTGAAAGAGAACATAATAAATAAATCAGCAGATAGTTATGAGCATATGAAGACATGAATATACTAATGAAAGTTTAATGCTTAGAATAGGAGTAAAGGATTATGGAATACCATGTCAGAACAATGGAAGAAAGAGATGTTCCTTATGTGTCAAAGATAGAGAATGAAATATTTTCACTGCCATGGTCTGAAAAATCTTTCATAGATGCTGCATGTAATCCGGATAACATATATCTTGTATGCGAGCGTACAGGAGAAATAGCAGGATACTGTGGTATGTGGACAGTTATGGGTGAGGGCAATGTAACTAATGTTGCTGTGCATCCATCATATAGAAGACAAGGTGTGGCTGAAGCACTTCTTAAAGAAATGGAAAGAAGGGCGAAAGAAAAATCAGTAACAATCTTTTTTCTTGAAGTCAGACAAAGCAATGAAGCAGCAAAAAAACTTTATGAAAAACTTGGGTATAGTCCTATAGGTACAAGGAAAAGATTTTATGAAAGACCTGTAGAAGATGCTATTGTTATGTCAAAGATATTATGATGCGAGGCTGCTTATAGGCAGGCTGTATGTGAATTATATAATGAACTACATGTAAAATAACGAAAAAAAGAAAGGAGCCGATATGTTAGACGTATGTTTATTAGGAACAAGTGGGATGCTTCCATTACCAGGCAGATGGCTCACTTCACTTATGACAAGATATAATGGAAGTAGTCTTCTTATAGATTGTGGTGAAGGGACACAGATAGCGATAAAAGAAAAAGGATGGAGCTATAATCCTATAGATGTAGTGTGCTTTACGCATTATCATGCAGATCATATAAGCGGGCTGCCGGGATTACTGCTTACGATGGGCAATTCAGACAGAAAAGAGCCGCTTACACTTATCGGACCTAAGGGTCTTTCAAGAGTGGTGAATGCTTTAAGGGTGATAGCACCGGAGCTTCCTTTTGAAATAAATATGATAGAACTTAATGGGCAGCAGGAACATTTGTCAATAAAAGGATATGAAATAGATGCGTTCCGTGTAAGTCATGCGGTTACATGCTATGGGTATACTATAAGTATACCAAGAATAGGAAAGTTTAATGCCGATAGGGCAAAAGAGCTTGGCATACCATGTCGTATATGGAATAAGCTGCAGCATGGACAGGAAATTGAGTATGAAGGTGTTACATACACGCCGGATATGGTTATGGGAGCACCTAGAAAAGGTATAAAGCTTACTTATTGTACGGATACAAGACCGGTACAGGCTATAGTTGATAATGCGAAGAATTCAGATCTTTTTATATGCGAAGGCATGTATGGGGAAAAGGATAAAGAGTCAAAGGCGAAAGAATATAAGCATATGACATTCTATGAGGCAGCAGAGCTTGCTAAAAATGCTGATGTTAAGGAAATGTGGCTCACACATTATAGTCCATCACTTATAAGACCAGCTGACTATGTAGGGAATATAAAAAATATATTTAAAAATGTACGTGCAGCGAAAGATGGGCAGAGTGTTACACTTAATTTTGAAGATGAAGAGTAGAATAAGGTTACATAAGTTGAATTGAGCGTGAGAAAAAAGGAGCAGCCTATGAAAAAACATTGGAGAATGGTATTAGCCGTAATATTATGTGCGGTATTATGTATTGGATATTATTATTATCTTGCAAACAAACCATCAAAAAAGGATGCTACAGACAAGGTGGTCCAGAATGACGAGCTTGCATATCTTGTAGCAAGAAATATAAGTGATAACTATCCGGAATCTGTAAGGGATGTTGTTAAGCTTTATGCAAGAATAACGAAAGAGTACTATGATAGTGATATATCAGAAGAGGATATTGAAAAGCTTGGACATCAGGCAAGATTGTTGTTTGATGATGAACTTAAAAATACGCAGACTGATGAAGAGTTCATGATGGCATTAAAAGAAGATATAAGCATATATAGAAATAACGATGCCCGAATCAGCAGCTTCAGCCTTCAGAGTGCTAATGATACAAAGTATACAACATTTAATAATAGAGAATATGCATCATTGCAGCTTGTGTATTATATACGAGAAGGAAGCAGCCTTAGAACATCAGGTACTAAGTTTACTTTAAGAAAAGATAATTCAGGCAAATGGAAGATATTATACTGGGAATTAGTTAATTCGGTAGATTTAAGCTGAATAACAAGTTGATTGGCTTTATATGTAGAGCAGGCATGATAAAGCAGTAAGTATATATCTATTGATATTATGATTAATGTCTGCAGAATGGAGAATAAATGGAAGAACAAAAAGATGTGCTGATACTGGCTATTGAGAGCTCATGTGATGAGACAGCGGCAGCGGTTGTAAAGAATGGAAGAACAATATTATCTAATATTATTAATTCACAGATTGCTATTCATACAGAATATGGTGGAGTTGTTCCGGAGATAGCTTCAAGGAAGCATATAGAAAATATAAATCCTGTTATAAGAATGGCTTTGGATGAGGCGGGAGTTACACTTGATGATATAGATGCAATAGGTGTAACTTATGGTCCAGGTCTTGTAGGTGCATTGCTTGTAGGTGTGGCAGAGGCTAAAGCTATTGCATTTGCAACAGGCAAGCCTCTTGTTGGAGTGCATCATATAGAGGGACATATTGCGGCAAACTATATAGAAAACAAAGAACTTGAGCCGCCTTTTGTATCACTTGTTGTATCAGGTGGACATACCCATCTTGTTAAAGTTAATGATTATGGTAAGTTTGAAATAATAGGAAGAACAAGAGATGATGCAGCAGGAGAAGCTTTTGATAAGGTGGCAAGAGCTATAGGACTTGGATATCCTGGTGGACCTAAAATAGATAAGATAGCTAAAGAGGGTAATCCTGAAGCTATAGTTTTTCCAAGAGCACATGTAGATGATGCACCTTACGACTTTTCGTTTAGTGGAATAAAATCAGCAGTGCTTAACTATATTAATTCGGCAGAAATGAAGGGTGAAACTGTAAACAAAGCAGATCTTGCAGCTTCGTTTCAGAAAGCTGTAGTTGATGCTCTTGTATCACGTGCTATCCGTCTCACGAAAGAAAGTGGAATGAATAAGCTTGCATTGGCAGGTGGAGTAGCATCTAATTCGGCACTTAGAAAGACATTGAAAGAAGAATGCGATAAGAATGCAATTACTTTTTATTCACCATCACCTATATTCTGCACTGATAATGCAGCGATGATTGGGGTTGCAGCATATTATGAATATATATCAGGTACAAGACATGGATATGATCTTAATGCAATACCTAATCTTAAGCTTGGAGAAAGAGTGTGATTCCTTTTGCTGAAACAGTTTTGTGTCTGCTATATTTAGATCTGTTAAAGAACGATGAAGTGAGGTATGTATAATGAATTATGCAATAATACTGGCTGGTGGAAAAGGTTCAAGGATGAAAAGTGATATTCCAAAGCAATTTCTTAAGCTGAATGATATTCCGATGATATGTTATTCAATAGAAACATTTGAGGCAAATGATAATATAGACAGAATAGTAGTTGTTACATCAGCAGACTATATTGGGTATATGAAAAAAATAATACGCTCACAAGGCTATAAAAAGATTATTGCTGTAGTTGAAGGTGGCAGAGAGAGATACGATTCTGTATATTCAGGATTGAATTGTATAAGAGAAAAAGTGAACGAAGCGCAGCAGGGCAGGCAAAAAGATAAAAATTATGTGTTTATACATGATGGAGCAAGACCATGCGTAACAGATAGTATAATAAATGCATGCATGCATGATGTTAAAATATATAATGCATGCGTTGCTGCAGTTCCGGTAAAAGATACAATTAAGGTTGTTGATGCTGAAGGAATTGCAGTTAATACACCAGATAGAAGCACTTTATGGCAGATACAGACACCGCAGGTTTTTGAAAGTGAACTTATTTTAGAAGCATATGATAAGCTGTATTGTGATATTGATAAAAAAGGAATAACAGATGATGCAATGGTTGCTGAAAAATATATGAATACTAAGGTAAAAATGACATTATCTGAGTATACTAATATTAAAGCAACAACGCCAGAAGATATACTTATAACAGAGGTGTTCCTGACTGGCAAAAAAATATTATAAAGTAAAGATTGGATGAATATTATCCTGAAAAGAGAAAATGAAGTGAATTATCATAAAAATATAAAAAAATAAAATGCCAGCAAGCCCAGTAAATAAGCGGATTTACGAACAAAAAGCAAAAAAATAACAAAAAAGTTTAAAAAATGTGTTGACAAACTATATACAGGATGATATTATAACAAAGTCGTCGGTGCGGTACAGCAAACAACGACAAAGAAAACACAGAATATGTGGAATATGGAGAGGTACCGAAGTGGTCATAACGGGGCGGTCTTGAAAACCGTTTGTCTTCACGGGCGCATGGGTTCGAATCCCATCCTCTCCGCTGAAAACCATCTATAACTTCTTAGATGGTTTTTTTATGCCAAAGGATATAAAAGTTCTGCGGTACGGAGTAACACAGAAGAAGATTTTCTACAATATACAATTGGTACGTAAAGATGACGTTAACACAATGTATTATTTATGAAAATAAAGTTAAAAAGTTTTTTAAAAAACTGCTTGACAAACTTCTGAATCAATGTTATTCTATCATAGCTGTCAGCGAGCAACGCTGATTGCTAACAACAAAGCTCTTTGATAACTGAACAGAAAGACAACCTTGAAAATTCTTTTTAGAATTTCGAGAT